>Ga0315312_1000569_pt1 | contig 40421 bp, 72 predicted proteins | sample TDP7_MG_FD_203629 | JGI IMG/M metagenome (GOLD analysis project Ga0315312, IMG submission 203629) | Freshwater sediment microbial communities from Lake Towuti, South Sulawesi, Indonesia - TDP7 | ecosystem: Environmental > Aquatic > Freshwater > Lake > Sediment | place: Indonesia: South Sulawesi... | reverse complement strand
CCTCCAGCATGGTACGTATACGCTGAAAACCACAGGAAAGCTCACGGTCACACGATTATGGTTCAATACCCACATCGAACAGTCCCATTATTCTTAAGTGAGATCTTGAGGGAGACGACATAGATGAGTAGGTCTTGTGGAGATTGTGTTCACTACGAGGTCTGCTACATAGCAAAAAGCATCAGAGATGTATACCATAGTATTCCACCTCATTCTCTGAGGAACTACGAGGAACTGATCAAATGGGCCAGAAGCTTCGCTGAACATTGCATGAAATTCAAACCCGAAAAGAAGGAGACTGCATAGATGAGCCTAGAACAAAGATACCGGGTGCTGAATGTTACTTATTACGAGAGAGAAAACTTAGTGATCCTTTTCGTAGAACCTTTAGATTTAACTTTCACCCCGAAGCCAGGCATAATAACCCCATTAAGAACGGAAGAAGCGCAAGCAGCAGCAGAGTTCACAAAGCAGATTTTTCAAACGCTCAGCGAATATATGCCAATAGCAGAACGGGGAAAGCCAACTCTAAAAGTTCCTATGACGCTCGAAGATTATGAAAAGCTTGGTAAACCAGGAATATTAGATGAGCTGACGCTCACGCTGAAAAAGGAGGAGGTATAGATTCATTCCATGATAAGAAAGGAGGATAGTTGATGAAACCTCAACTTCGTATGGCAATAATATCTCACATTTCTCATGGTAATAAAAGTAAGATTCAAGAACTTCTAAAATTAACAGATGAGGAACTCAAGCAAGAACTTGATAAACACAGTCAAACTTGCCCCATCCTGAAACGAAAGAGGAACGCTAGATAGCTAGGAAAGGAGGTCAGAAAACTGACAATACCTATTAAGGTAATGGGCTTCTCAGCAGAAATAACAGACATATGTGCTGCCAAAGAATACCCCCCAGACAGATTGGTTGCCATAGTCAAGTTCGATCCCCCTGCTCATGGAGTAATCACATTCGGCCCAAGGATCTCAGCAAAGCACTACACAAAAGATGAACTTATCGCCGAGGTTGTGAAAGAGGCAGAGAGAATGCTTCGTGCTGGTATTGAAAAGAGAAAGAGAATAGAGGAAGCCGATGCTAGGCAAGAGATGCTTGATAAATTTGCTGAGGAAGTCAGCCGTGAAGTAGGGCTAAAGGAGACAACATAGATGGCTCGTCTAAAACTGATTCACAAAAAGCTCTGTTATCGTTGTGCTGAAGAACTAGCAGATTTCTTAGGCTGCTCGGTATCAGATTTGAAGGGGCAAGGTTTGGAGACGGTTGGGGAGGCTGAATGTGAGAATCCGTATCCTAAATGGTTAGAAGAGGAGAGGCTGAAGAGAGTATATGGCAGCGAGCCATGATGAATTACCAAAAGGAAAACATTACAGATGTCCTGTTACGGGAATACGGTATCATTGTGCATATTGCCATCGTGCAAAGTGTAAAAGTTGCGAGGTAGGGAAGTCAGGGATGTCCCGCCAGGCTCATAGCGCAGGCAATCATATCGCAGGTTTTTGACAATCCCCCCTGGGATATGAACAGCCTCCCTTCCCAGCTTGAGAAACCTGGAGATCGAAGGTTCAAAAGGAGTTAAGGTTGAGGCTGAGAGCCAAGTGAAGCACCAGCGCGAGGTTTTCCTGCCTTGCCTTCTCTCCTGAAAATCCTTCCCTCGCAACCAAATTATGATATACATATATGTCGATCATAACGGTGAAAGATATGCCCAGCATAAGACAGATGAGAGAGCCTTTCCGTGAAAAATGGGATAGAGCGGTGAAAAACGTTTCTGAACGAGAACGCAACGATGAATCCTTAAAGATCTTATTGAAAAAACATGAAAAACTGGTTAAGCGCCTATCCGAAGTGGAAAGAGACATCAGCATACGAAGAGGCCAAATATTCTTCGATGAAGTCAGAAAGGAATTGACAAAGGAGACAGGATAGTTATGTCCTGCCCCTACTGTCACGGCAACAAAGTAATCCGACAATGTAAAGGAACCTTTCAATACAATGGGTGGCGCTGCTTAGAATGCCATTCCACGTTCAAAAATACTCAACTCGATGAAGCGGATCGCATCCGGCAAATAGCGCGTTCAAGTTATCATCCGGGAACAACGCTGCTCGCTAGGTTCAAAAGTGGAGAAATAAGCAAAGACGTGAGGTACGTCAACCCCAAGGACATACCCTTAACAGTTCAAAAAGAGTACAGAATCCTTTATTTATGGAGCGTTCACAAAGTTTAAGCTTAGAGTCAAAGAGGAAGCGAGGTGAGAATGGAAATGTCAAGTGAAGACCCTTTGATAGCTCCGACGGTGACTGTTGAAAGCCGACCAATAGGGCCTATTGAAACACCAGTAGTAAAAGTCTCAGATATCCCTGCTACCGTAAGCGTGGGCGACAGAGTGAGACCAAAAGCAAGTGTGTTCAGAGCAGACGGAACAACACCAGTCGTAGGCTGCCCCGTAGATTTTTTCGTGAAAGATACCCTCGGAACGATGGTTCTGGGCGACAGGGTGAAGACAGACTCAGCCGGAGACGCCACAGCAACAGAGTACTATTACGTAGGGAGACCGGAAGCAGGAGCAACAGTAGACTTCATCATAGTAACCAGACCGATAATAGTCTAAAAAGCCTAATAGGCTACACCGTCACCACGATAAAGGTCAGCGTAGAAAAGTCATTCGAGCCATACCATATATTTACGCCGAAAGCACAATAGTAACTAGAATGGAAATGCAGAGATGCACACAACTAAAAGACTTGGTAGAATCACCGGAAGCAAAGGTCTTCGGGATAATCATCTTCCTAATGAATGATCATTTCCAAGAATGTCAAGACTGCCAAGAATACTTCAAAAATCAAATGCTGGAGAGGGCGCGTGAAGTTAATGCTAAAACAAGAGTTCTTAAAAGAGTTCAGAAAATACTTCCTTTACGGATCAGGAGAATGGTTGGTCAAATTCTACCAAAAGACAAACCGAAGCCTAGAGAAAGGCGCTATCATAGACATCGAAACAACCGGATTAAACCCTAGCAAAGGCAACATATACATCCCTGCATCACACATCGTAACCTTAGGCATATACCAGGGAGATCTCATCCGGATCTACCAACTCACCAAACCTAACTACGTAGGATTCCTCAACGTATGCAGAAGAATTGTCGAAAAAACTCCAAAACCAAGATACGCCTACGTAGCCCACTTCGAGCAGTCCTTCCTCGGCGTCATAGATGGATGGCACGATCTAACTCAATACTACTACGATAGACAATATGATTTTTATGGAACAGACGATTTCGAGGCAGTCAGGAGACAGAGACTCGTGGATGCAACGAGAAACCCCTGCCCAACCCGTGAAGACTGGGACATAGACGGTAGCGAAGTGCCAGCAAGATGGAGCCAGTGGCTAACAGGTAGACAGATTCGAGACCTAGCTGAGATCTCATACCACTGCTACATAGATCTGCTTAGGGAAAGGCAGCTAGTCTAAAAGATACGAAGCTAGGCATTTTCTGTACGGTTTTTCTTTGAGCATGGGACACCTAGCTTTGAGGGCGCAGAAATACCCATTCATATCTTACATTTTCAGTATACCTTTGAACATTTTTTGTACGGTCTTTTTGGAGTAAAACTATTTATGTACGATTATCGTACAAAGTTAGTAAGGTTTTCAGAGATGGTGAAACTAACCGAGAAAGAGATCCGGCTTTTGGAAGCAGCCTTAACACACTCAGCATACAAGGAGGCAGCGGAAAGCATCGGGATGGACTACAAGGTTTACTGCACATACCTGGCTAGGTTAAGGAAGAAAGTCAACGAGGCAAAGAAGTTTATGAGCAGGATGAAACGGTACAACAGCGTCTTGTACAAGCACTACGGGAGGGAGGAGGAAGCTGAGTAACCGCATAAGCCAAGAAGACTTCGACAGGATCTTGAAAAGTTCTCGGCGAGCAGTAGATGTTTGCGTATTCCCTGACTGTCATGCGGAAGCAAGAGTCACAATAAGGAAGGACAATAAGAACTATAGTCTATGCGCGTCCCATTGGTGGCTAGTTTCAGTTTCAGATGTAGAGTTGTGAAGAGTAAGCCCTGATAATTAACCGTCACTTTGATGATAAATACTTATATTCCATAAGTATGCCATATTCTTCCGTTGAGAGTATAGATGTCAACTAACAAGTTAACCCTAACCCTAACTCAGGAGCTAATTAAAGCGGTTAAGAAGAAGGCTACAAAACTTTTTGGAAGACGCAAAGGCGCCATAAGCCACTATGTCGAGATGGTTCTACGGAACGATCTTCACTTGCCCTATAAAGGCGTTGAGGAAGCATAGGCATGTCCGAATCAACAGAACTACAAGTTGCAGAGATGCTTCACGAAGGGAAGACATACAGAGAGATAGCGAAGGAACTTCACGTAGGCCCTGAGACCATAAAAACAGTTAGGGAGTACGTGGCCCAGGGAATAATTGTGATAGGGGAAGGTGGCAAAGCCGTCTTAGCGCAACCAGCGAAAAAAGAGATTGAACAGATCCACACAGAGGTTATGGAAGTAATCACGAAGAAGGCAACCCAGACTGCTTTACAGAACGCTGAAGAAGACTACGCCTTGGGCAACGAGATCCGTCAATACTGGATTCTCAAAGCCCAAGAGAAAGGCATGGAGCTGCGGGATTACGTCCGAGCAGCCCTAATCTTCTACGATGACTATGAGCCTCAAGTCAAGGAGATGGAAGAGAGGCTGGAGGTTGCAGATCTCGTCTTTCAACAACTGAGAGCGGACATAGTAAGACAGGAGAAATTAAGGCTCTATTATGAGTTTGTTCGCTATTGCCTATATTTGAAGTCGAAGGGAATGAGGATCACGCCAGAAGTGACAGATTCCCTCTGGCAGGACTTAACACTTCTTGAAAAAAGTGAGGTGAAGATGGTTGGCGGAGGAGAAAGAGTTGCCTAAGAAGGGAGGAAGAAGCACCACAACAGTTCAAGTTAGCCGGAACCTAGACCTAATAATCACAAACTACGCGACTAAGCATGGGATCGCTAAGCATGAAGCAGCAGACAGAATATTCCAGATACTTTACCCGGAAGGAAGCATACCTGAACGTGGCCCACCGATAGCGCCCAGTGTAGAGGAAGAGTCTGGATCGCAGGAGGTTGTTGTGGGGGGAGGAGTCGCCGTTCCAAGCGAGCCAGATGTGGTGTCAGAAGAACTGACAAAAACGGTTAAAGATCTGAGGGCAGTTAAAACGATAGAAGCGCTCTCAAAAGGTCTATCTGAACCTGGAGATAAACCTGAAAAGACAGATCTTCCATCTTGGTCGGAGATCCTAAATCAGAAGAAGATGGAGTATCTTTTCGGGGGGAAAGAGGATCAAGGTAAACAGATTGATGTGCAAGCGCTGACGGAGACTTTTAACAAGTCGCTACAAGCCCAGACGGAGAAATTTGAGAAGATGTTTGCTGAGCATGCCAAAGCAGATGTGGAGAAAGAACGGGATTTCTACAGGTCGAAACTTGAAGAGAGAGAGGCTGAAGAGAAACACGCTGCGGAGATCGATCAAGCGTTAGCGCCTGTTCAACAAAACATGAATCTCTTGAGCCAGAAACTTGACGCTTTAGCGGAGGAACTTAAGCCTGAATCCAAGCAGCCTCCGACATCTGCGGAGCTAGAAGCAATAAGAAACCTTGGAACAAGCATAAAAGAGGCAATAACAGAGGTGGGGAAGAAAGGAGCTGGAACAGAAGCCGAGAAACTATCAGCCTACTTGGACGATTTAACAGTAGTCATAGACAAGATAAGCACGGCATTTGGCAAGAAAGGAGAGGCGCCAGCAGGAGAGTTCGACTGGCGGACGGCAGCCGTAAGCACATTTGGAGAGGTAACAACCGAGGCAATACGCGCTTTCCGTGATGTAGAAAGAAGCAAGGGCGAAGAAGAAGAGGAGAAAGAAGAGAAAACAGAACTGTCAAGCCAGATCATTGAAAGAAGAGTCTACAACTACGCCCTTAAGAGGATAGCAGCAGGCGAACTCTCTATTGATCCCTACAAAGCAGGCGAAGAGCTGAACTTATCAGCGGAACAGGTGTGGAGAGCAGTTGAGTCCCTAAGAAAAAGAGGCGCTTTAAGATCACCCTCACAGGTGAACAAAACTGAGCAAGAATCAAAGCCAAGGGGAGCCGGAGAAGGAGAAGAACTTGTCGAAGGATAACCCGCCAGAGGTTATCCCAGTTGACATAACAGCTGAAGTCTATGAAAGCATTAAGACGGATATCCTGAAACAGCAGCATCCTGTAGTTAGACCACACGTAAACGAGTTCATACGATGGCTTAAAGGCTTAGACGCCTTATCAGTCTACGATGCTTTAGAAAAGGCTGAAACAGTCAAAGACAAATATGAACACATGAGGTTCAACCCCATAAGAATATCGGTTGCTGCTGCAAGAGGTCTCCTCAAGGTAAGCCCAACCCTTAGATCAAAAGCGAATAAAGCCCTAAGCCTGGAAATAGCACGTCTAGTTTTAAGATTTGAAAACCCGGAAGTATCCACAGTTCTGAAGGAATTTGATCCGCAAGAAGAGTTCCTAAGAAGGAATATCCAGGCCGTAAAAGAGATCTTCGGATTAGTTGAGGTGCATGGGGATTGAAGATAGGAATAGTCACACACCTCCAGGTTGTAAGCCACAACGTAGTTGCCAATAGGCTGGCAGAGAACTTCACTAAACTTGGCCATGAATGTAAAATATACAACTATGAAGATCCGAAGATCCCGGAACAAGACATACTCTTCGTTGGGACAGTATTTGCTGAAAACCTCAGCTATCTATCAAGGTTCCTGCCTGAGAGAAACCTGGTATTCTATGCGACTGTTGAAGGGTTCCCAATAATTGATCCAGAGGGCATGGAGAAGAAGGTCGCCGAAAGCATACCAATAGTCACCGTGAGCAACTACGTTAAGATGTGTCTGGAAACCGTAGGAATCCCGGTTGCAGGAGTGGTTTATCACGGCATAGACATGAAAAACACGGAATACGACCATAATTACTACGAATACCTCAGACATAACATTAGAGAGCCGGTTGTTCTCTGCGTATCAGGAAACACAGAAAGAAAAGGATTAGACCGCTTCCTAATCGCCAGCAAACTCGTATCCGGAGAGATCCGAGACGCATATTTCATTCTGCACTCAGGAGATGGATTCGTTAAAATACCAAACATGGCCCAAAACCTGGAACTTGAAAACTTCTGGTATACAAATGCGTTCGGAATGCTTCCTTGGACAAAGATTAATAGTCTCTACAAACTGTGCACCGTCTATGTGCAGCCTAGCTACTGCGGAGGCTTTGAACTTCCAATCATAGAAGCCCTCAGATTCGATAAGCCGGTGGTAGCCGTAGACGTGGAACCCTACAACGAAATAGTTGAGAATGGAAAGACAGGTATACTTATACCCTGCAAAAAGGTCGTTCAAACTCGATACATGGACAGATTCATGTTCCCAATGCATACTTACAGCATAAACGCCCTGGCAGAAGCCGTAATAAACCTCATAAGAGGAAAGAGAGATTACCTCTTCTTTGAGGAGGCTAAAGAAAAGTTTGATGCAAGTAGAACATATCCCAAAATCCTCGATTACTTCTAGCCTTCAAGTGAAAGTTCTTAGAACTGGACAAGATATTTTAGTGGAGGATCATAAGTATGTTCAGATTTTCAAGATCGGTGAAATCAAGTATCTGTTTTCATACAGGTTCTATTCTACGGATACTGAGATGGCGTTAACATGCATGGAAACGCCTGATCTAATGATCATCAAAGTAGAGAAGTATATCCAGAATCCCCTCAGACTGACATCATGCAACATTTACCTAAATGGCGAGAAGATCCTATCTGACGTAAATGAGCAGTCAATAGGAAGACAATGCAAAGTCGGACTTAAACCAGTCAGGATCTCTAAAGGTCTTGAGTGGCCCCGCCGTTCAGAATCTCTAAAGAAGGTTGTGCACGTAGACACATTTGGCGTTCAATGCGGTATAGCCACCTACTTAGAGAGCATCATGGATCACATCATTCCTATGGATAAGTCTCTTGAACAGATCGTCTTCGCTGAAGACACACCTCCAGGAGACGAAAGAGCCTCAACAGGGAAAGGATACATGGGCAACCAACCCACTATTTTCAGAAATTGGATACGAAAACAATCAATCAACAGAATCAAAGAAGACTTCTTAAAAGTCAACCCAGACATCCTTCACATTCAACATGAGTGGGCCTTCTTCCCAGCCTCAGAGACAAACCTTATGGAGCTACTGAATATCTCGAAGCTTCAGGGCACGGCTAACATAGTCACATGGCACACTGTCTACGCGAGGGAAGAATATAATGTGCAAACTACGACTTCATTCTTCCTAAATGTTGATCCCCTAATAGATGCGCACATCGTCCATGATGTGAATAGCCTGCAAAACCTACTCTCCTACACAATACAACCGGGGAAGGTTCATCATATCCCGATGAGCGCATATCCCGTGAGAGACATATCTAAAGACGAAGCTAGGCGGAAAATACTTCCTGAAAAATACTGGGAAAAGAAGCTGCTTATTACAGGGGGCTTTCTCCTTCCAAATAAGGGTGTGGAAAAGATCCTCTTGGCGATGAGCTTGATGAAAAACCCAGAATTAGCCCTAGTCTGCATTGGTGGGAGCCATCCTTGGAGTGCAAAGCTCTACAAAGATTACCATGATCTAGTTGTGAATGCAGCTAGACAAACAGGGGTAGATCTATATTTGGATTACAGGTTCATGGATGATGATGAGATAGCCTACTATATGGCATGTGCCGATATAGTTGTGCTTTACTATGGTTGGACTCTCAGCGGAACATCGGGGTGGAGCAGAAGGGCGATAGCTTCCAGACGACCAGTAATAGCGACAGATGTTAGGCTGATGTCAGACCTTCAAAATGGGGTTCACTGCCTAAAGGTTCCTCCTCGTGATATAGGAGCCTTGGGAAAAGCCATAAAGACACTGCTAAGCGACTCCCATCTGGCGAATACCCTTGTAGAGAACGCAACAAAGTTAGCTCTCGAAATATCTCCTGAAAACATAGCTAGGAAACACCTAGAACTTTATAGGCAGGTCTACGAGAGATGCCAGAAACGAACTTAACCAACCCCAAGGATAATTTCGAGGCATATTTGAAAGCGGGCAAAGTGAGCGCAGAATGCTGGTGGAACAAACCGATTGAGACTTACCTCTGCGATTTCCCGGAACAGCATAGACGAATAGACTGGATAATCTCCATGCTGTATGGAACGGTTCTCGATGTAGGGTGTGGGCAAGGAACGATCACTAACTTCACGGTGGCTCAACCCTTCGTGAACAGACAGATGATAGTTGGGGTTGATCCAAGCGTGGATCTTGTGAAGTTTGCAGCGCATTGGAAAACGCCGAGCCATTTTATTCAATCAATGGGGGAAAATTTACCGTTTAAAGATGGACTCTTTGATTGCGTAGTGGCAGCAGAGCTTTTTGAGCATGTGATCAATCCAGATGTTTTGATCGAAGAGTGTAAAAGAGTGCTTAAGCCTATGGGACTACTCGTAGTGACTACTCCATTTGATGAAGAAAAATGGCTGGTGAACGCGCCGTTACCAAACCCACTTCATCTTAGAAGCTACTCTGAAGAGCAAATAATGGAGTTCATGTCATCTCACGGCTTCAAAACTATTACTGTGAAATCCGGCGAAATGGGAGGGCCATTCAAATACACATACCACACGCCTGAAGGATGGAAAGAGAAACTCTGCCAGACAAGAATGACGTGGATATACGCAACAGGAATAAAACTCTATTGAGCATCCAACCAGCAACCATAATTTTATTTTGACGTTGCGATGTTTTTCTCTCGATACCCCATGAAGGAAAAGTTCTGTCTCATCCTGCCACCTAACCCAATTCTTGAGAACCCGACTATGCAGCAGCCACTAGGAGTTCTATATCTAGCAGCGGTTTTAGAAGCCAAGGAACATCCTGTAGAAATAGTTGATCTGAGAGATGAGAAAATAGTTCTCCAGAATATGATTCCTCGAAGAAGACAGTTCTACGGAGTCTCAGCCACAACAGCCGAATACAACTTCGCAAAAGAAATCGGTCAAATCCTGAAGCGCATGGAGCCGGAAGCCAGAACCATTATAGGTGGATGCCACGCAACCCATCTACCAATAGATACCCTTGAAGAGATGTCATACGAGATAGCCGTGATCGGAGAAGGCGAAGAAACAATCGTAGAAATAGCCGAGGGAAGACCTCTAGCACATGTTAAGGGAATTGCATACCGGGAGGGAGACGAGATAGTTGTTACTGGAAGCCGTTCCCTAATAAAGGATTTAGACACCATTCCCTCCCCAGCCCGGCACCTTCTACCCTATCAAACAGCTTTTACTAATGATCTCTACTACGGAGCTAGGTACGGCAGAGGAGAAGTAGCAACCTCCCTCATAACTGAACGTGGATGTCCATACCGATGCGCCTACTGCGCCAACTGGGATAGGAAACTACGTTTCCGAAGCGTTCCCAACGTGGTGGAAGAAGTCAAGATGTGCATAGAGAGGTATAACTGTCGAAGGTTTAAGATCATAGATGATGAGTTTGGCTTGGGAAGGCAACGCGCCTTCGACCTTATGGAAGCCCTTGAGCCGTTAGGCATTCATTTTAGAGCTGCAACGAGAAGTGATGTAATTATGAGAGATCCTGACTTGCTTGAAGCCATGAAAAAGGCTGGCTTGGACGAGATTAGTTATGGTGTAGAAACCGCTGATGACGATGTGCTTCGCCGGATAAACAAAAGAGAAACTGTAGAAGCGAGCATATTCGCTGTTGAACATGCTAAGGAAATTGGTCTCCGTGTTAAGACATACCTCATGGTCTGCATGCCATACGAGACATGGGACACCCTTGAGAGGGTTAAACATTTTATGATGGAGGCTAAACCGGACAAGTGGACGTTAAGCACCTTCATCCCATATCCTGGTTGCGACATATTCCTCAACCCTGAAAAATACGATGTGAGAATCATTGAAAAAGACTACAGTAAATATTGGCTTTACCAAGATGATCCTATAACCGAAAATATTAACGGAGCAGACAGAGAAGAGCTTAAGCAACATAGAGTCGAACTCTGGAATTATTTGATCGGTGAAGAATGGAAAAGGATGTGATAACTATTGGCAAGACGAATGAACGGCTTAATTGTTGCAGGTTATGTTAATTTTGTAGCATAACTCACTACCATACTTTTTTAAGGCTGAGAAGATACTTTTTGAACCGAGGTAGAAAGGTTTGAGTATGGTGTACAAGCCTGTTGGAGGCGCTGCTCTCGGCGTCAGCATACCGCTGGTCATTGAATACGCAGCCAAGGGCAAAAGAGTAAGCACCACGATCCCGGTTAAGTGGAGCGGGATCACCGGACTTGTTGAAGGCGCAGTAGGAATTGGTGCAGCTCTCGGCAGCGAACAAGGCTGGTATCTTCGCGGCATGAAAGACGAAGACAAAGCGCTGTGCGCTGCTCTCGGAGGCGCCGGACTCGCAACCGGAGTAGGCATCCTCATCTTGGACGAGTTGAGGAAACGAGCGCTCTACGAATTTAGAGGTGGAAAACCTCCCAGAAGGATACCTCTGACCGAAGAAGGCTTCCCAAGAATGGAGGAGAGATACCCGACAGCAGAGCTTGTCGAGGAAATCTAGGAGGAGATGAAAGTGGCACTTCAAGGCCCTGTTTTCGCCCCTGCACATAGAGACGAGTTCTACGAGATCATTGGCAAGAGATACTCTGATGCCAGAGCTGAAGCAGCTAAGATCGCAGCCACTAAAGGCATAAGGATGGCTGTTGAGCCGTTCAAGCCTGTCCACTTCGGAGCAACTTGGGTGGCCAGAGGATACAAACTGCCGACAGGAGACACAGAGAAAACCCTTTTGACGAACTGTGCTTTCTTCCCATACGGTATCTTGCAGTTAGACACGACCTTTGACTACATGAAATGGTATGAAGGTGCCAAGACAGAATACATAGGGGACTGGTTCGTTCTCCCCGTTACATACTACGAGGAGAAACAAGGCGCCTATAAAGGGAACCTAGACCACTACAACTTCCGAGGAGACGAGACGTTCACCTTCACCGTCCACGATACAGTCGTTGGATCAAGCCCAGACCACGAAGTAAACGCATGGTTGCTCGCCTTCGTAGCCCTGCCTGCAACCCTGAAAGAATCCAAGATAACGACAGCCTAAGCATCATAGGCTGTTCTTCTTTAGCGTTCCGCTGCCTCTCTTAAAGTAATGGAGACTATAAAATGAGCGAGTTCGACAGGTTTCCCCTCCTCTACGAATCCTACGCTAAAAGCTCAGAGCAATACGTAACGGCAGCGAAGGTAGTCACTAAACTTCTAATTGTCCTATGGAAGATGGACGGCACAACTGAAACGGAGAGAGCTGAAGGAAAAACATACCCGGTTGGCTCAGTAATAAGGGTAAGAACACAACTCCAAGATCCTGCGGGCAAGGCAATACCGAACAAAACTATTGACTTCTACCACAGGCTCAACACTGGGACAGCCGTAAAAATAGGCTCCAAGACGACAGACGCAAGCGGACTATGCACAATGGATTTCACAATCGCTGCTGCTGGCAAACAAACGTTCTACACATCGTTCGCTGGAGACGCAGGATACGAAGGATGCGAAGAAGGCTCGCTTAGCTTTGCATACTGAAGGACTGCTCTTTGGCTCACGGAATCCTCTACGAAGAAACTTTTTCTAAAAGCCCAGAAGTATGGACTGAAGCCGTAGAGAAACCTGTAGCCCCCGAATACGAGAGATGCCATTTTATAGGACATGCCTTATACAACCCCACGCTGACCAAAGAAAAACTTATGGGATACGCGGAATCCCTAGAAACCGACATAGAGAACAGAACAGGATACCGCGCATTCGTAGTAGACATCAATATCCACCATTTTCCCCCAGTTATGACAGACGTAGACATAATCATAGACGTGCCCACAACCAAAGCGTTCAGCCCCATAGCACCGTTAACCCTCATCGCAATCATAGCCATCTGCGCTGCCATATTGGCCTTCATCGTCTGGCTTTTCTGGACAACATACATAGAGAAGGTCAAGTTATACTACTGCGATCAAGAAAGTCCTCCAGGAGTATTCGAGGGTTGGCTGCAATACGTTGCCCACCTGAAAGAGAAGCACCCAACAAAATATCAAGCCGTAGAGGAGTCTAAGAGTAAAGACTGGTGGACAGAGATCCCTGAAACAATCAAGTGGATCGTGGGAGGAGCCGTAGCCGTAGCAGCCATAGGATTGGTCGTTGCACTTGTGAGGAGAAGAAAGTGAGCTTCCTACTTTACGCTGAACCAGTGAGAGGCACAATCTCCAGGATAGACATTAACGGGCAGGGAGCGGAAGCCACATTAGATCCAGGTTCTCCACTATTGATCAAGGGAGAATATGCTGCGCAGAATCCTAAGAGTGATCGGACAGACACAGTTCAAATAATACTTTTCTTAGGAGACAAATTCTTCAAATGCGTATACAATGATGTCCCCGCAGAAGAGCCAAACTTGACTAAAGGAACATTCGTTTGCAGATGCACCGCACCAACAGAGAAAGGAGAATATGCGCTGAGCGTAGGATGGGCATACAATTGGAACTGGCCTGAGCAAGCCTACAAATATCTCTTAGCAACGCCGGAGAGGATCGAGAAGATAGGCTCAATAACCGTAGGCGCCCCCGCGCCAGTCAGCCCGATAGCGGCAGCGTTAATAGCCATCCCACCGATAGCAACAATTATAGGCATGGCTACAATACGTAAGAAGTGAGTGGGAACAGATGGGCAAGAAAACTTTTAAGATCTCAACGTTCAACAAGCAGATGTCGCCAGAGGAAGCGGAGCAGGAGAAGACAAGCGATACATCTCTAGGCGAATCCCTCCGTGAAGCTGATCGCCTATACGAGAAAAGAAGGGAGAGGTGAAAAAACGACTCTACTATATGAGTATATGGATGGACAGGTCTATCCGGGAATAGTGGTCTCGCCAGCGCCAGCCTCAGAGGTGCATGAACCTACAACGCCAGGCGTAGAAGAGCTTGGAAAAAGCCTGCTCTTAGGGACAGGAGCAGCCTTCCTAACAGCAGGACTGTTAAGTTTAAGCCCTCTCGCAGCCCTGTCAATTCCTGTAAAGATTCTCTTGGCGGGAGGAGCATTCGCAGGAACCTCGCTAATAGCGCATGAAGCCCTGCAAGAGGAGAAGAAGAAAACCCTGCGGTTTCAAGTATCGCCTGCGCCAGCCTCACAGATCCATGAGCCACTATACAGAGGCGTAGAGGAGATCTAACGTGGGTTTTCTCTACGAAGAGATCTGGGAGGAACCCATACCCAAGACGCATGCACCGCCACAGAACATCCCTGCGGTCAAGAAACTGTCGCCAAGCCCAGAATGGTGGACTTACCTACTAGCCTTCGGCGCAGGAGTCTTCATCGGACTTCCCATAGGCAGAGAAATACTCAAAACGTTAGCCGGAATGACTGAAGCCGAGATTAAAAGGCGCTTAGAAGAGACAACAGCTAGACGTGGGCTTTAATGAATGGTAACTGTTCTCATAACTGCATGTCCACACGATGCACCAACCCAGTACGGCTACTTTTACCTTAGAAAAGCAGCAGACGCCCTTGCCAGATACGGCCACAAAATAGTTTTTTTGAGAAGTGCCAATCTACAAAATTTTCGCATGGCACTCATCAGATACGATCCGAAATTCGTAATTCTAAACGGTCACGGCGGATCCAAAACCGTGACAGGATGCAACAAAAACGTGTTACTCGGCATACTCGACTACGATCCATACCTGGGCGTAAAGGTCGTTAGAGAAAACCCTCAATGGATGACTGGACGAATGGTTTTTCTATTCACCTGCAACACAGGAAAAGAGTTGGCGCCACGCCTACACGAAGAAGGAGCCTTAGCAGTAGCAGCCTTCACTAGCGATTACATCTTCGTAAGCGAAGACTCAAAACCATCTAAGGATAAGAGAGCATACCCATTCTTCATGGCGCCAATCCAGCTTCCCATCGTGTTGGCTGAAGGAGGGACGTTCCGGGAAGGAGCTAAAGCGGTTAAAGACGCCTACCTGTACTATATTGAAGAAGCTGAAGCCCAGGGAGATTTTGTTCAAGCCAAATATTTGAACTACAATCTGGCAAACTTCGTAGTATACGGAGACGGAGCCCTTAGGCTATGATCGTCTAAAGTTATACTCTTTTCTGCACACAATTCGCTACCATACTTTTTAATATTAGTTCAAGCAGATTATCCTCACTCCAAGAAGAAGAAGAAGGAGGATGATAAGATGAGTTTTCAACCCTACGACATCTACAGCCCTAGACTGCCGAAACTGAAACCCGGTTTCTTCTTTGAAATCGCAGGAAAATTCCACCAGATCATGGTAGTAAGGAACGCCCGACAGGACGTGAGCGACATAGCAGCAGCCTACACAGATCCAGGAAGGATCTTAAACGTGGCAATATCAGCAGCATACGAGACGCTGCATGGAAACATAGAGGTATCCAGAGTAGTCCACATACAGTATATCTCGGTGGCAAACGCTGCGCCTGAAGTACTCCTGAAATGGGGTACAGAGCCGTTGTTCTCCAAATGGGTTAACCTATACATAGGAAACAGCCACGCCGACCTTTCACACCCGCTTGAAGTTGACAGATGGAGCTACGATGAAGAAATGAGGATGAGCGTAATTAAGGATGCTGGCGCACAAACCCTGTGGTTCGAGACAGTAGAATACGAAGTGATCCTGTGGGAAAAGACACCTCCAAAGAAATACCTCAAGATTTTGGCTAATGGACAAGCAGTCTTCGTTGAGGCAGGCTAAATAATGTCGAAGAGAAGGCTTCAATATCCTGGTGAAATCTGCCGTCCACACGAAAAGGTGGTGGAAAGAATAGAGGTTGAACTCTTCCGTCCACCGTATTCTCCATCAGTGGAATTTTCAGCAGTTCAAGAACTCGCTAGGCTGATTAGACCAATGGAACCTGTCAAAGCTCCGAGACCAGGAGTAATCCCTGGGGAAGTCACTCCAATCTTAGTTCAGGAAATAAAAAACAAACTATACAAAAACTTCCCGGTAGACCTCAGTGTTGCGAGGACAGATGAACGTTTAGGATTAAGAGACATGGGAATAGTTGCGGACGCCATGACAATAATAAGCCTGACCGCCGGAGCATCTTTTACCTATAAACTTAACCATCCGTCAAACGATTCGACACCAGGCATATCAGGAGCTTCAGAAACAGAGTTCGAGATAGAAGAACTCTACGTGACAAATGCTGCGCAGGCAGGGGCACAAGCAATAATCCGGGTGAATTGGAACCCGTTTGTTATAAGGCTGAAACCGTAGGAGTAATAAATCGTGCCGTTAAATGTTCCGGGGGCCTCGGTGAGGATAGACGAAATAGTGCCCTTAACGAAAGGCTTAGTCTTCAACCAAGCTATAGGCGCTGGAGCTAACATATTCGGAACAGCATTATCGCCTTTACGCTCGCCGACAACATTCCGCATTTATGCCTGCTTCGATACGGCGGGATTGTTGATTGTGAGACGAACAAGGGGCGGAGTCACAGTTTCGGAACAATTGAACAGCGGAGCCAACCTCGTAGCGAATGCAGCCTACATATTTGACATCATTGTGCAGAGTGGGGACACGATAAACCTGAGACATTCAGCAGGCGCCCAAATCCTATATTTAAAAGTTGAAGAAGTTGGAGGCTCGATAGGTTAAAATGGGATATCCACCGCAGGGAGCAGGCTTTCCTCCCGGAGACATATCCGCTGCGGTATGGACTTATGTTACGAGGCGTTTGACTAACCTAGATGATGTTCGAGCTGCTAGGATTGATAATATTCTTGCGTTGAAGGTTGAGGCTGATGGAACTTTGACTGCTAATGGGACTCAGCAAACTATTATAGACAAGACAACAACCATACCATTCAAGGCTCAGTTGCTTCTGGACTTGTTTAATCTCACTGTCGGCGACTCTGTTGAGGTTATTGAGTGGATTAAGGTTCTCAGCGGTGGAGTGCTTAGGCGATGCACAACAACGAGGTTTACCGGCGTCCAGGAGGAGCCTATAGCCGTTTTCTTCAATAAGGTTTTGACTGTTGAGTATAAGGTTACGCTTCAGCAAATTTCTGGAACCTACCGAAGCTTTCCCTGGAGCTTGCAGGCGGAGGAGAAACCGTAATGCCTGTAATTGTGCCTATGCCAATTCACGATGTTGCTATTGGTTCTTACGGAAACATAGTTGGGCTGAGGAAGTTTCGTTACATGCTCGGGATTTTTGAGGTTATAGCGCCACCTTTGACAACTCTTAATTTTAAGGAGCGAGTTCTCATTGGTGACAGTGAAATGTTAGGCGAAACGGCTGGCAGGGCTGAGAGTGTTATAATTACGAATGTGTGAGGTGGAAAGTGTGGAGCAGGTAGGGCCGGAGAGGTCGTTAGATTTGAAGGAGAGCACAACTTTGGTGCACGGTGGAAGTTTAGAGGATACGTTATACAAGAGTGAGACTGTCATCTTTGCCGAAGCCAAACTCTTAAGCGAAACGGCCAGCAGGGCGGAAAGCCTCATAATCACGAATGTTTAATTCGTTAAAAGTAAGGAGGGAAAATGGAGTGAAAATGAACGGAGCACAACTGCGTGAGTGGAAGCGTAGGATTAGGCAGTTCTTAGGGCTTAGAAATACCTTTGGAGACCGCATCATTATCGAAGATGAAGTTTTAGTCTGGGAAGGACGTAAACTACTCTTCAAGAGCCGGGGACACATTGTTAACCAAGGTTTAACTGATCTCATTAATTGGTTGGCCTGTGGCACGATAAGTGCAACTTCAGCCATGCCGAGCAATACCTTCGGAACTAATGGCACGATACGAGTTGGCGTAGGAACAGGTGTCACAGTCGGAACTATGACGAGTCTTGTTAGTGAGCAGGCAACTCAAGCAAGTAGTCATAGTGGGGCTACTTCTTCACCTTCGACTGGAATCTATCGTGTAGCTTGGATTGCCACATGGAACGCTGGCGTGCTACCTGCAATTACGGTTACAGAGATCGGGCTTAAACTATTCCTTGACCTCGCGTTTAGAGCCTTCGGCGCTGCTAGAGGAGCCCCTGTCGCAAATTCGCTGTTCAGCAGGCTTAGTGATAGTGATGGCGACTTTACCGCCTTCTTAGTGAATACGGCTGTTCCTTTGACTATCGAGTGGCGTCTAACTTACACTTTCGCTTAGATACGGCATGGTAAAATTGGGGCTTCAGCGATTAATAAAGATCTGGACTACAAGCGTGCTTTCAGCATCAGCAGACTACATAACGTCAGAGGTAGGTTTAACCTACCCTGAACTCGCCGAGATGAATCCTCTTTTCGATCCAAAGAAAGAAGTCGTATGGGGTGGCGTAGGAGGAACCGTAGTACAGATCTTGGGAAAAGCCCTAAAAGTAGACAAAAGAGCAGTTTCAATCCTTTCAATGATCCCTCCAAGCGTGCCGTTAATCGCAGCCGTAAACAACCTAGCATGGATCACTTGGGCGCACAGAAAATATTATCCCTGGAAAGAATGCCCGCTCCTGTACCCAGAGTGAGATTAAAGGGATGTCAATCGTCAGGGATACAAAAGAGAAAGAGCTAGTCGAAAATCTAAAGAAATCGAGAGAATCTCTTGTCGGTGAGCTGTATCCCATCTTGGAGGCTGCGGACGGAGAGGTAGTTGACGGATTCCACAGGGTTGAGGCAGGATGGGAAAGCCGGAGAAGATTAGAGAACATTTCGACTAGACTTCAAAAGATGGCTAGCAGGTGGCTTGCTCATCAGAGGAGAACAATGACTTTCGCTGAAAGAAGAGCTATAGTAGACGGAGTAGCAGAAGAACTCATTAGGACGGGCGAGGCGCGGCCAGAATTCTATCCGAATATACCGGAAGATCTGCGGGATCGCCCGAAAGTCATCCCGAAGGTTGCCGAAATCCTATGTGTTTCTGAACACACAGTTGCACTCTTCATATCTGACAAATACAAGCGAGGAACAACCTGGAAGAAAGAGGCTGAAAGAAAGACGAAGGGTAAAAGATCTCTATTTGAAACGAGAGGAGATGTGTTGGAAATTCTTGACCAGGAAAAAGAGGGCATCCGGCCAACTCCGCTCATGTACAAAACTAACCTCAGTTGGCGACCGCTCACCAAAAGTCTCAGTTTTCTCTACCGCAAAGGACTTGTTGATATTCTGGGCGGAGAGTCCCCGCGTTACGTTTTAACCGAGCTGGGACGAAAAGTTGCCAAACAATTCCGCGAATTAAAGGGCTACCTGCTTTGAAGGTTAAAATTTTATGGGAAAATTGGAGGCTGAGGAGAAAGAGTTCATTCTTGCACTAAGGGAAAAATTGTCCACTAGAGAAGCCATCGATCTGACTGGTCTGAGCGAAGCAACAATAGTAAAATATTCAAAAGGTCTCAGGAAGAAGAAACGTGGAATCTACAGAACAATGTACGATATATTGAGGGACATGCTAATAGTTATATCTGAATCCAGAAAAGGGCTGAGACGAACCCATGTGATGTACAAAGCAAACTTGAGCCATGATCAACTCAAGAAGTATCTTAGAATCTTGCTTGAGAAGCGTTTTGTAAGAGAGGGAGAGGAAGAAGGTTATTACGAAATTACTCCTAAAGGAAAAGCTTACCTTGAACTGTTGATTGCCTTACAAGAGGAAAAAAGACCGGAGAGCGAATGAGATGCCGTTAAATGTTCCAGTCTCCAAAGACGATTTATCCAAGGCTGTTTGGGAATACGCTGCAAGGATCTTAAGTAGCCTGGCAACCCCAAACGAGATAGTGAAATTTGTTGGAAAGGGAACGGGCACAGAGGTTCCTAGTAACAAGAGCCTATACGATCTTCTAGCGCTGGATCGGCTTGACAACGCAACATACGGATTAAACGCACTGAGATCCCGAATAGTAGAGCGTTTAACAAAGGCTGACTTCGAGATAGTGGAGTTCGAGAAAGGATTTTCAGGAGACGAATACTTCTATGATATAGCCGTAACAACACCCAACCAGTCATTAGGATCTGCAACCTTCAACGTGGCGTTGCCCACCGGCGCGTCAATACGATTCGCCACAGCAATCGCCATAATTGAAATAATGAATGATGCAGCCACGCTTCAAAAAGTAGATTTAGACCTGGAAGTAGATGGAACAAACGTCTTCAGCCGAGACGATGTAGTTGGTTTACCCGCCGTAGACGGTTCAAGCGCGTCATTCCTAATTGTGCAAAACGTCAGCGCCATAATTACTTCGCCAGGCAATCACACTCTTGAGGCTAAGACAACCCTTAGCGATGCACACTCAACCCACTTCACGACACAATACATGATCATTGTTGCCTACAGGATGAGCTAAAGGGATCGAAGATTAGCTAAGCTAGCTAGCTAGATGAATCCAAGGAGTATAAGGAAAAGATCGGCGGTAATAACAATGCGTAACGAGTATATTTATGCACGTCTATCTGAGGATTGGGATTTCTGGATAATAACGATGAATATCGAGCGGGAGTTAGGTAAGAAACCAAAAGGCATTTCAAGTAGCACTATAAACGTAACGATTTACATTGAGGACTTAACTGATGAGGAGAAGGTGAAACTAGACAAATTGATGAGCGATGTTAACGTGGGGTTGTATCCTAGTAGTACCGAAGGGTACACAATATTTAAAATAAAGGATATATGGGATTACAGAAGTATTATTGAGCGTCCCATTGGGCATAGGGTTATGTGGTTGCACCTTCCACCAGCATTACCAGACGGCACGCATATACTAGAACTTTGGGTAGAAGGCGAGTTAACATCTGTTCAGAAATTGCTAGTGGAGAGAGCGTATGGTTCATTGATTTCGGGGGTTTGATTTTTGTGGTGTACCGAGACCCAAAGATAGAACATCAAGTTGACTTGAACAATGTTCTAACATCCACAACAAGCACAACCTATGTTCTTTCATCATACCGAATAATCGCTTCAATTGACCCTACACGGTACGTAAATCCGAGTTTTTATTTTGAGGCTGTATTTTTGAGTAATGTTAGCGGTGTTAAGGCTTACACCGAACTGTATAACGTTACTGATGGCGTTAGCGTTAGCGGTAGTGAAGTATTTAACGATACGAGTGTTTATTTGAGGAAAAGAAGCGGTGTGATAACGCTACCTTCAACGGCAAAGGATTACACGTTTCGCTATAAAGTTGATTCTGGTACTAGGAACTACATTCGCTCGGTACGTATCATTATTGTTGATAACTATACGACATTAACAAAACTTGAGCATCAAATAGAGATTGGAGATTACGATGCTACCATGTCTGATATTCTCCATGAGTTGCCTTATCCAAAAACATATCTTTTTGAGGGAGATAAATTTGACGGTACGCTTACAGTTTATTTTGAGGCAACCATATATGTTAGTGCAAAAACAGCACAGGCAGACTTATATAACGTTACGGACGGAGTTTCAGTCGGGGGTAGTCTCGTATCAACCACCAGTACCACACCCGTTAGAGTGAGAAGTGGCGCAATAACACTTATTAGCGGTAAGCAATATAGGGTTAGATATAGAAACAATGTAGCGGGTAAGACAACATATATTAACGGTGCAAAAATAATAATTCGGCAAACCGCTACCGAGATAACTAAGACACAACTTGTAAAGTATTGTGGACTGCATACTGGTACAGGCATAACGTATTTGCAAAGGTTACCCGACCAGATTTACCTTGACAAATCTAACCTACCTATCGGCTTAACGTTTTATTTTGAGGTAGAGAAAGCAGTAGTGTACGCCAATTCAGATTTATATAACGTAACGGATGCTTCAAGCGTATCTGGAACTGACCATACGGGTAGTGGAGTATGGAGAAGCGGTGCGTTAACGTTACTAGACCTAAAGGAATATGACTCAAGGATTAGGACAACTAACCCCGCATATTCGGTACGTTTGATTAGAGCATGGGTTATAATTGATTATGAGTTATCACTTATACCTGTAGAAGCAGCCCCTCACACTCATAGCTCATGTTGGTCAATAATACTGAGATTTCGGGGATAGGAGTTGGTAAAAGTCGTAAAAGTTATATGCGGATAATTACAAAACGATAAGGGGGGGGGGCGATTTAGAATGCATAAACTTTCAGACCGGGAACAAGCCTTCTTAATGCTGTTGGTTTTCATGCTGCCTCCTTTGATAACTTGGGCTGGGCTTGGAATGCCGACAGATAAGGGTTCATTAGGAATACTTATGTCTGCCATCCTCTCAGGCGTCTTAGCCTTCATAAAGGAGCTTCTAGGCGGAAAACCCCCTGAAGAAGAGGGATGAACTTAAATGTCGAAGAAAAAGGAAGATCCTAAACTTGCAGAGAGAGTAGCCATCTTAGAGACTGACATGGTATGGATCAAAAGCATACTTAAGAAGATTGACAACAGAACATGGTGGATCTTAGGATCAGTAGTGGCACTCGGCATCGTAGCGATCCTGATAGCTCTTCTAGGCTAAGTCTCCCTCAGAAAATATTTGTATGGCCTCCCCTCGGTACGTCTAGCAACGCCTGTTCTTATCAGTTCATTCAAGTGCTCCCGGATAGTGTGCAGGCTGAACCCGTAGTTCAATGCGATAGCTTCAGCGGCGCTTCCTTTCTTGTTTTCCATCAAATGCTTCACGATGATAGCCTTAACCCTGCTCAAGCCTATTAGCCTGGTCAACCAGGGAAGGTCACAATGAAAAGTTCCATAGTCATCAATCCAAAACAATGTAGAAGGCTTGCTCTCGTTAAGAATCTTCAATTCAGAAAGTTGATTCTGAAGGTCTTGAACCTGTTTCCTTAAGCGGTCATACTCCTCAATATTGTAACGGGAAGGTTCCACATGCAAGGGTTGAGGAGCAGTAACCATCTTAGCAGCTTCACGAGCCGTCCTCAACATCTTAACCTCATCTTCTGACCTCTTCAGTTCTAGCTCTAAGTTTCTAGCCCTAGCCTCTAACCGCTCAATCTCGCTTCTCTCAGCCTCACGCCTAACCGTTAACCGTTCAACCTCAACCCTGAAAGCCTCAAGAAGATCATCCAACTCTGGACGTTCAACAAACTTAGGCTTAACAGTAGGCGTAGTTCCAATATGCGTAGTCTCCCTGGAGAGACACTTAACCCAAACAATTTGATCTCCGGCTATGGCGCCGTAAAGAAGCGCCTCCCCAACATCTCGTTCCTTCAAATGCATAAGTGTGTCTAAAGGAATCCTGGTGAGATCTTCCAGCCTCTCTAAATCATCCTTATACCTCTGATTCATCAAAACCCAGTTCTGACACTTGGCAAGGAGGTCTTTAGCAACCCAACTGGGACGGTGACTAATGATGATGGTGCCTATGCCACGCTTCCCACCCTTCTTAACCAGCTTCCCAAACTGAGCATAATCCAAGCCTCTTGCCTTATGTCCACGTTCAGGAATAAACTCGTCAGCCTCGTCAATCACAACCAAGCAGGGAAGCCTAGCCGAACCCTCCTCCCGGATAAGGATCTTCATAAACTCAGCTAGGAACTGATGTATCACGTCTTCCTCCACGTCTGGGCCACTTAAATCGAAAATCATGGAAACCTTCTCATTCAAGAACTGCCTCACCAGAAGCTCAGCATGTTCCTCGCCCACACTAATATCGCAGTTCTCTAACTTCTGTACACCAGCCACAAGAAGACTAAACTTCTCACGCAGCGAATAGTATTCGCCGTCAGGATCTATGATCACGAAGGGGATTCCAACCTTACAAAGCTCTTCACAAACCTTTGCAGCCGTGTAACTTTTGCCCTTCCTCGGATCAGCCATTATAACCGTGTTGTTTCCTCCCAGCAGGGTAGATGGATCTATCGAAAAAGGTTGCTTACCCTTGAGAGTTTCAAAGAGATTTAGCTTATTCTCGCTCATTAGGTTTCTCCTCTACCTTAAAGTTAACTTCAAGTTGGCTTCGTCCAAGCAAATGCTGAGTCCAATCAATCATCGCCTTAACGCTTGAGTCGAACCATAATAGTAGGAAGGTGCTTCTGGCAACACCTAGAGCCTTAGCGCAAGCATCAACAACTCTAATCTGGTCTTCAGGGAGGTCAACAGTCGTCCGCTTGATCGCGCGCTTAGGCATACGCTTCAAAAGTTCAGTTAAATCCAGTCTCTCATCTTTTTTATTCAAATGATTACCTCATCAAAGTGATGCCTTACAATTATTAATAACACTTTCGATTAAGTTACTTCCAAGGTGTTCGTAAATGGCGAAGTTAACCATAACAGCCGGATTGGGAATTGCGAGAGCACCTCCACACCAGAAGGTCGGAGACAGCTACACCTTCCACATCACGCCTGCTAGGATCAGGGCGACACCGCGAAGAGCGGTAGTCAGAGGACTCTTAGCCAAGATCGCAAGCGCAGAATTTAAAGACATAAGCGCTGCTGAATACAAGGCTCGGAAGATCACCCTCTCGAAGGGTATGATTCCTCCTATTGCTGGCGTAGTCGCTGAGAAACTGGGCGCAGCCTACCCTGACAGTCTAAGGACACAGACGATAGATGCCTTTATGGCTAAGAGGAAGACGAGGCACGCTGCTGCTGCTGGCGCCGTTACTCGTGGAGCTGCTGCTGCCAAGATTCTCGGAGTGTCCGCTGGACTCTAACACTTCCCCCCCTTTTTTTTATTTTTTTATACTTGATAACCCTATTTTTTAGCGGAGACCATGAGCCAGGAATACCATCTTGTTGTTAGGAAGGGAAGACCATACCTGCGGAGAAAACCCTTCACATACCGGAAACCAACTTTACGGCAGCAAGTTCATCAGGGAAGATTCGCCAAAGTAGCCTACGACCTTTTCGATCAAGCGAAAGGATACAAAGATGGGATTCCAATAGTGGCAGCAACAGTAAAAGAAGAACTCGATGGAAAGACAGTTCCGAAGCCTCCAGAGATCCTAGAGTTAACGCCATATCAATACGTAGATTTGATCACCCAGATTCAAGAACGCCAGTTGAAAGGCGAGAAGATAGTCCTAGCCGAGATTCTTAAAGAGAAAAACATGACGATAAGGATCGTGGCTTACCCGAAAGTCGAAGAGATAGTTGTGTAACCTATTCCTCTAACGCTGCGAATGGTGCAGTAAGTTGACGCCACCTTCTCGCCCATTTAGTGAACTCACCAAGTTCCAGATACTGCCCTGATTCATAAAGCAGGTTTAATGATCTTCTCATCCGCTCAACCCTAGATAAGCCTGGCGCGAAAGCCGCTTCCTCCATGAGTTTTATCCAATAATCAGCCTTACTTTTCAAGGGAATTTCAGTGGGTGCTTCTCCTATGGTTCTTGTTTTCATGCGACAGTTAGGACAGTAATCATCTTCTTTTGCTGTCCCACAAACAATACATCTCCCCATCTTCCGTCAACCTCCTTATTGAACAGCTAGAAGTTTGTTTTCATGGTAGAACCTTACACAATAACGAATGTAGTCGTCAGAAATACCTAAGCCCACCATAACAGCCATATCAATCTCAGCCTTAGCCACAGCCTCACCTACCCAGAACGCAACAGTGTCCCTGGGAAAATGCTCGAATGCTCCGCCATAGTTACGCTTATGCTCCTCGCACAATTCAAAGAAGAGAGAATCCCTCGTAGGCAAACCTAAACGCATCAAACGCCCCTCCAAATAAGGACTCCTCAAAACAAGAGTCTCCGTCTTCTCACCCACACATGCCGGACACAGAAAATAACTCCAGGGCATACCCCAAATACGCTCAACCCCAACGGGCGGAGCAACCGGAGGCGCGATGATCATAGGTGGAACAGCCGGAGGCACTTCTTCAGGAGGTCTAACAGGCGGAGCAACAACAGGAGGCTTAGCCAACTCCATAATCCTTCCAACCAACCTCTCAACCTCAGACATCGCCCTAGACACAGCCTCATCTCTAGGCAGATCCTTAAACGCCTCTCTCCACTCGTAAAGAGCATCCTCGAACATAGGACGCCAACGTGGAGGACTAATCGTTCTCTGTAAAAGAACAGCCTCAAACCTGGTAAGCAGCCTCTTCTCATCAGCCTTCTGTAAGCCCCTCTCCACTACGGGGGGAGGGGGAGGAGGCGGAACCTTAACTGGTGGTGGAGCTGGTGGAGGCGCAGGGGGTGGCGCAACCGGCGGTGCGACAACAGGTGGGGGAGGAGCAACGGGAGGCGGGACTCCTAGAATCCGACTTATGAGTTCTTCCTTCTTGCCTGCGGTTGAAAGCCCCTTAACCTTAAGAATCCGTTTAAGTTCGTCAACAGTCATTAGCTCTAGGTCTTCGCGCCTATATGTCCTATGATATATGTCCCATTGTTCCTTACCCTTATCCGTAAACTGCACGTCTTCAGGAAACTTCCAAAGAAGCCTTATCGGTTCACCATGAGAGAAGGGCCAGGGCAGCCCCTTCAGCTCCTCCTCAATCTGGGCTGGACTCATATCAGTCATTTTAAGGTTCTCTCTGGGACTGACCTCATCCTCGCCAGTATCCAGGTAGGATTTAAGGCCCTCAGTAGTTGGAGCACCCCAAAAAGAAGGAACAAACTCATTATAGTAGAACTCGCCGAACCATTCGCCAGGCGTCTCCCCGGCGTCAACCTTAACCTTAACCCTGACTTCAGTAACGTTTTCGCCAGTCGCCTCTTCATAAACGTAGATCGCCCAAGGCTCTTTCCTGAAAAGCTCCGCTAACTTCTCCCTGCTTTTCTCCTTAAAGAGGTTAGCAATTCTTCTCTTGTCTACGTCAGAAACCTCATTCCATTTCTCATGCAGCTTCTCCCAGTCAACCATGCTAAAGCGCCTCCAACTCCTTAATCGCCTCATCAACAATCTTAACTATATCCGGGACGGGTAAGGGCTTCTTCGCCTCTTCCTCTAAAGTCCTTCTAGCCTTTTCGGATAAGTCGGCTCCGAAACGATGTAGCCGATCTGGAAGCCACTTCTCCATAAACTTGTCACCTGCACCATGCCCATAAAACGTTTCATAACTGCTATAAGCAACAGGGATATCCTTCTCGATCTCTTCCCTATACATCTGCCTAACCGTGTCAAGAGTATACTTCGCAACCATCTCCTTCTCTCTTTCAGGAGCCTCGTAATGCAGAGTGCCAGCAAGACCAGATCTACGTCCCTCAACCCCAAACTTGATCCACTCGTCCAACTTCTCATTATATATCCGGGAAAACTCCTCAAGAGAAAGCTTCGGAGGCTGAGGCTTAGGAGACTCAGCTATGCCCTGCTTAATCAAAGCCTCAGCATTCTCCTTCGGCAGCCACGCAATCTCTCCAGCCTTATACGGCCCATAAGTCTTAAAGTCCACACCCACAATTCCAGGTATATCTTTCAAGATCCTAACCTCAACTGCAAGTCCAGTCGGTCTTATGTAAGGCGGTCTCGGCTCATACAGTTCTCCAGATTTAATCATCTCTGCGATAAGGTCAAGGCTTGCAGATTTGTCAAAGTTCTTTTCAACCAGAGCTGCCACAAGATTTTCATGCATCATTATGCTGTATGGCGCTGCCGTCAGGATCTCCATAACGTCTGATCTCTTAGGTGGGACAGGTATAGGCTTCACTTCAGGAGGCGCAGGAGCAGGAGGCTTAACCTCTTCCCTATAAGCCAAAATAGCGCGCTCAGCCTCATCAGCAGTCTGAGCAAGCAAAGCCCTAAACTCTCCAACAGCAGTATCGCCTCCCACGTAAATGTCAAAGCTGCCTATTGGCTTCCCAACAGAAACCACGTAGCCAGGATACATCGTTAAGAAATCACGTAGGGGCTTAAGGAAGCGGTCAGAAACAGGAACGAAGTCCTCTTCCAAAAATTGGAAGTTGTCTAAAGGCAGAGAAGCCGTGTAATAAATTTTGTCCCGTCCTATAACCTTAATCTCTTCAGGTCTAGAGATGAAAACGAGAAAGTCGTCTTGAGCCGTAACAGCGTCCTCAAAAACCTCAGATAAAATATCTTTTGGCCCTCTGAAAACCTCTAGACGCTTAACATCAGGGACATCAAGCTTAGTCTCCAACTTTTCGCTCCGGAGCTCCTTCGTAGCGATCTTCTCCCCAATCCCAACAAGAAGCATAGCCTTCGCAGGCTCGTCTTCAAGCCAAGAGCCAAGGGTTTCCACATCACGTGTCCAAGCAGACAAAGTAGATAGATCAAAAGAACCTGCGTAACTGCCGTCTACACGCCATTCTTCAAAAACGCCCTTCGACATTTTGAAGTAGCCCTTATCATAGAAGCTCCAGTAGAACCAGAAATCGTAAGGGTTCACACCGAACCAAACCTCCGCGCCTCTGAAAAGCGGATTAACAGCCCTAATAACATCCCTCAAAACCTCAACCTCTTCCTTCCTCAAAACAAAGAGGGGACGCCGAGCCGGAGGCTTAAAGGCTAGAATCTTCTCAAAAGTCTCGTGGACCTCAGTATGAGCCAAAATCATCTGGACATCAAAAAAGTCGCCACTATAGGAAAGGCTGCAAGGCGCCTTATCCATAATAGTGATCTTCACTACATCGGCGAGAGGAACAAGAGCGTTCTTGAAGCCTTCAAGATGGTAACAACCCGAAGCCACACCGCCAATTTCAAGAAGCCAAGGCTCATACCTCTTAATGTCAACCCTCGTAAACTTCTCCTCATCCTCAAACAAAACCATAACAGCCTCTTCCAAACCCTTAATCCTGAAGCCGATGAAAGACCAATCCCTGCGTAAACCAGTAACACTGTCAACTATCCTCTTGAAATCACGTAGAACAACCCTCAAAGTAGAATCAGGCTTAATCACAGGAGTCGGCAAAATGAAGCCTTCTGGAATGTCCTTCTCTTCAATAACATTCCCAACCTGAACTCCGCCAACCCAGAAGGTCTTATCATCCCTAACCTCAAGCGGAACCATCTCTCGAACCTTATACCGCTTTACAGCATCAACGAAACCGTCAACGCTACCCTCAACCCAAGTGGGAAAAACACTCCACACCTCGCCAACCTTACGCTCCTCCACACGATACTCTAAAGGAAAAATCCTGAAGACAATGGCCCTAGTCCTGGAAGCATCTAAAGCCTTCCCCTCAACATGCTCTCTAGTGAAAAGCCAATAATAATGGTATGACTCAATAGCCCGGTAAGCCCTCAAAAAATTCTTCAGCCAACTTGCCTCAAGCCTAGCCGAAAACCAAACCATCATAGGCGCCTCTATACGTTATTAAACACTACCTTAAGATTTAGCTTTCCATCTTGCTGGTTTAAACAAAATGCTTAAAAGCATAGAGAACACACGTTCTTGCGGGGCGAACCCAAAATGTCAGAAGAGGAAGAGATCGAAGAAGAGGAAGAGAAAGAAGAAGAGTTGGAAGAAGAGGAGGAAGAATGAGAGCAACCGAAAGGACTGCTCTCACCCCTATTTTTTGGTGAAAAGTTATTAAGATATTGAGGTATTGGAAATGAAGTGTGACTGTAACTGTCTTTGCCATCTGATAAAACCATGTGACAATGAAGCTGAACCTATGCAATCTTGTTGTCAATATTGCAATGAATATTGTACTGATTCTCACCAGAATTACGATAGTTATTATGATTATGAGTTATAGTCATGATGGTGAATTTAGAATGAATATGGCGTTTTGGTTTCTAGTGGTCTTTATCCAAGGTTTCGCTTGGGGAGCTATGTTCGCTGAATGGAGAATCAAGAAGGAGCAGATAGCCAATGAAAGATAAAACTCAGATGATGAGGATCCTGGAGCTGCTAGACAGGGAAGGTGGGCTCAGCAACAAGAAGATAAGCGACATCTCGGGTGTCCCATACGGAACAGTCCGCTGCTACACATCAATCCTAAGCCGAAGCGGAATACTCAAACACTACAAAGACATGAGGGGAATATTCGAGCTGACACAGGAGGGAAGAGACTTCCTGAGAAAGGAGGGCTAAAGTGTGGACAGGTTGTTACCGCTCAATCCACTTTATATGTGCTCAAAGTTGTTGAGCAAGATATTCTATGGGATATTCTATCAGACAGGTTGTTACATGTGGTCCTATTTTGGTCGGGTAAATCCCGTCCAACCGTGCCACTCCGCTTTTCTCAAATCATGTTGACAACTCAATGTTTCATCACTCTTTTGCGTCTTTCATGCAAAAGAAGTGGGGATCCAGCCTATATTTATTATGTGTTGTGGAGCTGTTCGTGAAGGAGTATTAGAGATTGTCTAAAAAATCCAGATTGAAAGTTTGGCAGATTCCAGTGACCCCGAAGCTAGACGGCGCTTTGGAGATGGCCATAGAAGAGAATGCCCATGTATCTAAGTCTGATTACATTCGTGAAGCAGTTAGGCAGAAATTGACCAGAGAGGGCTTCCTACCAATAAAAAGGCAAAAGAAAATGGCGAGAAGTGAACATGGTATAGATTAAGGCGGAGGTGAGATGATGGTTAAGAGACTCGTGGTTAAAACGAGCAACCCAGACACACTCTTCGACCACATGCACGAAAAAGGAACCAGCTTCTACGCAAAAACAGGCGAAGATGAGAAGACACACGAAGAAATATACAAAGTCGTATACTTCGCAAGCAACAGAGAAATATGGTTCGAGGGAAAACTCACAGACGAAAGAATAAAACAACTAAAAGACGATTCCACTAGAGTTAAAAGCATACAGGTAGACGAATTTGCTGGAGAAATAATAGTGGAGGAGTAATCGCCTTCTTTGCCACTTCGGTTCGTGACGCCTGAGGAAATCGAAAGGGAGAAGCGGGAACTTCGAGAGATAAGAGACGAATATGATCGGAGGCTCCGCCGACAATACGTCTTAAACACGAACCGGGAAAGAGCAGTAAGAAGAGTCAGTAAACTCGAAGCAGAACTCGCAGCGCTGAGAGCAAGAGGCTGGGTTTACCTCTCAGGAGGAGAACGCAGGTATTGGAGAAAACTTGTAGAAAGGCTTATCCCAGAAGCCAGAAGACGCCTGGAATATTGGACTTACGAAACAGACAGGCACTTCAGAGAAGATGTTAAGCCAGTCTGGGAACGAATACAGAAACTCGAAGCCGAAATCAAAGAGAAAGTCATACCGAAACTATACAGGATCAAGATACGGTTGTACGCCGTCAAGAAACGGAAAGAATACTACCTCACCTTCCAGGGGTTCTTCGACATAGACGGAATAATTAACCCAGAAACGGAGTTGCCCGTCTGGGATTGGTGGCTGACAAAGCAAGAGATCCAGATCGCAAAATACCACTTTCACGGCTATTGGAAAGGCGGAGTCAAAAAGCCTAAACCATTCACAGTAGGAGAAATCGAAATGGGGTATCAAACAGACCTAACAGGGACATCCCTAAAAGAGTACCTGGAAAAGCCTACAGTCTTCAAATACACTAAGGATGTGCCTGAAGAATACAAACGGCTAGCCAGAACAATGACGCTCGAAGAAATTATCGTAGGCTTAAGCAACATAAAAGCGCGCCCAACAGACCTCCCTGAAGGCGTCTTCTTTGAATACGCCATGATCATAGACGAAGAGGGGTACATCAAATGGATGGAGCGCCGGGATCGCTGGGCATGGAAGCCTCCCATAGAGATAGTTGAACGAGTGAAAAAGGAGTTAGGACTGTGATTCGCAAAACAGAAGAATCTATAGGTAGGCTCATAAAACATGGGATAATAGAAGAGGTTGCACCCGAACGTTACAGGGTAACAACCAGATACCTAGACGAGTTTAGGCGCTCTGTCACAGAAGTTCTGCAAGACGAGGTTCTGAAGGGAAAAAAAGACGTATACGGACTGGCACTTGTGCTAACACTGGGAAGAATGTTCGATCCAGATCCCTTCACAAAATACGATGTTGCAGCTCTAGAGATCGTTCACGAAAAGGAGCTGGGATTAAAATGATAGAACCTGTTTCAGAGAGAGATCTGCTTCTAGTTCTTAAGTGGATGGAAGGATTTAGAAAGTGGAGTATTAGAAACAATATTGATCCCTGGGCAGTTCGCCAAGGATTGATAATACTTCTAGAGATGGATACGTACAGCATGTTAGATCATGGAATCTCGCTTGAAGCGCTCAAAGAGTTCGACAGGAAAGCCTCACACGATGCAAAGATGTGGATCGTAAAAGCTGGGAAGCCTCCGCGAGAAATCATAGAGCAACTGAAAAAGGAGCTGGGAATATGACGGTTAAATGTAGAGCGCCATGTGAATACAGAACATACGGAAAATATCTGAGAACAAGACGAGGCCATAAAATCCTCAACAAAAACCTAAGAGACGAGGGAACCTGCACGCTGTCAGTTTCAGCTGGAGGCGCCACGATTGATGAATTTGGAAGGTGCTTGAACTTTAAACATTGGGATGAAGACGATGAATGATCTTTTAGAGTATCAGAAAGAGATGCTTGCGCAGCCCCGCAACGGATTCTTCGACTACGACACGGGTAAAACATGGTTTCTGAGAGTTCCCTGGCAAAGCCTCTGGGACGACACCATAGATCTGATCCGCTTAGAAGCATACAGACTGCACATAGCCCTCCCAAAACTAGGAGACAAAGCCGTAATCGTCAGAAGTTCACCATCAGGCTGGCACCTATACTTCCCGGATGCAAACCTAACATGGCAGGAGAATGAGGCGCTACTGTTCTATTCACGCGCTCACAGGGGCTTCGTGAAGTTCAGCCTCCTCCTAACAGACTGCACCTTAAGAGTTGGAAAGAAACCGGGAATAGACGCCCCCTATATTGTCGAGGTGATAAGGTTTGACTAAGAAAGAGAAAATTTGGACGCTTGAAATATTCAGCGATGGAACATACAAGATAACCGACCTGAAGACAGGAGAAACGAGAGAGGACAAAATAAATCCGTTAGCCATTCTGCTGAACCTTATTAATCTAGTCTTTTTCGGAGTCCAACGATTTCTAGGCGGGGATGATAAGGTTTGAGTGAGGAAAAATGTGAGAAATGTAAGGTTGACCTAGAAGTGGTTGACCGTAGATTTGAGATTCAAGGGAGGCTCTACTACGTCTTGGAGTGCCCCTCTTGCGGTCAACTAAAATTTAGGAGAAGAGTTTGAAATGCCATACGAAAAAGTTGAGTTTTGCTGCTGCATAGGCATAAAATATGAGATGCGTCCAGAATGCGAGAAGATCCTGGAGAACCTGAGACGAAAAGATCGGACGTTCAGATACAGCATCTACAACAGCAAGTTTCCACAATACGACCAAGTTATCATAGTGAGGGGAGAAAATAGAGACCAGGCTCACAAGAGAGGACTATTACTCACAAAAAGATACTTCCCAAAAGAATACAACCTGCAATACTGGGTTAAGGAAGTTTCACAGATCCAAACGCAGGTAGAAGCCTAGATGAAGGTTCTCTTGGTTCATGCCGATGGAAAGATGCCTCTTCTACCTCTTATGAAGATTAGTGCGGTTGAGAAAAAGAGGGGAAACGAAGTATTTTTGAAGAAGGGTTTAAGCCTAGATCTGCCTCTGGAATGTCCAAAGCCAAATGACGCATACATTTCATGTATCTTCGATTGGAATAGAAATAAAGTTTTGAAACTTTCAGATAACCTTCAGAAGATCGGCTGCAAAGTAGTGATCGGCGGATACGGAGTTAATGATTCAACTTTAAGCAGTGAGATTGAACACGTCATGCCTGATTACGACCTCTATGGAATTGATTATTCTCTCGGATTTACAAGTCGAGGATGTATTAGAAAGTGTCCTTGGTGTATTGTATGGCGTAAAGAAGGGTGGATAAGAGAAAATGCAGATCTAAAAGAGTTTCTTCATCGGCATCATAAAAAGGTAATTTTATTAGACAACAATATACTTGCAGCGCCTAATTGCGAGAAAGTTTTGATAGATCTGATAGCGTATGATGTGAAAGTCAATTTCAATCAGGGCCTTGACATAAGATTGATAAATGAAAGGAATGCAAGACTTCTCTCTAAAGTTCGCTACTACGATTGGAAGTTCAAGGCAAGGAGGCTACACTTTGGTTTCGACCTTCCACAAATGGAAAGTGAAGTCTTGAAAGGCATAGAGATCCTGGGAAAGGCAGGAATACCGAGAAGCCATTTGATGTTCTACGTCCTAGTTGGCTACAATTCGAGTTATGAAGAAGATCTACACAGAATAGAACTCCTAATCAAAGAGGGAGTCAAGCCTTATGTTATGCCCTTTAACGACACGCACGATTCATACTATCCACATCTAGAGCGGTGGGTAAACCGACCATTCTATGAAGTTGTACCTTGGGAAAAATACAATCATGGAAATTCGCAGAAGATAATACGAAAGATTTTAAGTCCAAAAGCACAAATTATGAGTTATGACTCCTCTCTTGTATGAAAGCACCGAACTCATCTTCGACAGGTTCTTCTTGAAGCTTTACAGTTTCGCCAGAACCTACGCTCCCGGGGCCTACGAAGACGCTGTAGCCGAAGCCAAAAGGATCTCAGAAGCGAAAGGCATACACATGACGGTTGAAGGGTTCAAACCCGTGCACTTAGGCTGGACAGAATATAAATTGCCCGTAGCCGAAACATACGCAGCCCTCAAAGAAAACGTAGCCTTCTACCCCGTAGGCATCTTCAGCAACGATCCCGACTTCGACTATATGTCCTGGTGGAGCGGAGCCAAAACCGAATACCTCTACGACTGGTTCACCAAATGGGTTTACCAAAAAGAGGAGAAGCAGGCAATTATGACACCGCAACCAGTATTCAAAGGCGGAGAATCCTTCACCTTCCTAGTGCACAGCGAAGTGCCAAAGGAGAAGGTTGACGCCTGGATCTTAGGCTACGTAGTCCTGCCCACAACCATGAAAGAGACAAAAATAACGCGCTGAAGCCTTCATGTTATGATGTACCGATTTGCGTAGGGTATATAAAGAAAGCGATTTTCCACTCAAATTTCGACCGAAAGAAGCCTAAAACAGCCTTATTTTCTTAAATTGCTAAGCATAATGTGAACAAGATCTGGTGATGTTTGCCCGTTAGTGAAATGTGTTGGCTGAGGAAAAGAGAGAAGAGAAGCCTAAGTTAAGTGGAGAAGAGATATAAAAGCTAACCGAAAGTTTGTGTCCCAGTCACTATGATGGTGAAGTAGAAGTTAGTTATACCTTGTATACTGGGCGAAACGGTTAAAGTGAAATTTGTTTTTCGCATTCTAGTGGGTAGAAGTGGGGCCGAACCAAAATTCCAGCTTAACGTTATGTAGTTCGCTGCTGCCAGAGGCTCCCAATTGGTCACAGTGAATGATCCTGCGATAGGATCATCGCCGGTGTTCTTAATGTAAACAGTCACCGTTTTACTTTCTCCAGGACGTAAGACTCCCCAATCAATGGAGTCACATATTCTCGTGGCTGTCAGATCCCAGTACGCCTCTATCCCGATCGTCACAAGTTTCGCCTGGTTCTCAATTTGAAAGCTCGCAGTCAGTAATCCTCCAACCCCGCCACTCATTAAGGTAAGTAAGATCGCTGGAATCAAAGCCATCTTAGACCTAGACGACAACATAATAATACCCGAGAAAGATACGCTTCCCAAGCCTAAAAAGTTTTATATGCATAGTAATCAAGCAGAAAGGTGGGGAGCATAATGAACGGGATAGATCTGCTCTGGAGGATCTTGATGTGCGAAGTCATAATCATATTGGGAGTTGTCGCACTCCTCCTGATGCTCCTCGTTTGGTGGATCTTGAGGAAGTTAGTCGTGGTGCCGGTCGTGCCTCGCGTAACGGTGGCAACCGATAAAGCCTCATACGCGAGAGGCGAAACCGTCCAAATATCCGGAACGGTAACAAGTGATGGAGCGCCAGAGGCAAATAAACCTGTAGGCTTAGGAATTACACCGCCTACAGGCGACATATACAGCCTTCCCTCAGTAACAACCGATGCGCAAGGCAACTTTTCGGCGTCCTGGCAGGTTCCTGCTGACGCCGTAGTGGGCACCTACGTCCTAACCGCCACCAGCGTAGGAGTATCGGCCACCACGACCTTCACACTCTAAGATCCCCAAGTAAACGAGACAAGCAAGACAAACAAGTTACTTAAGCGAAACGCTTATATAACATAGTTCTATAGGATATGCTAAGCAAATTGTTGAAAATGGAGAAGAGAACCGCATGGATCTGGTTAACCAAAGAAGATCCTCGATGCACGTGATACAGGAAATGTTAAGGGCAGCCCAGAAAGGCACAAGAAAAACAAGGATGATGTACACCTGCAACCTATCACTTCAACAAACAAATAAATACATAGATTGGCTGGAGAAAAAGGGGCTTATAGAAGAAAACGGTGAAGAGCGAATCTTCAAGACAACCGAAAAAGGTAAGCAGCTCGTGCGGAAGTTCAGAGAAATGGAAGAGCTGCTGGCCGATCCTTCCTTCCCGAACCCACAGCATAAGAGGTAAGTATGATTGGAGAGAGCTTTCATCTCTTTGGCTAAAGGCTTCCATTACGATAACCCTAAATGTTTCAGATGTGGCGACTGCTGCACGCTAATCCCGCCTGAAGTTTCAGAAGAGGAAGTAGGAATAATCAAGAAACACCTTAACGCCAAAGAACGAAAACTTTTCGAGGCAAGTCTCACAACAGACTTCAGCAAAGCAGATCCCCGATTCCACTACGAAAACATATTACCCATCCCGCTAACAAAAGGCGTAGCATGGATACAAGCACCCTGCCTCTTCCTAGAGTTTGAAGAACGGAAAGGCAAGAAAAGAGCCACCTGCAAATTGTTCAAGGTTCGGCCCCGTGTATGTCAAAGATTCTTCTGCGGAAAAGAAAGCAAAGAAGAGCACCTGAACGAAAGGCAATACAAGTTTGAACTTACCCCGGAAGAAGAAACAGAACTGAAAAAGATGGACGCCAAATCTAGAACAGAATTTCATAAGTGGTTTAAATGGAGACACCCCTACGTTTCCATTGGAGGTTGAAAACATGGCGACGAAAGAAGGAACAGCATTCCTCGACCTGCTAATCGAAACACTAAGGGAGCACGAAAAAAGCCTGGACAATGTTCTTGGTAGGCTAGAGAAGATCCTTGAAACCGTCAAGAGAACCGAGAAACAAAATATGCGAAAAGAGTTCGTAGTGCACGTGAACCCGACTGAAGAAGAGTTCACGGACACGGTTGCAGACTTCCTCATGCACCTGCCTAAAGGCTACAACTTCGAGATCCCAAAAATCGGACATACCGCCTACGTGAAGATCACCTACACAGAGCCTAACCGGTGCTCCCCATCAGATGAGGAAAAATGCTGGGAAAAAGTCTTCAAAGATGAAGACCTGTAAAGTATGCAGCTACCATTCAGAGATCCTGCACGGCTGCCGTAGAAAACGTGGCTGCATCTTCACCCCAGCCATCCTGCGCCTGATGAAGATCCTCGGCGCAGCCTAACCCCCCCTTTTTATGGATCATAAATCTGAAACGTAAATCTGTAATTGCTGAGCATAGTGCTTATAAACCTAGGCTCCCAGGTATAGGGAGGAATGAAAACCATGAAAGGAAAAATTAAGGTCTCGGGAAGTTACCTAATCTTCGAGGACGATAACGGAAAGCAGCTATGCTTCATAGGAGCAAACTACCTAGACGACCTAGAGACAGCAATCAAGACGAGCAGACACCTAAGAGAAATTCAGAGCCATGAAGTCAGAGAAGTAATCTTAGAAGACCTGCCTCCAAGAGACGAGGATAGAGGATATCCCGTTTAACCCCTTTTTTTATGTGTAAGAGATTGCTGTTATGAGGAGGTGATAAGAAACATGTTTGATGGACCGTACTTTACCACGTTTAGGTGGACACGAGAGGATCTTGTGTTCGCTTGCCCTAGATGCAGATTGCCGATTGTTAAGGGACAAAAAGTTGTGGCTTTCCCACATCCAGAGCCTGAAGTTTGGCATGAGGAGTGCCGGGAGGCTTGGGAAAAAGAATACTTAGGTTGAAAGTATCTGTTAGCTAGCTATAAACCTATTGGTAACGGGATAGGTAACTTTATATACAAGTTACCTATGAAGATGAATAATTACGAATTTCGGAAGGAAAATTCTCTGACGATTCACGAAATAACGTGTCAATTTACCCTCTTTTAGCGATATCTGCCTAATAATAACTGCTTGGGAAACTGTAATTCGCCTGTGAACCAAGTCTGATCGAGGCAGACCTTTCAAGTTCAGCAAAAAATATACAGCTCAACCTCTAGATCATTCTACAGACACGTATGGCAACAGGTATGGAGGAGACGTAAGCTTCCACAAGTGATTAAGATGGAAAAAGACAGTAAAACACACAAAGACATTGCTACATTGAAGAACCAAATCATAGATATAAAAGAGGATCTTGGCTTTTTGGAAAAGAAGATCGATTAGCCTTATATAGGATGGTTATTATATCTAATATGTGGAGCCCCGGACGGGATTTGAACCCGTGCCTCCGGCTTACCAAGGCTCGGCGCGGTGCCAAACTCCGCTACCGGGGTCACAGCCTCAATTTTGCGGTAGATCTTTTCCATAAAATATAGATCAGTGTTCTATATCTTAATTTCGCAAATTGCTTATATAATAGCCGACATAGTAAGTGATGCTCGCTAAGCGAGACAAAACACAGGAGGAGTGATAGAATGACTGGAGAAACCCAGGTCTTGATCGGCACCTTAGCCGATCTCAACAAGGTGAGGACGGAGGAGGGCATAAGAGAGGTTCAGGGATTCCAGGATCGGGCCATGTGGTCATGGCTCCGCCTACACAATACAAAGCGCGTAGATGAGGAGATCCAGAAGGCAGCAGAAGATATGAAGGTTAAGGAGAAGACGCCGGTTCTTGAAGAGCTGATCCTAGAGCACCTGGTAGATTCACGGCATCAACGGCAGCTACAATATATCGTAGTGGGCGGGGAGATCAAGGCTGTAGCAACGACTAAACACCTGCTGATACCTCCGGAAGAGGTTGAGGCAGTAGCCTATGACGTGCTCAAGGCTGCACAGGTTCAGATAGAGGAAGATCCACACCTGAAGGGCTTGATCGCAACTACGGAGACGGTGGGCGGCCTGCGGTTTGGCCTGCACGTCTTCCCTGGCGACATACTGACTAGGCGGGCTGTTTCTGTGTCGGCTTATGTAGGCGTAATTATATGCCTGAACCCCCTGACATGGGCCGGGATAGGCAACTTCGGAAGGTTCGGGCTAGCGCCAGAGCATGAGAGGATCTTACGCATACAGAAGAAAGCGGAGCTGAGGGCACGCCTGGAAACAGCGATCAAGGGCGCCACCGGTGAGGTTTCAGCGCTCAAGAGAATGGTAGACTACGCAAAAACCAACAACGTAGATCCCAGGGAAGCCAAAATTATTCTGTCGGCTTTCAGCAAGAGCTACGGCATCGGAGACAAGGCGATACAGGAGCTTCTAGGTCGGCTTGAGTCGGAGGATCGCACAACATACGGGATGTCTCAGGCTGCCAGTTGGACAGCCCGGCATGGCGAGAGCTTCAGAAAAACACCGGAAGGACAGGAAACCCACGCAAGGCAGAGCATGGCGGTTGTCGGAGCAGCCAGCCTCCTAGTGAAGGAGCCGGAAGTAACCTACGAGAAAGCGATGAAGTGGCTTCAAGGACAGTGGCCGGAATGGCCCGAATGGTTAACACCGTGAGGAGGCTGAGAGAGATGATACCGGAGCAAGTCAGGTTAGTGGAGACAGCTAAGCAGTATGTGATGAAAGCCATCAATTGCCTGGGAGATGCGAGACTTCATAATCAGTTGGGCGACGAGATCATAACGCTGAGCATGGTCTTAGACCGTCTAGACAGGGTTGTGGAGATACATAGGTGAAAGGGTTATGCCGTTAAGATGTTCATCATGCAACAAGTTCAGGGCTGCCGAAGAGTTCGATGTTACCAATGTGGATCTGGATAATGTCAGTTCCTCAATTTTATTTGTATACGGAGAGCTCACCGCTACCATAAGCGTAACCTGCCCTGAATGCGGAGAGGAGATAGGCACCCTGGAAGTCTCCAGCGTCAATGTGAAGCTAGGCCCTACCAAGGACATAGAACCGACAGCCTGAGATCTTCCGGCCCTCCACCTTTTTTATGTCGTCTTATCGGATGATCGTCAGGCTGCCCGGTACGTGTTAGGCCCTCCTGGTGACTTGCCGGGTGTGGCCGGTGTTGGTTGCTAGGGTGAAGCCAGCATGTTAATCTGTCGGCTCCTAGTACAGAGTAGTACGGGCTCGTAGGAATTTTAGCGTATTACCTCGGAGTAGA
>Ga0315312_1000568_pt1 | contig 40469 bp, 49 predicted proteins | sample TDP7_MG_FD_203629 | JGI IMG/M metagenome (GOLD analysis project Ga0315312, IMG submission 203629) | Freshwater sediment microbial communities from Lake Towuti, South Sulawesi, Indonesia - TDP7 | ecosystem: Environmental > Aquatic > Freshwater > Lake > Sediment | place: Indonesia: South Sulawesi... | reverse complement strand
ATCCAACAACTAAAAACACTCATGCAAGGATACTAACGTAGTTAAGTTTTCAACTCCACAGGCGTAGGCTTCTTAGCTTTCATCCCAATCTTCGCAACTTCAGAAATAACCTCACTAGCATCCAAAATCTCCAACAAAACAGGCTTTCCATCCTTCGTAAAATGAACAATGATAGGACCCATCTCCTCAGCATAATCAACCTTATCATCAGAAACCTGAATCAACAGCACGTCAGACTCACGATTATAACTAACCTTCATATCTTTCCCTCCTCGCCGGATAAAACGTCACCACGAGTTTTCTATCACCAACCTTCTCATAAACCACACGTAACACATGCTTCTTATTAAGCTTAGCCGACGCTATAAACCTACCCTTCCAACCAACATCCACCCTCTCCGGATTCTCCACAACCCTAACAACCTGCTTAATCGAAAGCGACAAACCTAAACGCTTCAAAATCTCAAACTTCCGCATAGCATGGTCAGTGAACTCCACTTCGCGAACAGACAAACAGTTTTCCACTCCGCAGTTCCAAGTAATTGATAGATATCATTAAAAACCTATCGATTCTTGGATATGCATGTTATGCTCAAGTTTTATCAATTAGAAGTAATTAGTTTCTCATGTTACACACAGCGTAATATAGAGTTGAGGGTATGTCTGGAACTGAAACCCTGCTTCCATACTTAAAAGAAAAGAAAGCTGACGAGCAAGAGCCAACAATCATTGTCGACAGTCGAGAAGCAAACACAGCCACAAAAATCGTAAAAGGACTTAGAGAACGAGGAGTCAACGTCAAAATCGAGACACTGCAAAAAGGCGACTACGTTTTGTCTGACGTTTGCGCCATAGAACGAAAAACAGTTCAAGACTTTGTTTATACACTTACACGCCGATACCTTTTCGAGCAATTATTCGACCTAAAAGAAGCCTATCCAAAATCCTTGATTCTCTTAGAAGGTTATCTGCCAATAATCTATAAGTACAGCAGAATTCAACCAGCATCCGTTTGGGGAGCCATGTTTAACCTAGCAAAAAATGGAATAGCCATGATAAACACCACTTCCTACAAGGAAACCATTGACTTTCTCTACGTGGCTGCCCGCCAAGAACAAATAGTAGAAAAAAGAACGCCAATAGTTCATCCGGCAAAAAGGGTCGAAACCACATCCGACGCCCAAATATATTTCGTGGCAAGTTTACCAAACATCGGAAGAGAAAAAGCCATATCAATCCTCAAATCCTACAAAACTCCATTAACCGCCCTAATAAACGTGGATGATTGGATTAAAACCGTCTACGGACTTGGACCAAAAATAAGCACTAAGGTTAAAGAGGTGTTGAACACTCCCTTCAAAGGGTGAAAAAACATGGACGTAGAAATCGCCCCAACACGAAAAATTACCATCTTAGGCTTGGATAAACGTTCAGTTGGCAACATTGCATGGTGCGCAACTACTTATGGAGTGAGTAGGCTTTACTGGGTAGACGGCTACATCCTATGCTTAGAAGTTTACGAAAAATCATTCGAACACGAATTGAAAAAGAAGGAATTTCCCATAAGCCAAATTTGTTATACAGAATTCCCAAAGTACGAGAAAATCTACGAAATCGACAAAAGCCTCCAAATTCCACTGGTGAACGTTTCCGACATGAAAATATTCCAAAACATTTTGAAAGCAATTTTAAATGAAAATAATAAAAAACAGCCAAAACCAACAGCTAACAACGTTTAAAACTTAGTCTTGCCTTTTTTCACACATTCATACCCAAGCTTAAACGCCTTAACATTTATGTCCAAATGCTTAGGTGGAACAAGCTCCCGTAAAGCCTCCACAACACTTTCAGTTTTAACAGGCATTTTTCCTGCAGCCGCCAAAGCTCCAATCAAAACAATGTTCTGTGTCAGAATGTTTCCAGCCTTCTTAGCCAGCTTCGCAGCCTCCACGATTGTAACATTTCTTGTGACACAGTGAATTTTCTCCACCATCTCTTCCATACTTGGATACTTCATCATTTTGGCTGCAAGTTCTGCCGGCGGAATCTTCTCATCACTCATTATAACAAGCGCCTTTTCTGAAGTAAATTTCAGGTTCCGCAGAGTCTCTAGTGGTTCAAATCCTAAAAGGACATCAGCTTGTCCCTCTAAAACTGTCGGTGCCAAAACTTTTTCTCCAATTCTCACGTTAGAAACCACCGCACCGCCACGCTGAGCCATTCCATGAAGCTCACTTACCCGAACATTAAGACCTTCTTTAACAGCAGCAGTGCCTAAAATTTCCGCAGCCAACAGTGTTCCCTGTCCCCCAACACCAGCCAACACAATGTTAAATTCCTTCATTTTTGCCATGCTCCCTAGTCCATTTTTGCGCATTCTATAGCGTTGTAAGGACAAACCGAAGCGCATAACCCACATGAAACGCATAAGGCTTCGTTAATCTCAACCTTTCCATCTTCAACAATCAAAGCAGGACAGCCCAAAAGCTTAACACAAGCCATACAATTCGTGCACTTGTCCGTAATTTTACAAACCACAATTTCTGCGCCTTTACGTCTTCTTTCCCTAACCACCATCAAAGCACATGGCGAACGAAAAACTATAACTGAAGGCCCACTACGGGCTAAAGCCTCTTTTAAAACTGCTTCAGCTTCTTTAATTTTGAAGGGATCAACCACCTTAACATATTTTACACCGCATCCTTTGGCAACATTTTCTATGAGTATTTTCTCTGATGAAGTGTGCATGCCAGTCATGCCCGTTCCAGGATGTGGCTGATGCCCCGTCATCGCTGTGGCAAGATTGTCTAAAACGGCTACAATGACTTTGTGATTGTTATAAACAGCATTTATAAGTCCAGGAATTCCCGCATGGAAAAATGTTGAGTCTCCAATTATTGCCAAAGTGTTTTGGCTTATTACCTTGCTTATTCCTTCAGCAGTGCCTATACTCGCACCCATACACGTCATCATATCGCCAGTTCTCAATGGTGGAGCATACCCTAAAGCATAACAACCTATATCAGTTGAATAGATCGCTTTTTCGCCTGCAACCTTTTTCATAACGTACAAAGATGCTCTATGAGGACATCCAGCACACAATATTGGTGGTCTCGGCGGCAAATCCCGAGCAACCTCAGCATATCTTTCATCAATCTTTCCAAAGTCTATAGGCAATTTTCTGCAGGTTATCTTGGCTAAACCCGTCGCAACCATGCGTGTTGAGAGTTCGCCTTCTCTTGGGAAATATAGCTTATTCATTTTTCCATATATTTCCACGTTAGGCGCATAATCTTTGGCTACAGCCTTAGTCTGCATTTCCAAGTATGGTTCAAGCTCTTCAACAATGATGATTTTTTCATGTTTTTTCAGAAATTCTCCAATCATTTTTTCCGGAAGCGGATGCGTCATGCCAAGCTTCAGAATACTAGCATTTAATCCTAACAGATCTGCTGCTTCAACCATGTAGTTATAAGCTGAACTTGAGGATACTATGCCAAATTCACTATCTTTCGCTTCACGTACAACCCTATTATAAAGAGAACTCTCGCTAATCTCTTTGGCCTTCTCCATGCTCCTCAAAAGCACATGGTGCTTTGGTCTGGAGTTAGCTGGAACCATTACTAAACGTTTTACATCTTTAATGAATTCGCCCTTCAAATTTGGTTTCGTAACCCTGCCATAAGCTACTGGTCCACGAGTGTGGCTTACACGAGTAGTCGTTCTCAATAGCACTGGCAGTTCCAGTTTTTCAGAGATTTCAATCGCTGAAATTGTCATGTCTTTTGCTTCTTGAGAATTGGAAGGCTCCAGGCATGGCAGATTTGAAAGTAAAGCATAAAAGCGGTTGTCTTGCTCGTTTTGCGAACTGTAGCATTCTGGGTCATCTGCAGTAACAATTACGAGGCCGCCTCTTACGCCTGCATAAGCCAAAGTCATAACAAAGTCCGAAGCAACATTCAGCCCGACATGTTTCATGGCTGTGAGGGCTCTGACTCCGCAGTTTGCGGCTCCACCTGCCACCTCAACAGCGATAATTTCATTGGTGGAATATTCCATGTATATTCCGGCGTCTTTGGCTATTTCTGAGATGGAGTCGCCTATCTCAGACGCTGGTGTGCCTGGATATGTCGTTACTATGCCTATTCCAGCCTCCAGAATTCCTCTAGCGATGGCTTCGTTGCCAAGCAGAAGAACATGTTTCCCCGGCTTTTCTTGCAACAACAAACGCAAATCAGGCAATAAACTTCTCCTCGGCTTTATAGAAAACTTTCATAGTTTTATCCCTTCACATATAACTTTTGGTTGTTCAAAACAAAAAGCAATCTTAAACCGAAAGAATTATTAAAACGCACATTCGATAACTGCACCATTCCTGAGGCTTGCCTAATGTCCATAAAACTGTCATCAGGTAAAGAGATACCCATCGAAATGCACAAGACAAGGATGGTGCAAAAAATTTGGGTGCCGTCAGTGGAGCAACGGCTAAAAGCTATGGAAGAGGCTGGCTACAACACATTCCAGCTTAAAACCAAAGACATATTTCTTGATATGCTTACCGATAGCGGCGTAAATGCCATGAGCGATAACCAGTTTGCTGCCATGATGAAAGTTGATGATGCCTATGCTGGTAGCATGACTTTTTACGAGTTTGCTGATGCGGTGAAAGATGTTTTAGGGTATAAGTATGTAATGAATGTTCATCAGGGTAGAGCAGCAGAACATCTAATATCGAAAGTATTTGCCAAATCAGGCGATGTGGTGCCTACAAACTACCATTTTACAACCACTAAGGTACATATCGAACTGACTGGGGGAGCAGTATGCTTAGAGATTCATGCTGATGAAGCGTTGAAGACAGCAAGCACTCATCCATTTAAGGGTAACATGGATCCGCAAAAGTTGAAAGATACTATTAAAAAATATGGTAGAGAGAAAATTCCGTTTGTTCGTATGGAAGCGACAACTAACTTGCTCGGTGGACAACCGTTTTCCATGAAAAATTTGAAGGAGATTAAGCAGATTTGCAGTGAACACGGCATTCCGTTAGTATTGGATGGAAGTTTGATTTGTGAAAATGCCTATCTTATAAGGCAACGAGAAAAAGGTTACGAAAACAAAACTGTTGCAGAAATAGTCAAAGAGATGTGCAGCATTGCAGACCTATTCTACATGAGCGGAAGGAAAAATACATGTGTTAGAGGCGGTTGCATAGCAACAAACAACGAAGAACTCTTTGAAAAGATAAAACCTTGGCTTCCAGTGTATGAAGGCTTCTTTACATATGGTGGTATGTCTCAGCGAGAAGTTGCGGCTATGGCGGTTGGAATGAGAGAAATGGTTGATCCTGATCTCGCTGGTTGTGCAGTAGAGCAAATAAAATATTTTGTTAATAGGCTGATTGAAACTGGGATTCCAGTGGTTACACCGCCGGGCGGATTGGCTTGCCATTTGGATGCGAAAAAGTTCTTGCCGCATATTCATCAATCACAGTATCCAGCAGGAGCCTTGACAGCGGCGCTTTACATAGTTTCAGGAATTAGGAGCATGGAAAGAGGTACTATTTCGATGGAGAGGGACAAAGATCGAAAGGAAGTTTTTGCAGATCTGGAGCTTGCAAGGATTGCGCTTCCGAGGAGAGTTTATACGGTGTCACATATGGAATATGCGATTGACAGGATAAATTGGTTGTATAAGCACAGAAACCTGATAAAAGGGCTGAAATTTGTGTTTGAACCGCCAGTGCTGAGGTTCTTCCTTGGAAAGTTAGAGGCTATTGACAATTGGGGAAGAAACCTCGCTGAAGTCTACAAAAAAGAAATGGGCAACTACTAAACTCTGCAATTTTCTTTTTTTAATAATCAAGCGCTCGTTAGTTTTAGATGACCTTTTTTCAAGATTGTGCAAACCTAGTGTGCATTTCTTAGCACAAATATGGCTTTGTAAAACGAAAGAGTTAAGCTGTTCAAGGCAAATTATTAGTCTTGCATATGTCCGAGTGGAGAACGTTGGTTGAAATAGACTCTTATGAACCATATCACATTGGCATTAAACTTCAATCCCATATTAGCCTTGAAACTCTAGGAGGCAAACTAAGAAAAACATTCAAGGAAAAAGGGTTTGACATTCCTGAAAGAGCAGTCACCGAGATGACTCTTCCAATACTACCATCTAGAGAAGTTCTGGGCGTGAAGGATGGAGTTAGAGTAGAATTTAATGTGCCAGTGCAAGCATTGAATACAATAGGTGCAGAACCAGAAAAGGTCATGAATGTCTTTAAGGATTTGATTTCAATTCTCTCTTCTCTTGAGTATGACTTGGGAGCATCTATCGCTTTCTACGAAATAGTAGCGAGCATAAACATCAAGACGGAAAAACACCCCAGAGAGGCAATTAACAAGTCTATCAAAGCCGATTTAGGCGCATTTGCTGAATATGGAGAAATTGTGAAGGATTCTTTTAGAATTGTAAATGTCGCACCAACTGAAAAACAGGGTCAAATCAACATGACCGTGGAACCTAGCCCTTCCAGCCCGAACACTAAATATCTAATTAGGTTACTCTACAGAGTATTGGAAATAGAGCAGATTGAAAACTTCCATCAGAAACTGGCAGAAAGACTAATTGAAGTGATAGAATCTCTCGAGAGTGAATGAAACGTCTAAACGATTCGATATTGACGAAATGAATCCGATGTTCCTTGGCGTTGGAACAGATGGAAAAGTCGAGTTTCGTCTGCCCTCAGAGACTGAACTTCAACCTGAGTTTTGGAAGGGTGTAGGTCAGATTCGTCAACTCTTTCAACATTATCGCGAGGATAGAGAAACATTTCAGAAGGAAATCCCTTTTGTTCTCTGCCGTTCATTGATAAGTCGAGAATTAGAGGAACAGTTGAGACCACTTTCCAAGATGGGAATCGACTTTCTTGACTTCTATAAAGAAAAACCTTGGTGTATTTCAACCAAAACGCTGATTCCACGTTTTCGATTTACAGAATTCACTGCAGAGATTAAAGACTTAATACAAAAAGACCGATTCTTGCGAAATGTTTTAGACAGAGCAATTCTCGAAATCTACAACCTTGAACCACTAAAAGATGAGAATTTCTTGGTAACAGTTTCAATGGATTACGATGTTGAAATACCTGATTGGAGGGAGTTTGTGCTCTCTCTCAAGATAGAGAGGAAGGATTTCATAGAAAAAATGAAATTGTGGGAATCCTTAGAGCGAAGAGTAAGGGCAAAGATTGAGGAAATAAGGGACGAAGAAGAAAGGATAACAGGCAAGGGCGAAATCATAGACAGGATAAATCAGAATCTGGCAATAGAAGTCGTTGAAGTAACTTTCTGATGTGAGATTTATGACATTTAATCCTGTAGAATTCCTGAACCTTGCCAAAACTCTGACAAATGATCAAAATTACAACTATGAATCTGCCTTTAGAACTTCAATCTCTAGGGCATACTATTCTGCTTTTTTGTGGTGTAGAACTTGGCTAGAAGGTCTGGGATTTAGCTTTCCTCGGAATCAAGACGCACATGCTCTTGTTATCAAAAACATGAGAGCAAAGGGAAAATATATGCCAGCAGACGCTCTCAAAAATTTAAGACATTACGGCAGAAACGAGGCAGACTACAATCTGAAGAAATCATTCACGGTGACAGACGTTTCTTATTGGATTCAATTGGCAGAATATGTCTTGAATTCTATTCCATGAGAGTCCCTCAATATCGCGCGCGCACGTATTCTTAATCTCAGAAAATTGGCGTTTCTGTCTATTTGCCTTTGAATGTTGGTTTTCGTTTTTCTATGAAGGCTGAGACACCTTCTTGCAAGTCCTCTGTAGAACCTACTACGCCAAAGCCTTCGCGTTCTAGAGCAATGGCATCGTTCAAGCTTATGTCTGCGCCTTTATTGATTAAGCTCTTAGCAACTTTGAGGGCTACTGGAGCCTTTTGGGCTAGTTCTGCGGCGAATTGCTTTACGGTTTCTTTGAACTTGTCTGCTGGCACAACCATGTTCACTATGCCAAGTTGTTCTGCGGTTTTTGCGTCAATCATTTTTCCTGTGAAAACAAGTTCCTTCGCTTTTGTTCTACCTATCAAACGTGTTAGTCTTTGGGTTCCACCCCAGCCGGGAATTAAGCCTATGTTGATTTCTGTCTGTCCCATTCGGGCGTTTTCTGATGCTATGCGTATGTCGCATGACATGGCTACTTCTAACCCGCCGCCTAAGGCATAACCGTTTATTGCTGCTATGACGGGTTTATCAAAGTTTTCGAGGGCACTGCAGATTTTCTCCCCCATTAGTGAGAGTTCCCTTGCTTTTAGAGCGTTCATTCCTTTCATGGCTTTTATGTCTGCGCCTGCGGAGAATGCTTTTTCGCCAGCTCCAGTTAATATGGCAACACGTACGCTTTCATCGTTTCTAATGTCTTCTACAGCCTGCAAAACTTCGTCTGCGACTTCTTTGCTGAAGGCGTTTAATGCTTCTGGACGATTGAGCGTGATTGTGGCTATTCCTTCGCTTTTTTCGTAAATTATGTATTTGAATTCCATTTTGCCTTTCGCCTCATTCCCTATTTTTGTGTCCAATCGTAAAAGCCTTTTCCAGTTTTTCTTCCAAGAAGCTGCGCTTTGACCATTTGTTTCAGTTCTGGATGTGGATGAAACTTTTCGCTCAGCTCCTTTTGCAAAACTTCTGCGATTGCTAATGTTGTGTCTACGCCTATGTAATCCAAAAGCATAAGTGGTCCCATTGGCCAATTTAATCCCAGCTTTATGGCTTTGTCTATATCGTCTCTGTCGGCTACGCCTTCCCAGTAGAGGGCTACTGCTTCGTTTAGGGCTGGAACGAGTATGCGGTTGACGATGAAGCCTGGTGAGTCTTTTTTGACGAGGACTGTTTCTTTTTCCATTTTTTTGGCTACGTCTTGGATTGTTTGGATTGTTTCGTCTGATGTTTTTGCGCCTTTGATTATTTCGATGAGTTTCATGAGTTGTGGGGGGTTGAAGAAGTGCATTCCAGCGACTTGTTCTGGGCGTTTTGTTGCTGAGGCGAGTTCTGTTATGCTTACGGATGACGTGTTTGAAGCGATTATGGCGTGTGCTAGTGCATAAGTGTCTACTTCGCGGAATATTGCCTTCTTTAGTTCGACGTTTTCTGGTGCTGCTTCGATTATTAAGTCTGCATCTGAGACTGCTTCTTTGAGGTCGAGTGTTGGGTGGATTCTTGCGAGGCTTTCGTTCATTTGCTGCTCTGTTATTTGTCCTTTGCTGAGGAATTTTTGTAGGCTTGTGCGTATCATTTTCATGCCGTTGTCGATGAATTTTTGTTCAATGTCTCGCATGGTAACCTCGTATTTTCCTGTTTGGGCGGCGACTTGTGTTATGCCATGTCCCATTAAGCCTGCGCCTAAAACTGCAATTTTCTTAACTTCCATAGCTTTTTCACCTTTAACAGAAATTACTAGATTGCTGTGTTGTTAAAAACTTTTTCAAACAAGACTGAGATTTTAGATGAATATGAAACTTGTTATTGTGGGTCTTTTGTGCTCTGCGGTGACTAGACCCTCTTATATATAGATTCAACTTTGGGTTTCCACAACTAGTTTCCAAGAGTTCGGTCTATCAAGTTTTGGATAGACATTTGAGTAATTCTTTCTTGCCAATAGTGCGATAGGTAAGTACTTTTCCGTTTAACAAAACGCAAAATGTTCCGTATGGATTGACGCTGTTTTGCGCTTCTTTGCAGCTTTCTATTTGCTCAATTCGCCACGGAATGCCAGCTTGCTTGGCAGTTTCTGCCACAAGGTTTGCATAGCCATCAACGTAGGGGCATTGATTTGATTTAAATATCGTGATTCCAGACGGATATTTTTCTAGTCTGCTTTTCGGAATAGGATTAAATTTCGGCAGAGGAGCCTTTTCTGAGAAGCGTTTTGCATAAAGCTCAAAATAAGGTGGCATCGAATCGACTTTTTCAAATCCATTCTTAATGAATAAGTCTTTTTTTGGTAACCATATTTTATCCGATGTCATTACGGCAACGCCGTTCATTCCTTTTGCATCGTTCAAATACTGTTGAAGTAACTTGGTGCCGTATCCATGTCCCTTGTTTTTGCCTACTACCCAAATACAATGAATAAACATGTATCCTTTAGCATTAACGCCACGCCACGCGTTTTCGCCTGGTATATATTCGATAAATCCTCTTGCTCTGAAGCCTCGTTTTGTTCCTTCATTTATCAGAAGAAGTTTTAAACGCAGTCCTTCTTTGAAGCGTTTGTTTATCCACTGGAACTTGTCTTTGTAACCTTTGATGTTCTTTTTGGATTGTAGGCAAAAGGCTCCATAATCATCAATGTTTGCTTCATTTAGGTCAATGATTTTGTATTCTGATTCACTTGAATTTTTGCTCATGCGCGTGGCTACCTTTGATTAAGTGTCAAGCTATGTTGTGCTGGGGTTTTATATATTTGATGTGCGCGAAATTTGTATCTAACAAGGGATTCTCTATCAGTCCCTATGAGACAGTTTTTGGTTTTGCGGAAAAGTTATAGCCGAAGCAGAACCATCTTTGGATGCAACGGACAAGCTGGGTTAGATGTTTCGGCATGAGCAACTATGAGCATAGAAGCAAGACATCAAAACCATGGGTTTACTTCTGGGAGTCGCTGGACACAAGCAAGAAAAACAAAGGAGGAAAGGAAAGGGTACGCTATATCCTGAAGCCTGTAAATGAATATCACAAGCATGCAAAAAAGATTCTGGAAATTGGTTGTGGCTGTGGCGATGTTCTGGTCGAACTTCCAAAGAGATACGATGTCTATGGTTTGGACATTGTAAGCGACTTCATTGAAGTTTGTAGAAGGAGAATGCCAAAAGGCAAGTTCTTTGTCTCAAGTATGCACAGCTTCAAAATTGACGAAAAATTCGATATCATATTCTCTGCGAACGATGCAATCAATTTCCTGAAAGACTTTGACCAGTGGAAATCAACATTCAAAGCGGTGGATGAGCATCTTAACAAAGACGGACTGTTCATCTTTGACGTTTACACACCGAAAATGTTGAAGGATACGCTCAAACAATTGGAACAAGGTAGGTCCACTTCATCGGTCAAAGAATTCCCGTTGGGATACTACTATGACAAGGGGATAATAAAGGGTGATACGCTGACGTGGGACTGCAGAATCTTTGAAAGACTCCCGAACGGGTTCTATCAACTAAACAAATACAAATTCAAGGAAACAATATATCCAGTAGCAAAGATGAAATCTGCTCTCTCTGAACGCTTTGATATACTTGAAACGAATCTCAGAGAAGAAGGCAGAAAGATTCTATTTGTTTGCAGAAAGTAGTCAGCGATATTCTTAAGTCAGGTAGACTCGTTGATTTCACCGTTTTTGTGTTCTACGCTTTCGACATATTCTTTATGAACCAGTTTGACTCTATTTTCCATCAGAAGAAAACGGTCATATTAAGACGGAGTTCGGGAGATATCTCCTTCGTTTTTGAAATAGTAACAACAAAGTTCAGCTTAGTAGGATTTTGGCATGCCCAGAACGTGCTGACCGATAAATGCCAAAGCCATTTGATGCGTAACTGGTGCCAACCGTATCAGATTCACTTCTCTCCACCAACGCTCCACATCATACTCTACGGCATAGCCATATCCGCCGAAAGTCTGCATCGCATGAAAAACCGCATCGGTGCCCGCTTCAACAGCAGCAACCTTCGCCATGTTCGCCTCAGCACCACAATCCTGCCCCTTATCATAAAGCAAAGCAGCCTTATAATTCAAAAGCCTAGCCGCCTCAATCCGAGCCTTAGCCTCAGCCAACGGAAACTGAACCGCCTGATGCGAACCAATAGGCGCATCAAAAACCTTCCGTTCTTTAGCATAATCCACAGCCTTCTTAATCGCCAAAAGCCCCAAACCACACGCAGCAGCAGAAAAAGACATGCGCTCAGGATTAAGCGTGTCCAAAACAGAATACCAACCCTTGTCCATGTCACCCAATAAATTCTCCGCAGGAACTCTAAGATCAGTAATGTAAACCTCAAAAGTCTTCGAATAATTAATCCCATGCTTCTCTATAGGAATAATCTCAACAGTCGGATTCGGCAAATCAACAAGAAACAGCGTCAAACCCAAAGTCCTTTTAGCCGCTTTCTCCAAAGTCGTCGTCCTCGTCACAAGCAACATGCCCTTGGCACGGTCAGCACCCGAAATAAACATCTTCTGACCATTAACCACAAAATCATCCCCATCCCGCACAGCCATCGTACTAATATTCAACGTATTCGTCCCCGCATCAGGCTCAGTCAACGCCAAACAAAACTCCAACCCCTTCGCAATCTGGGGCAAATACTTCTGCTTCTGCGCCTCGTTGCCATGCTTCGCAATAGATAAACCACCAAAAACAGAAGATAAACACAAAAACCATTCTCCAGCCAAACCACAACCCTCAGAAACAAGCGTCTCCATAGCCAAAATCATCTCAGACATTCCCATACCGCCCCCACCATAACTCTCCGGAATAACTATACCCGGAAAACCAGCCTTAACCAAACTCTTCCAAAAATCTTCAGGAAACTCGTGCTTCTTATCCTTCTCTCTCCAATACTCAGGACCAAAATCACGCGCAACATCAGCGGCTGTCTCAACAATCATCTTCTGCTCAGCAGTCAACTCAAAATCCAAAACTTCCCCCACCTAAATTTGAGACAGTTATTTTTCAAGTTTTCTATATAAACTCTTTCTAAAAGAACGGACAAAAACTTCAAGATTTGATTCTGCTTCATCATGAAAAAAGGTTTCATGTGGAACACTGCGGATGGTATTGGCTTAGAGGGCAGTGTCTATTGTGTTCGTTTTTTGAACGACTCTAATATGAATTTGTTTCCGCTGGGGTCAGTGAACTCGGCTGTCCGTCCTCCCCAAAATTGGTCTTTGGGTTCACTGACAAAGTTTACACCTTTTTCCTTCAAAGTATTGTATGCTACATCAACATCATCAACAAGTAAATACATCTGAAATCTTTCATTCAGTCCAAACGCAAACTCAACTCCGCCCACATCGAAAATAACGTAGTTACCCCACTCGCCAGTTTTCTTTAAACCTAGGATATTCTCGTAAAAGTTCACAGTTTTCTTAATATCTGAAACTGGAAATGTGATGTGACAAATCTTCTTAATCAAAAAGTTTCACCTCCCTTTACCGCCTTGCTAATAATTATATCTTGGAACAGTATATATCAGTTACAACGTTTTAGAGGAAGCATCATGAAGACTCTAGACCCAAAATATATTCCGATATTAGAAGAGAAATATGGCAAATACTGGTGGCCAGTAGAATATCCAGAAGAAACCTCAAAAGACCCCTTCAAAAATCTAATAATAACCGTTCTTTCCCAAAACACTAGCGAGATAAACTGCGTAAGAGCCTACAAGGGATTAACCGCAAAATTCGAAGTAAAACCAGAAGTCTTAGCTAAGGCGAAAACTGACGAGATAAAAGAAGCCATCAGAAGCGGCGGCCTCTACAACGTGAAATCGAAAAGAATCAAAGAACTTTCCCAAGTAGTCTTAGAAAAGTTCGGAGGAGACGTGTCCTCTGTGCTTGTCTTGCCCAAAGAAGAAGCTAGGAAAAAGCTTATGGAGTTGCCAGGGATTGGCAAGAAAACCGCTGATGTTTTGCTTGTGCAGAAGCATTCGTACGCTGAAGTTATGGTTGTAGACACTCACATGGATAGAATAGCGAAAAGATTGGGCCTAGTTAAGCCAGACGCAAAATATGAAGACATTCAACAAGCCTATAGGGTTTTCATACCATGGAAGAAAGGAGAAAGAACAGGCGGCTTGTTGTGGCTTTTGGCAAAGTACACATGCAGAGCACAGAATCCTAAATGCAAAGAATGCCCAATCATAGAATTATGCGACTATGGCAACAAATCTAGAAATTGATTATTTGATGCTTTTCTGGCTCTCGGCAGTGAATTGAAAACTTATTATTGTCACATAGTAAACAGAAACCAAATTCATAATGGTTATGCTCAAGTTAGCTAGAATATACAGCAAAATACAAATCCAAGAATGGTGAGGGTCGCCTAATGCCCAGAGCAGATCAGGGTACAAGCTTTTTAATGCAAAAACACCAGATGTGGCAAATAGCATTGAGATGACGAGACTTAAGACTCTTCTTTGACCTTGCGGAAGCCCTGTTGCCGTTTCAATGCATAAAAAGGCCAAAATTAAAGAAAACAAGTACCAAAACACCACCATCACTCCTATACCGGCCAAACCGGATAGAGAGGCGTTAAAAAATGGTCCAATGATGTATAATATGTTAAAACCGCCCCAATAAGAGGGGGAAATAACAGGCGCAAGGCTGACAACAGCCAACAATTTATAAAAGGTTGCAAGATGCTTCACGAGCTTCTGTGGTTCAGAGACCCCGATTTTTCTTAGCCATCTAACATACGCAAAAGAAAAACAATAGTGCCTAATATTGCGGCGATTGAAGGGATTACGTGCCAGTCTTCTATATACCAAGGAAGGGGCATTACGGTCTCCTAGCTATTACGTGTGCTATTGTAATAAACAATGGATTGCAACTCATCATGGCACTTGTTATTATGATATATGGGTCCATTTGCATCATTCTTCACTGTTGAAATCTCTTTCTTAAATCTTTAGTACGGCTGGAAGGCGATGTATTAAAAAATACATATAAGGTAAAGGTATTTTACCTCCAGATAAATATTAACAGAATGTACCTCCTTTACTTTGTTGGAAAGTGTGTTGAATGAGAAAAACCATATTCAAAAAACTTGATGCTCAAGGATTAATAGCAAATTATAACCGTTTGAGAAAGAATTTGCCTCCAAAACTCCCCGAAAGGGTTTTCATTTGGGATGAAACCCTAAGAGAGGGCGTTCAAACACCAACGGTTTTTTTGACTTATGTAGAAAAGGTTAAACTGGCAAAAACGATGGATGAAATGGGAGTATCCTTAATAACTGTAGGGTTTCCAGCCCTCTCTGAAGAAGAAAAGAATGATGTTAGAAGAATCGCGAACGAGGACTTTCACCAAGCGCGATTAGCCGCCTCAGCACGCATAGTTAAAGGCGACATAGATGCTTGCCTAGAATGTGGCATAAGAGAAATCCTAATATTCACACCCTTCAATGGACTGAACCTTCAGTACAGGCTGAAAATGACTAAGGAGGAGGTTTTAGAAAAAACTGTCGAGTCTATTGAATATGCAAAAAAACACGGGGCAACAGTGAATTTTGTTTTAGAAGACGCCTCAAGAACATCCCTTGAAGAAATTTCGCAAATTTTCGAGGCTGCTGTAAAGGCTGGAGCAAGCCGATTGGTAATCGCGGACACTGTTGGATTCCTAAGGCCTCTATCAATGCGCTACCTCGTCTCACACGTCAAAGAAGAGCTTTCGAAGCGAACCACTAAACAAGTTCCGCTTTCAGTCCACTGTCACAACGATTTTGGTCTGGCAACGGCGAACACTTTGGCGGCTGTTGAGGAAGGCGTGGCATACGTGCATACATGTATTGCTGGGTTTGGCGAAAGGGCGGGAGTTGCACCATTAGAAGAGGTTGTCGTTGCTTTGGAACTACTCTATAACATAGACACGGGCATTGATATGAAGAATCTTTATAGGCTTGCGCAGCTGGCTGAGAAAAGTTTCGCTTTACCCATACAATATCATAAGCCAATAATAGGTGAAAACGCCTTTTCCTACGAAGTGGATGAGCATGTTCATGGCGTGCTGGCTCATCCCCTAATATATGAACCCTTTCCGCCGGAGATCATTGAGAGAGAAACAATGTTCTATTTAGGCAGACAAACTGGAAGGCATCTGGTTGAAAGCCGTTTGACATCTGCGGGGATTAAAGCCACACAACTGCAAATAGACGAAATTGTTAGAAGAATAAAAAGTATGCAGGAAAGTCTAGACAAAGGCGGAACGCAAATGACATTTTACCAGATCAAAAAACTGATGAGGGAGCTGCGTAAGGGTTCAACGGAAGAGGGCTTCTGGGGAATTGTTGAGCAAGTCACTAAGCAAAAGCCTAAGCTTCAGCAGAAAAAAGCCCCACTTACTTAGGTCTTGGTATATAGATTCCATGGGGGTCTATTGCCCTTAAAAGGACGAGTTCCTCATGTGTAGGCGGCTCTGTCGTCGGCACGTCTTTAGGAATAATTAAATCGAAACTTGTGTTCTCTAGAATTTGTTGCACCGAAACGCCAGGGTGAACAGTAGCTAACCTCATTTTTTTTGTTTCTAGGTCAAAATCCATTTGGCAAAGGTTCGTCACAACAAGTGAAGGCCCATCTCCACGTAAGCCTGCTTTTTCTCTGGCTCCTGGACCATCTAAGAAGCCTGGGCTTGTAAGATAGTCAAGTTTTTTGACCATTTTTCGCTTTTCGTGGGTCATTATGATTACTATGCGTTTGGCTGACGAGACTATGTCATTTCCTCCGCCACTTCCAGGGAGTCTCACAGTTGGTTTTTCAAAGCTTCCGATGTACGTAGTGTTTATGTTTCCATACTCGTCAATTTGTGCTGCTCCCACGAAGCCTACGTCAACATGTCCGCCTTGCAGCATCAGGCCTAGTGTTTCTATTAAGCCGATGGCTGCGGATGCTCGGTATCCTAGCCTAGAGTCGGCTATGGATAAGGCGATGTCTATGGCGTTTGAATCAATAAAACCAGCTTCATAAACGATCCTTGCTCCGGGTGCGTGTGTTTTTTTGGCCAGCATTGCGGCTATAAGGGGTAAACCTGTGCCTATGAAGACGACTTCGCCGTTTTTTATTTGCTTGGAACCACAAACTGCCATGAGTTCTAGGGTTGTGAATTCTCCGGGTTTTGCATATTTTTTAGTCATTTTCATTTTTCCCCCGTTTAGTAGGGAAGTGGTTTTTTGGCTCTAAGTGTCATCAGTTTTTCAATGCCTATTTTTTGAAGGAATTCTGTGTGGCTGTTCACGCTTGTTATGTATTCTTCGCAGTATTTCTGCCATCCTTCCTCTGTTTTGCATTGTTCGTAGTACGTGCGCACGTGCTCCATGTCATAGTCGTAGTAATTGTAAACCATCATTGGGTATGAACCCCATGGGCATTCAACGACATGGGTGACATAGATGTTTGGTATGACTGTTTGGTCTGGCTGGGCGCGTATAAATTCCGTATCCACTATCTCCTCGGCCAACACTATTACTTTTTTGCCAGCCCTTCCGCCTTCGACATCTTCGCCTTTGATACCGTCTATTTGCACGTTTCCTTCTCTGTCGACGCGTGAGGCGTGCACTATGCTGAAGTCTGGGCGAACTGATGGGACTAGAACAACTTTTTCTCCAGTGAATGGACATTCGACTACTTCTGCCTTTTTGGGTCTAAACCTCTTTTTTGTGAGCATGTCTGTGCCTAACATGCTTTTTAAAGGCATAAATGGTACGCCTAACGCTCCGCCTAAGAAGCGTAAAGCCATGGCTAAGTTTGAGTAGTCTTCGATTTCTATTGCGCCTTCGCGGATTCTTCTTTGAATGTTAGGCACTAAGCCTATGCCTTCGATGGCGTAAAATGCCACTTCAAGATGTGAGACAACTCTTGCGCCTACTAAAATGTCTAAATCCATTTCTGAGCCACAGGTGTAAATGGTTAGGTTTTGTTTCTTTTGTCTAACAAGTTCGTGGGCGAAAGCCATTGGTGGGCGTTGAAAGCCGAATCCGCCCCAAAAGAGATGCGCGCCGTCTGGAACAAGCTTTACTGCTTCTTTGAGGGTTATTCGCTTGTCTTCTACGGGTGCTTCCACCAAACTTTTACACCAACCAGTTTAGGAGTGCATTAACGCTTAGGCTACAAATAGATTTTTCGACTGATGATTTCATCCAACCAAGAGATTTTACACAAGACTTTGCTTAAAATTCCCCATAGTCATGAAAGCGCACGCAACAACTAACACATAATTGAAATAGGAGTCTATAATAATATCCAAACTAGGTTTAGACGTGACCAAAAGGTTGCAGCGGGCCGAACTTGCCAAGGGAGGAGCAGTTGCAGAGAAATCTTTTGCGATTTCTGTGTTAGTGGGTATAGTTGAAGTTTTTGTTGGAATATTCTCTTTGAGCCTTGCCTTAGTTGCGGATGGTGTACAGTCTTTCGCCGATGCCGTGGTTTCTCTAATAGTCTGGATTGGCTTACGCTTGTCAAAAAAGGCACCAGACGGCAAATTCCACTTTGGTTACTACAGAGTTGAAACCTTCAGCAGTGTTGTTGCCGCTTTTTTCATGGCTGTTTTAGGCGGAATAATCCTATATGAGTCTTATCAGAAGTTGCTCAACCCAGTGGAGATAGTGAATGCAGAAATAGCATTGGCGGTGGCAATATTAGCATCCGTAATAGCTCTGTCACTTTTGATCTTCAAAATTCGTGGTGCCAAAAAGTACTCTTCATTAGCACTAAAAGCAGACGCGTTCAACTCAATTAAGGATGTGCTCACATCTGTTATTGCCTCTCTAGGCATAGTCTTCAACAAATACTTCCACATTGCACAGACAGATTCTGTTGCCGGAATAGTAATCGCCTTGTTCATCTTTACGGTTGCATACTCGGTAATAAAAGAAGCTTCGTTAGTTTTGATGGACGCCTGTCAATGCACAGAAATACTTTCAGACATTGAAAACATAGCCAAAAATGTCGAACATGTTAGAGAAGTACACGACATCCGGATGCGAAAGTTAGGGCCATACTTGATAGGCGACATGCATGTAGTTGTTGACGGCGACATGTCCGTGAGAGAGGCCGACCAGATAGCAACACAGATAGAAGAACGAGTGAAACATGAATTCGATGATGTAGCAGAAATAAAAGTAAGAATAGAACCACGTGAACCCGCAAGTAAAAAGTGAAGAAAAGTGTTACCTTCTACGATTAAGCTAATAATTTTATTACGTTAGCCTGCCAGCCATTTTGAGATTTCTGTTTCCTTTTCCCTCTCTAGTTTAATGCCCATTGGTTGGAAGGTTTGGTTCAAAGCAGTCAACAAATTTCTAACATAGTCCTCCACGTTTATTTCATAGAGACTTTTTACGAACTCTGCGGGCTTAACTGTGAACGTTTTTTCCTTGTACTTGAAGGGTTTGACTTTGATGAAGGAAACAGTATCCCACCGTTTCAACTTTTTACCAGAATCTATGAGTTGCAAGGCGCATTGGTACTGCTGAACCGCTGTTTTCATGTCCACTGTTTTCTCGTTGGGATCAAAATAAAGCCGCACAGTATACGTTAAATCTTCCAACTTAACCTGCCTATTCTTCAAATCGTTAATAGCTTTCTTAACAATGTCTTTAATCACTTTCTTAGCCTGTGCATATTCCTCTTGATTCTTCACTGCTGAAAGCGTTTTAACACATTGCTGAAATACACTGTTTACGAACTTTGGCGCATTGGATTTTATCGGCGTAACTCCTTTAATGTCAGGCGTTCCATCGGACAAGATTCCAAAATAGGCTTTCTTCGCCTTCGGCAAAACGCATAAATTGTAGCGTTTCTCCACAGCCAAATCCAAACTAAACCGTTCCTTAACAGCCTTAATCAACCATTCCACTTGCTCGTTTGAAGCATTATCTAAAAACAAAGAATCTGTATCGCCGTAAAGAGGTCTCAAACCCCTTCCTTCTGCAATCTTCCAAGATTCCTTAAGTGCATAGCGGCTGTAACCCGTTATGGCTTCTGCAAGCGGCGGACAAGCCACTCCGTGAATTCTAACGGTAACCCCATAACTAGAAACAGTAATCAACTTCAACAGTTTTGCCGCAGTACCAGCAATTTTTCTCTCCTCCTCCGATAAAGAAATGTCCTTAGAATTTGGTTTAAACAGTCTGATTCGCAGTTCCTTTAAGGCTCCAACAAGTATTGAATAGAATCCTCTGCGTTTTGTGCAAACGTGATAATCAACGTCTGGAATCTTGTTGCTTCTACATTCAGGATGGATGCAATCAACTGTTTCGTAGGACAAATTGAAACTGTCAATGCAGCTTGGATATAGACTTTCAAAATCGCACACAACAGTCCCAAAATAGACTCCAGGAGTAGGCGCAACCGTCAAAGCTCCAATAACTCTGTGTGTCGGTTTTCCTTTTCTCAACTCCTCAGAAGTTGGAATGAGAATCCTATTCTTTCGCAGATAAGTGTAAATCATCGATTTTATCCATTCACTTACCCGTCTACTGTTAAACGCTTCAGCCAAAGGGATGTTAGCTATTCTGGAAAGCATCCAAGTAGCACAAACCTTTTCTTGGTCAATTTCTTTAACCCCAAAGAAATCTGGGTTCAGTTTTGGGATTGGCTGAAGAAGCAGATTAAGCCAATAAGAAATCTGACTATGCTTTAACGCATCTTTTGCTTTAACTTCTTTAAATCTCTCTTCAAATTTTTCTTTTACCGTCGTTGGAGCATCAAAAATTGGCTGCAAATTGTTTTCAGAATGCAATGCTCCAAAAATTAGACCCTTATCATAAACATATGATTTTAGAAAGTTCACTTCGCTTTCCCAATGTTGACGGAAACTTTCAGCAGCCTTTAAGGCAATTTTAGGATTCGGCCAAGAAACTTTTTCCAAAACTCTCGATTCACCTGTAAATAAGTCAGCTTTTTCCACGGTTTCTGTTTCTCCGCTGAAATACTTGATAACTCCTTTTTCTTCTTCTGTCAGTGGACTAGCGACAAGAAAGTATGGTTTATAATCATCATCAACAAATTCTCTGATTTCTCCGTTTGTATCCAAAAATTTTAGTTTTACCTTATTCGTTTCAGTTAGTGCAGCATCAAGAAGATAAAGAGAGTTCAAAATTTTAACTCCTCACGTAGGCTTAGTTGTCTTTCTATTTCCGATAACTCTTTTTGACCTATTTTTCTTGGGTAATTGTAGATGGGTCCGCTTGGCTTTTCGTTGTAGTATGGACGGTTACAGTTTGGGCATCCAGAAGTAGGGAAAGGCTCGCCCATTTGAATAATTTGCAATAGAGTTTGCTCGTCAACACTGAAATCACTTATGCAGTCTTCCTCATCAAACCGCATATCCTCACATCTAGCTATTCCATGAACTATTAGATGTCGTGCAATTTGAATTCGCCTATACTTTTGAATTGGCGGTTGAGCATTATTCCCTAAGGCTGTTCCTGAAATTGGCGTGAAAGCAAAGAGTGCTGGGAGAACACTCATATCAACGCATCGCTGAATAATTTTAACCATTTCCTTTTCAGTTTCTCCTAAACCAACAATCAGATGGGTGCTGATTTTACCTTTTCCAAAAATGTTAACGGCATCGCTTAGAAGTTTAAACTGTTTTTTCCAGCTATATGGGCCTCCGGCAGACAAACCCTTAATCTTGTCAAACAGTTCTTCCGTTGCAGCGTCTAAGGGTATTCCAATCCTTTCAGCTCCAGCCTCAGCCAACTGCCCTATATTTTCACTGTTTAGTGGCTGACAGGATATCGAAATTGGAACATTAACTTTCTGGTGAATTACCCTTATAAGAGCAATCAAATCCGTGAAAACTTCTGGATAGTTTAAGGCTTGGAAGCAAACACGCCTTATTCTGTCATCTATAACAGCCCTCTCTATCCCTCCAAGCACACGTTTTGTGGCAAAAACAGGCCACGAAACCCTTGAAAGCATGTTTGCTCTGCCATGGCTTCCCCTTGCTTGTGGACAAAAACCACAGTTTGCGACGCATTTGCCTTTTCTATACGTCATTAGATAAGCGGTTGTAGGCGCAGCGTCAAGTTTTCCGCTTGAAAGACCAAGAACTATAGCGGAACCTACGGAAACACGGATTTTTTTGGGCGTTTCTTCAGCAATAGCCACTCTCACACGCTCTTAAGATACACTGAATTAGGTAAAGTTTGCTTAATACATTTCTTACAAAAAAAGAACAGTTCACTAAAGATTTGGAATTCATAAATAATTTATCCAAATCGGATGAAATGGAGTAAAGGGCATGTAAATGCGAAGGTCAAAGCTGGAATCCTATGAGGACATTTTAGGAGCATTGATTAAGAAACCTCTGACCATCGATAGCATAGCGTACAAAACTAATATCGACTGCATCACCCTTAGGAAACGTCTAGATTACTTAATAAAATATAGTCTTGTTGAAGAACGAATTTCAAGCAAGAAAATACTCTATGCCATCAGTGAAAGGGGTGTAGCAGTTTTTAAAACTCTTAACTTTCAGAAGTATCTCGAAATGGTCGCAGACACGATTATGGCAATGGATGAAGCTATACATGTCATTCCAATAATTTCAGAGCGTGACAACAAAGAAAAATAAGCCGTTTAAAAAACGAAAACTATTAAACAAACTATAGATGGTTTTCCTAGAGAAGGCAATGACCCAACTTTCACCCGAAACTGTTTGGCACATGAATGAAAAAGAGCTTACAAACCTATTAGATACGGGTAAACTCGTTTCCAAATCAAAGAAAATCCATTTTTATGCTCCAAGTTTCATGTATTACAAAACAAGCTATTACTGCTCTTCACCTACGGATTTTCCGACAATATCAGTGACTGGTAAAGGCTGTGCACTAAACTGTAAACATTGCGGCGGAAAAGTTTTAGAAACCATGTATCCCGCTACTACTTCTGGAAAACTGTTTGACTTGTGTGCACAACTTAAGCGTAGTGGAGCATTGGGCTGTTTGATAAGTGGCGGGTGTCTACCAGATGGTTCAGTTCCCCTTGAAAAATTTGTGGATGGGATTAGGAAAGTTAAATGTGAATTGAATTTGACGGTGTTTGTCCACACTGGTGTAATCGATTTTGATATGGCTAAAAAACTTAGGAATGCTGGAGTTGATGCCGCTTTAATAGATATTATTGGTTCGGACGAGACTATAAGGGAAATTTACAATTTGAACGTAACAGTTAAAGATTATGAACATTCTTTAAAAGCCTTACATGAAACTGGCATTGTCTTCGTGCCGCATGTTATTGTTGGGCTTCATTATGGAAAGCTAAAAGGCGAGTTCCACGCATTAAAAATGATATCCCAATACAAACCTTCAGCCCTAGTCATAATTGCCTTCATGCCTATACATGAAACAGAAATGGAAACAGTCGAACCGCCAAAACCAGTAGACATAGCAAAAACCATAACAGTTGCAAGACTAATGTTTCCTCAAACGCCCTTGGTTCTTGGTTGTATGCGACCAAAATGCAAACACCGAGCAAAAACAGATATCTTAGCTATAAAAGCTGGAGTAGACGCCATAGCATTTCCGGCAGTAGAAGCAATCAAGTTCGTTGAAAAGCAAGGATGTAAAATATCTTTTTCTTCACTCTGCTGCTCACAAGTTTACGCAGATGTTTAAACTCGAGCAATACTATGTTTCATCTTCTTGCTCTGCTACTTGCTTAAGTGTGAAGCCTCTTTTAGCATGTTGAAGCCTAAAACTATGGAACACGTTGACGCTGAAACTGCGAAGAGAGTTTCCGGAATGGCCACGCCAGAACCAAATGGTATTGTCCAATGTATTATCCACACGACAACTGCAACAGCGGCTACTAGAAAAGTGAACAATCCCAATTTGACTTTAGCCTTAAGCAAAAATGTTGCACTAATAACAAATGTTGATATTGGAAAAAGCATGAAAAAAACTACAGAAGCATAATAGTGTGCTGGCTTAACATTTTCTGGGAATACGCCTATTGCCATAAGAGTTAAAGCAGCAAGAACAAATATGAAAGCGCCAATCTTGCCTAACATCGTCTTTTGTAACACGAATAACCCCGATGCGAACACTAGAGCTAGAATACCGACAATTATGAGCCCATAATTAAATAATATGGCAGTAACACCTGCCTAGACGCCTAAATCGCTTAGGGCATTTTCGGTCCAGCTGAACTGTGGAGAATAGACTATTGCAAGAGAAATAAATGTAAACGCAACTATGGGTGTGACTATACCACTAACTCCGGATATTTTAAGCCAAGCAACATTTTTTGAGTTCATAACACGACGCTCCTTGCCCTAGGAACAGCTTAAAGCTATTTTTAGGTGCTATTTAAAAACATGCCGTATGGGAGCAGCAACATTCATGATGGAGTGAACACAAAAATTAAAAACGAAGAAAACCAAAACTTTATGGCAAGGTTGATAGGAATGCCAAAAGTAAAAGTTGATTGGAGCAAATGCAACGGGGACGGCGTATGCGCTGAGGTTTGTCCAGTAAACGTTTTCGAACTCAAAAACTTGCCTGAATATCCAGACTCTCAGAAATCTGTTCCTGTGCGAGAAAGCGATTGCATAGTGTGCATGGCATGTGTAACATCATGTCCAACGCAGGCAATAACAGTTGAAGAATGAAAGGAGACTCTTCTACAGAATTTCATTAATGGGCTATGTTATCTGGGACAAAGCGCCTAAGCCTTTGCAAAGACCTCATTTTCTCTCTATCTTCCACTTTAGCTTCTTGTATTGCTTGTTTAAGTATCCGAATTGACTCGTCCATAGCTTTGCGGTTCACCGGATAAGGTACGCCGTCCTTTCCTCCATAAGCAAAAGAATATTTTATTGGGTCTTTCCAGCTTGGTTTTTCTCCGTAAATCAGCTCTGCAATTAGGGCTAAACCCCTAACAGTTGCAGGACCTACACCTTTAAATCCTAGCAATTCTTCATAGTTGCTGGGTTGAAACTCGTAAACTTCCTGCAAGGCTTTCCAATTTATGTTTCTTGGCATGGATAAAACATCTATTGGATACTCTTTCCATGCAGTGTCAGCGGTTTTTGGCAGCCATTCCTGAAGAGACTTCTGATAAGCCGGTCTAATTGACATGAGCATTCGCATACTCTTTTTCGGCGGTTCTTTGGCTATGTCCACTGAAGTTTTTCTGCAGCCTTCGCTTTCTTTTGCGGTCATGTCTAATGCAATATCGCGTTTTACGTCGCCAACTATCGCATTATGCGGTTCAACAACAAAGCTTTTGGTGTTGTCGGAAAGCCAATGGTATCTTCTGGCTGTTCGGTCTCGAAGACACATGCCCTGCTGAATCACTGCCCATTTTTCATCCTCAGCCACGAAAAAGGCATGATGATAAAGCTGGTAGCCGGCTTGGACAGCCGTATTGTCGACTTTTGCGCTCATTTTGCTTGTATAACGCAAAGCATTAATTTTATCGCTTGAGAAACCAAATTTTTCGCCGACATTTCCAATTTCTAATGGAGCTTGCAAAGAAACTTTGCCCTTGCCACCGCAGACAGCAATGCCGTGCTCGCCTTGTGCAATAGCCTGTTTTAAGACGCCTGTAACAACTGTTGTTACGCCTGATGAATGCCAGTCGTAACCTAAAACGCAGCCCAACGCCTGAAACCAAAAGGGGTCGGAGATTCGCTTTAGAAAACCACCAGTGCCATACTCATCGACGATGATTGTAACAATTTCTCTAGCAAGTTTCTGCATGCGCACGACTAACCATCGAGGCGCCTTACCATAATGAAGCGGAAGCCTAGCAACACCTGTCCTATGCACAGTCACACCTTTTCCAATATAAATGTAATTTAAAAAGAGTTTAAACTATTCCCTTTCTTACGCTTTTAATAGACGACCTTCACGGTCAATTTCTCTACGGTAAATTCGTGTGGTAGAAATTGGAGCATGATTTTCAGAAGGAACCATTTCTATAATCGCTATATGAAGCGGATGTAGCCCAAGCTCCTTCCTTTTCTCATTAATCTTAAGGGCTGTAAGTTCAGTCTCCTTACTCACGACTAAGGCTTCAACACAGCCCCTAGATAAGGTCACTCCATAAACATCATTTAAAAGAATAATCTTGGCTCTTTCTAAAAAGCCATGTTCACGCAAAAAAGCCTTTAGCTCCTCCAACCTCTTCGCGTAGGGCACTGTTGGATGAGGCTTATCTAGTTTCTTGACAAACTCGTCAGAGCATAAACCAATCAAAACTTGCTCGCCTACTTCAAAGGCTTTCATAAGCAAGGCTTTGTGTCCCTTATGAAACTCGTCAAAAGTGCCGCCAACAGCCACAGTTTTGAATTTTTTCTCCATCTCCCCCTCATCCTATTAGTCTAGCGCCTTGAATGTCAACGTGGGCTACGAGAATTTTTTCTTGTGGCAAAACCCGCTTAAAAGCTTGAACCACATTTTCAGCATTTTCCAACGTTGTCAGTGCATGGGCTGCTTCACCAACCATGTTTTGCGCTGCACCTATTGCGCCAGCTCCTTCAGCAAGCCTTATCAATGTTCTCACACGTTCTGTCATAAACCCCGTCTTCTCAGCAAAGTCGCGGCAACAAGCTAAAAAGTTTTCAAGGGAAGGCGCAGAAAGAATTTTTTCTAAAGTTTTTTTACCCCACTTGTTGACAGCTAGACGTTTTTCAGGGGAAGCCAGCACTTCCTTCGTTGGTATAGGCCCAAAGACTCCGGCAACAATCACGTAATCTGTGGATATGGGTATGCGGTCTATCATGGCTATTCCAGGCGCACCAGGCTCGATGGTAAGTACGCATCCGCCAAGCATTAAAGGACCGACTGTGCCTAAACCTGTTTTACATTTTACTTCTGCAACATGCGCCAATCTGCCTATCTGATTATAAGTTAAGTTTAAACCTAACGCCTTTGATAATGCTAAAGCCGTGGTTAAGGCTCCGGCAGCACTTGAACCGAACCCTGCACCAATTGGGATATCCACCGTATGCTTAACCACGACATTGTAGGTTTCGCTGACCTTGTTTAGCAACATTTGCACAACAGTTTTTGTTGTTTCAGCTTCGGGTAAAGACTTCCCATTAATAGTAACTTTTACAGAATTCTTTTCTGCTTCCGTCACACTTACTTCTGTTAAAACTCCCTTCTCAATTCCGAAGCCTCCACCTCGGGCACCTACTCGTTCCAGATTAGATATGGGCTTTCCATCAGCCATTCTGTCACAGATCTCGAAAAAACTTGAGATACCTGCTGGAGAGAAAGCCTTCGAAGTCTTATTCACAATCATTCTTTCCTAGGTTTGGTTTTCTGCGAAATTCTTAACGATGGGTACGCTTTGTAGCAAGCCTTTATGATGGGAGGACCAAGAAGAAGAATGAAGGGAATTTCTGTAGCGAATGTCCAAACAAATATGATAGGGATATACAAAGATGATATGGGAGCCTTGAAATACCCTGTAGGAGAAAAGAAAACTTGACTGTATGCCCACACCACGATAGCTATTATCGTACTCCCTACTCCTAACCCTATTATTGATCCAACACCATAATTTCTCCACTCAGGCCAGAACCTGGCAACAATTATCATAACAAGTGAACTTGCAACAACAGTCAAAACAAACAAAAGAATAATTTCTAAAGACGACAATTTGAAGTTGAAGTAAGCTACGGATTCGGCTGGTAGCAAAATCGTGGGCAACAGGAGACCAATAGCGATGATTATGCTGCCTATAATTGCGCTTATGCTTATTTTTTTCCAATTAAGATTTGTACGAGAAATGTACCCTAGAAGGAAGAACCCGACAAAATTAGCTGTAACACCGGCAGACAGACTCAGCAAGGGGTCCCCGTGAAATAACATGTCTCTAATGAATATGCCGATAGCTGCCCCTATTCCTCCAGTCCAAGGTCCAAATAAAACAGCGAAAATGGCGGGTATTACTGCTGCAGGCCAAAATGCAACTCCGCCTACTGTAACACCCAAGTCTGTTAAACGTCCTACTACCGCGTAGAGGGCTGCACAAATTCCTACTATGGCAATGTCTAATGCTTTCATTTCTAGCTCCTTCCTCGTTTTTGTCAAGAGTTTGTCAATGTAGGTTTTCTAAATAAGAGTTTTCTATGAATTGTTTAAACTTGTTTAAACTTTCTAATGATGAGTCTATTCAATATTACGCTGTTGTACGCATGTTATAGAGCCTAATCCTTATGCCTAAATTTTCGAGCCACTTAAATATGTATTGTGTTAACCTTTAAGTAAACGAGAACTGAGGCTTTGAAATGACTGAAAAGCATGAGTGGCGTCATGTTTTTATACTCTTAAAATTGGCAGAGATGGGAGCCCATCGAAGAACAGCAAAGATTTCCACACAATATTTAGCCGGAAAGTTAGGGGCTTCCCAACAGACGGCTTCACGTTACCTAATCGAATTGGATAAAAATGGATGGATTAAACGAACTATTACGCCTGAAGGCTGCCTCTTAAAAATCACCGATGCTGGCGTTAAAGAACTGAAAAGCCTTTATTCAAACCTGCGCTTTTTGATAGAAGCCGCTTACCCTCCATCAATAACTTTAGAAGGTATAGTCTTTACAGGATTAGGTGAGGGAGCCTACTATATATCAAAAGAACGGTATAGGAAGCAGTTTATAGAGAAACTAGGCTTTGAACCTTACCCTGGCACGCTTAATTTAAAACTTACAACGGATTATGATGTTAAGACCCGCTCAGAACTTGAAGCTTACCCAGCAATTGAAATTGAAGGTTTTAGAAATGAAAACCGCACTTTCGGATCGGTGAAATGCTATCCCGTAACAATAGAGAACAAGGCGAAGGGTGCCTTAATTTTAGCTTTAAGAAGCCATTATGACGCTTCAGTTATTGAGGTTATTGCTCCTGTTTTTCTGCGGAAACATCTCAGTCTCAAAGATGGGCACAAAGTGAAGGTGGAAGTTTTAACACTTCCATAAAATTCTAACCTCTAGTAGAAAAAGAATAGCGATACTCATAAGTGGGTGTTACACTGCGTCTACGTGTTGCTCCAAGCACATAACCCATGAATAATCCAGCAACTAAACCGCCAAGATGAGCAAAAATATTCACGCTTGGACCTGAACTAATCATTAGCAGAAAGAAGGCGTACAATAACGCGCTCATTATTGACTGGCCTATTGCACGTCTAAAGTAAATGGTGCATGCACCAAAGACTCCGAAGATAGCGCCAGAAGCTCCAGCTGAAATCATATCAACCCCAAAAAGAAGTGTCAACAAGTTTCCAGCCAACCCGCTTAGGAAGTAGATTAGAAGGTATTCTTTGAGGGAAAATAGTTCTTCTGCTCTAAGCCCAAAAATAAGCAGAAAAAACATGTTACCCAATAAGTGTACGATGTTGACATGGACAAACATGGATGTGAAAAGTTGCCAATACCAACCATAATAGATAACAAGATAGTTCACTTGCCCATACAAAAGGATTGCACGATCACCCGTTGTTATGAAGTCTCCACCAATTATCGAAGTGCAAACATAAAAAATCATGTTCAATGCGATGATTATGTAGGTTGGCATATACCTTTTAGAACTCTTAGACATGGCGTTCATCTTTCGAAGTCTTCAATGATTTTCTGTTTGATCTTTGAGGAACTGTCCAGCTCGTCCTCTCTAAACCTGCCAATTTTCACGATCTTCACTTTTAATCCCTTTATTTTTATGTAATCTTTCACAGTTTTTTCCATGCCTTTTTGGTCGTATCCGAAGATGATCATGTCTGGCTTTATCTTTTCAATAACTTTTCCAATGTCAAATTGTTCATATCCAAGAATGGCTTCGTCAACAACCTTTAAAGATTCAACAAGGGCTCGTCTCTGATTTTCAGGCATAATGGGTTTCTTACCCTTCCTCTTTTCCACAGTGCTGTCTCTGGCTACGATGACTATAAGTTCAGCGTTTCGTCCACCAGCCTTTTTCGCTTCTTCTAAAAACTTTACATGTCCCAGATGCAGCAAGTCAAATACGCCTGAAGACAAAACTATTTTTCGCTTTTTCGTTTCCTTTTTACTGGCCATTCGAATTTCACGGCTCCCAACAGTTTTAACGCGTCAAGCAAGCCTTCGCAATAGGTAACAGAAGCTAAACTTACCTCAAGCTTATTTTTATCCCTATAATATTTGGCGTCCTCTAAATAGGCTTTGGCAAATTCCAACACCTTTTTAACGCCTAGCACATCAATATTTGGGCCAGTTTTAGCAATATTAATTTCACAGAATACACGTTCAGCAGAACCTATGTACTTTGAAACAAGCTCCTCCAAACTCATTTAACATCCTTCCTCAACTTTTCTGGACCGCCAGCCAACACTATCAGGGCTTCAGCTTCCATAAAATGAAGTTTGCCGGGAAAAATGATGCTGTAGGGTGGTTCCCCAAAATCATAATCCAACAATTTTTTCACAGAATCGGCTTTAACTATTGGATTGTTGCTTCCAGCCCTAGCTATTCCGACTACAAGCGAATCCACGGTAACTATCCCCTTTTTCTTTTTCTGTTCAATTTTCAAAAGCAAATCTAGGCTGTCGCGAATGTTAAGGCAACGTTTCTCTTCAGCTTTGATGTCTAGTAAGCAAAGAGTATGAAGCCCAAGTTTTCTGTTCTGTGCTATAACATCGTATGGGGTTTCAGAGAAGGTTTCGTCTGGGAAAGGTATTGTCACGCTTTTTCCAAATTTATAGTTGTGTAAGCCAGACAAACCCATAACAGCAGAAAGTATAGACGATCCGTGAACTAGGCGAGTTTTTATTCCACGCTTTTCAGCCTCTATTCTCAAGGCGATATGCGTTGTAGCTATTAGCGGGTCGCCCGGAACAAGCAGAACAGCCTTACCATTTTCTGCAGCCTTTAGAATAATTTCTGCATTTTTCTCTTCAAGCTCTCTTCTCGAAACAACGTTAAGCTTTTTTCCAGAAATCCCCTCAAAACGTTTTATCGAAAAATTAGGCATAAAACTCGTGTAAAGCTCTATAAAGGCGGTATCTGCTGTCTTAACCTCTTCTAAACCGTGTAAACTTATTCCCATCTCGTCATTTAAACCAAGCCCGACGAAAACAATTTCACCCAACATTTTCAGCCTCACAATCAAAATTTATGATTAAACTTAAAACTGTTGACCCTCATAACTAACAACTGCAAAAGGGGAACATCATGAGTGAAAGTGAAGTTAAGAAATGCCATTCTTGCGGTGTGGAGTTGAGGTTTGCAGGAAAAGCTCCTTTCAGGATTGGTGGCACAAGTGGCGGATGGAAATTGCTCTTTGGCGAATGGGCTGAACTTGGAGAAGAAATGCTTCCCTTCAACATTTATATTTGTCCAAAGTGCGGAAGAATTGAGTTATTTGCAGATGAAGAAGCTAAGCGACGTTTATTGCACTAAAACATTAAGAAATCTTAGAGCATTCTCGAGTATCTGTCAAACCAAAATGAAACCGAAAGCTCTAAATATTTTCTCACTGAGGTTCTTTTCCGAAAGAAACTTGGGCCCGTAGCTCAGTAAGGCTAGAGCACCGGACTCTTAAGTGAAAAGGGTTCACGCAGATATCCGGGTGTCACGGGTTCAATTCCCGTCGGGCCCGCCAAAGTTTCGCTTCGTTAACACTTTTTTATAAAAATTGCAAATTGGGACGCTTGAAAAACGCATCCTTTGTAGTAATATTCGTAATTGCGGAATATTTGTTAAAGAATTCCGAACTTATTAGATGCATGATGAAGATGAATGCCGGACTCAAAAAGTTAGCTGTAATGCTTACAATAACCGCAATTCTTCTTAGTTTCACACAGGCAAACATGAAAATGGTCTCTTCAAGCGACACGGGCAGAAAAATCGATGTATTCACACAGAAAATACCCTTCAACGGAAAGGGCATAAACCAGTCAAGTGATGCCTTTGAACCACAAGAACTTGTTATTCTATATGCACTTGTAACCTATAATGAAGCTCCGATAGCAAATAAGTTGGTAGCTTTCCAAGTTAACAATCCAGCAAATGCGTTCCAAAATATAACAGTAGTAGGGTTCTCATCTACAAACCAGAGTGGAATAGCCCAGTTCTCCTTCAGAATTCCCTGGCCCTCTGAAAACGCTGAGCAAATAGTTTTTGGTGAATGGTCTGCGATAGCAACCGTTGACATAGCGGGACAAGTAGTAGTAGACACTTTAACCTTTCAAGTAGGCTGGATAATTAAAATAACTAAAATAACGACTCTAAATGCAAAGTTTGAGCCTCAAGCAAAATTTCTAAGGGGAGACGTGATAGTTTTTGACCTAACCGTAGAAAATATTGCATTAACACTAAAGTCAGCCACCATAATGATCGATGCTCAAGACGCAGACAGCTACCCTATTATACATATAGAAATGGACAACCTATTCTTTCAACCTGGCGAAAACCATGTGCGCGCTTATTCGCAAATACCAACAGCCGCGGCGATTGGAGAAGCAACAGTTTCAGCAGCTGCATATACCGCTCCACCTAAAATTAGTGGTGTGTTATACAGTCCAGCGGCTCTATCAACATTCGAAATCATCAGGGTACCAGTCCCTGTGGAAAAACATGACATAGCAGTCTTAACTGTTTCACCTTCAAAAACCCTTGTCTATACAGGTGAAATTATCAATATTTACGTTGTCGTTAAAAATGAGGGAAGCTATATTGAATCTTTCAATGCTACCGCATTTTATGACTCTAATGTTGTTGGCACATTATTCGTTAACAGTTTACATCCAGATGATGAAAAGCTACTTGTTTTCTACTGGAATACCCGAAATGTGACTGAAGGAAATTATACCTTAAGTGCGGAGGCGAATGTTGTGCCCGGAGAGGCTAATATTGATAACAATAGGTTCGTTGATGGAGTTGTTTGGGTTAAGCCCTGGGTGTTTCCTCCTGTTGGGAAAATTCCGATATGGCTTCTGGCTCTATTATTTTTATTAGCCATGCTTATCGGAATCTTACTACTTCTTGTCCTTACATGTGCGTTATTGCGGAGGCGTAGAAAAAAGAAAAAAGATAAGATGGTCATACCGCCAATTCCGCCTACGATCATGCCTTTCCAGAGAAGTAAAAAGTGTAGAGTGTGCGGGAAAGAATTCCCTGAAGTATACACTTTCTGTCCATACTGCTTCACCTTCCATGGAAAAGACTATAAGTAATTAGGGCACTCATTTGATAATTAATTTCTACGTTCCTTTTTATCCAGTGCACGTTTGAGACAAAAGCACCTATCTTATTAAATAACCCATCCAAGCCTCTGGATTCTGATATTTTACTTTGGCATCGCCCTTCCACAATGTGTCTCCAAGCTCAAGGAAGTCTTTGCTTGAGAGTCTCTTGCTCGTTTCGAAGCACTAAATGGTTCATATATAATGCAATATAAAATTCAGATTTTGAAAAAGCGAGCATATCAAAAATTGACATATGCTTCAGATTTTTGTTACTCTTTTTAAATTTGTCTAGTTTTCGGATAGCACTGCGTCAAACTGGCCTAGTTGCGCGTGTGAGTAATTTAGGTATAGAAGATTTTTCCATAGGTATTTATTTAGAAAGAAATCGGTTAAAGACTTGGAGAAGGAGAAGTCGAAACAGAAATTTAAAAATTAAACGAGGTGAAGATGTTGGAGTTTACGGTAAATGTAAAGCAGGCAATTGTCATCCTTTGGACACTAATTGCGATCGTGTTATCTCTGATAGTTGTGCTTACTATCGGCTACCCATACATCGACCCCTATTCAGGATACGTCTCCACTTCTTGGCAGCTGTTGGTAGGATTGTTCTTCGCGTTTCTGTTGGTAATCACTCTTCCAATATATCTGTTGATGGTCTTGTGGCAAGCGCTAGCTAAGGCAGAGACTTCCTAATAGAATACGAGCTACTAACTCGCCCGCGCTCAATGCGCTCCACGCTGTAAGTAGTGTATTGCTACGTTAGAATTCGCCTGCTTCAAACAAGTCTGAGAAAATACTTAACTTATGTGGAATTGTATTTTGTTTATCACTTCATGTTTATGTTAGGTTTTCTTGGAGGATGTTCACGTCAAAGATGTATTCAGTTATTAGGATGTCTCTTTCCATTATGTCGGTTATTTTTGTCATTTCTATTTTTTCTGGCGTGCTGGTTGTTATTACTATTTTTTGTCCGAGGGCGTGGTTTATGCTTGTTTCGATTAGGTCGGTCAGGCGTTGTTGTGATGTATAGCGTATCATTCTTGTTCTTACGTTTGGGTGGCTTATTTTGTTTAGTTTCATTGCTAGCCATGCTATTTTGAGTTTTGCATCTTCTATCTCATCTGTTACTATTATTATTTCGCAGAATCTTCCGTATTGTTCTGAAAACTTGAATAATGTGTTTATTTGTTCGATTAGGAATTCTTGTTTGTTTTGTATTGGAATTATGAATGTTATCGTTTGGTTTAGTTGAGGCATTGTTCACCGTTTTGTTTAAAGTTGGTTTTCTGTAAAAAGTCATATTCCGGAAGAGTAATATATCGTAAGAAATAATATGCGCCGATTACGCCAGAAGCGTGAATGAAACCTTAAACCCTACAAGATTTGATAGAAAAGTTGAGCTTTGAGGAAGTTGAAGTTTGTTGAATAATGTCCAAAATGCAGTTAAATGAGGCTTCCGGGAATAAAATTCGAAAGGGCTAAGGATGATAGAAGCCCTCTCCTTTCTCCCGCTTTGGTTAAAATTGTATAATGTTGAATGTTTATAAAACGCTTGCTGTTAGCATCGGCATATATCACCCTTAAAAATATGCCTTGTTACACGCTCATTTCAGTTTTGGAAACTTTGCTTTTAGACTCATTTAAGACTAGTTATTCTCGAGTTAAAATGTTCGAAGAAATTGCTGCTGACGCTGTTTGGATGTTAATACTGCTTTTTTGGGTTACATTAGCCTTCATTGTAATTTGGGGCGCGCTTTGGATGCGTGTATATAGGAAAACCCGATGAACGGCTATTAGTTTTTGAGGGTAGTGGTAATCTTTAAGTGCCGATCTGATGTTGATAGACAATGCGAAACACATAAATCCAATTTTCTTATTTTAAAAATTTGGTCGGGCGACGGGCGGTAGCTCAGCTTGGTAGAGCTTCCGAGCCAGCGTAGACGAAATGGCTTTAGCTGGCGGAGACGCTGTAGACATCTACCCATGGTGGGTGTCACTTAGCCTATCAAGCGTACATGCAGAAACCGGAGTGTCGCAGGTTCAAATCCTGCCCGCCCGACCAAAGCTTACTTTGCCTAAAAAGGCAATTTTGGAGCATTATCTTTCAACAGACCGCATATTTGTTGTTTTCAGTTTCTCGGTTTTGGGTCAAACTGAGAATTTGAGTGCCTCCTTTACTTACGTTAACTGGTTTGATACTCAAAATTACAGAGGGTGTCTACTTTGACACATTCTCGGATGTGATTGCGATAGGTGTAATTGACCGAAAAACTTACTACTTGCATAATAGATATACGAGTGTTGACTTCGGTGAGAGAGACATTGAAGGGCATCGTCAAAAGATGGATTAAGAGTGCAGGTTACGGATTTATAGAGCCAGTAGAAGGCGGGGAAGACGTCTTAGTCCACCATTCAGACATAGGTGGTTTATATGAACTCAGAGAAGGGCAGAAGGTTGAGTTCGAAGTTGACAAAACTCGCGCCCGCCCCAGAGCCGTCAATGTCAAAATAATCGGCTAAACTAGGCATTGATTCTATTTGAAGTTGTGAAATGCTGAAGTAAGCAGGGACTTGAGTAAATGAGGAGAAAATTGCGCAAAGTGCAAGTACGTCGAATCACAGTGGATGAGAAGCTGAGTGATGACCTTTTCCGTTTTGTATTCTGCTCACTAAGAGAGGACATCAAGCAGTTCACTGACCGAGATGATGAATGGCAGGAAGAACGAGAAAAATTGGTTCATCCCCAAGACTATTCACGAATACTAGATGTTAAGAAGTCTGAAGCTCCTGCTTGGGAAACTTTGAAGGAAGGTCAGGTCTATCTATCAGGCGAGTTTAAGGTCATCGGCGACCAAACAAAACCAGAATACTTTAAAGTTAGCCCTGGCCGAAAACAGTTTTTGCGTATAGACAACTTGGGCATAATCGGTGAGGGTGTAAAGGCTCTCTATTCCGACGTTCTTAGGAGGACATGATACATTGCCTACTTCAATAAAACCAGAGGATTTGGTTTTCCATTTCTTGAATGTAGGCTTCGGAGACAATATCGTGGTCGAGTTTCCTGTCGATAAAGCAGGCAAACGTTCGTATGGAATCGTAGACTGCAAAGATTTCAAAAAGACCAAGCAGTATCTTGACAAGTTGATGGACGCACGGCCAGGCAGACCAGAATTGGAGTTTGTGTGTGCCACTCATCCACATCTTGACCATATTGGCGGAATTCCTTCCTTGTTGGAAAATGAGAAATACCGAGTCAAGGAGTTCTGGGATAGCGGTTTCCGCCATAAATCTCAGACGTACATTAAGATTCTGAAGTCTCTGTTGCTTCAGGGAATCGAATTAATCAGAATATCATCTGGAATGGAATGGTATTTCGGGAAAGTTCAAGTCACAGCTTTGGCGCCATCTATACGCCTTCGCAATATGTATGCCACGTACGGAGTTGATATGAACAATGCTTCCGTTGTGTTGCGGTTCGAACATCACATTGAAGATGTCATTTCGGCAAGGTCTGTAGAATATACGGGCAGTGTTAGTCTGGAGGCTGAGCGGCAGGCTGGCCGTTCTGTCGTTATCCTTAGTGGTGACGCGGAATACGATAGCTGGTCACGTATAACTGAAGAGTTTCCTCGACTAGAGAGGACAGACTCTAATAAGCCATTGGTGAAAAAGATGGTGAACTACCTTGCTTGTTCAGCTTTGAAGGTTGCTCATCACGGTAGCATGCATAGCGCTCCGCTCGATGTTTATGAAAAGATGATACCAGAGATAGCTGTCATATCTACAGAGCAAGAGCAGAGCACCAAGCAGACAGGAGGTCCTCCACTGACAAGAGGACTATTTCCGCATCCCTTAGCCATAATCGCTCTGGAGGAATGCGGAGCTCAGATTCTTACAACGGATGGCAGTTACGAGTCAGAGAAAAAGCCAACCCCGCCTGGTAGCATAGTAATAGTTGTTTCGCCGGGTGGTAAGCCACGCTGGGCAAAGCTAGACGATACAGTAACAGATATCCCTAGAGTGCTAGAGGAAGTTTAGAACCATTTACAATTTCAATCATTGCTTATGAATGCTGCAAATTTCCCGCAACCATTAGACTCCTTGTCCATTAATGCGAAGAATCTAAACGCAGTTGTAAACCTATCTCACCTGACCAAGCCGCTCCAGCCAAAATATAGACAATTCGGATTTATCATAGCATAAAACAGAGGTGGTAGTGTAGCTTCTGAGAGACTTCTGCCGCACTGTGCTAGGGTTTTTGTTTTGTTATTGTGACTATGCCTTTTTCTGCATCCACTTTAATCAAGTCGCCTGTGTGAATGATTTCAAACGGCTCCTTTTCCAACCTATCTACCAGTGGAACTTTCGCAATGAAAGCACTTACGACTAGCACTGTTTCCACATCCTTAACAATCATCGCCTTCGGAGCAACATTGTGTGAAGCCAGTTTAAACAGACCATCTATCTGAACTACTGAACTGGCCTTTCCAGACGGAAACACAAGCACCTTATTCGCAAGATTTTTTCCCGCCAATTCATGGCTTCGCTCTCTAACTACGCCTGTCTTGGGATCTGTGAGGTAGAAGCAGATAGGCTCATGAGAAACCAGAGCTTCGCCTTCCCCATAGCCACCTATAATTTTGTGGCATTTCAAGGCGATTTCGAAGTTTTTCATTCCCATTTCTCCTTGATCGCGGCTTCAACACAGTCTTGTAGTTTCGCCACTATGACCTCTTTGAACCTCCGATAATAAGCGCATTTAGGTGAATCTGTCATGCCCACTTTGTCCTTATATGCAATCCAGCATGGCTCATCTATGCATGTATCCACAACCACGCGTCCACCTGCACTCTCAATGGCATCCACGTATCCATTTCTCTCAGCCAAAACCTTAGCCGTTGCTGATGTGCAAACCCAAAAGGACACACCATTTCGTATCTTCTTCCCGTTCAGTAGTCTTGCAACCTCTCCCAACTGCTTCAGCGTGTAATGTGGACAGCCAAGCATGACGAAGTCTATCTTGCCACTTGTCGTCTGAAGCTCATCGTGAGCCTGTCTAAGTTCATGATCTGTTACAATAATTTTGTCTTTTGAGACGTCGCCTTGAAAGGCTTCTTTCACCGTTGTAGCCTCAACAGTAAATCCAGGTATGTAAAACATGGATACTGCCCCAGACACGTTTAACATTGCACAAAAATTTATGAAATCCTCTGTACTCGGTTGCCTTGATATGCCTGTAAGCACGGGAATTCCGTAGCCTATTCTCTTGCCCACGTAATATCCAAGAAGCGTATAATCAAACTCGTCTTTTAAGGTCGCTTCCACATTGACCAAGTGTGTGCCTTTACGATTCTCTTTGATTAGCAACCCATATTCTGGAGCCTTGCCGATGACTCCTGCAGCAAGTGCACTCTGAGCCGCTTCCCGATTTGTTCTTGCACCGATAACAGAATTCACGTAAGGCGTAGCGCTAGACTCCGAGAAGGCAATGGCTTCACCAAACAGTGGAATGTTTTCAGCCATGTATGGTATGCAACTCCAACTTAGAATGGCGCCCACTCTCTTGTAGGCTCTCATCACTCTCCGAGCCACTTCAGCTTCATCTTCTGGAATAGAATCAAACAAGCGATGGAAATACTCAATATCATAAACTGGATTTGTGCTGGTAAGCACCTTACAACGGGCGCCGCCATTAGCCAAAAGCTCGACAAAGTACAGGTCTCCTTCCTGGCCACTTGAAGCAGCATGTGCTCGGCTTATGGGAATCATTTTTTTAGCGTCATACGCATCACCGATCGCCACTAGCAACTCAAGTGCCTTTTGCGTTCCTTCACCAAATTCGCCAGCAAGTATCCGCTCTTCCTCTTTAGTCAAATACATCTCAAATCACCTTTCATTTTAAGACGATGACAGCTTAAAGTAATGTTAACAAACGTTTTGCGGATGTCTCTCTAAGAACTTCACAACATTGTCGATGCAGATATCAGTGCACCTCTTTGCAGCCTCTACGGTATGGAACCCAATGTGAGGAGAAAGTATCACATTATCAAGTTTGAATAATGGGTTATCTTTTGCTGGGGGTTCTTCTTCGAAAACGTCTAGTCCCGCATAAGATAGTTTACCTGATTTTAAAGCATTGATTAAAGCCTTCTCGTTAATTACTTTGCCTTGGGATGTGTTGATTATGACAGCGCCTTTTTTCATAACTTCGATTTCTTTTTTCCCTATTAATCTCTCCGTTTCCGAGGTTAAAGTGACATGCAGAGTTATGAAGTCGCTTTCTTTCAACAATGTATAAAGGTCGACGTACTTCATCCCAATCTCTTCGGCTCTCTTCATGTTAGGATATTTGTCGAAAGCCAAAATTTGCATCTTAAAAGCTTTGGCTACCTCAGCAACCCGACAGCCAATCGCTCCAGTGCCAATTATGCCAAGAGTTTTTCCAGCCAGTTCGCTTCCTCCAAACGGTCTCCAATCAAAATCGCCCCTTCTAACATGTCTGTCAGCTGAGGGCAATCTTCTAATCGCAGCAAGCAACAAAGCGAAGACATGCTCAGCAACAGCCTCAGTAGCATAGCCTGGCACGTGTGTAACCACAATTCCCCTTTCCTTGGCTGCCTCGAGATCCGCGTAGTGACATGTAGTAGCCCATATTGAAATCATTTTAAGTTCCTTGGCGAAATCAATGACGTTCTTAGTTAGATCACTCCAGCCAACTATTACGATGTTAGCTGATTTTATTCTTTCTTTCAATTCATCAGATGTTTTAGGTGGTTCGTCAAAAATTTTTAGCTCACCAATCGATCGTAATTTTTCAATGTGCTCTTTTTCTAGATAGACGTGGTCTACGACTACTATCTTCATCTTCCATCATTTTTAGAATATAGACAGCTGGCTTAAATTTTGTGTGGAAGCGTCCAATTCTTCCCATGAAGACTAGGCTAGTGAAAGAATTATGGGAATACTGTCTGCCAGAGAATGGATAAGCAAATGACCAAAAATCCCTTGCTTTAGGTTAAAACAACAAATTCTGTTTCGCGAAGCTCTATTGCTTGTTCTACGCAGAGAAGTTCTATCGCTGTCTGATATTGAAAAAGTTATGATAGAAGAACGATTTATTTTGAAAAAAGGCTGAAAAAATGGGGATATGATTAAATTGCCTTTAAATTTAGAATTATTTTTTCATAAAACTTTTATATATGATGATTTGTGGATATGAGTAATTAGATAAAGAACTCTGGTGCGTGCATGGAACCTAGTAAAAAGCCATTAAATGTGCTTGTTAAGCAGTTAAACGCTGGCATTGCAGTTATGTTGAAAAACGGCTGCGAATACAAGGGAAAAATGATCAAGTGTGACGGACATATGAACATACTTCTTGAAGGAGCAACAGAATCCAGAGATGATCAGTTAATCACCAATTACGGAAATGTCTTACTGCGTGGAAACAACATACTTTACATACTGTTGGATGTCCACTAAAAAGTAGCTACTTTGCCCATT
>Ga0315312_1000567_pt1 | contig 40469 bp, 40 predicted proteins | sample TDP7_MG_FD_203629 | JGI IMG/M metagenome (GOLD analysis project Ga0315312, IMG submission 203629) | Freshwater sediment microbial communities from Lake Towuti, South Sulawesi, Indonesia - TDP7 | ecosystem: Environmental > Aquatic > Freshwater > Lake > Sediment | place: Indonesia: South Sulawesi... | reverse complement strand
CCGCCAAAGGCGGATCCGCCTCAGGCGGAAATAACCAATTCACTAAGTTTGGTGCTGGTTTAGGTTTGAAATTTTCAAATTATCAAATTGACTACTCTTTCCTTCCCTACGCTGACCTCGGCAATACCCACCGCCTAAGTTTCACTGCCAGATTTTAAAAAATTTTTCTTGTCTTTTTCCATTTCTTTTGTTAAGATGTATTCTTCCCCGGGTTTGAGGTATTGGAACAACCAAGCCTTTCCCGGGGTTAAAAATAGGGTTAAAATTTAAACTGCTAATGTCTAAAAGATGTTGGCGGTTTTTTTATTCAAACATTTTTTGCTTTTTTCATAGTTTTTTATTAAAATTATTTTCAGGAAATGTATTATGTCTATGTGTTGAAAAGTTTAAAAGACCATAAATTTTATATTGGCAGTACACAAGTGACTTAAGGAAGAGAATAAAAGCACATAATTCCGGTGCTGTTCCAGCAACAAAGAGCCGTTATCCATTCAAACTTGTTTTTTATGAAGCATTTCTAAGTAAGAGCGATGCACTCCGTGATGAGGAATTCTTTAAGACCGGTTATGGTAGGGAAGTCTTGAAAGAAAAAATTAAAGGTTCTTTATTGTAATTATTGTTGGAAAGGTGTGGCCACCTCATCGTTAGTCCATCAAGTAAGCGGGTCGCCTCATCGGCGACCTGCCGAAGAGGCAGGAGAGGTCGCTTAGAGACTGAAGTGGTAGTTTGCTAAACGAACTATTCCTCTTCAAAAGAAAAAACAGTGAAGACATAAAAGTCGGTTTTTGGGTCTTTCCAAGCATCGGGTAGTAATCCCGCTTTATGACTGGCTAAATTGGATAAAAATTCCTCTTTTGTCCAGTCGGTTTCTTCCCACACTTGCGGTAAAAAAAGTCCAGCATAATTTCCTTGCCTTAGATATACACCGTGAACTTTTGGTTTAATCTCCTCGGCAGATTTAACTTTTTCCAGTGGAGAAAGGACAGAAATTTCTATTTTAATATCTTTAAGTTCTTCTTTTGCTACTGGTGGAAAACGGTAATCCTGGAATGCAGAAGCACAGGACATCTCGGCAACTTCTTCAGCGATTGAACGCCGCGCCATAGTTGTACCAATACAGCCACGCAGATGTCCTTTTTTCCGTAAAGTGACAAATACCGCACCTAAATTTTTTAATTCTTGACTTTTTGGTGTGAATTCAAACTTTTTCCCCGCAAGAGAACTTTCAATACTTTTCCGGGCAATAAATAAAAGTTCGTTTTGTGCTTCCAGTGAAAGTTTAAATTCAGATTTTTCCATTTTTTCCTCCTCCTTTTCCCTCATCCCTTCCTTCTCCCGTGAGGGGAGAAGGTGAGGTTGAGGGGACTTAACAAAGGCTACCGCCGCATATCCAACTACTTGGTTTTTGTTCCCAAGGGGAACATCGCCTGAGTTTGCGTAATGAAGAATTTTAACCTTATTTGCACCTAATTTTTTTACTGCATAGATTGTGGTGAACAAAGCGCCTTCCGCACAAAATACACAATGCAGGTTAGGTATTCCTTCTCTCAAGGAGGCATTTGTTGTTTGTTTCAATTCCTCAGGGTTAAGTTTTTCTAAGACCGTTAGTGCTTTTTTGTCAACACGATTTGCCTCTTCGTAACTTGGATAATGCGACATATCGGTGGAACAAAGGAGTAATATTCTCTTCGCTCTTTGCTCTTTGCTGATTACTTCAGCGATAGTTTCACCAATTTTCTGACAAATGTCAAGCTCCGGATTACCGAGTAAAATGGGCACAATTTGCGGTGGATTAGTTGGATAAATTTTTTGTAAGAAAGGAATTTCTACTTCTAAGGAATGTTCTTCTTGATGGGCGTGAATATTTTTTTCAATTGAGGTGATTACCTCTAAAGGATTAAGTTGACAAAGTTTGTTGGCAATCTCTTCATCAATTTTAACTTTACCTAAAGGTGTTTCAAAATAGCCTTGTGGATAAACTACTGCTTTATTCCCCAGATGATACCGGTGGGCTAGTCCAATCAGGATGACTGTATCAAATTTTTTCTGTTCAAGAAGTTTGAATCCGTAAGCAGCAACCTGCCCGGAAAAAATGTAACCGGCATGAGGAACAAGGATTCCGACAAGTTCACCACTGACTTTCTTTTCTTCTTTGACTAGCGAGAGAAATTGTTCAATTTGTTTACCTAATTCTTCCGGGCTAGCTGGATAAAACTGTCCAGTAACTACTGGTTTACGAATCTCTTCTGCGTAAGCGCGGTTGATTACACTGATTTTTAAATAGATTACACAGATTATAAAGGCGATTACATATAATATTGTGGCAGGTTTAATCTGTGAAATCTGGTCTTTTACCCCGTTAGAAATTATTGATGTTCGGCGATTATACAGAAATCTTCTTATTTCAAGTAGATAATTCCCAAAATTTCTAACGGGGTTAATCTGTGTAATCATTAGTTAGGGTGCAACGGTAAGAATTTTTTTTGCCTGTTCAGGATATTTAGCAATAAAACGTAGTTCGTCATCAGTAAGAGGTTTTTGAGTATGCACATTAGCATAACGCATTAATTCTAAGATTTTAGTTGCCTCTTCGTCACTTTTGAATTCAATTTCTAATTTACCAGCAACATTACGAAATCCTTTAATCCCGCTATATTCACCAGCGACAATCTGTCTCCCGGTTTCAATAATTTCCGGTTCACCACGACCGAGTTCTTCATAATGGTAAAGTTCATAATTATGCCAATCTTTTAACGCACCGTCAGCATGGATACCGGACTCGTGAGCAAAAGCGTTTGCTCCTACAGCGGGTTGATTTATGGGAATGAGTACACCAAAAGCGTAAGAAGCGTATTTAGCAATTTTCCATGCTTTAGTTAGATTGATTCGTTCATCAAGAGTATACTTATTGTTAAATCCGCTTGACTTTTTTATTGCCAGAATACAACTGACTAGGTCGGCATTACCACAGCGTTCACCAACACCATTTATGGTCGTGTTAATATACGCATCAACATCAGCATCAACTGCTGCTTTTGCGCCCATTACTGAACAACCAACCGCCATACCGAGGTCATTGTGACAATGCAATTCAATCGGTATTTTCACTTTTTCCGCAAGGATTCTTATTCTCTCGTATATTGTTTGTGGGTCATCATAGCCAAGTGTGTCACAGTAACGAATACGGTCAGCACCATTTTCTTTTGCTGCTTGGGCGAATTCAATCAGGTATTCCATTCTCGTTCGGGAAGCATCTTCGGCATTTACTCCGACTGTCCCGGCACCTAATTTTTTTGCTTTTCTTAATGCGTTAATCATTTCTTTAATTACTTGCGCATGGTCAAGTTTACCTTGGAACTTATGAATAATCATCTGGTCAGAAGTAGAAATGGAAATATTTAAATGTTTTATTTTTGGAACATTAGTGAATGCTTTTTCTACATCGTTAACCGTTGCTCTCAACCAACCACTTAGGTGGATTGGTGAAAGTGCACCTATTTCTTGAAGTTCTAAATTTGCGTTAAGATAATTTATTTCATGCCGGGTTACCGGGAAACCGAACTCGGACTGAAAAATACCCATTTCGTTTAGGTAAAGATTAATTAGAGTTTTCTCTAATTTTGCTAAACCTAAACGTGCCGTCTGCACTCCATCACGATTAGTAACATCAATAATATAAATTTTAGGCATTGTGTTTCCTTTCTACTTGATTTTTATCTTTGTATAGTATAGGAAAAACTGTAATCTATTGTCAAGAAAAATTCTGTATGTTTGTTGATAGACGAATGAGAAACAAATTCTCTCCGATAGGTCATGGTCTACCGATAGTTGGTTGTTTTCTTGAATTTTTGACTGGATGAAGAGAGACGGCACAGACCTTCAGTTCGGGCATTTTTGCCTCCGGGTCAAGAGCATCGTTAGTGAGAATGTTAGCCGCAGCTTCAGCAAAATGGAAAGGAATGAAAACTATACCCGGTGCTACCCTTTCCGTAAGATATGCTTTCGTTACGATTGACCCGCGCCGTGAAGAAACTTTCACTAAATCTCCATTTTTCAAGCCATATTTTTCTCCTTCGGCTGGATTTAATTCCACATATCCCGTAGGGACAACTTGATTTAAGCCGGCTACTCGCCGAGTCATTGTTCCCGTATGATAATGATAGAGAATCCGACCAGTAGTTAAGATTAAAGGACAATTTTCATCCGTTTCTTCAGCCGGCGGTTTGTATTCTACCGGGTGAAATTTGCCTAAACCACGAGTAAATTTTCCTTGATGCAAAATTTTCGTCCCCGGATGAGAAGTATCTGGACAGGGCCAGAATAATTCTTCTTTCTCAAGACGGGAATAATTTATTCCTCCATAACTTGGAGTTAAAGAAGCAATTTCATCCATAATTTCTGCTGGTCCTTGATAATTAGGCATCGGATAACCCATTCTTTGTGCTAATTCAACAATAATTTGCCAATCGGGTTTACTCTCTCCAATCGGTTCAATTGCTTTTCTTACTCTTTGCACGCGTCGTTCAGTATTGGTGAAAGTACCATCTTTTTCCGCAAAAGAACAACTTGGCAAAACCAAATGAGCAAATTTTGCTGTTTCGGAAAGGAACATTTCTTGCACAATAAGAAAATCTAATTTTTTTAATGCTTCCTCTACATGTTGAATATTCGGGTCAGAAAGCATTACATTTTCACCCATAATATAGAGTGCTTTGATTTTATCTTCTAAGATAGCATTAAAAATTTCTACGACCGTTAGACCGAGATTTGTCGGTAATTTTACCTGCCAACATTTTTCAAATTTATCTTTTACTTCTGGGTTGTCAAGTTTTTGATACCCAGGTAAAAAGTTTGGTAAAGCACCCATATCGCAAGCACCTTGCACATTATTCTGTCCCCGCAGAGGATTAACCCCGGTAGATTCCCGACCAATATGCCCAGTAAGTAAAGCCAAATTGGCTAAGACAAGAACATTGTTTGTCCCGCTAGTATGCTGGGTGATACCCATTGCATAAATAATTGACCCGCATTGCGCTTTTGCATACATCCGTGCAGCCAAAACAATATCTTTCGCTGGCACACCTGTAATTTTTTCTACATAATCAGGAGTGTACTTTTTAACCGCTTCCTTAAATTCCTCAAATCCTTCGGTAAGTTCATTGATAAATTTTTGATTGAATATTTTTTCGTTAAGAATTACATTGGCTATTCCATTGAATAAAGCGATATCGGTGCCTGGTTTCTGCCGTAACCAAAGCGTAGCAAAATTAGTCATTTCTATTTTTCGCGGGTCAGCAACAATCAGTTGAGCATTGTTTTTTCTTACTGCTGTTTTTATTTCGAGGGCGACAATTGGATGCGTTTCCGAAGTATTTGACCCAATAACAAGAATACAATCCGCATTCCTTATTTCAGCAATTGCATTCGTCATCGCCCCGCTGCCGAACGCTTTCGCTAAACCAACCACACTTGGTGCGTGACAGAGCCGTGCACAATGGTCAACATTATTCGTGCCAATAACTGCACGGATGAATTTCTGGAAGAGATAATTTTCCTCATTAGTACATTTTGCGGAAGCAAGACCAGCAATAGAATCGGAACCGTATTTTTCTTTTATCTGATTTAATTTGTTTGCAATGATATCTAGCGCTTCATCCCAGTTTATTTCTTTAAATTCCGCAGTTTTAGTTTTTTCGGATGTTCTAATAAGTGGTATTTTTAATCTATCCGTATGGTTTACAAAATCAAAGCCAAAGCGTCCTTTTACACAGAGCCAACCAGAATTGGTTGGGTTATCCCGGTTACCACTGATTTTAATAATTTGATTGTTCCGAATGTGAAGAATAAGTCCGCATCCACAACCACAATAAGGACAAATCGTCCTCACTTGTTTTAACTGCCAGCTCCGTCCTTTCTTTTCTGCTTGTTTTTCGTTTAAAGCACCTACAGGACAGACCTCTACACAGTTACCACAGAGGATACAGTTTGCTTCTTGCATCGCCACTCCAAAAGGTGTGGATACTTTTGTTTTAAACCCACGATAAATAAAATCCTGCACCTCACAGACCTGAACTTCTTCGCATACTTTTACACAGCGGGCACAAAGAATACATTTATTATAATTGCGGACGATAAAAGGGTTTGCATTTTCAATTGCATAATGATGTGTTTCACCAGTAAAACGTGATTGGCTTACACCATACTCATAGGCGTAATCTTGGAGTTTACATTCACCCGCAGAATCACAAGTTAAACAATCTAAAGGATGGTCAGAAAGGATAAGTTCTAAAATTAACCTTCTTGCTTTGGTTACTCTTTCCGTGTTGGTTTGCACAATTATTTCTCGGTTAACTGGATAACTACAAGAAGCAACTAAATTCTTTTCTCTCTCAACTTCAACTAAACACAATCGACAAGCACCACTGATACTTAAATGTTCATAATAACACAGATGTGGTATTTCTATCCCAATTCTTTTTGCAGCCACAAAAATGGTTACTCCTTTTTCTACTTCTATCTCTTTACCATCAATACTGATTCTTATTTTATCCATTTTTTTGGGGTTAAATATTCACTTTTAAATTTTTCTAACGAACTCAAAAGTGGATTGACGCACGCCTGCCCTAAACCACATCTTGCAGTATCTTTCATTAACTCACCTAAGAGACGCAAATTTTCATAGTCATCTTTTTTCATTTTGCCGTTAGTAAGCCGGGTAAGTATTTCGTAAATTCTTTTTGTGCCAATTCGGCAGGGGATACAGTAACCGCAAGATTCATCGCTATAAAAAGCAAAGAAATCTCTAACCAGATGAGGGATATTTCTCTCAGTAGAAAAAACCATAATCCCACCAGTACCTAAACTGTTACCAACCTTTTTTAACGAATCAAAATCATATTTGACCTTAATTTCTTTTTCGGTCAAGAATTGTGTGGAAGCACCACCAGGAATTACTGCTTTAATTTTTTTATTTTTTTTGATTCTTCCACCTAAACCATAAATTATTTCTCTCAGTGTATATTTACCCAGTTCTATCTCGTATACACCAACTTTTTTTACATCCTCACTTAGACAGATAAGTTTTGTGCCGTAACTTCCCGGGATACCAAATTTTTTGAACCAGTCAGCACCCGACAAAATAATTTGGGGTACATAGGCTAAAGTTTCTGCATTATTTATTATTGTAGGTTTGCCAAAGAGCCCAAACTTATTTGGGTAAGGTGGTTTAATTCGCGGGATCGGACGCTCACCTTCTAAGGCATTAAAAAGTGCAGTTTCTTCACCAGTAATATATGCACCAGCACTGATTCTAATTTCAATATTGAAAGAGAAACTACTTCCGAGAATGTTCTTACCTAAAAAATTATTCTTTTCTGCTTGGATTAGCGCTTTTTGTAAAATTTTGTATGCTGAGTGATATTCTTCCTTTAGGTAGAGGAATCCCTGTTCAGCATTAATTGCGAATCCAGCAATAATTAGTCCTTCAATTATACTATGTGGGTCTTTTTCCAGAAGAACTTTATCCTTAAAAGTTCCTGGTTCTCCTTCTTCAGCGTTAGCAATAACATATTTCGGATAGTTCTTTTCTTGGTAGACCGATTCCCATTTTATCCCGGTAGGGAAAGCCGCACCACCACGACCTAAAAGGGCAGAATTTTTTATTTCACCAATTACTTCCTTCGGACCGAGTTCAAAGGCTTTTCTTAGACCTTGATATCCATTATTCTTAAGATAATCTTCAATCTTTTCAGGGTTTATTTTATCCACATTTCGGAGTAGTATTTTTGTTTGGCTAACTATTTTGCTCATTAGTTAATTCTCGGTGTGCTCATTCTTCCAAATGTAAGTTTTTGTAGAAAGTAACTATACTGTAAATTTTGGAAAGGGGAATTTTTGTTTTTTCTGAAATTTTTTCTAAATCGTCTTTGGATAAATAACCATAAAGATTTTGTATTTCTTGAAGGATAGAGATAAGATTACTTGTCCATTTTTCGTAGCGGTCAAGTATTTGACTGATTTTATCTTTTCCTTTTTTCATCTTATGTTCTACCCGCAATTGCTCGAATAATATCCGAGACCGAAATTATTCCCGCGGGGATATGTTTTGCTCCTTTTTCGGTCTTAATTTCTTGTTCTACTACTAAACGGTGAATATTTTTTTCTTTCATTATTTGGCTTGCTCTTTTCACACTTTCTTCCTTACTGATAGTGAATACTGGACTGTGCATTATTTCTTTGACTTTGATTTTTTCTAAATCCTCGTTAAATACTTTCATTACATCAATTTCGGATAGCACACCGGCTAATTCGCCATTTGTGTAAGTTACCACTAAGCCAGAAATATCATAATCGGCTAAAATTTCTACTGCTTGTTTAACCGAAGCATCCTCGTCAACTGTAATTACTCCCCGGGTCATTACATCCTTAACTCGTAGGTCTACCATTGTGCTACTTCCTCCTTGTTCAATTTTAGAAAGAGAAGTTTTTGATTTTACCATAATCTTCTTAAAAAAGCAAGTAAAAATTTTTTGACTTTCAATTAATCTTGACTAATTCATCTAATTTAGTTATACTTTGGTTAAAAAAAGAGAAAAAAAATGCTGAGAATATTTTGTAAGTCAAAAATTCAACCGGCAACGGTTACCGAAAAAAATTTACAGTATATTGGTAGCATTGTTCTTGATGGAAATATAATGCAGGCAGCGGATATTTTGCCTTATGAAATAGTAGTTGCAGTCAACTTAAATAATGGGGAAAGATTTGAAACTTATGTAATTCCGGGAAGAAAAAATTCTGGGATAGTTGCTTTGCAGGGCGGGGCAGCGAGATTAGGTGAAGTTGGTGACCAATTGATTATTCTCTCTTATATTTTTTTGGAGGAAAAAGAAAGAATAAAATATAAGCCAAAGATAATTCTTCTTGACGAAAAAAATCAAGTTAAGGGATAAAGAAAAAATGAACAAAAAAATTGAACCGAAAGAGAAAATGATTTTTGTCGTTGACGATGATCCTGGTTTTACGCACATTTGTGTAGATTTTCTTGACCGTGAAGGTTTTCGCACCGGTTCAGCATTTGATGGTGAAGAGGCGCTTAGGAAAATTATTCACAGTAAACCGGATTTAATAATTTTGGATTTACTTCTTCCCAAATTAAGTGGTTATGAAGTAATCAAAAAATTGCAGGAAGATTATTTTGCCAAATCAATACCAATTTTTATTGTGACGATAAAGAAACTTGACCCGGGAACTAAAGAATTGTTTAGCTTGGAACCAAATGTGAAAGAATTTTTTAATAAACCGGTTAATTTGCATATTCTTGTTCTTAAGGTTCATCAATTCTTGAATACTATTCCCAAAGATGAAAAAATTCTTGAAGAGTATCGGGAAAAAATAAATGAAGAAAAAAAATAAATTATTTATTATTGGTGGAATTGTTCTGGCGATTTTTTTTGTCTATTTAATGATCTATTTTGACCTCTGGTTAAGAGCAAAAGAAGCTTATCAGGAAGGAGAAAAATACTGGTTCTGGTATGAACAACCGGAGTTAAAAAAGAAAAATTTGGAAGAAAAATTTGCTCAAGAAAAAATGAAGTTAGATAGAGGGTTAAAAAAAAGAAAAATTAAACCGGAAGAGTACGAAAAAAAATTGAATATTCTAAAGTATGAAAATGAACGGGAGAAAGAAGAATCAGCAATTAAATATGCCTATTTTTGGTATCAAACCACAGTAGAACTTTTTTCTCCCCCGGAATCAAAATGGGTAAGATTAGCCCGTGAAAAAATGCCTTTGGCAAAAGAAAAATGGAGAGAAGAACTACGAAAAAAGGGCATCCCTTTTGAGGAATATATGCTCGAGTAAAAAAGACGGTTAAGAACCCAGCAGTCTTTGATTTCAGCGATAGGGGTGCCGATTACGGTGATAAACCATCTTTGGTTATATTGCTGTCATCGGATTTTAAAATTGCTGGAATCAGAAAGGTTAAAGATTTTTTCAACACTGTGGTAAAAATGGGGCAATTAAAATTAAATAAGAGAGAATTAAGACGGAAAATTTTTCATCTTTCCGCAGGGTCATTGTATATCTTTGGATATTCCATTTTACCGCGAACAACAATGCTTTGGATAATGGGGTTAGCCTTCATTCTCGCCTCTTTATTTGAATTTTTACGTCCTCATTACCCTCACTTAAACCGCTTCCTTTTATCCCTTTTTGGCGGTCTTTACCGTCCTGAGGAGGAGGTACTTCCTTCAGCGGCAACTTTCACTGTCTACGGTGCATTTTTTACAATGCTTCTTTTTTCGGATAGAAGAATAGTTCTCACCGCTTTAGGATGTCAGGTTTTCGGTGATGGTCTTGCCGGATTAGTTGGTTTAGAATTCGGGAAAATAAAAATTGGTAAAAAAAGTTTAGAAGGTAGTCTCGCCTGTTTTATTATTTGCTTACTGATTGGTTTAGTTTTTTTTGATTTTAAACTTGCTGTCAGTGTCGCCCTTCTTGCTACAATAATTGAAATGCTCCCTATGCCGTTGCCTTTTAGTGATAATTTAGCCTTACCCCTTCTTTCTGCGTTATTTTTGAAAATTGTTTTACTTAAATAGGGAATAATTTTTTGGAAGAACAGCCAAAACTGCAAGTTCATAAGTATAAAGTAAAAAGACAAATCTCTTGCGGGGGGTTATTTTTCGGAAAGGAGAAAAACGAAAATAAAAAAGAATAATGATTAAGACCATAAATCTAACCAAAAAATTTGGTCCTTTAGTTGCTGTAGATAATCTTAATCTGGAGATTAAGGCGGGTGAAATTTTTGGTTTCCTTGGTCCAAACGGTGCCGGGAAAACTACCACGGTTAAACTTTTAACTGGTTTACTTAAACCTGATTCCGGGAAAATTTTTGTCAACGAATATGATTTAGAAAAAGATATTCTCAAAGTAAAAAAAATTGTTGGTTTTTTACCCGAACATCCTTTCCTTTACCCAAAACTAACCGGGAAAGAATACTTATTTTTTCTTGCCAATCTTTACCATCTTAATTTATCAATAAATGAACGAATTTTTGATTTATTGGAGATGTTTAATCTATCTGATTTTTCTGATGAACTGATTGAAACTTACTCTTTAGGAATGCGACAGAAATTAATTCTTGCTGGGATTATCATGCGAGAGCCAAAATTCCTTTTTCTTGATGAACCTTTAGTTGGTTTGGACCCACAGACTGCCCGAATGGTGAAAGAAATTTTTTTAAAATTTGCTCAAGAAGGGAAAACAATTTTTTTATGTACGCATATCTTAGAAATTGCCGAAAAACTTTGTCAGCAGATTGGTATCATCCGGCAAGGGAAACTAATTGCTCTTGGTACAGTTGAACAATTACGGCGACAAGCACAAGTTGATGGTGATTTGGTGGATATTTTTTTTCGTTTAACCGGATAACCAAAAAGAGCAATTTTTTTAGAAAAAAAATGAGACAATTTATTTTATTTTTGAAAATTAAATGGCAAATGTGGCATAATATCCTCAAACGGTTAACCTTTATTGATTTAATTAAATTTTTTATTTTTACATTGATTACTATTTTCTTCTTCGTCGGAATGTATTTTGGATTTCGGCGTATTTTTGTGTATCTGCAAACCATCCCTTTGATTGGTAAGATTTTAACTTTGAAACTTTTAGCGATGATTTTTTTACTTTTTTTTCTGATGCTTATTTTCTCAAGTTTAATTACCTCCTTAACCACATTTTTCTTTGCTAAAGATTTATCTTTTCTTTTTCTTACTCCACTACCGCCAAAAATAATCTTTGTTTACAAATTCTTGCATACAATATTTTATTCTTCCTGGATGGTCGGGATAACTCTTTTACCTTTACTTCTTGCTTACGGTTATGTAGAAAAATTAAGTATCTCTTTCTATTTGAACATTCTTTTCTTAAGTTTACCCTTTTTTCTTCTCGCCAGTAGTGTCGGCATAGTAATTGCCCTTTTTTTAATTTATTTTTTTCCTTCCCCACGGTTACGGAATATTTTTTTCATTTTTACTGTATTTTTAGGTGGAATAATTTATCTACTTATTCGTTTGCTTCAACCGGAACAATTGGCCAATCCGGACAAACTTACGGAAGTTGTCCAATATTTAACTTTTATTCAAGCACCGACCGCAGTATATTTACCTTCTTGGTGGATTACCGGAGCGATTAATGCTTGGACGACAGCGAATTTTGCTGATTTCAGGTTTTATTTTTTACTTCTCTTTGGTTGCGGATTAACCGTTTTCTTTTTAGTTTATTTTCTTGCTGAACAAATCTATTTTCCGGCTTGGATAAACTTGCAGGGTGCAAGTAGTCTATCCTGTCCAAAAAGGAGAAAAAATTTAGTTTTTGATGAGGGACTATTGAATAAAAAACAGCCAATCTTAGTTAAAGATATAAAAACATTCTTCCGCGATACGAATCAATGGGTGCAGATATTTCTTTTGATACCCTTACTTTTGGTCTACCTTTTCAATCTCTATCGTCTGCCTCTGGACACATTCTATTTGAAAAATTTAATCGCTTTTTTCAATATCGGTTTAGCTGGTTTTGTTGTCTCGGCAGTTGCTTTAAGATTTGCTTTTCCGGCCATAAGTTTAGAAGGAGAAAATTTTTGGATTTTACGTTCCGCACCATTGAGTGGAAAAAAAATTTTTTTTACAAAATTTTTGTTTACTTTTTTACCCTTAATAACTTTTTCTTTTTTTATTGGTATATTTTCTAATCTTTTCTTGAAAGTTGAGCGTTTAGTTTTTTTATTTTCTACTTCAGTAATTATTTTTTTTGCTTTCGTTTTGACTGGTCTTGCTCTTGGTTTGGGAGCAATCTATCCCAAATTTAAATTTGAGAATATCCCCCAGATTGAAACTTCCCCGGGAGGTATATTTTATATCTTGAATGCACTTTTTTATATTGGTTTAAGTCTCAGTTTACTTGCTTGGCCAATGCGAATGTACTTTTATCAAAAACTTGGGAAAATAAATCCTTTTAATTACCCGGTAATTTTCTGGGTAGTAATTTCGTTTCTTCTTCTCAGTCTGCTAACCTTTTTTCTGCCGATTTTCTGGGGAATAAAGAAACTAAATAATCTGGAGGAATGAAAGGGGTGATTACCTCAAATGATACCTTTAAGGGATAATATCCCTTCAAGTACTCGTCCTTGGATGAATTACCTGCTTATTTTCTTTAATGTAGGTGTTTTCCTTTATGAAGTTGCGCTTTTAAATGCGGGTTTGTTAGAGAAATTTATTCTCCGCTGGGGATTTGTGCCTTCTGTTTTCCTGAGTAACCCTCTACCAAAAATTCCTACTCTTTTTAGTGCGATGTTCTTGCACGGTGGAATGATGCATCTTGGCGGGAATATGCTTTATCTCTGGATTTTTGGGGATAATATAGAAGATTGGTATGGACATTGGAGGTATTTAATTTTTTATCTTCTCTGTGGTTTAACGGCAAGTTTCGGGCAAATGCTGACTAATATCCATTCCAGTATGCCGACAATTGGTGCCAGTGGCGCAATTGCTGGTGTTTTAGGAAGTTACTTTCTGCTTTATCCGACTGCACGGGTTTTAACCCTAATTCCTTTCGGTTTTTTTATGCGTTTGGTAGAAATCCCCGCATTCTTTTTTCTTGGGTTTTGGTTTCTTCTCCAAATGTTCAGTGGCACACTTACTTTAAGTAGTCAAACTGGCGGTGTTGCTTGGTGGGCACATATCGGCGGTTTTATTACCGGGATAGTTTTACTTTTAATTTTTCGCCGAAAACGAAGGACCGCAGATTAACCCCGTTAGAAATTTTCCGCCAAAGGCGCCCGCCTGCCAATTCGTCGGGCAGGGATTACACAGATAAAACCAAACAAAAATGCTAGAGGTGGGAGTTGCCCCGCACCTTTGGGTATTATGCCGCGAGAGGGACTCGAACCCACACGGCTTTTTAAAAGCCACCGGTTTTTGAGACCGGCGCGTATACCAGTTCCGCCATCGCGGCTTATGCGTAATTAAAGGTGCGGGGTTTGAAGACCCGCGCGTATGCCAGTTCCGCCACTTCGGCATTAATACCAGTAATTCGGTGAGAAAGTGATTAAGTAATCAAGGGGAACGAAGTTATTATAAACTAAAAAAAGAGTGTAGTCAATATTTTACTCACTTCATCACTTACTCACTCTTCACTTCCTCACTTAATTACTGAATTTAATGCGTATCGGTGTCCATTGTTCAATTGCTCATGGTCTTTTAGGTGCCTTAGAAGAAGCGGAAAATTTACATTGTCAAACAATACAATTTTTTACTCGCAGTCCGAGAGTATGGAATAGACGCAAAATTGATAATTTAGAAATAAGGGGTGATTACTTCAAAAAATTTAAAGAAAGACAAAAATTTTTGGACATTTACCCACTTACCTTACATACTCCCTATTTACCTAACCTTTGTAGTCAAGACAAAAAACTTTACCAACATTCATTAAAGGTCTTTATTGAAGATTTAGAATATGCCGGGTTACTTGGTGCCGACTACCTTACTTTCCATCCGGGAAGTTACTCCGAGGGCAGTACATCCGAAGAGGGAGGTAAACGGTTAAGTAATGCACTCAATTTAATATTAAAAAAAATAAAAAACAAAGTTGTTATCCTAATTGAAAATACTTCTGGTGGTGGACGAAAAATTGGCTGGAATTTTCAAGAAATAGGTTCGGTAATTGAAAAAATTAAAGAAAAAAGACGAATAGGTATATGTTTTGATACCTGTCATGCTTATGCTGCCGGGTATGAAATTTCAACAAGAGAAGGGTTAAAAAAAACAGTTGATGAAATTGACGAATTTATTGGTCTGGATAAAATTAAACTCCTTCATATCAACGATTCAAAAAAACCGCTTGGTTCAAAAATTGACCGTCACGAACATCTCGGTAAAGGATACATTGGTTTAGAAGGTTTTCGTCTCATTTTGAATCATCCGGTTTTCAAAAACCTTCCGGCAATTTTGGAAACCCCCAAAAAAAATCCCTCTGCAGATAAACGCAATTTAACTATTTTACGAAACCTCATCAGTTGACAAAAACGAGTATTTTGACTAAAATATTTAATAATTATATATTTCTGAGGTAAAAAGTCAGTTCCTCGCTCCAGTAATATTTTTCCTCCGATGTTATGTCGGAGTCGGCAAAAACTGCGTCTGCTTCGGTAAACAAATTTAAGATGAGGCTAATTTGTTTTTAACCCTGCGCAGTCTTGTTTTTGCCTAAAAATATTTAAATTGCGCTCGGAACTTTGACTTTTTACTTGAGGAAAAAATTAAATTATCTATAAATTACTTTTCTTTATAAAGGAAAGGGTTCAGTGAAGTCCCGTTTTACGGGACGAAACGACGATGAAATGGGGAAACCTTGGTTTCCCCTTGTGGAGGAGCAGTAGCGACGACGGGGGCGTAGTTCAGTGGGAGAACAGCCCCGCACCAATTTATTGGGGCGGTAGTTCAGTTGGGAGAACGGTCGCTTGGCGTGCGACAGGTCGAGGGTTCGAGTCCCTTCCGCTCCAGGAAATTGGTGCGGGGAGGTCAGGGGCTTGTCCCGCACTCAACTTTTGTTGTAGTGCGGGGTTCAAATCCCCTCGCCTCCAGTCTGTAAAACCTCGGAGAATAAAATTCTATACGGGGTCACGGACAGTCCTGTAATGAGTAGAACGAATTTTAAAAATATAAATCTGAGTTTCAATTGTTTAACGAAGGTGCGTTTTAAAATGGAGAGTTTGAAATATCTAATATCTACTTTATCTTGGAAGGAATGGTCTAAACTATTTTCATTTGTGCTGGTCTGTATTCTTCTTAGTTCGTGTGAGAGAGCGCCTCTATTCAATATCATTGGTCAAAAAGAATATCTTTCTGAAGATTTTGTTATCGGGACTCCACTGGCTCTGGAAAATATTAAAAGAGTGGGCAGCGTCTATGGTACAGTCCATCCGGATATGCCGGGTGGTGTACACTATGGTATAGATATCGGAGCGGATGAAGGTACACCGTTTATAGCAGCGTCGCCTGGCATTATCGTAACAATAGTAGAAGACCACGACAACTATTCTGTAACTCGGTCTGTTGAGTTGAAATATAACAGTGAATATACTCTCCTTTATTTATTTGAACCGCTAAAGAAAATGGCAGCCGGATTATACGAGTCTCTGGAAAGAGGGAATATCATAGGATATCTGGGCAGTCGGGAAGTAGGTTATATTGACCAATGTGTGCACTTTGGGGTGAAGAGAAATGGGCATTGGGTGTGTCCTGTTCCCTATTTAGCGGAAGAGGTGAGAAAGAAATTAAATGAAGTTTATCAGAATGCTGGTTTTGAAAGGAGTACTTCAAATATTTGTAATTGTCCAGAACACCAATTTTATTTTGAATAAGCGATGAAAAGATTTTTATCTATATTTCTGGTTATTATTTTTTGGACACTGCCACTTGAGGCAGGAATAGGAGTAAATTTTGGTTCAATTAGTGCTGTTGGCGAATTGGGCAATTTACTGAATACAGGAATATGTGGGAATATTTTTTTAGAGACATCAAGAATTTTATTTCCTTTTCAAATAAATGTGGGAATCACTGAATAAACCAAAAAAGAAGATAACAAAACTAAATTATTAATGATTCCAATTACCTTATCCTATATTAAATATTATTCTTGGTCAGCAAGATATTATCCTTTTCTTAAATTCGGGTTAGGTGGAGTTTTTGAGAAGGTCAGTTCATCTGATGATAATTTTACAAATTTAGATCCGACAGCAGTAGCTACTTTAGGTCTGAAATTAAAAATACATAAGAATTTTTCTCTCCGGCCAGAATTGTCATATATGTTTGTTTTCCAAAGAGATATAGAAGAAGCAAAATATAATGGACATTTTATTAGTTTCTATATCGGAGTTATATACAAATAAAAATCCGTTAAATTGCTCATAAAAATCTATCGTATATCTATTTATTTTGTTGTTTGAAAGAGGAGTAGGAAAAACAAAAATTTTTGATAGTGGGATTTAGGGTTAAATTCTTTCTGAAAGTTGTTAACCAATTTGTTCTTTAAAAAAAGAACGCTTGGCGTGCGGAAAGTCGTGGGTTCGAATCCCATCACCTCCACCAGTAATCTGGCAAAAGAGGTGATTAGGGAAAAAATTAAGGAATAACTGATGAAAAACATAGAAGAGATAAAGAAGAAATTAGAAGAATTAAAACCATTACTAAAAGATACATTTAAAGTAAAGACAATTGGTGTTTTTGGTTCTTACATAAAAGGGGAAGAAAACAAAGAGAGCGATCTTGATATTTTAGTTGAGTTTGAGGAGTCGGCAAGTCTAAGTCTTTTGGATTTTGTTAGATTCGAAAATTATCTGAGTGAAACATTGGAAGTTAAGGTGGATTTGGTTGAAAAAAATGCACTAAAACCAAGGATAGGAAAATATATTTTGGAAGAAGTAGTAAACATATGAAAGAGGAATTTTTAGATTATCTTGAGGATATTATTGGGGCTATGGATGATGCTATGAAATTTGTGGAGGATATAGAATACGATGATTTTGTAAAAGATAAAAAGACAATTTACGCTGTTACAAGAGCTGTAGAAATTATCGGGGAAGCGGTGAAAAAAATACCCGATTCAGTGAAGAACCATTACCCTGAGATGCCTTGGAAAGATATGGCAGGAATGAGGGACAAACTAATCCATGAATATTTTGGAGTCGATTTGAAAAGAGTATGGAACACGGTCAAAATGGATATTCCAACATTGAGGCCTTTATTTGAGAAAATCTTTAGGGATTTTGAGCAATAAGCAGATACAACTTCACAAGAGGAACAGTAGATCCTGGAGAGAATAAAATGGAGAAAGGGTGTGTAACTAAAAAGCAAATTATTATTAACCTTTATAAAGATAAATTTATAGACGAACGAATATTGTTGAATCTTCTGAATTCGAAATTTGGGAAATCTGAGATAAAACAAATAAATAAAACATTTAGAAGATATTTTAAAAGATGTAACCATTGCATATGAGTAGCAATGAAAGTGAAGCTGTTCTTGACCCGTTATCCGTTGGGATATGAAGTGGAATACACAAAGAAAGAGATAAAAGAATCTTTGATAGAGACTAAAAAACTTATCAAATTGATTAAAACAAAGATAAAATGGCAATTATAACTGAAGAATTGAATTTTTCTACTAAAGGACATACGGAGATTGTCGATCTCACTAGAAATGTAAAAAGAGTGATGAAAAAATGAAAAATAACAATATGTTAATCATTGACGGTCATCTTAACTATGAGGTGCTTTTATCAAGAAATCCTTGGTTAATAAAAGAAAAACAGAAAGCCATTATTAGTCCGGATGTCGACGGGATTTTATCTGGTTTATTTATGTCTAATTATCTTAACTGGGAAGTAGTTGGTTATTATGATGGAAAAAATTTAGCGATAAGAAATAACATAAAAGTTGATGAATGTATTTTCTTAGATGTTGAAATTTATAGAAGCAATATTAAGAGTTGCGGACACCATATAGTATTGCACAATAAAAGAAATATTCCATCAAGTTGGAATAATTTTACAAATTGTATAAATCCGAATATTCTTAGAAATTTTGACGCATATAACGATTTTCAAGAAAAATATCCATTAGCGACGATTCATTTCTTATTATGCGCCATTAGTTCATTGAAAAGTATTAAGATTACTCTGCCAGAGTCATCTGTGTCTCCATTGATTTATGTTGATGGCACTTTTAAGAATTTATTGAACTATCCAGAAAATTGTATAAGTTGGCTAAAATTTCTTAATGCTAAAGACCAAACAAGTCCAATATATCCGATATTTATCCTTTTCGCTAATAGAAAAATAAGCACAATTATGCATGACTTAGAAAATATATTTGAGAAGTTTAAGAAGATAAATGAAGGTAAAAAGGGTGGTGATAAAATAAAAATTGCTGATATTTCAGACGATTCGTTTACTGAAGCATCATTGGTAAAGATAAATCAATTATTGAATCTATTGTCTGACCTTACAAACTGGAGATACGATTCAAATAAATGGAACTGGAAGGGGTTAAAAGTTCTGAATTTTTCCAAAATGGTAGGGAAAAATCTAACCAACAAAAAATACTCTCAAATAATTAGCAAAAAACCATTATCTTTCGCTATAACCAGATCCCAAGGAAAGGAGATGGAGTATACATTAGAAAAACCCGACAGTCTCTTTTGATAGAATATTATTTCTTTTTTCAATTGTGGGCAACGCATATTTGCTAATTCTTTTGGTAGCTATATCACAATAATCTTTTGAAATTTCAAATCCAATGAAGTTTCGCCCCAATGCTATTGCCGCAATTGCTGTTGTTCCGCTACCCATAAAAGGGTCTAATACGATACCCTTTGGTGGACAGAAGCATTGAATTACATCATACGGTAATTTATCTGGGAATGTTGCCGGATGAAGATGTTTCAATTTATCTCCATCTCCGCAAGTGAGATATTCCCAAACAGTCCCTCTACATTTCACTGGATTTATCTTAATTGGTCTTGCCTTTAGAGTCTTTCCATTAGTCAAACGAGTAGCACCGCCGGTCATAGTTACTCCAGCCCATTTAGAAGGTATTTTTAATGGTTCTTTATTAAAATATTGTGGTTTTTCTCCCTTTAAGAATACAGGCATATACTCGTGGTCAACCCGAAATCTCTTATTCCACCACGCACCTTCTGCCCCATATTTTCTGTATATTAGGCACTCAAATAATCTAAAACCAGCATTATCACACCAATCAATAATTGTTCTGAAAGAAGTCAATGTCTTACCATAATTTTTGGTCTGGTCTTGAATAACCATTACCACAATACCACCATCTTTTAATACACGAAAAATTTCTTTTCCTACGGCTGATAAATTTACAGAAAAGCCGTGGTAGTCCCTAATATTATCATATGGGGGAGAAGTAACAACCAGATCAATTGAATTTGGAGGTAGTTGTTTTATTCCTTCTTCACAATCTATATTTTGGATTGTATTAAGCCACTTATTGAGCATAAACATATGTTTCACTGCTCCTTTTAAGGCAATTACCTCTTTGTTTAGTTAATTTAATTATATAAAAGAAAAAGTAATTTTTCAAGCAGTAAATTTAATTTTTAATCTTGATTTTTCAGTTTTTGGTTTGTATAATTCTGAATGGGTGATTGGTAAAAATGACCATTATAACTGAAGAATTGAATTTTTCTACTCAAGGACATACCGAAATTATTGATATTACGAAAAATGTAGAAGAAGTGGTGAAGAAGAGTAAAATTTCTGACGGGTTAGTTACCGTATTTGTGGTTGGTTCAACTGCGGGGATTACGACGATTGAATACGAGCCGGGCTTAGTGAAAGATTTGAAAAATGCTTTTGAACGCTTGATGCCGGAAAAAATGGAATATGCCCATAATTCGGCTTGGGGTGATTTTAATGGTTATGCCCATATTCGTGCGGCATTTTTAGGTTCAAATCGCTCTTTTCCGTTGAAAGACAAAAAAATGATTCTTGGCACCTGGCAACAGATTATTTTGGTTGATTTTGACAATCGTCCCCGAGAAAGAAAAGTTATTGTGCAAATCATTGGGGAATAGGATGGGTAGTTGGTTGGTTGGATAGTTGGATGGTTTGATGGGAATAAGAGTTATTGCGGGAGAAATTAAAGGGAGAAAAATTAAATCGCTAAAAGGAAAAACCGTTCGTCCGCTGTTAGCGAGGATTAAAAAATCGTTATTTGACATAATTGGTAACAAAATTAAAAATGCAGTTTTTCTTGATTTATATGCAGGCACGGGAAGTGTTGGTCTTGAGGCATTATCCCGGGGAGCAAAAGAGGTTATTTTTATTGAAAAAGATTCTACGGCAGTAAAAGTAATTGAAGGGAATCTTCAGAAATTAGGTTTTAATAAAAAAGCAAAAGTATGGAAAAGGGATGTTCTTCAGGGATTGCCCGAAGATAAGAAATTTGACCTCATTTTTCTTGGTCCACCTTACAAATTGGAACTCATTTTACCTACCTTAAAGATAATTGCCCAGAAGGAAATTTTAACTGAAAAAGGATGGGTAATTTGTCAGCATCATTTTCGGGAAAAATTACCTGAAGAATATTTCTTTCACCAACTTTTTCGTTGGGAAAAATACGGCAATACAATTTTATCTTTTTATCAGTTTAAAAGGATAGATGATGAAAAAATTGGACTCACCACTCCTTCGTAATACTACTACGGAGGGCAAGGTAGTAGTGATTAAACTTGGTGGTAAAACTTTAATTGAAGAAAAGAAAAAGAGTCATCTTCTCAAGCAGGTAGTTGAACTTAGCCAAAAAATACCGGTAGTAGTTGTTCACGGTGGTGGTCCGGAAATTACTAAAAGTTTAGAAAGGATAGGGATAAAAAGTAGATTTGTTAATGGATTAAGATACACTGACCAGAAAACAATAGAATTTGTGGAAATGTTACTTTCTGGAAAAATAAATAAGGATTTGGTTAACAAAATTAATCTTTTTGCACAGAAAATTGTCCCCAGCATTAAAGCCGTAGGTCTATCGGGGAAAGATGTCCACATGGTTATTGCGGAAAAGATTGAAGGTTTAGGTTTAGTAGGTAAACCGAAAAAAATAAATACCAATCTACTTAAATTACTTCTAAGAGAAAAAATAATCCCGGTAATTTCTTCGGTAGGAATTGATGAAAAAGGTGCTACCTTGAATATCAATGCGGATACTTTAGCCAGTGCTCTGGCAATAAGTTTAGGTGCGAAGATGCTTATTTTCTTGACTGACAAACCGGGAATATTAGATAAAAAGGGGAAAATTATACCGGCAATTCATTTAAAAGAAATTGAAAAAGTGGTTAAAGAAAAAACTGTTTCTCAAGGGATGATTCCCAAACTTAAATCAGCTGCAGAAGCAATTAAAAAAGGTGTAAAAAAAGTCATTGTCACGGACGGAATGAAAAAATTTAATTCCGGAACATGGATAAGACAATGAAACCCTCACCTTGTTCCTCTCCTTCATCCTTCGTAGTAATTCTACTACGGAGAACGGGCCTTGAGGGAGAGGAGAGTAGAGAGGGGAAAAAGTGTCTATTGAGATGAATCTCATTGAGTTAGAAAAGAGGTATTTTTTGCCAGTTTTTAAACGTAATCCAGTAGTTTTAGTTAAAGGTAAAGGTAAATACATCTGGGATGAAAAGGGTAAACGCTATTTAGACTTTTTTTCTGGTTTAGGGGTGAATCTTTTTGGTCATAGTCATCCGGAAATTGTCAAAGCAGTAGAAAAACAACTGAAAGATTTAGTGCATACTTGTAATCTCTATTACACCAAACCACAAATTCTCTTAGCAAAAAAACTTATTGAGTTAAGTTTTCCGGGGAAGGTCTTTTTTTCCAATTCCGGTGCGGAAGCGAATGAATGTGCAATAAAACTTGCCCGAAAATGGAGGGGATTAGCGAAGAACAAAGAGCAAAGAGCAAAGAGATATGAGATAATTGTGTTTGAGGATTCGTTTCACGGGAGAACTTTAGCGACTTTAACTGCTACTGGACAAAAAAAATTTCATCACGGATTTGAACCACTTGTTCCTGGATTTAAGTATGCAAAATTTAATGATTTGGATTCAGTAAAAAGATTAGTTGGTCCGAGGACCTGTGCGGTTATGGTTGAACTAATTCAGGGTGAAGGTGGGGTGAATGTTGCCAAAAAAGAATTTATTCAAGGTTTGAAACATATTGCTCAAGCCAATCGGCTTGTTTTGATTTTTGATGAAATCCAGACCGGCTTAGGAAGGACGGGTAAACTTTTTGCTTACGAGCATTACGGAGTAAAACCAGATATTTTGACCTTAGCCAAAGGAATAGCGGGTGGTTTGCCACTGGGAGTGACGATTGCTAATCAACGGGTAGCGAATCTTTTCGCCTATGGTGACCATGGTTCAACTTTTGGTGGTAATTTAGTTGCCTGCAGTGCAAGTTTAGAAGTATTGAAATTACTTGACCCTAAACTTCTTTCTCAGGTGCGAGAGGTGGGTAGATATTTTTATCAGCATTTGAAAAATTTACAAATGAAATATAATTTTATCAAAGAAATTAGGGGTGTCGGCTTAATGCTTGCTTTAGAAATATCCGCCTCCCCGGCCTCGCACCGCTCAACGGGGCAGGCAGGCGGACTGGGCGAAAAAATTGTCTCTGCCTGTTTGGAAAAGGGACTTTTGGTTAATTGTACACAGGAAAAAGTTATCCGTTTCCTTCCACCATTGATTATCAATAAGAAAGATGTTGACCAAGCGATCAATATTTTGGATACAGTATTTTCTCAATTTCCGAGGTAATTACTTCCTTGAACTTAAGTGTGATTATTCCTGCCTATAACGAAGAAAAAAGAATTGAAAAGACAATTTTATCCATCGCTTCTTATTTATCTCAAAGAGGTGATTACCTCAAGTTTGGCAACGACTATGAGATTATCATTATTGATGACCGTAGTCAGGATGAAACCCAAGAAATAGTTGAACAGTTGGCTAAAGAAAATAAAAAAATAAAAATTATTCTCAATGAAAAACGATACGGTAAGGGTTACAGTGTGAAAAAAGGAATGCTTCTGGCGGAAGGCGGGTATTTACTTTTTAGTGATGCTGATTTATCTACACCAATTGAAGAGTTAGATAAACTCCTCTTTTGGTTAGAGAAAGGATACGATGGAGCAATTGGTTCACGCAGTTTAAAAGATTCGCAAATAATTGTCCATCAACCTTTCTATCGGGAAATAATGGGAAAGATATTTAACAAATTCGTTAAATTTATATGTTTACCAGATTTTATTGATACCCAATGCGGGTTCAAGTTATTTAAAAAAGAAGTAGCAAAAAAAATTTTTGCTTTAAGTAAGATTAACCGTTTTGCTTTTGATGTAGAAATACTTTATTTAGCAAAAAAGAATAATTATAAAATAAAAGAAGTACCTATCCGCTGGATAAATTCGCCGGCTTCCCGGGTGCACCCAGTTTTTGATAGTTTTAAAATGTTAGTTGATTTAGTAAGAATAAGATTTTTACACAAGGACGATGCAAACAGACCCGCCGATTCGGCGGGTGGATACAAACAGATAAAAAGCGATGCAGACGGATAAAAAGTTGATTCAGACAGAATTTAAGATTTATTTAGTCATTTTTTTTCTTTTAGGCATATTTTTTGTTCAGGCAGTTACCAGCTTGAAAGAAAAATCGCTAACTTCTGATGAAGGAGTACATCTTGCCGCGGGTTATTCTTATTTAAAAACTGGTGATTACCGAATGAATATAGAACATCCACCATTGATGAAAATGCTTAACGCTTTACCAATCTTATTTCTTAATCCCTCTTTACCTCTGGAACATTTCTCTTGGAGAGAAGCACGAGAGTGGCGTTTTAGTGAAGAGTTTGTTTACCGTAACCGAATTGATGCGGATAAATTACTTTTCTGGGGTAGAATACCGACGGTATTATTAGCGATGTTTTTAGGTTTTTTTATTTTTAAATGGACGAAAGAACTTTATGATTCAAAATCGGCGATTTTCGCTTTATTTCTTTATGTTTTCTGTCCGAATATTTTAGCCCATTCGCAATTAGTTACCACTGATTTAGCGGCAAGTTGTTTTATCTTCTTAAGTATATACAGTTTTTGGAAACTTTTAAGAGAAGGGAATAAATTCAATCTCATTTTTGCTGGTATGTCTTTAGGTTTAGCCTTAGCCAGTAAGTTTACTACGGTTATCCTTTTCCCGATTTATTTCGTCATTTATTTTTATTTTTGGTTCAAAAATAAGGTAAGAAAAAATTTTCTGCGTGGTTTCATTTTAGTTTTTTTTCTTGCAATGTTAATTCTAATTATCACCTATAGATTTACTTCTTTTGAAAATTATTTTATCGGATTGAAGAGGATAATCTCCGAAGCAACCAGTGGTCATACTTCATTTCTTCTTGGTAAGTATTCAAATACCGGCTGGTGGTATTATTATTTAGTTGCTTTTTTGCTGAAGACCCCAATATCAATAATAGTATTGCTAATTTTCTATTTTCTTCTACGAAAAAAATTGTCTCTTAAAGACGATTACTTTTTGTTAATTCCGATAATTTTAATTTTTTTAAATGCTTCTTTAAGTAAAAAACAAATTGGACTGCGGTATATTTTACCGGTTTATCCATTTCTCTTTATTCTTTTAAGTAGTGTGGTTAAATACCAAACGAAAAAGGTATTACTGAAATTTGTTTTAATCTTTCTAACTGGTATCTGGTATTTAATATCTTCTTTAAGGATTTATCCACATTATTTAGCTTACTTTAACGAATTTGTCGGTGGTCCGGATAATGGTTGGAAATATCTGGCGGATTCAAATATTGACTGGGGACAGGATTTGAAAGGGTTAAAAAAATATTTAGAAGAGGAAGGTAATCCGGAGATTTTACTTGGCTATTTTGGTTCAGCAAATCCGGATTATTATAAGATTGAATACCAAAAATTACCTTTTTATGTTGCAGTACCACGAATGAGCAGAAAGATAAATTTACTTAATCCACAGAAAGAATTACTGGCAATAAGTGTGAATATACTGCATTCCATTTATTCTCCGGATCGTAATCTCTTTGATTGGCTAAAAAAGAAAAAACTAATAAAAAAAATTGGCTATTCAATATTTGTTTATAATGTTACTACTGATATTGATGCACATGAAAATTTAGCTGAATTTTATTTGAATAATGGATATTTGAATGAAGCAAAACGAGAAGCAGAGAGGTTACTTATCTTACAGTCCGATAATCCAGTTGCTCATTTTACTTTATCTTGTCTTTATGTAATAGAAGGCAAAGAAGAAACGGCTCTTCTTGAATACGAGAAAGTAGAAAAAATTAACCCAAATTTTTTACCGCAACGGTATTACTATTTCCAAGAAGGAAATCAAGGAGAATTATATTATCGTAGTTTATTTACTTTAGCGGCGATATATTTTCGTAAGAGTAATTATGAACGGACAATACATTTATATGAAAAAATTATTAAATTGTATTCTGATTCTGCTGATGCTTACAACAATTTAGGTGTAGTTTATGAGAAAATGGGTAAAAATGAAGAAGCAAGACAATCTTATCAACGAACAATACAATTAAGACCGGATTTTGCTGATGCTTATTATAACTTAGGAGTGCTTTACTGGAAGAAAAATGAATGGGATTTAGTAGTAAAAAATTTTCTGGAAGTGTTAAGAATAAATCCTAATCATCAAGAAGCAAAAAAATATTTATCTTTTGCTCAAGAAAAATTGAATAAAAGCCAGTAAAAAAAATTTTGACAAACCGATATTCTTGTGATAAAATTGACACCATTGCCGAAGGCAATATGTCACCCTGACCCCGACGTCACGTCGGGAGAAGGGTCTCATAAAACATCGTCTTAAAACGAGATTCTTCCCCACTGATTTGGTGGGTCAGAATGACAAAATATGAGTTAAGTAACAGCCTCAATTTTAGCTACTAAAATGAGTTAATTTTTTTTGGAGGTTAAGAATGAAAAGGATAAAAAAAATTGTCCTTGCTTATTCTGGCGGGTTAGATACTTCAGTAATTTTGCATTGGCTGAAAAAGAAATATCAATGTACAATGATTGCTTGTGCAGTTGATGTCGGGCAGAAGGATAATCCTTCCCTCTTGAAAGAAAAAGCATTAAAAAGTGGTGCGGATAAGTTTTATTTTCTTGATGCAAAAAAGGAATTTGTTGAAGACTATCTCTGGCCAGCATTAAAGGCTAACGCTATATATGAAGGGAAATATCTCTTAGCCACGGCTTTAGCCCGTCCTTTAATTGCAAAAAAAGTTGCCGAAATTGTAAAAAAAGAAAAAGCCGATGCAGTTGCTCATGGTGCCACCGGAAAAGGTAATGACCAGGTAAGATTTGAACTTGCTTTTCAGGTTTTACTTTCCGGGGTGAAAATTCTTGCTCCTTGGCGGGAATGGGAGATAAAATCGCGTACTGAAGAAATTGTTTATGCAAAAAAACATCATCTGCCAGTGGCGGTTACTCAAGAGAGACCATATTCTATTGACCAAAATTTGGGGCATACAAGTTTTGAAGGCGGAATTATAGAAGATTTATCCTCTCTGCCCGAAGGAGAAATTTTTAAAATGGCAATTCCTCCGGAGAAAGCACCCTCTAAACCTACCTATTTAAGTGTTGATTTCCAAGAAGGTACTCCAGTAAGAATTAACGGTAAAAAATACAGTAGTACGGAGCTATTGAAAAGATTAAATTATCTTGCAGGTAAGAATGGAATCGGTATAGTTGACTTAGTAGAAAATCGGATTACCGGAATAAAATCACGCGGAATATATGAAGCACCGGGATTAACTCTCCTTCATTTGGCACATCGTGAACTTGAATCTTTAACTTTAGAACGAGAAACTTTACATTATAAAGAATTGATTGCTTTACGCTATGCGGAATTGGTTTATTATGGTCTCTGGTATTCACCTTTACGGGAAGCATTTGATGCTTTCATTAGGGTTACCCAAAAAAATGTTACTGGAAGAATAAAATTGAAATTATATAAAGGTAATTGTCAAATTGTTGCTCGTTCTTCACTGTCTTCTCTTTACTGGAAGGAATTAGCAACTTTTGAGAAAATAAAAGGTGATTACCTCAAAAGTTTCCAACTACAAGATGTTCAAGGGTTCATTAATCTTTTTGGTTTACCTCTGCGGATTCTTGCTTTATCCCGTAAATTTTCTACGGGATTAAGAGGTGATTACCTCAAAAGAGGAAAGAAATGAAAAAAGGCTATTTGCTCTTTGCAATTGGCTATTTACTTTTTACTTGTTTGCTTCTTTACGGAGAAGAAATTATTCCCGAACGAACTCTTGACTTGGAGGAGTGTGTTCGTCTTGCTTTATTAAATAATGAATCTTTGCTTTTGCTAAAAAAAGAATATGAAGTTGCCCAGCAGCGTATTCGGGAAACAAACGCTTTTTTTTATCCTAATTTAGATTTTGATTTTAACTATTTTCGTTATATGGCTACCGGTGATGCAGAGAAAAAGCCGGGTCTTCCGTATAACTTTGTCTTTCTTCCTTATACAGGTTTGAAACCAGAAGATTACTTTGCAACCAGATTTTCTTTAACTCAATACCTTTATACTGGCGGGCGAATTACGAATACAAAAAAGTTAGCCCAGATGAACCTAAAAAGAGTAGAAATGCAAACTGAGCGAAAAAAAAATGAAATAATTTATCAGACAAGAAAAGCGTTCTATGATTGTCTATTGGCAAAAGAGAAAAAGCACCTCTATGAGAATAGTTTTAGTTTTGTGGAACAGATTTATCTTGAGTTAATTAAAGAACGTATTTCTCTTGAAGAAGAAAGAAAAATTTCTTTCCACCGGAATAAATTGAGAAATAATTTTGCTAATGCTGAATATGAATTTAAACAAACAAAATTTCAACTCCTTGATGTAATTGGTTTAGAATTGAATACTGAGCTAACTTTAAAAGGAGAATTAAAAACTTTTCCCAAAGAATTAAATCTGGAGAAATGTCTCGCTTGGGCTTACCAATATCGTCCGGAATTAAAACAAATACAAGTGGAAGAAGAAATCGATACTCTTTCGGTAAATCTTGCTTTAGCTGAACGATATCCGACATTAAGTTTTGGGATAAACTATTTATTTGTTGGTTCACTCTTTCCCTACCCGGAAAAAAATTGGTCAGCATATGTCGGGATAAGTCTTCCTCTTTTTGATGGTTGGGCGGGTTGGTCAAGAATAAAACAAAGTCAAATTCATTTGGAACAGAATAAATTAAAAAGAGTGGAATGGGAAGACCTCATAAATTTGGAAATCCGTCAGACCTATAACGAAACAATTTTCTGGCAGGAGGAATTGGAAAACTGGGCAAAAGAAGTGAAAGAAGAAGAGAAATTTTTTGAAATTTTGAAAACGAAATGGAAAACGCAAGAAATAAAAATTGAACAACTTCTTGGCGAACTGATAAATTTAATTTTAGTGAAAGAAAAATATTTAGAAACCGTGCACAAAAACCTTCTTGCTCAAGTAAAACTGGAAAAAGTAATGGGTAAAAGTTTAGTTGAAAAATAATTGTTCTTCAGTGTTAATTCTAATCCTAATCTTCAGTCTCATTTCTACTTCATCAGTTAAGGCAATTAGTGAAGAAGAAATTTTTAAAGAATATCTTTGGAGTGAAGTAAATGTCCTTACTCCACCAAAAAGACCACGGATTGGTCTTGTCTTAGGTGGTGGTGGTGCACGGGGATTAGCCCATATCGGGGTATTAAGAATTCTTCAAGAAGAAGGTATACCGATTGATGTGATTACTGGCACGAGTGTTGGTGCGCTTATTGGTGGATTATACGCGGCCAATGTTCCAATAGAAAAAATGGAACGTTTAGCCGAAGATATTGGTTGGGAAGAGATTACTAATCTCTCCGCGGAAGCGATAGTGAAACTTTTAACCGCAGAAAAATTACTTTCTACAGAAAAGATGGAAAAGTATATTACTCTCCAAATTGGTAACAAACGGTTTGATGAGTTGAAGATACCTTTCGCTTGTGTAGCGACTGACTTAAAAACCGGGGAAAAAATTATTTTTCGTGAGGGACTGGTGGCACCAGCAGTACGGGCTTCGGCAACTATCCCCGGTGTATTTGAACCAGTGGAATACCGTCAACGCTACTTGGTTGATGGTGGTCTCGTTGATAATCTACCGGTTGAGGTAGCAAAAATGCTTGGTGCGGAAATAATTATTGCGGTTATGGTAAGTGCGGATTTTACTCAGTATTCCACGGCAAATATTCTTCTCACTTTAAATCAAGCAATTTATATTCAGGGTGAAGTTTTGAATCAGGAACAGTTAAAGAAAGCACACTTAGTTATTCGTCCACAAGTCAAAGATATAAGCGCTATAGAACTTTGGCGTGCCCGGGAATGTATGGATGCGGGAATAATTGCCGCCCGGAAAATGCTTCCCGAGATTAAAAATTTAATTATGCAAGAAACATTTACTCATCTTTTTCTACAATGAAAAAAATATTTTTGCTTTCGGTCTTTTTCTCTTGGTCATTATGTTTTGTGGAAGCAAAAAGCCCTTTTGCTCAAGGGAAAGAATTACTTGCGCAAGGCAGGTATAACGAAGCAATAATAAAATTTCAGGAAGCAATTGAAACGAATCCTCGTGATTGGCAAGGTTGGTTTTTCTTAGGTGAAGCGTATAGCAATGTTGAGTTGATAAACGAAGCAAAAGAATGCTTTTATAAAGTTTTACTCCTCAAAAAAGATAATGCTCAAGCATATTTCAATCTGGGAGAACTTTTTTCCCGGGAAGGTATTTACAGTCAAGCAATAAAAAATTACCAAAAGAGTTTAGATTTAGACCCAAAAGAAGTAAAGAATTATGCCCGTTTGGCTGAATGTTATCGGCAGTTAGGTGAAATTAAAAAAGCAATTACTTATCTTGAGAAAGCAATCACAATTACGCCAAAAGAGGTAATCACCTCAAAGGAATATTATCATTTACTTGGCTGGTTTTATTTTCGGAGTAAACTTTACGATTTTGCTTTGGAAGCATTTAATCAAGCACTAAAATTAGACCCCAAAAGTTTTGAAATTCACCTTGAACGAGGAATAATTAATTTTAAACGGGGCAATTTTAAAGAAGCACTGGAAGAAGCTGAACAGGCATTAAAAATTAATTCGCAAAGTGCACTTGCTTATTTCTTGCAAGCCCTTATCTACTACCAACAAAAAGAGAATGCTCTGGCTTTCACTTCCGCGGAAAAAGCACAAAATTTGGCTCGGAGTCAATTTCTCGCTGGTTACATTGCACGCTTTAGTGAAAAGATAAAAAAATGAACAGTTTCTCTTATTATCAGAATGAACTTTATGCAGAAAAAGTACCGGTAAAAAAAATTGCCCAAGAAGTAGGTACACCCTTTTATCTTTATAGCCGGGAGCAGATTGAAAAAAACTATTTTGAATATGATAATGCTTTTGTGCAATGTCCACATTTAATCTGTTATGCCTTAAAAGCGAATTCTAATCTTGCGATTGGTAAAATTTTAGCCTGTAAGGGTGCGGGGGTTGATATCGTTTCCGGAGGCGAACTTTACCGAGCATTAAAGTCTGGTTTTTCGGCAAAAAAGATTGTCTATGCTGGTGTTGGAAAAACAAAAGAAGAAATTGAGTTCGCTTTAAGAGAAAATATTTTAATGTTTAATATTGAATCTTTGGGAGAATTGGAACTTATCGCTGGAATTGCTAAAAAGATGAATTGTTGCGCACCAATTGCGATTCGGGTTAATCCGGGTATTGACCCGCATACCCATAAATATACTACTACCGGTAAACAAGAAAATAAATTTGGTATTCCTTTAAAACAGATAATTTCTGTCTATGAGCGAGCAGGTAAATTAAAAAATATTGAAATTTTAGGGATGCATAGTCATATTGGTTCACAAATTGTCACCCTCAAACCATTTTTAGATACCTTAAAGTGTTTGCTTAATCTAATTAATCAATTAGAAAAAAGAGGAATTAAACTTCGTTATTTAAACTTAGGTGGTGGTTTAGGAATAAGATATAAAGATGAAAATCCACCCACTCCTACCGATTTAGCAAGAGGATATTTATCCTTACTGAAAGATAGAAAATACACTTTAATTCTTGAACCGGGAAGATACATCGTTGGTAATGCAGGTATTTTAGTCACTAAGGTACTTTATCTTAAAAATACGGAGAAAAAGAAATTTGTGATTACTGATGCCGGGATGACTGAACTGATTCGTCCGGTTTTATATGATGCTTATCACGAAATAATCCCAGTAATTGAAAGAAAGAGAAAAAAAATTGTTGCTGATATGGTCGGTCCAATTTGTGAATCAGCAGATTATTTTGCCCAAAATCGTCTTCTACCCGAAGTTCAGCTAGGTGAAATTTTGGCAGTAATGGGTGCGGGTGCATACGGTTTTTCAATGTCTTCAACTTATAATTCTCGTCCACATGTTGCCGAAGTTTTAGTTGATGGTGAAAATTGGGAAATTATCCGTGAGCGGGAGTCTTACGCCGATTTAATCCGTGGGGAGGTAACTACCTCCAGAGGTGAATACCCTTCGGGGCTGAGACCCTCAGGGCGAAGCCTCAAGGTGATTACTTGAAAAAATGGCTAAATTACTCCATTTTGTGAAAATGCAAGCCGGGGGTAACGATTTTATTGTTTTAGATAACCGTAAGAGAATTCTGCTAAAAAATTGCTCAAGATTAGCAAAAAGATTATGTGAAAATAAATTTTCTATTGGTGCAGATGGCTTATTAATTCTTGAGGGTAATTACCCTCAAAATTTGCCGGTTAATCGGGGAAGAAACACTTGCTTCCAGATGCGTTATTTCAATGCCGATGGCTCAGAAGCAAATTTTTGTGGTAATGGGGCAAGTTGTTTGGCTTTATTCGCTTACCTGCTTCGCCGCAAGGCGAGTCAGAAAAAGATTGTCTCTCAAAAAATGAATTTTTCTACAAAAAGTGGAATTGTTTCAGCAATTGTGGAAAAGCGTAAAGCCTCGTGGAGGCCACGCCTCTATACGAAGGGAAAAGTAAAACTAAAAATGCCTAATCCACAAGGGGTAAATTTAGATTTTTCTTTGAAGATAGATGGAAGGAGGTACTTGCTTTCTTTCGTTGATACCGGAGTACCACATACAGTAAATTTTGTAGAGGATATCAATAAAATTGATGTAAAAAATTTAGGACGAAAAATTCGTTTTCATCAATTTTTTCAACCCGAAGGGACAAATGTTAATTTTGTGAAAGTGAAAGATAGAAATACTATTTTAATTCGCACTTACGAACGGGGTGTGGAAGATGAAACTCTATCCTGTGGGACCGGTGTGGTAGCTGGTGCTATTATTGCTGGACTGAAAAATTTAGTCAAGCCACCGGTTGGTAAGCACCGACTGGCAGTAAAAGTATTAACTCGTAGTAGTGAAACTTTGAAAGTTTATTATCAACTTAACGGTAAAAAAGTTGAAGATGTATATTTGGAAAATTCACCAAAAATTGTTTTTGAAGGAAAAATTGATATCTGAAATCACGAATGAAACACGAATTTATTCACGAATTTTTTTATCACCCTCACCTTGTTTCCTCTCCCATTTGAGGGAGAGGGCACGCTGGCCAACAAATCCGGAGGCCGAGCCTTGCGTGGGCCGAAGGCCGGGATGGGTGAGGGGAAGGAGGTAGGAAGATGTTTAGTGGTTCAATTGTTGCTTTAGTGACACCGTTTAAGAATGGCAAAGTTGATTACGAAACCTTAAAGAAATTAGTAGAATTTCATTTAAAAAATGGTACTTCGGCAATAGTTCCTTGCGGGACAACTGGCGAATCGGCAACTTTAACCTATGAAGAACACGAAGAGGTTGTCCGTTACGTTGTTGAGGTTACGAAAAAAAGAATACCAGTGATCGCCGGTGCAGGTTCAAATTCTACGCAGGAAACTATTGACTTAAGTCAAACAGCAAAGAGGGACGGTGCAGACGCAGTATTATTGGTTGTTCCTTACTATAACAAACCAACACAGAAAGGTATGTATGAACATTTCCGTAAAGTTGCCGAAGAGGTTGATTTACCAATTATTCTTTACAATATTCCCGGACGCACCGGGGTAAATATGCTACCCGAGACCGTAGCGAAATTAGCCCGTGATTGTAAGAATATTGTCGGGATAAAAGAAGCCGCCGGTAGTTTAGACCAGGTAAGTGAACTGATTGAAGTTTGTCCAAAAGATTTTACTCTACTTTCCGGAGATGATTCTTTAACTTTACCCAAACTTGCGGTTGGTGGTAAGGGAGTAATTTCGGTAATTGCCAACATCGTTCCCAAGGATGTAGCCGAGATGTGTAATGCTTGGTTTAAAGGTAATCTTGAAAAAGCAAAAGAATTACATCATAAAATGTTTCCTTTAGTGAAAGCACTTTTTATTGAAACTAATCCCATCCCAATTAAAACTGCAATGGGTCTACTTGGACTCTGCTCTCCGGAATTACGCCTTCCTTTAGCCCCGATGGAAGAAAAAAATTTAGAAAAACTAAAAAAAGCAATGCATGACTACGGTCTATTGTAGGAACTTTGACAAAAAAGAAACAATTTAACTTTTTGTTTACAGTGATTTCTCCGTATTCTGTGAAGATTGGCGTAGATATGCTAATTTGTCTATGTAACGAAGAAAAGAAATAAACTATGACACGGTATGCAATGTATTTACTAATTTTTGCAATATTCTTGACGATGGTCGGTTGTAAGGAAGTTGAACAATTATTTATTGAGAAAAAACGAAAAAGAGACCTGCAGGTTATGCAAAAAGAAGTTGAAAGAAGGATAAAACTGGGAGAGAAATTTGGGATAACTGGTGATGAGATTATTCCCGGCAGTCAATATATAATATCAAAAGAGACAACCTTAATAACAACAGAAGATATACAACTGGAAGACATAGACGGAGATAAAATATCTGAACTGATTACTGGGGAATACACGTATTCTTGGAACGGTTCGACTTTTGAAAAGAAAAAATCCATTGAAAAACCCAAAGAGAAAATTCAAAAATCAAAAGTAAAAGTAATACTAAAAGAAGGAACAAAAGGCGAATCTTCTGATAAAATAGCAATAATACAAAGATGGGATGGAGAACAATTTGTTGACCTATGGAAGGAGGACTATTCTGGTGGAATAGGATCTTTTGCAAAAGGAACTTCGGCTTATGATTTATTTAATGATGGTGAAGAAGAAATTATTATAATGACAACAGGTGATGACCCAAGCTTTGGAATGCGAATTTTTGAATGGAATGGTAAAAATTATGTAGAAACAGGTATTATTGACAACCACTGGTTTGGATTGGATGAAGTTAAAGACTTAGATGGTGATGGAATTAAAGAAATTGTTTTTGGAGGTTACTGCAGTCGTTTTCCGATAAATAAATTTATATTTGACTGGGATGGAAAACGATACGAACCAATTATTAATGTGATTTTCTCTCAAGAAGATTTTTTTGACAAGGGGATAAGTTACAAAATTGAAGGATTTGGTGATATAGATGGGGATAATGAGATAGAAATTATAGTGAGAAATACACGTAATAATGTCTTTATATGTGAAAAATCTGAGAAACTGATTCCAATGTTAGACAACTACAAATTATCTCCTTTAGACCGTTTGCATTATAGTAAATAGATAGCAAGCGTGCTGGTCTTGAGTTTTTGACTTGTTAGAACTTAGTATGTTTGCTCAGAAAATAGAAATTTAACCGCTGATGTTAGCGGTCGCTTACGCTCCAAAGCTTCAGCGACGGAGCGTTTTTTATTTGCAAAAAGCAAAAAATTTTTGTATAATTTCAAAATAAAAAATGTGTAAATTAAAAATTTATCTTGATGGATGATAGAAACTTAGCAAAACTAATCAATCATGGTTAGAAAACTAAAAATTTATTTAGATGCATCAATACCTTCTGCTTTCTATGACAAAGGGAATCCTTTACGCCAGAAAATAACAAGGAATTGGTGGGAGAATCTAATGTATGAGAAATATGAAATATATATTTCTCAGGTGACCGATGCTGAACTAAATGAAACTGAAGACCCAAATCTGAAACACAAATTACTAAAATTAGTTGAACCAATTCAGGTTCTAAGCGTTCCGGAAGAAGCGGAAGATTTGGCTCAGGTATATATTGAGAATGAAATTATTCCTGAAGATTATCCTGAGGATGCTTTACATATAGCAGTAACTACATTGTATGAGTTGGATGTCTTAGTGAGTTGGAATTTTCAACATTTAGTTAATCTGGAGACACGAAGAAAAATAAAAGCGGTTAATTTATTGAAGGGACTTAAAGAAATTGAAATAGCCAGTCCCGAAGAGTTAGGAGGTGGGAAATATGTGTAGAACCGCTAAAGAAAAAGCAAATCCGGAATTAGAATTCCCTGGCGATTTACTTATGCAGAGGTTACATAAGAACCAAATGAAAGTGTACAAGGAAATAAAAGATATGAATGGGAAAGAATTATCTGAGTATTTTCGGAAGAAATCGGATGAATTCCGCAAAAAAATTGTTTGAAGTTATCTAACAAACCTGCTGGAAGGTAGAAATTTAACTACCCCGTGGTTAGCTTAGTAGTACCTACCGAGTAAGTTTCTTTGTAATTGAACTCAGCAAAATTTTTTTTGCATTTTTTAGGTTTTTTTATTAAAATAAAAAAAGATTTTTTGTTGTTGGTAGTAACTATAAACTATTTACTATCAACTATGAACCGACTTAATGGGCAGATGGTGGAGTGGTCAAGCGGACGACGAACTATAAAGAATACAAAAAGACGAAGAAAATCTGATAAAAGACTAAATTTCCAACAAGGAAAAGCAGGAACAGTTCTTATCCCAATTTATGTTAATTTGTCCTATTTTAGACGCTGAGTGAACATTTTTTTGGATACTAACCTTTGAAACCTCACCTGAGTAATTACGATGAGAAATTGCGATTTCCTTCTAAAGATTCTGAAATACTAAAAAGAGGAGGACTATTTTATTTCCATAAAAGGAGAAAAGGTAACAGTGTATTATAAGTTTGTTGTCTGTGAAAGTCCGGCAACATTACAAAAAATGGTAAAGTTAGTTTTTTATTTAGGGTTAATACTTAGTCTATCTCTTTCTAAAGTTTACGCTCAATTTGCGGAAGGGGTTAAAAAATATACGACAGGTGAATATGAAGAAGCAATCCCCTACCTTGAGGCTACTTTGGAGAAAGATAAAGAAAACCAATTGGCAAAGGATTATCTGCTTCAGTCGTTACTTACACTTTGGGAAAGATACCGACAAGAAAAAAAATACGAAAAAGCGCTTGCTTTTTTGGAAAAGGCATATAAATATTTCCCTGAAAATCCAAGGGTAAAAGAACTTTATACTACAATAAGAAAAGCAATTATAAAAGAAACCCCGCTTCCGCCTGAACTTGAGGTAAGACTTAAGGTCTTAGCCGGTACGGTCAGCCGGGTTGAGGGCAAAGTTTTTCTCCAGTCGAAAACGAAAAAAATCTGGACTCCAGTAGAAGTTCATTCACCAGTTTATCCGGGAGACAAAATCAAAACGGAGGAAAATTCTGAATGTGAAATCATTTTTGATGACGGTACCGCTTTGAAAGTTGAAAGAAATTCGCAAATCACTCTTGAGAGTATAATGGCTGATGATACATATGCCTTGAAAAGATTTGCTGTAGATGTAGAAATCGGTAGAGTTCTTTCTAACTTGGAAAAATTTATTCGTCCGGGGTCCAAATTTGGAATTTGCACACCGACAGCCATAATTGGAGTCCAGGGGACAGAATTTGTCACCGCAGTGGGAAAAGATAAAACAACTGAAGTTGCTGTATTTGATGGGATGGTTATAGTTGCCGCTCCAACGGCTATAATTGGTGTTTCCGTAGAGAAGGGTAAGCAAACTGTAGTGAAGCCAGGAGAAGAGCCGCTTACACCCTTTGACCTGAGCAAAGAATTTCTTGATTACCAAGCAGGAATTGTTCCTGTGTTTGAAGAATCGGTAACTATAGCACGTAAAGAATTAGATAGAATTATTTACCGGAGAACAGAATGGATAAAAAAGAAACAAGAAAAGGGACAATCAAAAGCCTTAAAAAAAGTTGAAAATATAGACTTACTAGTTCATCCTCTAACGGTAGAAAAACTTGAACTTACTACAGAACAGTTAAAGTCGCTTAAAGGATTGAAAGAAGCCTTAGAGAAAGACAAAAAAATAAAACTTCGTGAGGTCAATCAGGCTGAGGCGGAACTAAGAAAACTTCTCGCTACTGAAGAGGTCGACTTGACAAAGGTTGAGATAAAATTGCGGCAGATTAGCGCTCTCAGAGCGGTGTTGCGCTATATGGATATTGCAACCTTTGAAAATGGGAAAACATTACTTACTCCTGAACAGAAAAAGAAATTGAAAGAATTACTGATGACAAAAGGGCAGCTTAGAGGTAAAACTAAATAGTAAAAGCAGAAGATAAGAAAGGAGACAAAATAACAGTAGTAGTAATTGATATTGACCATTTTTTCTGCCAGAGGTAAATCTGCTGTGTTTTACGGAGGACAACTCTGGCATGGAACTATTTCTTAGAATGCAAAATGTCAAACCTGACCTTAATAATGGTATCACAGTGTCGCAGTTGTCCCACCACAATGGCGATACTGTGGTGGGATTGTGATACCATAAATGTGTATATGCAAAGGGGTGCTGGTGTAAAGAAGAGGTCAGCGTTTTTTTGTTATTTAAAACAGAAGAAAGTTTTTTTCTTGTATTTTTTGAGTTTTTTTATTAAAATAAAAAAAATTCTTCTTTTATTCTCTATTGAGGAAAATACCTTTTAAGGAAGGGACAGGGAGCGAATTCCGACTAACAAAGTGTCGGAAAGAGCGACCACAATTGGAGGATATCCTCCGTTGAGAGTAAGGGGGGTGTGGCAGAGTGGTCAATTGCACCAGACTGTAAATCTGGCGAGCTATGCTCTACGGTGGTTCGAATCCATCCGCCCCCAATAAATGTTCCGCTTAAAGGGGTGACAGTGAACAAATTCGCCCAACGAAGAAGTAATTGTTTCAAGTGGCGAATGAAGTGAACACAATCAGGGGATTAATCCCCTATTGGGAGTAAAATTTGCCTTTTCTGGCAAATTTTACGACGCGGGTGTAGTTCAATGGTAGAACAACAGCCTTCCAAGCTGTATATGGGAGTTCGATTCTCCTCGCCCGCTCCAAGGACAAAATGGCGGGCAGGCAAGCTGAGGATTGCCCGCTGAATAGGCGGGTCTTTTGCTTTTAGGTCTGGTGATTTAGTAATAAGTAATTAGTGAACGTTATGAGGAAGAATAAGAAATAATCCGCAACTAAGAGGGGGTGGGGAAAAAAAATTTTCCCACACTATAGGGGTGACAGAACCGACGAGATGCCATCTCGCAAGAGGGGACGAAGTCTCCATTGGGAGAAGCGACGACGGTTGCGGGTTCGAGCCCCGTTTCTCGCTAAAGACATGCTCAATAATGAATAGTGCTAGCTCAAGAATTGAAATAAGAATCGGAAATTTTCTTTTCCGTCATCGTAGTTATACGCCAATTCCAGTAGCATTATTAATTTTATTCTTTTGTAAACCAAACTTTTTCTTAGAAAATTTTTCAAGGGAACGTTATTTATTTCTTTTTGGGCTACTCGTTGCTCTTTTTGGACAAAGTATCCGTATTTTCACTCAAGGTTATGCACCACCAGGAACAAGTAGTTGGGCTGATCAATTAGAAGCAGACAGTCTAAATACGAGAGGAATTTATTCTTGTGTAAGAAATCCACTATATCTTGGTAATTTTTTTATTTTTCTTGGTCTTTTAATAATTTATAACTCTTTATTTGCCTATTTGCTCGGGATGGGCTTTTTTGTTCTTCAATATTGGTTTATTGTGCGAGCAGAAGAAAATTTCCTCCAAGATAAATTCGGGCAAAAATACCTAGAGTATTGTAAACAAGTGCCACGTTTTTTCCCACATTTGAAGAAAATAGAAATAAGTCAACCATTTAACTGGTTAAGGGTTTTAAAGAAGGAGCAGGATTCTTTTACTGGTTTGTTGGTTTATGCCTTAGTTGTAGAAATATATAAAATTGTAGCCAATAATGGATTGCTAAGGAGCAAGAAAGAAATATTTTACTTGACAATTTACTTGTTAATTATTATTGTAATATTTCTGGGCTTAAAATTTTGGAAAAAGATGCAGCTATCGTAGCTCAGTTGGTAGACCTGTTCGCCGATGCCGAGGTAGCTCAGCCCGGTAGAGCATCCCGCTTTTTTTGCCGATGTAGCTCAGTTGGCAGAGCATCTCATTGGTAATGAGAAGGTCCGCGGTTCGATCCCGCGCATCGGCTTACTAAAAAGGGCGGGATGGTCGAGTTGCGTGGGTTCAAATCCCATCCTCGGCTTGAGTTTCGAAAAAGGTGCGGGGTGAAGAGGTGGTCGGCGGTTCGAGTCTGCTTCCGGGCTCATCAAGGAGAAAGTGCGAGATGGTCAGATTGCGTGGGTTCAAATCCCATTCCTCGGTTGAAGAAAAATTCCACTTAAGAAGGGGACAGTGACCCCGTAGAGAGCCACAGGCTCTTTTACGGGGGAACGCAAGTGGGCTTCTGTTCATCAGCTCTGAGTAAGACGAGGGGAGGATATCCTCCATTGAGTTAGAAGAGGAGGTTAAGAAATGGCGAAGGCAAAATTTGAGCGGACCAAGCCGCATGTGAACATTGGGACGATTGGTCATATTGACCATGGGAAGACGATTTTAACGGCGGCAATTACCAAGAATTTAGCC
>Ga0315312_1000566_pt1 | contig 40493 bp, 43 predicted proteins | sample TDP7_MG_FD_203629 | JGI IMG/M metagenome (GOLD analysis project Ga0315312, IMG submission 203629) | Freshwater sediment microbial communities from Lake Towuti, South Sulawesi, Indonesia - TDP7 | ecosystem: Environmental > Aquatic > Freshwater > Lake > Sediment | place: Indonesia: South Sulawesi... | reverse complement strand
GTATGTCTCCATGAAACGTATCCGGGCCATCATCTTCACTTGGCGTGGTCCAATGCCAATCCATCGCTGGCGAGGAAGCTCTTCTCCAATCTACCGCTGACCGAAGGATGGGCACACTATATGGAGGGATACTGGATGACGCAGATCGCCCCGGATCCAAAGGTGGAGCTTGTATTCCTCCAACATGCAATAAGACGGGCTGCTAGAGCCATTCTGTGTGCGAAGCTTCACATGGAGCAACTTACAATCGGTCAGGCAGCAGAGTTTCTAGCGGACGAGGTGGGCCTCGAGCCTCAAGTGGCTGAGTCAGAAGCAAGGATGTATGCCCTGACTCCCTTCCAGTACTTGAGCCACTTTGCAGGAAAGCAATCGATCCTAAGGCTCAGAGAGGAGGTAAAGCAGGTGATGGGAAGCAGATACACTGACAGATTCTTCCATGACATCTTGCTCCACTCGGGAAGAGGGGTATCCTTCAACATCTTGAAAGAAATACTCCACGAGGCAATGGCAGAATAACAAGTCTATCCGGACAGCCTATCGCCACGTGCGATGCGCTTGCCTCGTCGGAGTTCCATGTACTGAAGATACCTGAGCCCTTCTCTGATTGACGTGTAGTAGCCTCTCTAGGTTCCTAAGTCGAGTTTAGGCATCAGGCTTATGAACAACTTAGCGAAGACATAGTCAGCGTCACTAGCCAGATTGAGTCCAACTAGAGATATGCCCAGCTCGTTGCCTAGGTCGATGAAGGTGAGACGGCTTGAAATTAGTTTCCACCGTCTATATCTCACGGCTTTTGTTCTTTGACAGTCAGTCGGCCGCATTGGCTTTTGCAATGGCCACGTCTCATCTGTGACTCTAAGGGCCCGATATCGAAAGCCCAATGATCGTAGCTCACCTCACCAAAGGATTATTTAGGTGGAATCGTTTCCTAGAAAAGACTCGTCGATCGACTGGGCCCGTAGCTCAGCCAGGTAGTGAAGAGAACCAGCAGCATTCGCCTAGAGCAGCAGGCTCTTAACCTGACGGTCAGGGGTTCAAATCCCCTCGGGCCCGCCACCTTAACGTCGCTAGCTGTGGGCTCAAAATTAAAATAGGAGCCCTGAGCACGTTCTACTGTGCTTGAGTTGCCTGCTGGCAGGAAGCGTAAGGATCTATCGCTGCTTAATGGTAGAGCTACGAAGCTCTTTCTTGAGGCTATCAAGAGTTCTGCTACACGTGAAGTCTACAGACGGAGACTAGCCACTTTCTTGGAACATGCTGGGATGGATGTTGATAGTTTTGTCGGCAAAGCCAAGAAGAATCCTCGTTGGGCTGAGGAACTGATTCTTGATTATCTTTTGGAGCAGAAGGAGCGAGCGGTTAGGAAAGAGATCCAGCCTAGCACTGTTGGGAACATCAAGAAGCCTGTCAAGCTACTTCTTGAAATGAACGATGTCTCTAGAATAAACTGGAAGAAGATTTCTCGAATCCTGCCAAGTGCGAGGCGCTATGCACTTGACAGAGCTCCAACCATAGACGAACTAAGATCACTCATCACAAACTCTGACCCAAGGTTCCAGGCAATCATTATGACAATGGCGAGCAGCGGCATAAGAATAGGAGCGTGGGAAAGCCTCGATTGGGGACACGCGGAGCCGATCAAGCACGAGGGCAATGTTGTTGCTGCAAAGCTGCGAGTCTATCCTCGTGAGCCAGAGGAATACTACACTTTCATCACACCAGAAGCCTATCAGAAGCTTGAGCAGTATATCCAGTTGCGCGCGTCTCACGGAGAGAGGATAACCAAGGATTCGCCGCTGGTCAGAGATAGGTGGCAGAGCACAAGGAGCCCTCACAAAGGCGACATAAACAAACCGAGAAGGCTGAAGGTCACAGGTGTAAAGCGACTTTTCGAGGATATGCTCTGGAAGTTTGGGTTACGCAAAGAGAAGAAGAGAAGACATGAATTCTCCATTCACTCGATAAGAAAATTCTTCAAGACAAGGGCAGAGCAGGTAATGAAGCCGATTAACGTTGAGACCTTGATGGGTCATTCGACTGGCATATCGGACAGCTATTATCGCCCAACCGAAAAGGAGCTTCTGGAAGATTACCTCAAGGCTGTGCCCTTGCTAACGATTTCCGAGGCTGAGGAGGTTCGGCGAGAATCTCAGCTTTCTCGTCAGCAGTTGGAGGAGCGCTTAAAGCAGCTCGAAGATCTCGTATCTCAGCTAGTAGCCGAGAAAGGAGGGCAAGTTCTCTCTCAGGGTCTGAACCGCAACGTGGACACTTCAAACAGAAACTCCTCCAAGAAAGTTGTCAAGGTTGATGAAATTGAGAAGTTCATAGAGGAAGGATGGGAACCCGTGATGACGTTACCTGACGGAAGAATGATAATGAAAACCACTTAGCTCTTGGAGTGGACAGATACCACTCTCAGTAGGTATTTGTTTTCAGGTGTTCTCATTCCAGAGGGCCTGCACCAGGCACATTTAGCCAACCAAGTTTATCTTTTCCAGATATGGCACACCGACTCGACACACTATGCCAGACCGGCGTATATACTCGTGGCATAAGGGACGCACATTCGTTGATCCTTTGAGCTAATGCATTAAATGTTGGTAATTACTACGTCCAGATTATGAGAAGAATTAATGGGACTCTCCCTGTTTCTGTTAAAGGTTCTATTGTGGATGCTGAAGCTACGAAGCAGTACGTCTTCACCTTTGGTTACATAACTGGGGATCACATCGAGATTTTGCAAATGGAAGACGAGACAGATGATGAAAAACAAGCCGTAAGAAACACCATTCGTAATCTAGAACTTCCATCACCTTTGTATGCCTATGGAAAACTCGATGAGAAATGGATCGAGCCAAGACACATCGATATTGACCTATTCAGAAGAATAAGACCTACTGTTGACAATTTCAAACCGCCTAATTACAAGTGGTGTGATAGGCACGGATGGTATCCTTCATGGCTTAGTCATGACTGTGGAGTACAGCAGCGCGAAAGCCCAAAATGGCCAAAGTTGTATGAAGTAGTACCCAGCCCCAGCACTTACTTACACAAAGGACTCCAAGTGATCTTACCGAGAACTCCCATATACGAACCTTGGTGGATTTCAGAAGCTTCCCCTGAGCAACAACATGCAATAGTTGCGCACCTAAAAGAGGAGCCATCCATATCGAAAGAGACCGCCCGTTCATGGTGGTCTAAATATCTCACTGATAAGAATGGGATCTTACTGCACCGAATTGCCTTTAAGAATCGGGACGACCTGTTGGGTGCTTGTTCTCTCTTGCTTTGGCTTGAAGGACAAAGTTGCCTTCCTATCTGGGAGATGGAACTCTGAACTTTTTCAGAAAGGAGCTACCAGTATTGCGGCATCGAACTGGCAGGATTCGTAGACTAGTTGCTTGTCTGAATTCTTAGAAGGCTCTTTGGATCAAAGTACTTGACATGAGGGTACTCGAACGGATTACTGACATCGTGGCCGAATGGCTCCTCATCATCAGCCTTGCAATGTTGGAAGTACCACTCATGAAGCACATCGTCGGTGAGCCTTCTAAGAGGTACGTCGGTCTTCGGCTCAGAGAAGAAATCTGCATCACCAGAGAAAACATGTGAACATCGCCTTAGGCCAAAGACCGGATGATGATCAAGAAAGTACACAGACGCCTCAAGAGGATACTGTTTTACACAATTGACTATCTCTTGACCTTGCTTGCCACCAAATGGATAGAAGGGAGCAGGAGAAGTCCTGCATCGGTAGGGAGTTTCCATTTCGTCACGACGCGCTCCAGCTATGTGGATCTCGGTCTTGTGAAACCTAATTTGAACTGAATTGACAGTTCAAATTACGACGGCCGCACGTGGTGTGCGCATCAAAGGACTATGTGATAGACAAGAAACTCTCGTCGAATGCTATACAGAATCTTCTCTAGTTCCAGCTTCGGAACGTACTTTCCATTTTTCAACTCCATTGATATCTCCTTCAATCTCCTCTGAATCAGTGTCTTAGATAACTCAGATTTTGAAACAACATCGTCAAGCTCGACACGGAATCTCTTGAAAAGAGTCTCCCTGATGCATTCCATGAATGGCTTCTCTGTTCTGCTGTGTGATTTGATGTCGTGCTCTGACAGAACATATCCTCTGTTTTTCACCAACTGGTTGAATGCATCTAGGATCTCTCGATTCGGGTAATTGTCTTCTTCAAACCCTGTCGTCCAAATCTTGTGACAATCGTCTTTTAGCAGACCGATTCCAACGTATTCTGCGATGAGATCCTTCACTCCTGGGTGCGGATCGAGTATTACAAAGGGAACAATGCCCTGTTTCCTTGCGTGCTTCAGCAGAGGCTCAAGCTTACCCAGGCCGCTATACCCCCCAAGATTCTCCAACTGCATTGTTGTTCCAATCGTCCAACCCAGAGCATTGCTGAGTTCTTCAATAAACACCTGCTCAGAGTCACCCTCGACGATAAGCATCAGTCGTGTGAAAATCACTTCAGGATACAAGTACTCGTCCACTATCAATTTCTTGGTTTTATCGTTACTCAGGTCAAAATCGTTCCCGTATACTCTTTTTCTCCAACTTCTGTTTAATGTGGCACCCATTTCGTCAGGCTCGGGTTGCGACTCGCCTGTGAGCTCTTGAATGAATGCGTTCAACATGAGAACATACTCATAATAATCCTGGCATAGCAGTGCTCTTCCTTTCAGTTTCTTCCTTTTCTCATAGCTGACGATTCTAGTGAGTAGATACCAACTCTCAAGGGGATCTATGAATCTGGCATGTGATGCTAGACTGTCTCTCCAATGGATAACGTCCTCAAGGGAAAGCCCTGTTCTTGTCAGGAGTTCATGTGGATCGAATTGACTGTCCTTCCAATTCTCCCATTCCTCATATTGATATCTGTCCAGTAGTATCCCTAACCTGATTCTTCTGCGGCAAAGCGGTCCGTAAGGAGTCTCCAGCAAAATCAGGAGTGACAACCGTTTCCGATCACGCTCATCATCAGGAGGTGTGCATTTACCTTTGAACCACTGATATCTTTCATTGAAATCTTTGACGATCTGCTCCGACATTCCTTTCAGATCCGGAATGTATGCTTTGAATTGGATTTGAGATAGACAGTTTTCGATGAAATAAGCCTGAGCCGGATGATAGAAGAACATTACAGATCTATTGAATCCCTCTCCGAAAGTGCTCCACTGTCGATAATCGCCAACCTCAGGGAAATCTATCAGGCCGGATTTCAGAGAATATCGAAGTGTCTCCGGTGAGATCAATATTGAACGAGCTTGTGGATCGATCCGTTCATCTTCCACAAGTCTGAGGCGAAAGATCGGACGCACAAGGCCTTCTCGATCAAGGAACTCAAGTTCTTCTTCGCCATTGATCATACTCATCAGCCCTCTGTTTTCCAAGAATTCTGTGAAGTGGCCAACTTCAAGAAAACTCGACTGAGAGAAACGATTGGAGAGAGCTACTATGACCGCGTCCTTGGGAAACTCAGTTGATTTCACATGAATCAACTCCTCGTTTGCTCATCGCTTACACCTAAGACTATCAATGGAGTCATCAGGGACCATATTTGGTCCTAAGCCGCATCTTTCTCCATAAAGAATGCCAAGGAACATCAGTAGATTCTTGAGAGATTCAGCCTCAGCTTCTTCTCCTTCACCAAAGTAGGCAATAACCATCATTCCAGCCTTCTCGCGACTTTGGAACCGCCAGAGTCGGTACTTGTGTGTGATAATGTGATATCAGCCTTCCCCTGTTCTAAAAGGGTTCGTTCTATTGGGCCTCTGGTGGATGGATGACAAGCCTCGCTTGGTAGGAAATCAAAGCCAAAATATCAACGTAGCTGACAAAAGAAGTGGCATCAAGAAGATCAACGCATTTCTTCTTTGGTCGAGAATCCCGATTCTCCTAGCGATCAATATACATGTCAGTTCAAAAAGGATCGTTACTACGCCAGGGCCGTATGGCTTGAGATAGAGGTCAATCACGTCTATTATGTTCTTAGGAGAACTGAATTCTATGGAGTAGATGTCTAAGTATCCCCCTCTGAATGTTGCGGCTCTATACAGTCCGATGAGAGGCAACTTGAGGAGTCCATAGGCAGTTGTGCCGCAGATAAAGGGAACCGCTAGGGTCATGCTTTTCCTAGTCGCGCACGAACATGTCACAAGCAACGCAAAAATCCCTAGGTTCAGCCACCTTTTCTGCAAAGTGTCCCAAAATAGGTAGAGTCGATAGAGACTACCCAAATGCGACCAAGCATTTTCGTACTCATGCATCTCAAGACTTTGTATAGACCAACTGTATTCACTTCTAATTCTCTGTTCGAAAAATGATCTCTGCGACTCTGCAGTCCTAACAATAGACTCGGCTCCAGAGGTTTCTGAACATATTCGATCCCACTCTAGTGCGTAAATGGCCCAACTGTTGAATATGCTTGTCACATTCTTTCCAGTAGCTCTTGAGAGCGCAGTCGCAAAACGGTGAAGTCTTTCTCTGTCGGAGAGGTTGGCAGTGGTGTTAAGACCATACTTTTCAACGTACGTTCTGAAGGTTCGAAAGACCTCAAGCTCACATCGCTTCGCGAGATGCTCAATCATGAAACAAGATGCGCCGTACGCCCCGTTTCTTAGAGTTGAGTTGTCGTATGTTGTGTCGTTCCATCTCCAGGACAAAACATAATTTCCGCCATGGATCTTTGCCGCACGGGACGCCTGGTGAAACAGACTGTTCCGATCGTCATACGCATTTTTGGTGAAGTTGGCTCTTTTAGTTAGTTCTATCGAAAGAACCTCTGCCATTCCTTCATAGTAGTATATGGGGAGTAAACCTATGTCCGGGGTGAATACATGAATGATCTCATGGAAAAGCAATCTAGTTGCAGACCCCCCTTTTGGAATGAGGTGCTGCAATCTTCCATCTATGAATATCGTTGCATTATGGGAGTAGGCGACTCCCTCGACTGTAATTCCAAGAGTCCACGACCCAATTTTCGTTCCATATGGTGCCGAGACTAGGGTCATCCTTTTTGTAGGCTTGTATGATAGTATTGTGAAGGCCTCTGAGTATGCATGGTCGAACAACTCTTGGATACGGGCAATGGATTGATTTGACAATAACCGAGAGACGAAAAGATCTCCTTGTTTTTCTATGACTTTCGTGAAGGGAGACTCGCGATCCTCGGCGTCCAATAGCTTGTATGCAAAAGCAGGTATGAGTCTGATGCCTTCTTCAATCCTGAATGTGATCTCCTTTCTTGACTTCAGGTGCGAAATGTTCAACAATCGTTCTTGCCAGAAGACCTCTGTGTCCAGTGGCAGTCTGATGGAGACTTTACCGGGCCCAAGTACGAGAAATTCATGAAAACCACCAAAGTAGTAGGCTCCTCGATAGAACACCGAACCGTCACGCCACGTACAGGTTAAAGTTGTTGCTGCTGTCAGACTGAAGATCAAGTGAGTCTGTGAACTATACGGATCAGCTTTAACAGAATACGACAGGTTTTCCGGCTGAACATGGGTAATGATACTCGCAGGGGGTATGAGCAGAGTACACTTGCCATGCACAAGAGGAAAAAGATGTGCTTCCACATTTATGTCTCCTGAACGATTGATGTCGAGAATCCATTCAGTGGACAGTACTGCGTTTCCTGTCGAAAGTTGAGCATACGCGAAACCAACATTAGATGTCGTACTAAACAGCAGAAGGGCAAATGTGACTGACCTGAAGCTACTAGTAGGCAGATCCACATCCTTCGCCTTGCATCATTGAGCTTGAATCGCACTCATATTTCCTGACTAATCCCAACTGAACTGACATATTCTGTCACGTCTATCTGACTGGTCGAGAGTCTTAAGATTTCTTGCTCTTACTATCTCTCCATGCCTTGTATTCGCGCATCTGTCTTCGCCATTCATCTTCCTCTTCGCTGAGGTCGTAGGGATTCTCCATTCCGCGAGCTCTTTCTTCGGCTCCGAACTCTGCTTCCCACTTACCTGCATACTCTGCTTGCAGATCGTAGTAGCATTCCTTGCATATGCTGTTGTGCTTCTGTTCATCCTCTGTTCCATAACCGTAGCCCGGGCTGTATCCTCCGCATCCAGAACAAGTCCATCTACCACACCTGTCGCATCTGTAGCAAACCGTAGCTAACGGAATAGTCTCATATGTCCAGACTTCATCTCCACATATCTCACAGACGCCCAGAAACGTTCTCAATTCCTTTTCCTCCAAACCAACGCAGTTTTCAAGTCTTTTGACTTGCTTGAGGTTGATCTTGGGCAGAGGAAGACGAAGAAGAGGGAGAAGAAACTAGAGGGAAGGGATTAAACTGGCGGGGAACCCATCGTCCAGCAGCTCCTTCACTTCCATTACTACAACAGAGTCAAGTCCTTGCTCAACCAAAAGCTGTTTGAGACTTGACTTTAGGGAGAGTGTTTCAGAAACTACTAGAACTCGAAATCCTTTTGCGAGGTTTTTCCTGATATTGTATGCTGTGTTTTTGGTGCTTCTCTCGATCTCAATTGCTATGCGTCCGTCCACCAGCAGATCAGTTGCCTCACCAGAGCCGAGCGGATATTCCTCTTGAACTTGATGGCCTAGAGCTCGCACCTTTTCAGCCAACAGCTTTGTTATATGCTTGTGCTGGAGCCCGCCTTTTCTCTTGCTAGGTTGCTCCGGCAGCTTGTGGCCAAGTGCAGCGAGAGCCTCTCTTCCCTTTTCTGTCAGCTCAAAGGTCTTGCCCCAGTAACCTCTTTCCTTGTATGCTGGCAGCATTACGAGTCTTGCAAGCTCTTTTCTCAAAAGCATTGCTTGCGTTTTGTTTCCCTGGTATTCGTTCAGCCCTAATCGTGTATATCTCTCTATCACTTTGCTCAGTGGATTCTTCACTATGTCTATCAGCAGATTTCTCTCCGCTTCAGATAGCTCGTTCCCTACGTTCTCGTCTTGTGCTTGAATTGAGTCTTGTCCCTGTTGTTCTCCATTCGCTATTCTCCCTGTTTGTCTCTTTGGTTTTGTTTTCTGTTTCTTTGTTTGTTTACTCTGAATCATAATTCCTCTAGTTTCTTCGGATAGTCGCATTTCTGTCCGAGTTCGTCCTAATTCCTCGTAAAACCACACCATTCGCTGTCTGAGCAGTTCGTCGCTTACAGATCCTTTGTCGATATCGACCTTTGGAATTTCGATCAGAAAAGGTTCCGGCCATCTGCCTTGAAGTTTCACTATCGCTTGACCGACCTCAAGCTTCGTTAAGATATCTCTCTCCTCACCGGTCAGGTTTAGTGCTGAGGCCATGACGCCTATATCGGTTCTTTCTTTCAGACCGAAGCAGACAGTTGCGTAAGTGTTGCCAAGCGCTGGTATTGAGAGCAGGCTTGGATCCTGATCGATAACTATCACAGACTGTCCGAATTCCCTGACCTCTCTAAGAAGAATGTCCGTTATAGTTTCAGTTCCGGAGATTATCTGAAGCTTTCTTGAGAGGATGTGGTGAGCTTCCTCGATGATGCAGATGTGTTTCAGCGTTTCTCTTTTTCCTTCAGCCATCCTAAAGTGATGAATCCACAGTAGCAGCGATTCTGTCAGAAAGATCTTAGCAGAGTCTGTGAGAGCGTCAACCTCCAGGATTACGTTCTTGGACAAGATGCTATCGATTGGGTAGTTGCCATGGTTGAGAATTCTGTCCATCTCACCAAAACAGAGGGCAGCAACAGCGCGGAGTGCTGAGGCAAGCCACTGAGTCTCTCTTCCTTTGCACTCGTAATTCTCTAGGTATGTGAGCACGTTCCTGAAGCTTGGCCAGTTAACATTTCCAACATATATGCCGAAGTCTCTGTACACTGAATCGATCGCCTTGGATAATACGTAGGCCACGCCTTCGCCTAGGAAGTAAGCGTGGGAGATTATCTCAATCAGCTTGGAAAGCCAAACGTGTGGACTTGTTCCCCTCGGAGGTATCAATGGATTAAAGTGAAAGGGACAGACTTCGCGGCCAACCGTGAGGACCAGTATTCCCTTGCTGCTTGCCTCAGGGAGAGCTGTAAGATCGCGGTAATTGCGTTTCCAGTCAACAATCAAGAATGGCTTACCCTTTCTGAGGAACTGCTTGACTAGAAGCAAGGCGAGATTAGTCTTGCCGCTTCCAGTTGAGCCTACGAAAAGGAGATGGCGAATCATCTCTTGCTCTCGTATGGCGAATGGATATGTTCGGTTATGATTATGGATTGTTCCGACGAGGAAATCACCGTTTGCTGTGGCTGCATCTGGGTAGTTGAAGACTGGAACTTCTCCTGTCAGCTCGGGAAGAAATCGCAGCGTGAGGTATGTGTTTAGGTCGCCCTCGATCGAATCTGCTTCATTGTCCGCAAGCTGAGACAAAATTACTGATCGAACCAACTGTTTATCGAGAAGCTGAGCAACTCTTTCCTTTCGTTCTCTCACACCATTAGTTGTAAAGGTATATCCTCTCAAAGATGTGCCTCCATGTGTCATTTTCACTTCCTTTTCCACGGTCTAGGATTTCTTTGACATGCAGCGTTTCCGTCTTGCACTTCTTACAGTAACTTCTGATAGTCGCTTGTTCGAAACCCAGTTCTTTCAAATTCTAATCTCTCGAAAGCAACCTCGCGGCCAAGGCTGCAAGAAGAATGAAAACAAGACCAATAGCGACCAACTGGATTTCCCAGGGCATACAGTATCTTTGTAACAATCCGACAACCCACGCAACCAATCCTATGCTGAATGAAGCTAAGCCCAGAAGCAACAATACCATTAGGGTTTTTTCTATGGAATCTTTGAAACTCAAAATGGATTCACCCCTGACAGCTTTTGGTCAGATATCCGCGCAACTCTAGGTCGAACTGAGCAATGTCATCATCCGAGCCATACACTTCTCGAAAAGCTGCAATGGCTTCAAGCCCTAGATCGGTAACCGACCTCTTCGAAAATATCGCTACACCCTTTTTCACTGTCAGATTTGCATTCAGTAGTTCAGTTAGGCAACTTTCCACGTTCTTTCTAGGCATCTTCGTCAGTTCTGAGATGATGCTTGCGCGGGTCACTTCGTTTGCAACTGCAACGAGAATTTTGTAAGGGCCTTTGTTGAGAGGAAGAAGTCTTCTTAAGCAGTCAACGCAGTAGTGGGTGTTCGTGTATTTTATCCCGCATTGTTGACAGAGCTTCCTTCCGCACGAATGGCAAATGCTGAACTCTTTTTCATCGATCTTTAGTGCTTTACCGCAGCTATCGCAGACTGGTTGCCGCGTGACTCGCATGATCCTATTATCTACAGGAGAAGTTAGGAGCTCTCTTCCTCCTAGAAGCCCGGGAGCTTCAACTACATGTTTTTCACTGAATATTGTTTGCGGTCTTTCACTTTGGTTCTCAAGCTGAGAGAGCCTACTTTCAACTTGGGCAAGTCTGTTATCGATTCGAGCTAACACCTGCTCCAGAACCTGCCACACATTCCGCCTTGCATTATCATCCATTCTGATCACCAGGAAGTAGAGCAGAAAAGAAGCGAACGTCATGCGTCTTGAAGAAACGGTTCTCTTCAGACACCTATAGACGAGATAAGCCAGAACAACCACAAGCACTATCCGAAGCAAGATAGCAATCGGAAGCAGATGACTGCTGTCTGTGGGTTCTGATTGCTATGCGTTTGAGTCTGGAAAGCATTGACTGCCTTTCCTGTTTGGTTTCATCTACTTCTTGTTCCCTCAGCCATCCCTCGAAGTTGCATACCGAGCAGTCCGTTCTTCTATCGACTTTGTATCTTTTCAGCTCAAGCGGATTTGTGTATAGAAACAGATTGTACTCTTCAGGAAACCTTGTTTCTCCTTGAAGGATCATTAGCGCGAGTTTGGCTGAGCACAAAGCTGGTATCGATAGATCTACCCACAATCCTTGTTGAGCATGCAGTTCGTCTTCGGAAAGATTGTATGCTTGTGCAGCTGATCTATCTACATGATACGATTGCGCTGTCACATTGAACATACAGTTGAAACATGCTGTCCTATTAGGCATGACTGAAAGGACGTAGCCACCAGACGCCTTTTCAAAGATGCCGCCGTAGACTGCGGGGATGTTCTTCTCCACGGAAATTTTGTTGATCAGGCTGTTGACTTTCGCGCTGCCGCTAGATGCCATGACAAGATCGGAGCTTGCCACAAGTTCTTCGAACTTGTCTGTCTCTTTCAAAACATCGATCTCGTATGTTCGGACTCTTACAAACGGATTGTGTAGTTCAATTGCTCTTCTGCAAATCTCTGTCTTTGGCTTGCCTATGTCTTCTATCGTTCCTTCGTGACGAATCACGTTTGCCAGTTCGAGCTTTTCATTATCAACCAAAATGAAGTTGCCAATGCCTGTATTTCCAAGATATTTCGCTATTACCGAACCACCGCTGCCAAGACCAACTATCGTGACCGTCTTCTTTGCAAGAAGCTCGTGTTGTGTGATCTTTGTAACTCTGTCAAGCAATTCGCTTTCATCGATGCTTGCTGGGATGCGGATGACTTGGTGCGGCAATTCGGCGAATTCCGTTCCTTGCTCGTCTAAGTCCCAAAAGCTGAATCCTTTGAGGGTTGCTAACATTATGATATACCAGGGTCTTTGACTGTTTTTGATCTGCTGAAGCTGGTGTTTATCTCCACAGCTCGGACGAGGAAAGCCGCTCCAAGGATGAAGATGATATTCGCCAAGCAAACGAATGTTTGGTTTAGCTGTTTGAATCTCTGCTTTCTTTATCGTTGCATACTCATTATCGGGAGAGAAACTCATCGCCGTTCTTCTTGCATTTGGTCCGCCGTCTATGTAATCAGTTAGCTCAAGGATTAGACTTGGATTGTGGATGATGCCGAGTAAATAACCACCAGACTCTAGTCCTCTTGAACTCCAAAATCTTGCATCTCTGTGGATTTTTCGAAGCAGATCTTTGCGAATGATTACTTTGCTCGGATGGATCACTTCATTCTGCCTCCGTAGAAATCGTCTAGAAACCTCATTGTTGTTAGGTAGACGGCATAGGCAGTCCAGTCAGGGCTCCACTCTTGATCCTTGATGTAGCAGATAGTGCCGTCAGAATGGATGTGATAGTTGACGCATGGCATTTTCGGATTCGAAACGTGTACTTGCATCTTCTCGTACGGATGATTGTCCGAATATTCTAGGAGAATCGTATGGCCGTGAAGATAGCCCTGCCAAGCCAGTTTTCCATTTTCATCGTCCTGGTTAAGGGAAAAGGAGGTGTTGTTAAGCATCTGCTTGATTTCTGCTTGGAGTCTTCTCTGGCCTTGAGGTGTCAGATACCACTGCATTTGGTTCTTTCTCCTTTGCCAAAGACATCCGCATAGCCACAATTAGTGCTCCAGTAGGCGTGATGTTCAGTGCCCGGTACTCAGAGATTTTTTCATTGACTTCGGCGTTCTGTGAATCAGTTGCCCCTATCACTTTTAGTTTGAAAGGGCTTCTTGGATAATCAGCGGGATACTGGATTCTTGTTTCGCCTAAACCTTCTATGCTGCCTATCCATAACAGCAGGCTCAGATCTTCTTGATACAGATCAAAGTCTGGAAAATATCGTTTCATCTCTTGATATTCTGCTTTGAGCCTCTGTATCTCGCTTGGAGTTGTATACCAACTTCTTGCTTCTTGGCTTTCCATCTCTGCGGCCATCTCTGTAGTTCTTCTAGCGAATGGAAAAGGGATTTGAGGAGCTTTGTCCGCTCCTCTACCCTTCCATAGTTGTGGAAGCTTCAGCCACCAGGTTGTCTTCGGGATTTCCGTAGCATCGGGCGGCAGATTTGCCAGTCTGTCGCCCTTCTCTCCATCGTACACCCTTCGGGATGTTGGAGACACGTACACTTGTCCGTCCGGAAGTCTCTCATCTGGCGAACCCTCAAGAACCACTCTGCTCTCATTCAGCAAAGCTTGTGGTACAACTTTTCTATATACCAATTCTCTCACCTCTCTTTGGTTCGCTTTCACCCAACCGTCGCCGATTGCGTCCTGAGGAACCATTCAGGCCAACAATTCTCTTGCGAGCAATCGTTGGATATCAAGAAAATCAAGGCGCTTGACTGATAGAAAGAATCGAACAGCTCGTCGAAAGCGTTACAGAATATGAACCAGATGATCGACTCTTTCTATTACGAACTTGGCTCCAGCATTAGTTAACTCTTCCCTGCTCCCTATTCCTGATAAAACTCCCACTGTTGGTACGTCGGCAGCCTTTCCGGCTAGAATGTCTGTTGTGGTGTCCCCGACGTAGAGCGCATTCTCAGGCTCCACGCTCACGTACTTCAAAACTTTTCGGATTCCACACGGGTCAGGTTTCGGATTACTTACTTCATTCGCAGAGACTGCGATATCGACTGCATCGCACAGACCAAAACTCCAAAGAAAACTATCCAGCATCGGTCTGGTCGCATTGGTAACGATGGCAACCTTGTATCGTCTATTTTTCAAAATCTTAACTAAGTCGATAGCGCCGGTTATCTCAGTCGCATATCTCGGCATGTAGAAGCCGGCGTAAGAGCGGTCGATTTCTCTGACAGCGGATTCAACGAAGCTTTCGTCCAAAGAGCAAGAAGGTAGCAAGTCAAGAAGCATACCCCTTAGATCTGTTCTGTGCACTCGGTCTAGGATTTCTCGGTAGCTTGGAGGTTCCAACTGATAACGCTGGAACCAGTCCTTCATTTGAAGATAGATAGCCTGTCGGCTGTCGATGATTGTACCATCCAGATCGAAAACTACAGCTCTAATACTATTCATGGTTAAACGCCCCAAAATCCTTTTAACGATAACTGAAGGCGAAAAAACGGAACTGCTTAAGCTGTCAGCTTTATCTTGTATCGATGCCAAAGTTCTAGCATGAGGAACAACCATCGATGGAAGTTCCAAGAGCAAAACGGAGAGATCAAAGGATTTAGTCTAGACTATGACGGCTTTGTTGGTCGAGACAAAATATACAGAGCTTTTCTTAACGCGGTCAGAACGTATGACCTAGAGCCTTACATATGTTGTATCGACGCAAACATGTTTGACCAGCACATTGCCAAAAAAGACCTATGCGTCGATGAATTCGAAAGGCTCTACGGAGGAAGAAGACTCGACATTTCCTTTCTGGATCTGATGGCCGAGAAGAAATCGGTCCTCGCAAAACTCTTGGATTTGCCGAGAGGATATGCTCAAGTTAGAGCCGGATACTACGGGGATATGAGGATAGAGTTTCGCAACCTAGATATTGAAACAACTTTGGCAGTGCTTGAAAAGTTTCTGGGCGAGCTGCGACTGGAAGTTCCTCTAGGGCTTATTCAAAAAGACTACGAAGATGCTTTAGGGAAATAGAATTTTCAAGACTAGGGTGGCCAAAGAAAAGCCGGAAAAACCAACAGCTAGAATCCACTTGATCCATTCTATGCTCGTACGAACGCCTTTGAGGTCACTCCTTAGCGATGCCAACTCATTTCTTGTTTCCTTGACCATTGACCTTGATTCTTCGAGAACAACTTCGGACCTTCCTACTGCGATGTAAGCTTTGGCCAAGACATCAGATATCGCGATGAGGCTTGAAGGATCCTTATCTGCCTCCATCACAACAACACCTTCCAGCGGCCTCAGAATCTAGCGGTTTGGTTGAGCGAAGGCGCTCATATTCTTGGTACAACCTTTCTAGCAGTGGGACGATTTTGTGCCTTATCCTCAAGGAGCAGAAAATCTCAACTCCAATGGTCCAAACCCGGCTCCTCTCGAATTTCACTGTGATCCTTTCATGCTTTCTTCCAAGCCTAATAACCAGTAAGTTCAGGCGTCTTCCAACATAAAACGCATCTCCGATCTGCTCATTCTCTGACATAACCACTCCTCTATACTTGTCAACTGGATCATTCAGGAGCTGTGCTCCGTAAACTTCTCGCAGGATATGACCGACAAAGGCCAGAAGAACTTCCCTTATCTTCCCTCGACCGCGAATTTCCACATGAACGACTCTCCTCGTCGCGAGGTCAAGGTCAACAACGTAAAAGGAAGAATTGAATGGGCTAATTCCAGAAGTGGGATCGTCTCTAAGGGTCTGCGTACGGGCACGCAATTCATCAGCTTTGTCGAAAGGAATGGCTCCGGTCCCTTTCCATGACTTGATGATCTCCAAAGCTTCCCCGCGGCTGACGCCTCTGGCTTCGGATTCTGCCGATTCACCCCACCCCATCCGACCTTTTCTCAACTTGTGCTCACATTTTGTCAGCATATCCTCTATCATCGATAGAATCCTCCCGGAATGCAACCAAGCGGTTGCGCGGACGCGTCTGACACGGCCCGCCGAGCCCCGGTTACACTAAGCTAGGGTAAGAACGCTTATTTAAGGTTTTACCCGATAATAATGTAAGAGGCTTATGAGCTTAGTCAAGCGTACTATCGGCAAAAGGCGCTATTGGTATCTCAAGCTCCCAGGTCCTAGAGAAATCTACCTGGGTCCAGAGGATGACCTTAAACTCAGAAGGTTGAGAGAAGCGATCGAATATGTTCGACCCCGAGTTGAGCATTACAGTGAGATACTCCAAGAGTTGGAAGGGTCACTTCCTGAGGAGGAACGCCGGCGGCTACAAGAAGCGTTACCAAAGGAAATCATAGGTTCGAAAACGCCATTTTGGCAGGAAGGCTCTCTTAGGATTGTCCTTCCAAACCGCTTTGTTGAAAGGTACAGTAGCCTTAAGCCTAGAAAAACCATAGGCGAACGCACAACCAGAGATGAGACCCCCATTGTCTTTCTAGAAACAGACAAGGGCATTCTCATGAGACCACTAAGCGACGTGTTGAACGATCAAGAGATGAAGAGACTAACCTTTGCTCCGATTTCTGGTTTGTCACTGAAGGAGATTTCAAAATTGATTGACGAAGAAGCAGACAAGAAGCAGTGACTGAATGTGTCCTTCAATCTATTCTTTCATAGCTTCAAAATTCTGATTCCCATTCTTGAATGTTCCATTCTTGTCGCATTTCTGGTACTATTCTGGTCTCTTGGCCTCTTTGCCTGGTCGTCTTTGGAGCAGATCGTACTGTACCTGATATGCGTCACAGTTCTCCTCTACTTATGCTCCGTGGCCTTGTCCCTTTCTCTATACATAGGGAAAGGGGCAAGAATTCTTCCAATATACATTCTAATACTTTCAGCTATAGGTATTGCTGCCCCTATTCTCATCGCGCAACCTGTTGCAACAGGCTTCGAGGGACAAATATTCACTCTGACAACGACGTGGAAAGAGACCATGATGACGAGAACGTTGTCATATTCGTACCTGCTAATCCTTCCTTATCTTTTTGAATTCTACATCATTTTTGCGGCACTCTTTACAAAACCAGAAAGAATACTCTTACCATCCTCCAAGACTCACGAAGTCAAGGGAGGAGAAATATGGGAAATTTATCAGAAGCTCACTACAAGGCTTGGCGTAAAGCCCCCCAATCTTTTTTCTTCGGACGAACCTAGCGTTTACTCATTCGGCCTGGAAAAGGATAGAAGTAGCATAGTTCTTTACAAAAAATGCAGTGAATTGGATCAGGCAACGCTGGAGGCAATCGTGGCACATGAGTTGTCCCATGTAAGATCAGACGTCGGACATCATACGCTTCGGCTATTCTTTACTGGAATTCCCCAGTCTAAACTCTTACATCTTCCCACTGTCCCGTTTGTTTTGTCCGTCCTATGGTTCTTTCGTGACTTCCTATATTACTCGCTGGATGTTAAGGCCTTAGTCATATTGAATCTTGATGCTAACACTGTTGAACTGAATGTTGCAGAGGCATCGTCATACTTTAACAATGTTATGCCATTGTTCCTAGCTTTGACCTCCTTTTCATTGGTTATATTCGCGAACGCGTTCCTCTTTTTGGCGATTGGTCTCAATAGACCCGTATGCGAACTGGACGAGTTCAAAGCTGACTTTACAACATATCTCCTGCTAGACGACGCAGATGCTATCTGTACCTCACTAGACCGTTTTAGGCGCCTTCAGATCTCGTATTATATTGAGAAACCATCAACAAAGAGTACTTGGCTTCATAGAGCAAGGCAGGCCTACAACAGGGTAATGAGTAAGGGCTTCTTTTCCAAGGAATATTCTAGTTGGTTGGAGTACTTTAGACAAGACTATGGAGAGTTATGTCTAACCTTCGGGAAGGGCTTTGACTTTCCTAGAGATCGCCTAAGAAAAGACTTCGTTAAGTTCATAGATAAGTTATGCAATCAACATGTCAAGTTAAAGCCTGTTAAGACAAGCGTTCGATTGGACACCCTGTGGTTCGTTAGGAATAGTATCTTCGGAGCGCAGGTTGCGATAGCCGAGTGGTTACAAGAAGACGTGTATAGAATACCGACCGAAACTAGGATGAGAGTAGCTAACTATCTATTGGGAAATCTAGATTCCTTCAACGCTAAGGCATGCTCCAGGATGGCCGAAGCCTCATTGCACCAAGTTGTGACAATAGTTCTAGCGTTACTCACTGACGGGAGCTTGGACCTAACCGAGATTCCGACCACATTTGCAGAGATGCAAAAAAGGAGAGATAACTAGGAGTCTCAGATTTCCAAGATTTTCAGTAGAATGCGCTCCCTTCCCAAGTTCGACATGAAGCCCCCCGCACAATGATGTGTCCTAGAATTCAGGCTTAACCAACTCAAGCTTACTGACGATAGCGTTGAAATCTTGGAGAAGCGTTGCAGCTTTCTGGAGTTCTCTAGCTTCCATGAAAGTCATGGATTTCCTAAAATCTTCACTCAGGGAAGAGACTTCCTGCTCGATCGTCTTCATGGTTTTTGTGTTTGCAATCACAACGAGCTTCTGTACCGTAGGGTTGTTCTTTGCCCTTTGAAGGTTGAGAATAAGAGAGTCTACTGAGCCACCCTTCTGAACCTCAAAGACGTAATTGACGACTCCTAGGTTTGCTATTCTGGCAGTCCATAAAGCATCGACTCTTGCACCTTTCGCGACCTGTACGTTGCTGTCTGCCTCGAAACCTAGACCCGAGCCTATTGCTACTAGCTTTTCCACGATTTCGTCATGGTCAAAGTCATAGTCCTCCGCAGGTTGTGCCTCGATAGCCCTAATCTCTCTTTGTTCGTAGATGTAGTAGAGAAAGTAGTCAACATCTATGAGGTTTGGGTTCTCGAAACCTGCTGCTTTCATTTCGTCTCTTATTGCCTTTAGTACGTCATTGCAGTCTACATACTCTCCGCCGCTTATCTGATACTTCAAAGGAACTTTCTGGATGCCAAGAATTTTGAAAGCTTCTCTGGTCTTCTCGTTCCACAGTCCAAACTCCTCAGGATGAACGAATGCTAGGATCTCTGTAATAGACGCTGGACCAAGACCTTTCACATTTCTCCTAAAGTTTTCATATCTCTCCTGGATTGGCTCTTCTCCCCACAACAAAGCTTTGAGCTCTTTGCGTAACGTAGCGAAATCTATTGTCTTCAAGATTCTTTCGACTACGTAGCTCTTGTTTCCGAAGATTTGGCTTGCCCACAGTATGCCGATGATCTGGGAGAACTCTGGCTCTGTTAGCTCGTCAATATGATCCTTGGCAAGCGTCTTTTCAAAGAACTCTATTCTCTTCTTCCTGTCCTCTAGCCACTCCCTTCCCTGCTCTGTTCCCAGGAATTCTCGAAACCGCTTAAGGGCGTCTGTTGTCCTCCCCCTTTGAGTATTGCCAAGTGCGTTCGATCTAGCCATAACGGCACTCTCCAGAGAATACTTGTCGTCGAGAGTTCAAAAAGATGACACCGACTGCCTAGGAAGGCTGCAAACCAATGGGTTGACAGAAGTGCAAAACTATATGAGCTTTGCGAGCGAATACCTACATGATGGAGATGCGTAGACCGGATAGACTTACTCGGACAATACTTGATTTGCTCGAAGAAGATCCCGGTATGTCTGTAAAGGAGATGGCTCAGCGTCTCCGACTCAACAGAACTTTCTTGTCAGGCTATTTGACTGCTCTGGAGAATGAGGGTCGTCTAAGGTCCAAGAACATAGGACCAGCAAGGGCATACTTCAACGACAACTCAAATTCAAGAGGTAATCGGAATGCTAAGTGAAGACAACACTAGCCTCGTTAGCTTTGCAATGGACGAGTTGAACTACATGGTTCAACTTCGGAGAGCTAACAGCGTAGGATGGGAGGGATATGATGGTAGATAGGAGGTCATTCAAGTCTGATGTAAGTTTTCTGGAAAAGATCTCCATGGGTGCGACCGGCACTATTGCTGTTCTCAACAACTTGAAGAAGCTTGGACACGCACCCATTGAGCTTGAACGTGGCTCAACGAGCTTCAAAATTTGGAAGAACATAAAGATCAAACGTATCAGAGTGCCCGATATTCTTTGCATAAACTGTGGAAGATGTGTGGAATCTAGAACAAAGACCAAGCTAGAAATCTCTATGTCTCATTCTCAAGCAGACCCAGAGCGAGGATGGGATTATGGCTTGGACGATAACGACCTCGTAGCATTTGTAGTCTGTAGCAAGGCAGGCGATAAGCCCATAGATTGGCGAGCTAGCGAGGCTATACAATATGTTTCGGTCAAGGACTTGCGGTCGGTTCAAAAAAGCGGTCGTAGCATTCTGACTCGACCGAAGGGAGCGGAGGAAGGCTTCGAGATGAGGATAATTTGGCCCGCGACGATCGCTAACGCTCCTGGTACCATCACATCAGTTAGCCGAGATCGAATTCAGTATCGAAGAGAGACCGATGGGAGGCTCATCACTTTGGGGCTTAAGGGAAAAGGACGGCTTATGACACCATTGGTTAAGGAAAACGAGGATGTTACTAAGAATCAGATCATTGCCTCTGTGGTTCCTGTAAGTCTGGATTTTTCTTGTGATAAATCAGTCTCCGAACATCACTATATCAAGCTCCTTTCGAGCACATCGCTAAGTAAGAGATATACAGCAGTCAAAGCGCTTGCCCACTTTGCGTCGCCTCAAATTGCAGACTCCCTCGTTGACAAGGTCAATGACTCCAACGAGCACGTGTACGTAAGGCTTGAAGCCGCAGGGAGCCTCGCACGGCAAGGAGACAATCGTGGATACGATTTCATTCAGCAGTGCCTCAGGGATTCGTACCTACAAAATAGGTTGGAGGCTGTTGTCGTGTTGGGAGAGATTGGCGGGGACACTTCTTGCAAGATCCTGATCGATACCCTCTCAGACAAAGAGCAACATCCAGAGATACGTGCTGGAGCTGCTTGGGCTCTCGGAGAACTACGTAACAAGACAGCCATGAATGCACTTATCGAAAGCTTTGTTGAGGTTGAGGAAGACATCCGTATTGAAGCTGCCAGAGCTTTAGGTAAACTTGCGCAACGCTTTGCTCCTGAAATCATCCGCGAATTCCCGCAAGCAAGTCTTTCAAAAAGACCGGGCATTTCATGGGCGTTAAGCAAGGCGGGAGCGTTTACCATTCGCGAGATGTTGGACCTATTGGTGGATGATGATGCACGTCAGTGGGTTGCTTACATGATCGGTACTCAAGACGAAAAGAGGTACATCTACGAAATAGAGCAACTCAAAGCAAGAGATCCAGAAGTCTATTTTGCTGTAACAGTGTTGTGGAAAATAATGACGAGCTGGATATGGAGGTTGGAAGAATGGTAGACGAGCCGCTGCCCAAGGTCATCGCCGGAAAGCTTCCCAAGCCTCTATACACTACTAGATGTGGCGTAGCTTACGTCGGAGATGCTCTTGCACTATTGAAGATGCTTCCAAATGAATCGATAGATCTTGTCGTCACTTCTCCTCCTTTTCCACTTCAACGCGCTAAGAAATACGGACAGCCTGCCGAAGAAAATGAATTTGTCAAATGGATTCTTCCATTCACTTCTGAGATCAACCGCACGTTGAAGGACACAGGAAGCTTTGTGATCGATCTTGGAGGCGTCTATGAGAAAGGGAGACCCGTCCGGTCCTTGTACAACTACAGGCTTCTAATTGCGTTGTGTGATGAACAAAGCTGGAGGCTTGCAGAAGAGTTCTTCTGGTTCAATCCGTCAAAGCTTCCATCACCGATTGAGTGGGTCAATAAGAGAAAGATAAGAGTGAAAGACGCAGTGAATACCGTTTGGTGGCTCTCTAGAACTGACTTCCCTAAGGCCAACATAAACAACGTACTGATAGGGTATTCTGACAGAATGAAAAAACTATTTGAACTGAGAGAACGTTTCTACAGACCTAAAGAAAGACCTTCAGGTCACCAAATAAGCGATAGATTCATGTCACTTGATGAAATGAAAGGGGCAATTCCACCCAATCTACTAGTCATGCCAAATACCGACAGCTCCTCAGTTTACATGAAAGGCTGCTCAGTAGTAAAAGTAGAACCAAATCCAGCCAGATTCCCAGAGGAACTTCCTGAGTTCTTCATCAAGTTTCTCACGGAGCCGGGAGACATAGTCTTGGATGTATTCGCTGGATCGAACGCAACAGGAGCAGCGGCGGAAAGACTAGGAAGACACTGGATCGCCTTTGAAATAAACAAAGAATACTTAGCATCTTCCGCCTTTCGCTTCCTCAATAGACTGGAAGAAAAAGCCGCGCTAGAGCTCTTTAGAAAACTAACATCTACAAGGGGCACGACTGATCTGTCAGGGAAAGTTGCCTCACTAACTGGTTTCTGTCGAACCGAGTAGAAAGGTAGTCACGGACTTGAATTCTTCTATTCCTAACAAAGAACGGCTCAAGACACCAATAGGGACTAAAGACCAATACGGCCGGCCGCCGCCATATTGGTGTTCATTAGTAAACCATTCTCTGGGATACGCTATACGCCATATTGCTCTGCTTAATAAAAAGGAAGCGGGACAATGTTGTTGACTGATACAGATCTAGCAAGTAAAATATGTTCAGACAAGAATTGGAAGGAAGACGACAAAATTCATATTTATCCATTTTCAGAGGATAGTTTAACACCCGTTGGTTATGATTTGAGGGTTGGCAAGCTTTATTCATCCTCGACCCGTGGAGGGCCCTTCCGATTAGAAGACAATGGTCAAATTGCAATTAGCCCCGGGGAGACTGTTCTAATTGCTACCACGGAAAAAATTGGAATGCCTAAAGACAGATCAATATCGGGGCTCGTCACGTCTAAGGTATCTAAAGTTTCAAAAGGTTTGTCCCACGTATCTACAACAATTGATCCTGATTGGAATGGCCCTCTCCTAGTAGCAATAAATAACTACTCTAGAAACACCATAAAGCTGCAAGTTGGCGAGCCCTTTTGCACGGTGATCTTCTTTGAGAATAAATCACCCTCAACAAAGAGCTGTGGAAAAGTCTTTGGTAGATTAGATATTCTTGTAGACGAACTATCCACTGCTGCCCAAGCAGCACGCAAAAGAGAATTTCTTTGGCTCTTGATTCCCGTCTGCACTATCCTATTTTTCGGAGGGTCGGGATATATCATCTTCGGAGATCGACCTGGGTTCGCGGCCATGGTAGCAGTCGGTATCGCTGTGGCCCAAATAGTACAATCAATAGTGGTGAGGAGATAACATATGGAAGAATATGTCATGGTCTTCCCAGCAACCTCACTAATGGAAATAGGGTATTTTCAAGGGATTTCCTTTGAAACTAGAAAATGGATCGAAATCATATTGGAGCAGAAAAAACACAAGTTTATGAGAAGGCCAGACGTTGAAACAGACCCCAATTATAAGCAGTTAATTCCTTACGTGATTCTGAATCACAAAGACACCTTCTTTAGCTATAGGAGGGGAAAACCAATAACAGAAGAACGGCTTTTGGGCAACTATTCTATCGGAATCGGAGGACATATATCGGTAAATGATCCCAGCTTTTTTAGTATAGGTTACGAAGAAGGACTTTGCAGAGAAATGACGGAAGAGATCGAGATAGAAAGCAAACATGAAATGAAACTTGTTGCGCTCCTAAATGATGACACGAATGAAGTAGGCAAGGTGCATTTTGGAGTTATTCATATCGCCAGACTAGATGCACCCTTTGTAACAGCAAAGGAGAAATCCATTAATAAAGTCAAGTTTGTTAGCATCCCGGAATTAAAGAAGAGCATTCATAAGTATGAAAATTGGTCAAAAATTTGTATTGATCACATTGAGAAGTTACTCTCCAAATTTAGGGATTCGCAATACGGGGAATCTACGATGACCCATTGTCAACAGACCAAGCAGTTTCCTATGCAGTCAAGCTCAAGCTCTCGGGCTTTAATACAAGAATAGCGAGCTGTGCCATAATCAACTCAGCTAACCTTATCACAAACGATAAGAGATTCTACGATAGGTTCTCACCTAAAGCCAAAGAATGCGGTATTACTGTCTTCTTCCTACGAGAGACGACTGAGGACGATGTAAGATAGTTATGAGACAAGATAATTACTGAGCTTCCTATTTCTGATGAAGAATGGCTCTGGATACCAATAAGGGCTAAAAACAAAACTAGTCGCTCTGGGTAGCCTCGTTATCAGCTTGGAGCCAGGATGCAATGTCACCTCCTTGAATCTCGTTATCTCTGTCTCACTCATCGCAGCCATCATGAAGTAAGTTCCGAGGTTTCTTGCTTCGGCAGGAATGCTGGTAGAGTACTGAGTTATCAGAATGAATCCGACTCCACGCTTTCCCAGTTCGTTTAGGCAGTGGATTAGATTCTTTGCTTTCAGTAGCCTGGTCTCATCAAGCACGACAAGGAGCCTCAGCTCATTTGTTTCCTGCCACGCACTTGCGTCCTGATAGATTTCTTCCAACTCGTTTGTGATGTCCGTCTTTCCTTTTGTGAAAATAACTTTCAGCATATCATGTTTGGTCAGTCTATTGGCTATGGTTCCATGAGGGTCAAAGACAACGACTTTAATGCCATTGGCTAGTGCTTCCTGAATTAGGATCAGAGAGAGGAAGCTCTTGCCTACGCGAGTCTTGCCGAAGACAATGGCATGACCTGTTAGAACGTCAAATGGAAAGTACACTCTTCTTCTAGTGATCTTCTTTTTGATAATCGATTCAACCACATAACCAAGCAGAGCCTTTCTTGGTCCTTCAATGCTGACCTCTTCAGAGGGTATGTGAATTTGCTCTTCGATTGGTTCTTCCGTTGGTAGTTCTAATGCTGAGGTAAACATCTTTCTCAGGACTGATGCGACCTCTTTACTTGAATTAAAACCTGCGCAATCATTTGCTAGAGCCAAGGAATAGTATGGCCTAACTTCATCCCAGAAAGGAAAAAACTCCGGCCTAAAAACAATTAGCGGATCTCTAACTGGAGAACATTTCACAAAGTATGTAAGATTCGCTTCAATTTCAGCAGCCCTTCTTCTCGCTAAGATCTCGTTAACTGTTTGGTTAAAGTCGTCTGAAGGGTTGGTATATACGTAGAAGAATAGAGCTGCGGCGAACAGATTTTCCTTTATCAGGAAGTACTGTTTCAAATGTTCTTGCGCTTGCAACTCCAAACTCTTGGAAAGCTCCACGAACTTCTTTGCATAATCCTCTTCCTCCTTCATCTGCTTTGGCAGGTAGCTGGGAAACGGTCCACCAAGTACAGGAGCCATCTTCTGTTGTTCAAGCTGTAGCCTTGATGTGTCAGCTTTCTCTTTGTGAAACTCATAATTTCTTTTTGCCCAGTTCAACCTTCCTTGCAATTCGTCAGGTACATCAGGTTCAAGCTTGAAAGGGATCTCATTCATTGTGACTAGAACTGCTTTGAATAGAGGAGAACGCGAAAGATGGTCTAGGAGGCTAGAAGCAGCTTTCCATTGAATATCCTTCTCAAAGCTCAAGCCAAACTTTCTAATGAAATTCTCTCGATCAACAACTTCCTTAGCAACTAAGCATGCCACGCCAATGAACTTGTTATCTCTTTCCAGAATGCCAATAGAATGTTCATCGCTCCAGTACATCTTGGAGGGATCTTTGAACTCTTGAAATCCGGAATATGCGCTTGTCTTTGTATCCTCACTTACATTGTGGTCTCTATCCCAACTTCCAGGTCCATATATCTGCTCGTATGCCCATCTCTCCCACTTCACGTAATCATCTGAAGGTTGTGGAGCCACACGATCACCAAACTATCCTGATCCCCTAATGTCATGAAACTCGGTACGTTTCGAGTGAGAGAAAGCAACTAAGCCAGTCACTTCCACTTTCTTTTTCCGCTCGCTTTTCTGCGCTTCTTTCTATTCTTCTCTCTACTTCTTTCTTCTCACGTTCGAAGCTCATTCCAGACAAATATTCTCGCAACCGTCGCGACTGTCCGTGTTCTTTCGGGTTATTTCGGGAAACTTGCTTGGTCTTCCATTACTTGGATAGACTTCTCGTTTGCGATTCGTGTTTTTGAGTTCCACAAAATAGTTAACGTCTACGAATGAGCCGCACCTTTCGCATGTCGGATTTCCCTGCTTCCAGACAATCGACCATGCATCCTCGCTCACGTCGCTTCTATACTCTTGGCATTTTGCGCAATAACCTCTCATTTCTTCATCTCCCTTCGTTCCAATCTCTTCTGTAGCTCAAGCAATGCGTTATCTCCGAGTTCCTCGACTAGCTTGACAGCGTCACAGTCGGTCTTGATTTCACGTTCAGGGAATAGCTCAACCAATTTCTTCAAGGAAGTTTCATCGAAGACTACGTTTCGATACCACTTCGGGTTGTTGTAGTCTACTTCACTCTTTGCTCTGGCTACCAGAAGCCCTGCTAGAAGTGCTTGATCCTTTCTGACGTATAGGTCGTAGTTTTGGTAGAATACGTTGGAGCTTCTGGCAAATACTCTAGCATACTCTATCCCAGAAGAGTCAAACCGCTCTCTGATCCTCTCATCAAATTCTTTGAGCATCTGTTCGCTCTGGTGCCAAGCCAAAAGTTCGGCTGTGTTTACAAGAGAGTATTTCTCACTTCGAGTTTGATAGTACCCTCTCCAAGGATCTGTGCTATGCCATTCTACGGTAAAGTCATGTTCGGTCTCGTTTCTAGTATGACTGATAATGTGCGGCTCATCATCTCTGCCATAGAAGACTGTTGCAGCAGGTTCGTCCTCGTAATAGCATGTCTCGCATAGAGGCTTTCCCTCGTGTAGAGTACCTTCATCTCCATAACAGGCCTCAGACCTTGGCAACTTTGTTTCGCATATCGAGCATCTCATCCAATCACTCCTGCGCATGTTGAAACTGACGATTCACTCTGAGCAGAATTTGCTCATCTGAATAGTCGTTGAGAATCTCTATGGCACCTTCAGCCTCAAGCCGGTCTAGCTCTTGATTCATCAACTCGAACAATTGCAGCTTGTAGAAATTCAGATAGTCCCTTCTTACCTCGTCACCAGTCATTCCTCTGTATCTTAGCCTGCAATAGATTCGATAGAGACCTAGATCTTTCCACTTCAGAACTTCGAATGCTAGTTCACGGTCAACAGGCATGATAGCAATTTCAAGAGATAATGGAATGAGTCTTTGCGACAGGCGCAGCATCCGATGATTCCGACTTACTGAAAAACGATGAAAATAGCTACATGCCACTAAGATTTGCGCTTCGAGTTCTGTAAGGTCTCTTTCGGAACGGTAGAGCTGTCAAAATTCGTCGGATAACTTGGTGAGCTAGATCCTCAGTCAGTTTGCTGCTAGGGCAACAAATCCAACTAGGAAAAAGAAGATCCCTGCGCCTACCAACCACAGCATTGCCTTGTATCTCTCCCCTTTGTTCATCACGACCTTGCGGTTTTGTTCGGTCATGTCGCTTAGATTGCTGACTGCGATTTTCATTACATCCAAGTAGTCTTCCTCAATGTATTTTTGCCTGAACTCCTCAAGACCGAATATCGTGAACAGTTGCGGCCTGTACAGATGAATGCCAAGAACCGTCGCACCAAGGAACATGCCAATACCTAGGATAACAAAGAGACTCACCATCCAGGTCGGGCGAAGAATGACTCTGGTGAAAAGATAGTAGAACAGACCAAGCAAACCTGATGCCAGAGTGGAAGTCAAGGCAAGCATATTGTGGATCTTTTGGTCAAGAGCCCTGTTAGACGCATTTACCTGTTCATAGGTCTCATGAAACAGATCGAACAAGAACTTCGCTTTCTCGACTTTGTCCGTCTCACTCATTCCTTGTCTTTTTCCTCTTCGGCTTTCTCCTTCTTGAGTGCTTCGTACAGTTTCACTTGGATACCACGATCAGGCTTAGGATACTCGTCTTTCTTCTCTTTGTCGCTCTTCTCTTCTGACAAAGAAACCCCTAGTCTGAGTCCAGTCCTTCAACATAAAACCTTAACGTAGATGTTCCCGGCTCGCATCTTGGAGCAAAGTCAGCCGCTTGTTGCCTAGATGTCCTTACTCGGGTCGTGCATTTTTCCTGTAAGCGCCTGCTATATCACTTCTATCTCAACCTGCGACTTCGCTAGCATTATAGCGTCTTGTCGTAACCTCTGCTTTAGATTTGTGAGCGGTTCTTTCAGGTCCATGCTGTTGTTTGATAGTATACTGACCAAGAGAGAATCTTCGGCGACGCCTCTGTAACTTCCTCTCCCTCTGATGATAGTGTAACCTTCCGGAAAGGTTTCATCTGCCCATTCCAAGATTCTTGAAACGTACTCTCTGCTTATCCTTCGTGAGCGATTGTCACTTCCAATGTAAATGTCAACCCTGTAAGGCATCTAACCACTAGACTTCACGTTTGTTATTCTTTGACCTTCGGACTTTGTTCACAATGTAAGAATCGTCGGTCGTCCTTCTGTCGCGAACTCTCGTCCTCAACAGCTTAGCAAGCACATACCTTGAGAATCTGTTGCCATACTTTCTTAGATTCGAAATCGCATTGAGACCATAGATGTCATTCAAAAGACTAGCTGTGTTCCTAGCCATGGAGTTTCTCACGTAGCGTCTTCTAGCTTCTATGATCCTCCTCGGTATCACACAGTCCCCTTGATGGCGACACTTGTAGCACTTAAGGTCGCAATGCCTTGGAATATATCCACGAACGTTCTCTTTGTCAGAAGCTTTGCTTGAACTCTCGTTGGTAGATGATTCAGAACCTTCCATGAAAGATTCAATACAATAACGTGACAATCACTCTTGTCGATGAGCAGAGTTTCCTTTGTTTCTCTAGTTGCTTCGATTATTCTAGGTAGGAGAATCAGCACAATCACGACACAAGCATCAACTCAGTGAACTTTGGCATCTCGCGCTTCAGAAACATGTAGACACGTGCAAAAGCGTCGCGTTCCGCGGTGATGTATTCGACTATCTTGTCGTATTGTTTGGATTCATACCACTGAGGCACTAACTCGTTCCTGAGTCCTTTGGCTTCGAGGCCACTCTTCCAGACCTTGTCGTATCCCGTAAAACTGCCCCTATTTACCATGACTAAGATCGGTTTCAGATCAATAGTCGGTTTAGTTTTGTACAAATAGTCGATTTCCAATCTACTCAGACCATACTTCTCGCTTTTCACTCTCATGAATTCAAAATCGAATGACAAATTATCGCCAACCGGGATGAAGTCAAAGGGCTTTTCGCCTAGGAAAAGAGGAATGAATTTGGCTAGGATATCTTTCTCCGAGGACTCCCATTCCTTCAACATCGCTAGCTCACCGAAAGGCTCGCCCGTAAATCCATTCAACCGCTGGTATTGGATGGTAATTATCTTGTGTCTAGATTTGTCACGACCAGTCGTCTCAATGTCAAAATAGTACTCTACCATGCAGGGAACACTCCGATGATGAGCAACGCGAAGATCTACGAGTAAATGAATTGTCTAGTCATACTTGAGGTTTATTAGCTGGTAAAAGGAGACAGTCATAACGCAAAGATCGAAGTCGAGGATTGTGTGAAAGCGTGAATGTTGGCCAGCTAGTAAGACAACTCAAATCATCGAACTTGTATGCCGAATGCCGGTGTGGTGCTGAATTCAAGCTTTCAAGTGCGATTCTTTTTGACGGACTTGGCAAGTTCCCAGCAACCGCTGAAGGAAAGAGGTTAGAGCTGCTCCAAGAATTGAGGGAGAAAGCAGATGCATTAAAGAAAAGAAAGACATATGCTGACATTGGAGCAGAAAAAAAGGCAATTGAAGTCGGTTTCGGAAAAATCATTGAGAAGATCATTCCTTCCCACAGGGAGTTCAAGATTCCAACTTGCGATTGTAGACCGCTGTTTGAGCCAATCGATATGATAGTGTTTAACGGCGTAACTAGAGGAAACGTGGACTCCATCGATTTCCTAGAGATTAAAACAGGGAACAGCCAGTTAAATCGACATCAGAGAATGATAAGAGACGCAGTAGATGACAAGGACGTAAGCTTCAAGGTGGTGTAAGTGGACGAAATATTGACTGCCTTCCGGTCTTTTAGAAGAATCTTATGTATTTGCCCACATTGTGGCGATCTAGTCAGGTTAAGCGATTTGCGTTTGAAATACAGAGGCGTGGCACCTAGGACTTGGCTCGACACTTATCAATCCAAACTAAGCTTGATGCAAAAGAAAGAAGAACTGTTTGACGAAAAAGAGAAACAACTTCGGGATGAGGCTGCGGAACGTGGTCGCAGAAAGGTTCCTCGGATAATTCGAAAATCACTTTCCGCTGAATTTGCCAAACTCAAGTACGATCCCTACGACATTAAGGCGATACTGCATCCTGTTGACTATGTTGTTTTTGACGGATTGAACAATAGGAACGATCTCGACGGTATCGTTTTCCTGTCAAAAGAAGCTCCAGACGTGGCGTTAAATGAAATTCACAAATCAGTAGCGGAAACCGTGGACAAAGAGAGGTATCATTGGCGAGTGGCAAGAGTTTCTACTGATGGAAAGATTGAATTTGAATAGAATGGCCAAAGAATTGTCATAGAAGCTAGAAAACTGAAAACACCAAGGAGAACCATACTACGAACCTGAAGTTTTACGGTGGCGTCAATGAGATAGGCGGAAATCGAATTCTTGTTACAGACAAGGATACGAGTATTTTTCTTGATTTTGGCATGAGCTTCTCGAAACACGGACTGTATTTTGAAGAGTACCTCAAACCAAGATACTCGTCAACTGGAATGAAAGATCTCCTAGAACTAAGACTTCTTCCCTATTTGGACGGTATCTACAGGGACGATTTGCTACTTCTAATTGGAAAGAAACCGCACGAAGAACCGTCTGTCGATGGAGTACTCCTTTCTCACATCCATCAAGATCATTCTGCCTTCATCGCTCTCCTAAATGAAAGAATTCCGGTTTTCTGCTCCTACATAACCCAAGCCTACGCCAAGGCAATATTGGAATCCAGACCTAGAACGTTGGAAACAGAAGTGTATAACTTCAAGAAACGACCTTTGGTCGATCGGAAAGTTCCTCCAATCCAAAGAACTTTCGAACAGTTAGAATCTGGGAAAACGACCAAGACAGGATCAATTGAAATAGAGCCTCTTAGCGTCGATCATTCCGTACCTGGTGCAATGGCATTTCTTGTCCGTACGTCTGAGAAAACTCTCGTATATACAGGAGATTTGAGACTTCGTGGAGTATGCGGTCATCTTACCAAGAAATTCTTGGACGCTCTTGCAAAAGAAGATGTTGACTTAATGCTTTGTGAAGGGACGAATGTACACGAGAGTGAAAACCAGACTGAAGAATATGTTGAAAAAAATGCCCATAACGTAGTTTCACGATGCAAACAGCTAGTGGTTGCAGATTTTGCCTATAAAGATCTTCATCGATTCTTGACATTCTACAAGCTTGCGTTGAGCAACAATAGGAAGATCGCGATTTCAAAAAGACACGCTTATCTGCTCAATGAATTGCGGAATATACCTGAGATCGGAAAGGTAATACCTAGAATTGATGATGAGAATATTCTCATCTACGTCGAGAGGAAAGACACGGGCCGATACGTGCAATCTGATTACGATGGTTGGGAAAGAGATTTCGTAGAAATGAGCAATGCCGTGAAGGCGGACTGGATTCATGGCAATCAAGAAAAAGTCATTGTTTGTTTTACTTTTTTTGATATAAACGAATTGATTGATGTCGCTCCAAGCTCGGGTAGCGTCTATATTCACTCTTCCTCTGAGCCACACAATGAGGAGCAGATAATCGATGTGAAACGACTGAATAACTGGATCGATTTCTTCGGTCTTGAGAAACACCATTTTCACGCATCGGGTCATGCTAGCGGATCGGAGATCCAAGAAATTGTTCAGACCACTAATCCAAGGGAGTTGATTCCGATTCACACTGAACATCCCGAGCATTTCCAGAAAATGCACAAGAACGTTAGCATGCCTAAGTTGGAGATATTCTAGAGGTACGCGCTGCTGTCTGGCAAAGAGTGCAGTTTCCGATTGTACCAGTATTGATGTTGTCCAAAAGACTTGCTGTGTTCTTAGCCATTGAGTTTATCACATAGTGTCTTCTCACTTCAATGATCCTTGTTTCCTCACTTCATTTCTATTGTTTCCTGAAGACCATGACGTATTCGTGAGTTCTCAAAGTCATCGGTATTGATTTTGTCAGCGCCCTCCTTGCATGAGTCAATTGCCAAAACGAAGGAAAATATGTCTTGTTGATAATGATGTCAAGCACCTTGAATCCAACCATCTGACACAGCTTGATAGTATCTGCACCCAAAGGAACTGTTAGACCTTTTCTCTTTAGATCCTTCACAACAACTATCATGAGCTTGCCAGGTTTCAAAACCCTGTAGCATTCTGAATAGACTTTGAGCATCTCAGTTAGGTAAGCCCTCTCGTTGCGAATGTTGCCTAGGTTTCTCTCATCTCTGGAATACAAACCAGTCTTGGCTAGCGAAGAATCTCTTGCCGATATTCCTCCAACATGCCTCTTAGCATCCATCACTCCACAGTAGGGTGGAGAAAATAAAATGCTTCCAAAACCATAGGATAAGTTGCCCATGTTTTCTTTGCTTGTTTTGATTTCTTCTCTCTTTTCCCATGCTTTCCTACCCTTGAAGTTTTCTTCAAGAACTTTCAAACCATGCTTGTAATGATGTTTTGAATCAGCAAAAGGCGGGCTAAAGACTATTGAACCATACTTCTCAAGATGTCCAATGTTACTCGAATCACCGTAGCCAGACTTTCCCTCTCTAGCTAGCTTATGCTGTCTCTCTAGATGTCCACCTTCAGGATCTTGAGAGCCTGATGAAACAGACTTGATGGCATCGTAGTAAGGCGGCGAAGTCAAAATGCTGTTGACTTTCTGATTATTCAAACATGATAGATCTCTAGCGTCGCCTTCTACACAGATAGCTCTTGCGAGTTTCCTGTCAGAGAACAGTTTCCTTACATGCTCTATGTTCCTATTGGCTTGGTCAACAAACTTCTTCTCATAATCTACGCCTATAGCATCCATTCCTAAGAGCATGGCTTCAACCAGAGTAGTACCAATACCAGCCATAGGATCTAGAACAGGAGGTTCTCCATAGATCTGCAAGATTGCCCTTGCCAAACCCGGACGCATCTTGGCAGGATGATCGTTACACAAGTAATAGCTTCTCTCAGTTCGAGCATGAACAGCGCCAAGATCCCAGACACTAACGAGAATCTTCTGTTTACTAGATTTGTTTACGGGATGCTCTGTAATGCCGCTTGGGAAACTCACTCGTAAGATGATGATGTGGGTCTAAATCTTGCTTACCGATGACTGGGCATTCCTTTACTTCCTTTGGTTCCTATACTCTACAAAGATATCGAATATTCCAGCGCTTCCGGTAGGATAAAGGTCTAGTGAAACCTTATCGTTCTGGTAGATCTCTTCCCTGAAGCTTACAGGGACTTGTTCCAACTCTCCGTATACTTCTCTGTAAGCATCGAGGACACCGCGTGCATAAGATGTGAAGTCTATGACTTGAGGATGTTCAGCTGTTTCGTTCAAGTCGTCTCCAACCAAGCTAATAGAGGACCGTTTGGTTTCCCAGTAGAGTCTAAGCGAGATTCTTCTTGGCTTTGATTGAATGTATTGCGAGATCAACTGCCTCACTATTTCCACTGGATGTTCTCTTGGATTCGTATCTGCACTCATGAACAAAGATACAGCAAGGCATTCGAATTAGAGTTGTCAACGCATTGGGATTCCATTGATGCAATGCGTGAAGAGCTTCGGACGAACGGTTCTACCCTCTGATACGCTAACCTACTAATATGCGCTTGCATAGAGGTATGGTGACATGGAGTGAGGCGTCGTGCCAGTGTCTTCCTCTGGCAAGCATTTGATGTTTGGAATCGAGGGGAGAATGGAATTCCGCGAGTATGATAACTTCAAGAGAAGAGTAGGCAAAGCGCCAGAGATCAAACTGGACTCCGACCTCGTCTATCCATCAGGTCGTGGCGTCAGCTTTGCCATTCCTCCGCCGTATGATGTCTTTTTCCAAATCATATCTGGCGCGGCAGGCCTGTTAACTATCGCGAAGATCATTAGTGGTTATTTGAGACGTTCACGGGAAAGGTCTCTGAAGTTAGTATTCAGCAAGAAGTCAATGGAGGTGCAAGGTGACTACACTGATAAGGAACTTGCCTTAGTCCTCCGCACCTTTGCTACACAGGCAAGAAAGAAGGATGCTGCGGTGCTGACAACGAAGACTCTTAGGAAGGCGATGCAGCGCAGAGAAGAGCTCAAGAAGCATCTGGTTGACTATCGATCATTGATTGCCGTGTTCGAAAACGAATCCAGAGGGCCGTTGAACCGCGAACAGAAAAGGAAGCTGGCTTATTACAAGAAACGTATGAACAAGATTCGAAACGAGCTATTTGCAGTTCAGGATTTCATAAGGAGAGTCTCTGGAAGACGCGAGGTGTGACTTTCCCGCTGCGGGCAAGCAGGACCACTGCCTTGGCGGTGGAAACGTCGCACAGGTATTGCCTACCCGAACTATCGGCATATCGGAATTCCACACACTCGTAACCTATTTTCTTTCCCCACTTGAAATCTGAGTTGTGACCACGAAGATTCTCCTTCATCCAGAGTGCTTGTCTCAGTCCTATCTACCTGAGAAGCTCTTGCATCGAGAGACAGAACTGCAGAAACTCCGCGCATGCCTGGATAACTCTCTGAACACTTTCGTCTATGGCGAGCCTAGAATCGGTAAGACCTCTCTGATCAAATGCGCAACAAAGGATTACAAAGGGAAAGCTACCTACATCGACTGCTCCTTGTACCAAACCCTCAATGCTGTTCTCAGAGAGATTCTATCTTCAGTATCAAGTTTGATGGCAAGTAGAAGTAACTACGATTTGCTGAAGAGGCTCAAGGAAAAGACCAAGAATTCCAAGACCACAATCTGCCTTGACCACTTCGATTACCTGAAAGAGGTTGACACAATCAACAAGCTTCTCGGACTCGGATTCACCTTGGTTATTGTCTCGGACAAGCAAGAGAACTATCTGAGGCTAGATCCATTTGCGAGGTCAAGTGTAACGAACTTGGCTGACATTCCTGGATACACGCTTGAGCAGACAATAACCATAGTTTCCGACAGAGCCAAAGAGGCGCTGAAAGAGTGGAGTTACAGTGATGCGATAATCGAGAAGGTTTGTGAACAATCCAAGGGCAACATCGCGCTTGCAATGAACATACTCAAGACTGCTGCCATAACAGCCGAGAACGGAAACAAGAACAAGATAGACGAGACTGACATTCCGGAAAGTGATTGTCCTCAGCTAGAATTGAGCCAAGACGAAAGAGTTCTTCTGAAAGTTCTGCAAGAATGGAAGAGTCTGCCTTCTGCTAGACTGTATGCCTTCTACCGTGAAAGAGCAAAGTATCCAAAAGAAGAGAGATCCTTCAGAAACTACATGCGCGACTTATGCGCAAAAGGATTCGTGAAAGCAATAGGAGACAAGAGCGGAAGGTTCTACGAAATCATAGAGCATGGTGATTCTCATTCTAAGAGTAATGGTTGAGTGCAGGAATGTTAAGGCTGAGAGGATTGCCAAGTATCTTGATAGACTTGCAGAAGGCTTCAAGATCTGGACGCATGATGAGAAAGTATACGCGATGTTTGAAATACCCTCGCTCTCTGAAGTCAGGGAACTTATCAAAAGGCTAAGGCGAGCAAAGAAAGCTGAGTTCGAACTCACTAAGATCCAAACGGTGAGAGAAGCTTGAGGAAAAATCCGACTAACATACTTACCGAAGAAATAGACGAAGAGCTCCTTTCTAGGATGCCTGAGTGGTTCCAGGTTCTAAGAAAAGAATATAGAAGAAAGCTAGAGGCATCACAAACGCATTCTGATTTTGACTAGGTCTTCTCATTCTCAAGCTTCTTCATTGCACTCAGAAGTACGTCCAAGATCTCCGGATTCTTGATCAGCGCTGTCATCAGTTCGTTGGCTTTTGTCGAGACTGCGTCCATTTCCATTGCTGTTTTCAGATTTAGTGTAAGTCCGCAGGTATTGCAGAACTTTGCGTCCGGAGAATTGTTTTCCTTACACCTAGGACAGACTATGAGCTTGAACTTCTCTTCTTGCGTATTCTTCTCGACCTCAAGGCCATGCAATCTCAAGAGTGCTTTGTCAACATCTCTACCCGACAGATGAACATAGACCGAAGCCATCTTTGAATCTTGAACCCACCCGAAATGTTCCTTCATCTGCGCTTCTGTCAGATGATTCGCCAAGTGAGTTGCCCTTGAATGCCTGAACAGGTGTGGGTAGATTCTCTTCTTTATACCAGCTTTCCTTGCCAGGTCCTTCATGAAAGACCTAAATGCTCCGTAGGATAGCGGTGCATTCTTGTTCTTGACCCAAAGATTTACCCAGAGAGGAGCATCGGGATCTTCTCTCAATGGATGGTTGTCAATCCACGTAGCTAGTCTTGGTGCAGAAGCTATCACACGAACTCTTCTTGATCCTGTCTTACCTTCAACGATTAGCTTCGCTCCATACTCATCAAACTGCACGTTCTTGATTCTGAGCGACAGTATTTCGCCGACTCTACAACCTGACTCGTACAAGACAGAGAGTAGAGCTTTGTCCCTAGGATGCCAAGCTGTCTCTACTAGAGTCGTCACTTCCTCCGGAGCGAGAAGTTCCTCTGGAAGCATGTTATTGCATGTCGTCTCAGGTTTGATCCATCTAACCTCCTGAGGGTAGGTTTCAGTCTTTCTAAGCCATCTATAGAATATCTTGATGATGATCTTGTAGTCACGCTTGGTCCAATCAGAATAGTCTCTCGACCCAATCTCCCGAATGACACCAGCAATGTCATCTCTATTCGCTTCGACCAAAGGCTTCTTCAGTAGCCTAGCTATCCTCTCAAGGGTTTCGAGGTACTTTGCTACTCTTGCCTTGCTGTAGCCTTGGGCTAGGAGCTCCTGATAGAACTCGATGATCCTCGCTCTGCTGTCGCTATCTATAGAATTCTCGATCTTCTTTAGAATACTATCGATTCTCCTACCATACGCGTAGATTTGCTTTTTCAGGTCCACACAATCACATATTCCCTTGTTCCGATTAGTTTTGGGGATATGCAATTGTGCCGTAACGCTGGAGCGGTAAGAACCAGCACAACCACATACCCTTCAACGGCAAACTTCGGAACTCTTTACATGTATATTGTTTTCAGATCAGAAATACTTGATGCAGAATCCAACATATGTTGGCTTTCTAACGTTCTAGCGGAATTTCTATCGGAACGAAATTGATATGAATATGTGCCGCTAAAAGTCAATAGTGAGAGACGAAATCATCTACAACGAACTTCCGTTAACTGAAGCTTTCATTCCAACTAGACTTCTCCATAGAGAAGGTCAGCTTCGCGAGTTACAGAGATGCCTCAAGCCTGCGCTACATAAACGAAGCGTAGATAATGTGTTTCTGGTAGGACCTACAGGAACTGGCAAGACTTCTGTAGCCAAATGGATTCTTGAGAGCTACTTCAAAGAAATCTCTTGTTATATCAACTGCTGGAAGTATCGCAGTACGAATGAAGTGCTAGGAGAGATTCTCCTTACTTTCCAGATACCAGTTCATGGAAGAGAACCAACAAGTGAGCTGATAGACAGAGTGGAGAAGCTTCTGAAGAGAAAAAAGATCATAGTATGCTTGGATGAAGTTGACCAACTGAAGGATTTTGATGTTCTCTATACTCTTGCTCGCAATGGCTCCGGGCTAATTCTTGCTTCTACTCACTATCACGCTTTGATGCATCTATCTTCTAGAATCAAAAGCAGTTTGGCTTTGACAGAAATAGAGTTTCCAAAGTATGCAAGAGATGAATTGTTCGATATTCTGAAGGACAGGGTTGAGTTTTCATTCAAACCTGGAACTCTGAAGAGTGAGCTAATCAGGATAGTTTCTGTGATGGCTGATGGTGATGCAAGGCTTGGACTGGAAATCCTGAGAAGAGCTGGAAGGAAAGCTGAGCATAGAGGAAAGGATGAAGTCACTGTAGAGGAGATAAACGATGCAGCAAAGGAAGTAAGGAGGTTTCGGAAGTCTCCTCTTCTGTCAAGATTGAACGAGCATGAGAGGATAATCTATGAGATACTCGGGAGAAGGAAGAAGCTACCTTCTGGTGAACTGTACAAAGAGTATTGTAAGCTCGCTTCTGATCCAGTAGTCGATAGAGCTTATAGAAACTACATGAGGAAAATGCTTTGTCTTGGTTTAGTACGTGTTAAGGGAAGCGGAAGATGGAAGTATTATTATGTCGTCGTTTGACAAATAATCCGAAATCAGGGCCATATACTTTGAAATACTTCAATTGTGAAGTAACGCAAACCGCAAGAAACAGTGGTCGGCACGATTGACAGATGGAAAGCGAGGCAGGCTGATGCTGTCCCTTGTTGTGATTGCTGTAGGAGTCTTTTCGCAGAGTATTCCTGTCCTGTCAATCTCGGACTCGCTTGCACTCCTTGACGAGAAACGACAGGAACGCTTGTCTTTTGTTTGTACTCCCAATCTGTCAGTAGCTCCAGAGCAAGTTACGATCGTGACAACAGATGTAGCTGTGGAACAAGTCAAGATGCGACCCGAATCTCCCACGCACGGGATGCGCGTAGACTTCATTGCCATCTTGTTGAATTCAGGTCCTCCAGTGAGCGTTAACACAACCTTCTATGTAGACGAGAAATCCATCTATTCGCAGATGTCCAATCTTATTTTTCGCGGCTACGAAAAGTTGTTAGCTAGCTGGACAGCTGTCAGGGGCAGGCACATGCTTCGAGTCAAGACAGAAGCTCTCAATGTGACTGATACCAATCCCGAGAACGATGAGCTCATGCTACTTGTAAACATCGCAGTTCCAGTCTACGAGTTCACCGCAGTGATTGACGCGACACTGAAGTTTGGAAAGACTGCACTCAGCGTGGACGGCGCTCTCGTTGGGCGTCTGAGTGGAGGGGACGCAAAGACTCTCACCTTCGAAGTCGGGACAGTGCACAACATAACGATTGAAAGCGTAGTCCGACCCCTACAAGGATACAGATTCATCGCCTCAAATTCGAGTATCAAGGTCTATTCTGGAGGAGAACACGTATTCAGTTACCGAGCCGAGTATTTCCTTAGTGTAGCAGTTCGACCGCTAATCGCTCTCGAAATCACGGGTTCCGGTTGGAAAACTCAGGGAGAGACTGTTGCACTGTCCGCCCCTGCGTCCGTCCCAGGAAAAAAGGAGGGAGTTCGATACGATTTAGTCGAGTGGACACTAGACGGAGGGTCCCCTCTTAGTCAGGCTGTCATTCAAGTCTTCATGGATGGACCTCACAGTGCCACGGCACTCTACCGCGTCTTGTATCTAGTCAGAGTGCTGGATGAGAGAAAAATCGCCAAGGTTCCTGGTAATGACACGTATTATGATGAGGGCTCAAACATTGACTTGGTAGCGACGCCATCCACGCGTTCTTTGGATGACTTCTGGGGTTGGCTATTTGGAGGTAAGGAAAACGCGGTCATCTCACCGATACGGAACCTGAGCGATTCTACCACATTATATGTGAGCTGGACCGCCGAAGACCACGGAGTGATATTGGCTCACGCGATATCGGACGCGACAACAATTGTCAAGGGTGTCATAGCGATATTGAGTTTGATCTTTGGGGCCGTAGCGAATCAACGATGCTGGATTAGCAGGCTCATGGAGCTCCTCCAGAAGATTCGTAAGAAACTGGAGTCCGCCCATGGTAAGTCAGGCCGCCGCCAATAGCAGCTCTTAGAAGATGGTAGAGTTCATATGATACGTAAGCTTCCCTCTTCTTCGCCTTCCCAACCTGGTCTTCAAAATCAGTGCCCGTCATAACTCTCTAGGCATGAGCATGCGCCAGCAGCACGCTTCAATACTAGCGACCTTACAAGCAATACTCCGAGGTATGAACCCCATCGATTTCAGAACCAATTCTGGCTACATAAACGCTTCGAGTCCCCTCGGGCCCGCCACAATAACGCCGCCAAACCTCCCTTTTTCTTTGGGCGACACATCACCAGAAGGGAAACTGAGTCATGGCGATTGGGACTACTTGAAAGTCGCGAGTCCC
>Ga0315312_1000565_pt1 | contig 40607 bp, 45 predicted proteins | sample TDP7_MG_FD_203629 | JGI IMG/M metagenome (GOLD analysis project Ga0315312, IMG submission 203629) | Freshwater sediment microbial communities from Lake Towuti, South Sulawesi, Indonesia - TDP7 | ecosystem: Environmental > Aquatic > Freshwater > Lake > Sediment | place: Indonesia: South Sulawesi... | reverse complement strand
CGCGGGTTTCCAGTTGCCGACCTTGAAGTCATGTGAGATGACCCTGGCGCCTTTCTTCAGTTCAGCCTCCAACTTTGGACGAAGACGCTCGTTCCCGCTAGTCGTCAGGTAGAGCGTCACAGCATCGGCCTCCTCTAGATCCACATTGAATAGGTCGCCATGAACCATCTTCACTCTGTTCTCAAGATTCAGCCGCTTGATCTCCGAACGTGCCCGCTCGATTAGGTCGTCCCGCATCTCAACGCCAACGGCGGACGCGCCTGTCTCTTGCGCGGCCATGATGACTAGTCTGCCATCGCCCGCGCCGAGGTCAAAGAGCAAATGGCCTGGCTTCAGATCCGCCAGCTGAATCATCTTCTTCGCAACTTCAACAGGAGTCTGCACAAACGGCGCGCAACTCATCACTTCTCGCTCCCTCGGGTCTAGGCATACCGCCTCTCAGCCTCGCCTCTTTCCGCTCGCGTGGTCTTCGGGGGACTCTGCTCCTTCTTTCCGGTCCACCGTATGTCTTCCTCGAGGAACTTCAGGGCAACATCCTTGAAGTTCTTGAATATCTCACCGAGCTCGTCCTGGGAGAAAGTCTCCATGAACGAGGGATTTCTCAGCCAGCTGTCCCAGCCTCGTACACTCTCAAAGAGCGCGGTGTTCAGCTTGATCAGACCCGAGTACAGTGACAGCCGGTCGGTTGGTTCAAGCTTCCTAACATCGGCAAGCAGCTTCGTGCGTTCATCTGTCCATGACAAGGGTTCTTGCTTCCTGTTCGAGGCGCGTGGATGATGTGAACTGCAATTTAGGCTTATTCCCGTAGCGTATGATCTTTGACAACCGAAGAGACTAAAGAGCCCGACAATGACTTTCATTTCTCGGCCTTCTGGTGGAGATTCCAAACTTGGAGTCAAAGGTCATCCTATTCTCATATGACCCGGACATGGAGAGAATCTGCGCCGCTGCTATGCGCTCGTGCTACTCAGCGCACGCTGGCTTTGACCTGTACTCTTATGCGAGTGAGAGCGCCCAAGCGCTGGAGGGTGAGCGGCCCTTTGATCAGCAAAGAGTTGCTTCGCTACTGCACAAGGCGCTCGAGCTTGAACACCTCGACATTCTAGAACACGCTTTGTTCACGTTTGATCTGCAGCACATCTCGCGGGCCTGCACGCATCAGCTCGTCCGGCATAGGCTTGCGTCGTTCTCGCAGCAGAGTCAACGTTACGTGAGGATCGCACGCACCCGCGGATACGTGAGGCCGCCAAGCATAAGCCCCGATGTCAAAGTTCCGGTGCAGATCAACGGGGCGAACTTGGAGTTGACGTTTGAGCACATGATGGACGCGGCCGCGCAGATGGAGGAAGGTCTCCTCAAGATTGGCATCAAAGCCGAGGACGCCCGCTATCTGCGGCCCAACGCAGCCGTCACGAATATCGTCACCTCAATGAACCCGCGGCAGCTGCTCCATGTGCTCGAGTTGAGGTGCGCGAGCGACGCGCAGTGGGAGATCCGAGACATTGCGTGGGCGATGTTCGCGTGTGCGAAGCTCGTCGCGCCGAGCATATTCGAGACGCTACCGGGCGCGAAGACCAACGCCTACTTGCGGGAGAGAATCGCGAAGGTCGACGCGGCGGCGAAGAAGGCAGAAACAGTATTCGCAGCGGCCCCACTCAATGAATTGGTGGAGATCCAGCTAAACGAAGTTGGCCTTGAGCACGCAGTACGAGCGTTTGTGAGGAAAATCGCGAAAAGATGAGGCCGTCCCGAAACGCTCTTAGTTCTAGGGCAGGCATAGTGAACCTCGGCCGAACTAAACATGCGGACCCGTAGAAGGCCAAGATCTCGAAGACGCCGGAGACGCCCCCAGACGGTGACCGGAGGTCTGAGAAGCGAGTACAGAGACGCGAATAAAGGCGCAGCTAGGACGCTACGCCGACTGAAACGCAGATTGTAGGACCTAAGCCCCTACCCCTAGTTCGGGTGAGGCCTCGGTCTACTCCTTGGATAGTATCTGGACTTCACAGTCAGCTAGTTTCTTGAATCTTTGAGCGTCGCGCTCGTCGCCGACGATTGCCCCGTAGTGCATCGGCATGGCGATCTTTGGTTTGATGCGTCTCGCCGCCTCGGCCGCCTCCTCCGCGGTCATGACGTATGTGCCGCTCACGGGCAAGCAGGCAATATCGACGTTGAGGCCTTCCATCTCAGGAATCGAATCGGTATCTCCAGCATGGTAGATCCTGACGCCGTTGATGGTAACGATGAACCCGAGCATCTCCTCTTGCTTGCTGTGGAACGGCTCACCTGGAGACTTGAATTTGTTCAAGTTGTAGGCGGGGACCGTCTCAACTGATACGTCGTCAACCAGTAGCTTCTCGCCGGGTTTCACGGCTCGTATCTCCCTCGCCTTCGTTCCGGACAATTGCCGTTTGACCAAGGCCGTTGTGATTATCGTAGTGTTCGGGGTAACTATCTTCTTGATGACGCCTGGGCTGCAATGATCGAAGTGCTCATGAGTGATTAGGATGATGTCGGCTTTCTCGCCAGCTTGCATCGCATACGGGTCTATGTACATTGTCTTCGAGTTCTTGATCTTGAAGCAGTCGTGGCCGAGCCAGCTTATCTTCAAACCGTGATATTCGAACAAACTCCTCCTCAGCCTCATGTCCGGCATCGTCTCGAGGAATAAATGCTCTGTGGATGATGCTACGCTGAACCTGCAAGGCCGCGTCTGCCCTGGCATAAGGCAAGGATTTGTATTTGTCAGCATCAGGTGACCGTGAGTGCTATGGAGGGCGAACGGGTTGGTTAATGTCAAGTGGGAGGGGGGAATGCGTTTCGTCGCCACGACCGAGGAAGGCAGCGCGCTCATGATGGACGCTGACCCTGAAAGCGGAGGTGAGGGACGCGGGTTCCGGCCAGTCAAGCTCGTGCTCGTTGGGCTGGGAGGATGCACGGGCATGGACATTATCTGGATCCTGAAACGGCAGAGGCAAGAGGTCAGTGGTCTGGAGATGAACCTCACTGGAACCAGGAGGAAAAAGGATCCGCGATACTATGAGAATATACACATTGAGTACGTTGTACGGGGACGGGGCCTCAAGGAGTCCGCCGTCAAGAGGGCGATAGAACTCTCGAAACAGAAATACTGCTCTGTAAGAGGAATCTTCAGGCCAGAAGTGAAAGTCACCACGGCCTATCGCATCGAACCGGTAGCCTAGTCGCTGACAACTGCTTGTTCCCTCGTGATCCCGTTGCCCAAGGTTTCGGACGCCAAGATCAAGGAGCTCGATCGGAGGCTCACCGCGATCATGGATAGGCTTGAAGCGATCGAGAGGATTCTTTCAGACTCGCTTGAGCATCCTGAACTCGCGTCGACGATCAGCAACTTACGGGCGGGTGTCTTACTCGTCAAAGAACCCGTCAGCGCGCTTGAACGACTATCGAGTGCAAGGAAATACCTTCACCGACGTTCCATCGAGAAAGACGAGATATCGCGTCTGATCATTCACACGCTGGCGCTTGAGGGACCCCGAAATACGTCCCAGATTGAGCGGGCTATCAGGGAGGCGAGAGGACGCGCATCACGCAGAATCATACGATCGCGCATGCGCAGATTGACGGACGAGGGAATCGTCCAGACGGAGAAGGGTCGAGGTACGGTCTACAAACTCGTAGAGTGACCAGTCAGCTGATCACTTTTGCACAGAACACCTATGAGCAGTGACCAGATCCAAGACGCGTGCGATGAAAGACGTGAGGTGAATGGGAATGGACAAGAAGAAACACAGGCACGACAGCCCGGAGGAGGTTGCTGAGATCCTGTCCGTCGTATCCGACAAGGTGCCAGGACTCATCAAAGGACTCGTCAACGCCGTCTTCTCTGAAGATTCGGCGCGGAACATGGCGAAGGCAGCCGCGGCCTACTACAATGAGTTGAAGGCCGGCGGGCTTCCCGACGACGTAGCTCTACGCATGACCCAAGAGTACGTGAGCATCTTCACCAAGATCGGGGACGTAGTCAAGGAGGCACGAAGGTACGAGCGCGGAGAGGAGTTCGAGAAGACACTGAGAGAGAAGATCAAACGCGAACTTGAGAAAGACTAGCGCCGTGGAGCAGTCACGTCAGAAGAGGAATCGCACATGGTCTCCGTCAAAGCCATAATGCAGGCGGGGTACCACGCCATTAGGATGTTTCCTCTTCTCCTGCTCCCGCTACAACTCAAGGGCCACGCGCGCCGGGCTACCGATGCCTTCGAAGATGAGCTACTTCGGAGCGGCCTGAGCCCCGGCGTCGCACGCGCGTTGGCTAAGGCGTACGAAGAAGCAAACAATGAGATGATGAGACAATTCGCATCCCTTAGGGCTTTGGCCTAGAGTGAAGGCACCAGAACTCTCGAGCGGTGCGCCGATTGGAAACCCTTTTCTTTTCGATGAATTCTCTCGCACGTTCATGATCGCGGATCCCGAGTCGGTCGTGTCAGAACTCAGATGGTTACCCGGAGTTAAGGATGTGGACATCGTACAGTTTCCGTCGGGAAAGGAACTCTGGGTCGTCCTAAGGGACCCGATCAACCTCGACAAACTTCACAAGGCCTCTGAAGCCCTGGGCTACACCCTGGTCAAGGAGGGCTCGTTGCTCTCCAAGCTTCCCCGTAGTCTGGCTGAGATGGTCTGGGATGGTTCCATGTACGCCATCACGAAACACCCGCACGGTTGGAAGAGACTCAAATCTTCTCTTGGCTTTGGCCCAGTCGCAAGGATTGCAAAGGACCTTGCAACGAGAGACACCGTCTACCGTATCAATGACAGCGACGGACTCAAGATCCTACAGGAGTACCTAACGACCTGACGAGACAATCATTCGCCGCTCGACCACATCTCTTAGCAAGAAATATGAGTCTCCGCGAACGCTCAGGCTTGCTTGGATGCCGGGGTTGCCTAGAAATACGCGAAGAGCGTCTTGGGCAGCCAGGTAAGGCGTCGGCTTGCTAAGCCGATGGCCCTCTGGGCCTCGTGGGTTCAAATCCCACCCCCGGCGCCTCGGCCATCATCACAGACCACGTACCCCATACTCGGGCGCTCCTCCCCGACTCCGGCACCATTGCACGAGCTAAACGATCATCGAGCACATATGCGCCTTCCCGCCTACCCCTAGCTGATGCGGCAACCATTCGGAGGAGAAATGATAGTACGTATATTGTACGTAAAGCCTAATTCTAAGAATGCCAAGAGCGTGCCTATGAGCCGTCTTGCCAGAGAAGCCGATAGTTTTGACGGAGCATGCCACGAGACGCTATGTAGCGTTGAACTTGGCTCCCGACATTATCCGGGAGACCATACGAGGTGGAAAGAGAACTCGGTTGGGCAAGCAGAAAACCTCTGCAACAGCGCACACGAAGAAAGGCATTATCGTCGTTATCTTCGCCGAGTATGCAGACCACATAGCCGTTATCACGATAACCAAGCGAGCTAGAAGAGAATGAAGTGCCCCGAGCATCGAGTGAAGTACCAACCCGTCCATACGTCGTACGAGCAACTTGGTGTCATTCTGAAAGACGTGGAGGCACTCCGTTGCCCAGTAGGCGGCGAAGTTGTCTTCACGCTGGAACAGGCGGAACGCATGCGAGAAAGGGTCGCAGCGCTCTCACCGCGCCTGAAGCTTAGGCGAAAGATAACCCGAGCCGCTGGGAAGCCTTCCATCTACCTACCCGAAGAGATAGTCAAACAGTCGGGGTTGAAAATAGGTCAGGAAGTCTCAGTATATCTAGCTGACAAGAAGAGGATCGTCATAGAAGCGACCTAGGAGAACTGCTCCCCTCAGACTTCCGCACTAGCCCCTCCAGGCCTGAGAAGTGCTCATGTCAGCCCGGCAGTTCAAACGTGGCACGAGATAGTATCCGTCAGGGCAGAAGCCGATCCTGATTCCTAAAATCATCCCTATGCTGATCAGATACACAATGACTCACTGCGGAGCGTCCTTGAGCGAGGATAGGGGAAGTGGGGACATGCAAGGGGAGAACCAGCGAGAGGGTCGTGGGTTCAAATGCCGCCCCCGGCGCATAATCCAAGATTCAGAGCCCTTCGCATGTTGGCCTCTCAAGTTCAGCCTGTCTCTTCCCTCCCGGCAGGCCTCTCGCGAGGACTAGGGGGTCATGGTAGGCGACGACCTAGGCCTTTCCCGCCCTGACGCGAGTTCTCAAACCGGCACCGCTTTCCCGGAAACCGGCACCTCTTTGAAGGGTGTGGTCATGCACCCATGTGGCGCCGCTAGGACGAACGAGCCTGATCAAGGATAAGGGACGCCACGATGGTCAGAGACCATCGAAAGTGGTACCCCGACATGTTTCGGTCGGGACTCAGCCTTGCACGCCGTGATCCCCCTGCAACTATTCAGTCCATGAGGGAGCGTTCAGGCCTGTGAGTCCGCGTTGGATGATATGTCTTCCAAAGCACCGCTCGTCGACACGGCTCCACCTCGACGATTGCCAAGGAAGCGATGCGACTGGTGCCGCAAAGCGCTGAAACGCTCCTACAGTCTCCTCATCTGTGCCGACTCCATCAAACGAATGACCCAAATGCTCAACCGCTAGGCGAGAGTCGATGGGCCGTTGAAGACTTATAAGTTATAACTTGTAACTCGTAGCTGAGGCGGAATTGGTGACGAGTACGAAGACTATTGCCGTAAGCGAACCAGTCTGGGAGCGGTTGAAGGATAAGATGAAGAAAGAGCGAGCGAGGAGCCTAAATGAGGTCGTGGCGAAACTGTTGGAAGAGGCCAGCGGTGTCCCTTCGTCGAGATTCGGTGTGCACAAGAGACTCAAGGTCAGGCTTACCCAGCGGGAGCATGAAGAGATTACGAGGGACGTTCACTGAGATTACGTGACCCCGCATGTCAAACGACACCTGTGTGATCGATTCCTTCGCATGGCTTGAGTACTTCTTGGGCTCAACCGCTGGAGCAAGAGCGAGGCCTTTCATCGAGAGTTCTAAGGGCATAACACCGACCATCGTAATTGCGGAACTATCCGAGAAGTACCGAAGAGAACAGCTAGCTTTCGCCGAGGACTTGGATTTCATAATTGGTAAGACACGTGTAGTTCCCCTTGATACCAAGATCGCCCAGAAATCAGGAACATTGAGTCATGAGAGAAAACGGAAGGTCAGCCGCTGGGGCTTGGTAGATTCGATTGTCCTGGCCACGGCCAGAGAGTACAAGGCCAAGATAGTGACCGGCGACGAACACTTCCGCGATCTTGTAGGTGAGGCGATAATGATCAAATGAATCGGAAGCCCTATCCGGCCCAACAGGGATTGCTGGGAATTTCCTGCATTGTTTACAGATCTTGCCGATGAGGAAGACGCTCATTTTGAGCCTACTTACTGCTCGTTTTTCAGCTTACTTCGGGCTCGTTTTCTGCTCAGGAACTGTTGAGTTGACGGTTTTGAACGCGGGTTTCAAGCCAACTCCCGGCGTTTGTATTCTAAGCGAGCGCCTGAGTCTCTCGTTGAGGCTTCTGGCTTTCTCTATGTATCATGGCGACGAACACGAATGCATGGGCAACTCCAGGCGCTGCTGGAACCGTGAGGAGTTGAAGGTTCCTCTGCAGCTGCTCACTCCGCAACTGTTGCCCGGCTTCAGCTTGAAGCGATTGATCGACTAGCCGTCCTCAACGCTCGGCATGAACCCTTGCAGCATCGAGTTCTTACCTGTTCGCCGTAACCTTCAGACTTGCCTCATACTCTTTGTGAGGCTGTCTCAATGGAAACAATAAAATATGTACTAGACCCGGTACTACGCAACGTCGGAGTTCTCTACATTGGCTAAAGCCATCACAACACTAGATGAAGCTGTAAGGAGAACGAGCGAGGTTATCCCCGAGAAGGCGGCGACCGTCTTTGACCGGTACGCGTCTCAGATACCCGAATGTGGCTTTGGAGAGCTGGGGGTATGTTGTAGAAATTGTATGCAAGGACCATGTGTAATCGACCCATTCGGGGAGAAAGCTACAAGAGGAGTTTGCGGAACCACCGCTGACACTATAGTCGCAAGGAACTTTGTTCGTTCAGTGGCGGGAGGCACGAGCGCGCATGTGGACCACGCACGCCACGTTCTAGAAGTGTTGGGCAAGGCCGCAAAAGATCAAGTTCCCTACACGATAAGGGACGAGGCGAAACTGAAAGCTCTCGCAGGAAAGATCGGGCTTGAAACGACCCTGCCTATGAAGGAGATGGCTCTTCAAGTCGTTCAGGCTGCGGAAAAGAACTTCACGGATCTTCATGGTCCCCTCCATTGGCTCAAACTACATGCTCCGAAGAAACGTCAGGAAGTGTGGGGAAAGCTTGGGGTCACACCGTCCAGCGCCATGCGAGACTTGGTTGAAGCGATGCACAGAACGACCATGGGTGTCGATGCAGATCCTGTCAACCTGATCCTGGGCGCCGTGAAGCTCGGCCTAGTTGACGGATACGCTGGCCTTCACTTGGCTACCGATCTTCAGGACATCCTCTTCGGGACTCCGCAGCCTGTGGTCTCTGAGGCGAACCTCGGAGTGCTCAAGGAGGATGCAGTGAACATTCTTGTTCAGGGGCACGTTCCACTACTCAGCGAGAAAATAGTGCAATGGGCTAGGGAACTGAGCGAGGATGCCAAAAGGGCAGGAGCGAGGGAAGGCATAGTCGTCGCGGGTGTGTGCTGCACCGGAAACGAGGTTTTGATGCGCCAGGGCGTGCCGATGGCAACGAACTATCTCGGCCAAGAATTTGCGATAGCCACTGGCGCGGTAGATCTCATGACCGTTGATGTGCAGTGCATTATGCCTGCGGTCGTTGATATGGCACAATGCTATCACACAAAGATCGTCACCACCTCCCCGATTGCAAAGATCCCAGGAGCGGAACATCTGGAGTTCGTTGAGGAGAGGGCTGACGAGGCTGCGCGGGAGATAGTCAAGAAAGCTATCGAGAACTACAAGAACAGAGACAAGAGCAAAGTAAGGATCCCAGAACAGAAATCGAAGATGATGGGCGGCTTTTCAGCTGAGGCGATAGTATCCGCGCTATCAAAACTTAACGCGAAAGACCCGCTGCAGCCCCTGATCGAGAACATAGCCAACGGAAACATCCTCGGCATCGTCGGGATAGTCGGCTGCAACAACGTCAAGATTCCGCAAGACTCGCTGCACGTCCCAATAACCAAGGAACTGATCGCGAACAACGTGCTAGTGGTCGGTACGGGTTGCTGGGCCTACGCCGCGGCCAAAGCAGGCCTCATGACTCCAGAAGCAACAGAGAAGTACGCGGGCAAGACGCTGGCGGCAGTCCTCACCGCCGTTGGGAATGCTGTGGGTCTCGGCGGGCCCTTGCCTCCATGTCTTCACATGGGTTCATGCGTAGATAATAGCAGAATCCATCAAGTGCTCACTGCGGTCGCCGACAAGTTGGGCGTGGACATACCTGATCTCCCCGTAGCCGCTTCAGCGCCTGAGGCAATGACCGAGAAAGCTTTGGCCATCGGAACATGGGCAGTTTCTATGGGTCTCCTCGTCCACATAGGCGTCACACCACCTATACTTGGTAGCAAGACTGTGACGGACGTCCTTACCGCAAAGGCGGAGGAATTACTCGGCGGAAAGGTTGTAGTCGAGCCGGACCCAAAGAAAGCAGTCCAGCTCATGATCGACCACATCCGAACCAAGAGAACCAAACTGGGCATATGATGCGGGTGGCCCAGGCTCATGTTGGCGAAACTCATCCTCACGGATCCTGAGAAGTGCCAGGGCTGTAAAAGATGCGAGCTCCAATGCGCCATCGAGAAGTCGGAAGGAAAGACACTACTCACTGCGATAAAGGAGCAGCAGAGGCCCCGAATCAGAGTGATCGGAAACGCGCAATCGATCCCAAACATCTGTAGGCACTGCGACGGCATCTGCATAGCGAACTGCCCGACCAAGGCTATCCAAAGGACACCCGAAGGAGCGGCCGTCATCGACGAGGAGAAGTGCGTAAAGTGTTTGCTATGCCTAGGTGCATGTCCCTTCGACGTGCCAAGGGTTCTTGAGAGAACGGTCACGAAATGCGATCTATGTATCAGCAAGGTCCTAGAGGGGGGGATGCCCGCTTGCGTGGAAGGTTGTCCTGTCTCCGCACTGAAATTCGAGATACACGAGACACCTATTGATAGAAGGTTGTTGCTCTCGCAGGCCTTTGCGCTTCCTCCTAGGAGATATGACTTGACGCTGAGAGCTTCAGAGTCCCCTAAGGAAATAATCGACAGGGCAAAGACTATTGCAAGAACGGCAAGGTTGCTTGAGGTGACGGCTTCAGCGAAGAGAGCGCGAGAGAAGCTGGGTCTTGCACCTCCTCCAAGTGACGCGGTGGACGAGCTGAGCAAACTGGTAGCTGCTACGATGCTATCGGATAAGATGACTGAAATCAAGATTTGGACGGGTCGCTAGGCATGCCCCTCAAGTATGCATTCTACCCTGGCTGCATCATCCCAAGCAGATTTCCCCACATCGAGAAGTCCGCCAGACTGGTCGCGGGCCATTTAGGCATAGAGTTGGTGGAGATGGAGAACACCACGTGCTGTCCCGAGCCGTTCGCAATCCAAAGCATTGACCGCATGACGCACCTATCCATGGCTGCGAGAAACCTGTGCGTCGGAGAGGAGATGAACTCTGACATGATGGTGCTCTGCAACGGCTGCCTCGCCACCCTGTGGCACGCGAACGAGATATTGAAAACCGACTACAAGGCAAGGAATGCGATCAACAAGGCCCTCGAAGCAATACACAGGAAGTTCAAGGGAGACTTGGAAGTCACGCATTTCTACCACGTCTTGGCTGACCAGATCGGTGTCGACAAGATAGGCAGCGCGATCTCAAAACCACTGAAGGGAGTCAAGGTCGCGGTTCACTACGGTTGCCACCTCCTCGACCCTGCCTTTGCCACGAGGCACGACACGATCAACCAGCCAAGGGGCTTAGAAAGACTCGTCGAGGCGATCGGAGCCCAGCCCGTAGCCTACGAGAGGCAGTACACATGCTGCGGCGGCCCAATACGTGGCATAAACGATGAACTGTCGAAATCCATGCTCATCGAAAAGCTCAACGCGGTGAAGGGTGCCGGTGCGGACTGCTTGACACTATTTTGCCCCCTATGCTACACCCAATACGATTTGGGGCAACTAGTCGAGCAGAGAGAGAGCAGAAGAGAATTCAACCTGCCCGTGATGTACTATCCAGAACTGCTTGCGTTGGCGTTGGGCTACTCCAAGGATGAGATAGGCCTATCAGAGCACAGCATCACTAAGAATATTGAGAAAATAGTACCCTGAAGGGTCCTAGCCGATAGATATTCAGAACTCCTCAGCTGACAGCTCTAAACGCGGGTTTGTACTCAACCCCCGGCGCCGAACCTTCCTACTGGGGCCGTGATCTCAGCGTAGAAACGATGTGAAGCCGATGTTGAGAGCTATGCGATGATCTCGACATCTTCTGAGCGGAATGCTGGATCGACTAAACAGAGACACTCCAAATCGTCGTTCCCCACGTTCTCTATGTATTGAACAGCGTTGGGCGGTACATAGATGGCGCATCCTTCCGCAACTTTCTCTGATTGGTCGTTGACGTGCATCACCCCGTGTCCTCTCAGAATGTAGTAGACTTCTGTTGTCTTGAGCCTATGGGGCAACGCGGCGGTCCTAGGCTTGACTCTCCTGTAAGCGAGACTGAATCGTAGATCGATGCCATCATTCTTCTTGTGAAGAACTTCTCTCCTTATGGTCTTGTCCATGCCATCGAATTCTCGACAATCCTCGAGCTTCTTGACTAGCATCTTCTCACCAAACGCAAAGCCTAGAACCATAGCGACCAATAACGTGGCTCTTCCTTGGCATGCAAGCAAGAAAAGGCCCCGTCGGCGCCCTCACTTAACTTTCGCATGCTTCCACCGACACTCAATCGAACTCATCTTAACCTCAGCCATCCATGATTTTCGGCCACCTTGTGCTCGCTCTCGGCTCAAAGACTCCCCACTTGAGAGTTTTGGACGTGGGTCTGTACCTAGCCGCCGGCGCTTTTCGCCAAACCTACTCATTGCCGAGCATCACTAGGATGCTGCTAGGGTTAAGATTCGAGCTGTCTTGATCGTGTTTCGATGTACTCTGCGACCCTCTCTTCGCTGTACTTCCTAGCCTCTTCTTGTTTCTTCAAGTGTTCTTTGATTGCGCTCAGAACGTTGTCCATGTTGAACGGCTTCACTATGTACCCGTCTGCGCCTCTGTTGACGGCTTCGATGGCGTTTTGGAGTGACGGATAGCCGGTCACGATCAGCTTGGCCATCTTTGGAGTCGTCTTTTTCATCTCGGTCAGGAGTCTTGTTCCTTCCATGTCTGGAAGTCGAATATCTATTAATGCTAGATTGTAGAATCTTGCATTGGATTTCTTGATCGCCTCACCTCCATTTTCCGCCGTGTCAACAATGTATCCTTCGTCCTCCAATGTTGCCGCCAGAACCTTCCTCACGCCCTCATCGTCATCAATGACAAGGATCCTTGCAGGTTCACTCATACGCTTTCACCTCCTGCCGTCTTGCCTTGATCGGAAGCGTCACTGTGAAGGTTGCGCCTTTTCCAAGCGTGCTTTGTACCGAGATTGAGCCTCCATGGGCCTCCACGATCCGTTTGGCGATTGGCAACCCCAACCCCATTCCTTTGGCTTTGGTTGTACGGAACGGCGTCCAAAGCCTCCTCAGGTCGTCGTCCCCGATGCCAATTCCAGTGTCCGAGAATGCCACTGCTAGGTTGCCGTTTGTTTCTTGGCTTCTGATCGTGAGGTCGCCGCCAAGGGGCATAGCGTCGACAGCGTTCTTGATCAGGTTGACGAAGACTCGCCTCATCCTGTCGGCGTCTACCGTAATCTTCGGTTGAACGTGTGTCAAGTTCGATAGCCGTATGCTTGTTGGAACTTTAACAGAATCTAATGCTTCTTCTGTGATCGCTCTCGGATTGGTTTCTGCCAATTCTAGCTGTACCTCAGCTGAGTATTCCAGAAGATCGTCTATGATCTTGTTCGCAGATTCCATGTCCTTCTCGATGAGTTCGAGCATCTCCCTAGATTCCTCATCCATACCTGAGGTAAGCTTCTTCTTGAGGTAGTACGCGGCGCCGGAGATTCCTGTCAAGGGATTGCGGAGGTCATGACCCACCATAGCCGCCATCTCTCCTACAGCGGCCAACCGCTCAGACTTGAGAAGGGCTTCTTCCATCCTCTTGCGTTCCGTGATGTCGCTGACGAGAGCGAAGAAACCTCTCACTTGACCCTGCTCGCCAAAGTGCGGGACATACGTGGCGTTGACGTAGCGGGTCCCACCCCACCTGTACGGTAGCTCAGTCTCATAGGATGTCTTGCGTCCTGACAGGACGGACTGGACTTGGGGACGTATCTTCTCGTAGACCTGGTCGCCTAGAACTTCTCTAATGTGTCGTCCCGTGATCTCTGTCAACGGGCGTCCGAACCATTCTTCGTACGCCTTGTTGTTGAAGCCGTAACATTCTTGGGCATCAATATAGGAGACCAGTGCTGGTAGAGAGTCCGCGATAAGCCGCAGTTGACTCTCGCTTTCTCGCAACGCTGTTTCTGCGCGCTTCCGTTCTGTGATGTCTATTACAATTCCTCTCACTCCAGCAGCCCTGCCTTCGCGCATGATAGGAGCGGCATGCACAAGCGCAGGGAAAGCGGTGCCGTCCTTTCGCAGTATACTGTATTCGCGCCCGCCTACAGTTTCGCCACTCATTATTCTCCGGATACCCTGCATCGCCTTGTCATGATCCTCCGGAACAAACATGCGAAACGCATTCAAGCCCCTGCGGAAATCTTCCTCAGTATGGCCGGTGGCTGCAAAGGCAGCGCGGTTCATGAATTGCACATTGCCGCTTTCATCGATTTCAAAGACAATCTGGGGTAGCAGATCAACGAGTTCTCTGAATCTACGTTCGCTCTCCGCTAGCTTCCCTGTCCTCTCGAAAACGAGCTGCTCTAGGCTCGTTGAGTGGCGTGTAAGCTCCTCGGCGTGGCGCTTCTCCTGGTCCAACAGCCGCGCATTCTCAACCGCAATAGCTGCATGGTTGGCGAAGAGACTCAGCAGCCCCTGATCTGCCTGTGTGAAGCGCCGGGACCCTACGTCTTCAAGGACATGGATTACCCCTGTGACCGCGCCCCGCCAGAGCATAGGCACACTCAGGATCGCGGCGAAAGGCCTCTCATTTTCGAAGGCTGCGGCTCGGCGTGGCCAAGTGTGGTAGTCATCGATGACAAGTGGTTGTGCAGTCTCGGCTACGGTGCCGGCCGCCCCCTCCCCGTACCTGAGGACAGCGCCCGTGTAGTCACGTGGGTTGTTGTAGCTCACCACACAGCGTACTTCCCGCCGTTCTGGATCACAGAGGTACATCTCCCCGCCACGGGCTCCTAACAGCCGGGCGGCTCGCTCAACGATCGTTTCGAGCAGCCTAGGCAAATCCTGGCGACTAGTGATGTCGAGCACGGTTGCTTGAAGCGCAGCCAGCTCTTCGGCGCGCCGCCGTACCGCCTCCTCCGCTCTCTTACGCATTAATGCTTCCACAATGGCTACCGACAGGGTTTCCACAGCTTCCTGATCAGCGAGGCCATACCCCGATTCCTTGTTGGCTAGCGCAATCACACCGAAAACTTTGCCATCATGTCTCAATGGAACGCCTAGGAAAGAGCTTATCCGCGGATGACCTTCGGGAGTCCCGACTCTGTCGGGGTGGGTCGTAGGGTCGTTGACTATCAGGGACCGCTCATCCTTGAGTACTCTACCCCAGAACGAGCGGATCTCCATATTCCTAAGCAACTTCACGGCATCCGCTCTCGGCATCTTGCACTCATCCCAGCCTGGGTCACTGATAGCGACAGTGTCCAAACGACCGGTCTGATTCACTTCGGCTATGAAACCGAACTTGCTGTTGGTCAGCTCCTCGGCCACGGCAAGACATGTCTTGCCCAGCTGTTCTTCTGTCTCACACCTTATCGCCTCCCCAAGCACCTCGTTGACTCCATTCAGCTTCTCTTCCATCCGTTTGCGTTCGGTGATGTCTGTCAGTGTCCCCTCATAGTACAGGACCCTGCCGTGCTCGTCACGTACAACATGGGCGCTATCCAGCACTATCAGCTCTCGGCCGTCTTTGCGTTTCAGAACGAGTTCGACGTTGCGCAGTTCTCCTTCTTCCTCTAGCCTGCTGGTCCAAGCCTTTCTGTCTTCTGGGTTCACGTAGATGTCGTGTGCGATGTCAGCGGCGAGAAGTTCTTGCTCCGAGTCGTAGCCGAGCATCTGCACAAGCGCCGGATTCGCGGTCAGAATCCTGCCATCAGGGGTATTCTGATAGACGCCGTGAGGTATATTCTCGAAGAGCGCGCGATATTTCAGTTCGGAGGCTCGCAGCGCCTCCTCCGCCCGCCTGCGCTTGTCGGTGATCGTGCGGGACTTCTCACGGGACCGACGCAGCGCTTCCTCCCTCCGCTTGCGCGCGCGGGCGGCGAATAGTTTCCGTCTCCCCCTCTTGGAAGCGAGATTGGGACTCAAACTCGTTCCCCCAACGCTATTCGAGTCTTCCGGGTTACTCAATCGACCTAGGGACGATACGACACTTGATCAAATTCGCGCCTTCATCGTAGATAACATGCGTTGCCTCGAATTCTTTCCCAAGCAGATATGTCAGAGCTCCGCACCAGTAAGATATGAGAAGAGCCTTGGCAACCCCGAGCGTTCCCTTCACACACGGGTTTGATATCTCCAAACTGATGGGGCCAACAAGATTCTCAGGAACAGTCAGCTTTACGATACCTACACCTGAAAGACATTCCGCATCTATGAGTAAATCGATGACTTCTTGAACAGATGCTTGCGGGTTTTCCCGTTCACGAATCCTGGCAGCATCCTCCTTCCCCAAGCGGGATTCGTGCTGGTTCATTAGGACCTCAGCGACCCGTGTTCCGGTCATGGCATTCAAGTGCTCGCAAAGCGCCTGTGCGTCCACCGCCACATGACGCTCCCCGAGAATTCGAAGCTCTCCCTTCGCCTTGTTCAAAACCACATCCTCACTCAATCAAACCACCGCCAGAAGAAAGGAGGCTCTGTCAGCAAAGATCTTGGCAAGGCGATTCCGAGAATCTTCCAAGGGGTGAAGAATCTGCTCACGTCTGAGAGCGAACTCATTCCCCTGATGGTCGCGTGGAGCCGCAATCTCGTCCCAGCCTCTTCAGCGTTGTTGCGGATCTCGACGGCGATCCTGGTTTCTGATTCTCAGACGTATGACAAGAAGCCCCCGTGCGTCACGGTTTATCACTACCCTGACGGGGATGGTTGATTCTACCTTGAAAGGAAAGGCACTGTCTTCGACCAGATGCTTCGGAAGGTACAAGAAGTACTTTCCATCCTTTCTTCTGGAGATTCTCCCTGTAGCCTCTGCAACCATTCCTGACCACCGCACCAACATTCAATCGAAATGGGGCGTTCACACATTTACTCTCACTGTAACCGAAGTTATACCCACTGGGTGACCCAAGTTGTAACTGCTAGGTGTAACATCGCTTCGAAGCCAAGGAGACCCTGCCAGCGAAAGTCTTCGCAGGGCAGTTCCGAAAATCTTCCAACGATCGCGTACTGTGGTATCGTCGCGGGGTGTCTCTCACAAGTGTTCTCAGATACCATCGCACAATCTGCTATGCCAGAACATCTGCCACATTCGCGGGTTGACAGAACCGAGTATACTGTATCATGACGACATACAATCAGTTCCGGCCGTTCTCGAATCGTCAAGAAATGATGTGATTTGAGCCTAGTGCGGATCGTACTAGCGTAGAAGATTTTTCCTTGCAATCGAATGCAGCTGTGACAAGATCTTTGATGGCAACGGAGTTTAGATTCTTGATATGCTCTTTGAGCCACTCGATTATCTTCAAGAAACCATACCTAACTGCCTCACGAAGACCTGCAGTATCCGGGAAGTCGCCCAAGAGTGAAGTCGTGTAGTAGTCCAGAAACGACTCGGCGGACGGGCTTGCCTCACGTTGGAAGAGACAAACCAAACAGGGGGAGACCTCGACATACTATCTCGCATACCCAACTCGATAGACCGTTGAGCGTACGTGGCGTCGGTGCTAAAGTGTTCTTAAAACTGCCTGATGGCTGATCTTGAGCATGGTTACAGCATATTTTGAGCCTGCTTTCCGCTCTTTTTCGGCTCAAGAACTGCTTAGTTGACAGTTTTGAACGTGGCTTTGTACTAACCCCCGGCGCATTTTGAGTTCTATCTGAACTGTCAGGTCGGAACCTTCATGTCGCGAACATGGGTTGAGCGCCGGAATCGACGCACAGACTGGATCACACGCGCGATCCGTTAATATGCCGCCGTCACCGCCTTCGTTCATATGAGGGAAGAATGTGCTATTCTGCGGCGGTGAGACGGTTTGAAGAGTAGTCTATGGGCTTGGCGACGCACCCCGGAGTTGCTGGCTGAGGAAGTTAACCGCCGCCGCAAGCAAACTAATCGGTGACGCAACCCGTTTCTGACCTAGTTTGCTTTTCCTTCTTTTGGTTCCCGGCTCAGCTTGCGGAGCATCTGCTGAGTCATAGGGACACCTAATAAGCTGAGCCTACAATACCAATGTATGCCGGATCGAGTTTTTCTGTGTGCATGCCGAAAATGTGGCAGCAACTTTGCGTTCACGGGAACATACGAGAAGTTCAACGACTTCATGGACTCAAAGGAGTTTACATGCTCTAGCGGGCATGAGGAGAAGAGTTCACCGCGGACTTTTCTTCAGGTCCTAGAAACGAGCGAGCCGCAGCCTATGCAAGATTGGAAGCCAACGGAAGGACGAAATTATGTCAACATTCTCGACTATCAGACAGCTCGGATTAACGGCATGCAGATAGATCACATCGGTTCAGGTCTCTATGTTGATCGGAAGACGGGCAAGAAGTACGACTACGAGGAAGATCTGAAAGGAAACCGACATTATTTCGAAGTACCAGCGTAAGTTCACCTCGGTGCCTAATTCATTGGATTAAGCACAACCCTGTGGCTACCATTCAGAAAGTGGGCACTGAGAAATAGGGAAACCGGGAGGAAAGCCTCCCAGGTTACTATTGGACGACTTCGCCGGTTGCGAATCTTGGACCAACGGAGTTGATCCTGACCTTCACGTGTTCGCCAGGTTTGGTTTGTGGAACAAAGACTACGAAACCCTCAATCCGAGCGACTCCATCACCGCGACGGCTGGTCTCCTTGATCTCAAGTTCGTACTCCTTACCTTCCTCGACCGGCTTGTTGAAGGAACGTTCAAAGCTCATGCATTTCACCTCGTTCAGTTCGTTCAGCTAGTTCTTCGGGAGAAAACTTAGACGCCGACACGGATGGTTACGGTAGGACGCTTGGCTTCAGCCCGTACACCTAACTTGTCGCCCGAACATGACACCGACCCTAATAACACTGCCTATTCTAGAACCAAAGAACATCCAAACTAGAGCGGGGGACACATAGACACGATGGGTCAACGCGCATGAGCGATGAAGGAAGCAACTAGTCGGCATGCACACCGCTGAGCGAGACAGCAAACGGAACTCATATCGAGTACTGTTCGAACTGCGGAAAGAAAATCCGGAAATCCATTGTGTCCAAAGGGTACGTTTTCGGCTCAGACCAATGCCGAACCGTTCACGGCCTGCCGATGAGGCTCGAGCCACTATCGTGTGTGTTGTCCAAGGCCGAACAGGAAAAGTTCTTCAGCTCTAGGCTCGATCCATTGGATGGGATCTGATTTGACTAGACCCAAATGGCAGAAGAGCCGGAAGAAAATGGCGGGCAGAATGGGCAAAAAGAGCGGCAGGGTAAGGTAAACAAGCTCTGACACGAGCCGGGCAACCAGTCGAACAACATCAAAGACTGTTGAGATCAATTGATCGAATCTTTTGAGTCAGAATCCCCTACACGCGACGAACCGTAGAACCCTTCTATCTTCGCACCCGGCTAAATCCGGTCCTCGTACTTCGACTTTTTCAGCGGTACAAGGCAGTAGGGACAAGTGGATTGAAACTCGACGAACGCCGTACGACACTTGGGACAGTACCAGCCCATTACAGCCACCTTCTTTGCATACGCATCTCGAGGGCGCAGAAGTATAGAGATGATGCCGTTAACTTCGTATAAAGACGGAGGTCTCATAAGTGGAAGGCAGCGGTATCCATGTACGTATGCAGTGGATTCGGATCCTCCGTCCTATCCAGTGTGTAACAGAAGTAGAGAGTGGTGAGCAGAACATGACAGAGCAACAGAAAGTTGAGCCGACCCCGCCTACCCGGCAGAGCCGAACCCCCTCCAACACCATCTTCATTGGACAGAAGCCTATCATGGCGTATGTTACGGCGATCGTGATGCAATTCACCAGTGGCAGCAATGAGGTTTCAATCAAAGCGAGAGGGCGAGCCATATCAGCAGCCGTTGATGTCGTTGAAGTATGCAGAAGACGATTCTTCGAAGGCAAGCTTCACGTAAAGGACATCACAATCGGAACCGAGCAGCTGGGCGAGGAAGGACAGGTACGAAACGTGTCAACCATCGAGATCAGGGTCACAAGACCAACCTAGGGGCGGCAGTAGCCCCCGGGCGCAAAACAGAGAGACCCTCCAGTTTTCTTCTACCATGCCCGCAAAGCATCGAGCAGCAAACGCAACCCCAACTACCCTGTGTGGAAGATCCTCTCGCCCGGACTCCGAGTTCGCCTAGACAAGATCCTTAGTTCGAATTGCTACGACCCGTCAAGCGTGCTTGGTTTATCAAGTGGGAGGCTTATCTCGTTGACGATAGTGTGGTAATTAGATTGTCTGAAGGAACAATGCCCGTTCACATTCTCCGGGAAGGATCGACACGAAATAGAGGCCACGACGCGCAACGAAGCAACATCATGGCTGCAAAAATCGTTACTGAAACCATTCGAACGACGCTTGGTCCCCTTGGGATGGATAAGATGCTTGTGAGTGGCATCGGGGATGTCGTCATCACTAGCGACGGCGCCACGATCATGAAAGAATTCGACATTCAGCATCCGGCTGCAAAGATGCTCGTGGAGGTTGCAAAAAGCCAAGACAACGAGGTCGGTGACGGAACAACCACGGCGGTTGTGCTGGCTGGGGAGCTTCTGTCGAAAGCTCAAGAACTCATAGATCAGGATGTTCACCCAACGGTCATCATAGATGGCTACAAGAAAGCTTCAGCTGAGGCTCTCCAGATTCTGGATCCCCTAGCTATCGCGGTAGACCCGACCGACATCAAGACCTTGCGTCAGATAGCAAGCACGTCTATGGGAACCAAGGCAGTAGCAACAAGCAAAGACTTCCTTGCCACACTCGCTACTTCCGCTGTGACGCAAGTAATGGACAACTCGAGCGGAAAGACCAAAGCAGATGTCGAGAGGATAAAGGTCCTGAAAAAACATGGCGAAGGAATAGAGCAAACAGAGTTGGTCAAAGGTATCGTCCTCGACAAGGAGATTGCTCACTCTGAGATGCCTAAACGAGTAGAGAAAGCTAGGATTGCACTTCTCAACGCTAAGCTCGAAATTGAGAAGACAGAGTTTGACTCAAAGATCACCATCGAAAGCCCAGACCAGATGAAAATGTTCCTGGACGAGGAGGATACCATGATGAGGCAGATGGTGGAGAAGATCGCGGAATCAGAGGCCAACGTAGTGCTATCCGAGAAAGGCATCGACGACATGGTCCTGCATTTTCTTGCAAAGCGAGGAATCGTAGCCGCGAAAAATCTCAGCAGCGGCGACATGGAAAAACTTGGAAGAGCAACCGGTGGGAAAGTTGTGGCAAGCCTGAAGGATCTAAGCGCTGAATCCTTGGGCGAGGCCAAACTAGTGGAGGAAGTCAAGATCGGTGACGACAAGCTCCTCTACATTAGAGAGTGCAAAGACCCGAAAGCAGTGACTATCGTTATACGCGGCGGCTCCGAACACGTTATCGAGGAAGCTGAACGATCCCTTCACGACGGCCTTTGCGTAGTCCGAAACGTCGTTGAGGACGGCAAGATCGTGGCGGGCGGAGGCTCTATTGAGGCAGAACTAGCAAAACAGCTCCGCGAATTCGCAGTCAGAGTTGGAGGAAAAGAGCAGTTGGCGGTTCAACGTTACGCAGAAGCTGTCGAAGCGATACCAATAGCGCTCGCGCAGAATGCAGGACTCGACCCTATCGACGTGATGGTTGAACTTAGGATGAAGCACCAGGAGAACACAAACAAGTGGTTTGGCGTCAGCGTGCGCGATGGGAAGGTGGCTGACATGCTCAAGGAGAGAGTGGTTGAACCTCTTCGCGTCAAGCAGCAGGCCATCAAGTCATCAACGGAAGTAGCATGCATGATTCTCCGTATCGACGATGTGGTTTCGTCTAAAGGAGCAAAGGAACCTGCTGGCGGACCGCCCGGAGGAGGTATGCCTCCCGGAATGGGCATGATGTGATAGGATATCTATCATGCATTCACCGCAGCGACGATAGCTGAAATGCGTCGACACGTTGGCTTCAACCAAAGTGCTCTAATGTTTGTTTCTTGCTCTACTCGGTTGGTTCAAGCGGGACCGAAGATGCGAATAAAGAACGCTGAAGACGCAAGAAGCGTGGTAAGAAAGTACTTCCTCGGCACTAGGACTTTCCACGGTAAGATTACTTCTTTGAACATGGAGCAAGAGACTCAAGGCCCAGATGACAAGGGTGCCTGGAAGGTCAAAGGAACTTACCTTACTGAAGCAGGCGTAAGAGTACAATTTGTGGCTAGTGTATCGCCACGCGGGGAAGTACTCACGACCAGCTCAAGTTCAAGCAAACCAAGACCGCCTTGGCGCTAAATATCCTGAAGTACAGGCGCCAGCAAATGTTGAACATCAATGTAGGAGAAAGTAGCTTGACTCATAAATTGAGCAGGGCAGACTGTGCCATGCGAAAACGACAGAAGAAAAAGCAGCACAAGAGGAAACGTACGAAATCAAGCAGAAATCCTAGCTGACTTGGACACCGCCGGCTCACACCGGGGCCCCGGTTGGACTATTATAGCCTTCGCTCCTTGAACAACCTTTCAAGAAGCACTGGCAAGTCCTCATGGCTCTTCGCAGCTTGATCATCCAAACTAACTTGCTGCTCTTTCGTAAGTAACTGCCAGCAATGAGCGATCTCGTCGGTAGTTTCGTACGTGTGAATCCCGCCTTCTCTTCTATTATGCCGGCGAACAGCCACACTGATCCTTGCCATAAATAGAGATAGGCGAAGGACGCTCAATAAGCTCTCGGTTCAGATCGCAAGTACACAAGTGCTGCTGGCTAGGAGATGATTCCTTAGTCGGCTCGCGAATGCACGGCCACCTGCGAGGGCTAACTTGTAGGAGTGGCCTTGCTGAGGAGTACCTCGGGTTGGTTCTGAGTGTCGCGCCACAGCACGTCCGTTCATAGTCAGGGAGCACTGCCGAAAGCTGAAGAACTGAGACGCCTCGACGCTCACTGTTCCCCTGGATCTCAGAGCCCTCTTTTCTTCTCCACATCCAATTTTCGGACGAGTCTGATGACTTTACGTGAAGTGATTGGCGTCAATTGTAACTTTCCGTGATGCGGGCAGTATGAATCAAGAACCGCCTCTCCAGTGTCTTCATCGAAAATGGCCGGGTACAGCCGACAACCCTCAGGCCGATAATTGTAGATGGTGCATCGCTGACTGTTGTGAAAGACACATCTCCCCGACAGATTCTTGAGGTGCCGGTTCCCATTCTTCTTGACGATGAAGAAATCCTCAGAGAAACCGAGGCCCCTTATCCGGAGGGTATCTGAACTGCTCAGTGGCATCTCGGTATTCAAGCAGCACTTGATGCATCCGTACTGCAGGCACATGCCTTTCATCTTGCTCACTGGGCTTTCCAAAGCAGTTCTCAGCCGGGCGGCAGCGTGATGCTACCCCTTACTAGATTAGAAGCGCTAGATGAAGCCTGCGAGGGCAGGGAAAGCCGTCGTCGAAGGCATCGCAGTCTCCACTGTCGCCGTTGTGGGGACTTGGAAGAAACCTGGGAACTGAGAAAGAACCGCCTCGGCCACGACGCTGAACCTTCGCTACAGAGCCCACCACCGGCGCTCAATCAAAGCTTCGGGACCTTGACCAGAGTAACTGTGTCTTCTTCGCTCTGCGAATTAGTTGCTTCTGTTTCTCTTTTCTGGTTCCTTTGCCCTGGCTAATTCTGGCCTGAGTGAGCGAATTGTCTCAAGTACAGTGTTTTCCTTCCGAGTTCGAGAATCTCAGCCGGTAGGAGCGCTCGGCCCGCTCGGGTCATTTTGCCTTGGAGGAGCATCTTCAGCGCGCGGGCCTTGTTGGACTCTGACCAGTTGCTTGCTTTCCGGCTTGGGGTGAGGCGGAGCGCATACCTCTCTTCGTCGATCCGTTTCGTCTGTCCGCCGATCCAGCCGTAACATAACGCCTCCTCCACCGCATCATCGTAGCCTATCGTGGGTTTTCTGGAGTGTTTCTTGTAGAAGATGAGCCAGATCTCCTTCTTTTCCCGGTGGTGCCTGGCCAGCCATCGATGCCATCCCCTGGGGGATGTCACGTGGAGGGTCTCGTCAATCCTCATGGTCCGCTCTCACCCGCCGATTGCCGAATCCAAGGACCCGAGGGAACCATGTACCTTGCCTGCCTCTTCGGCACAATCTTTTGTCAAATGAGAGCCCGGGTGGCATGGCTACTTCAAGGCTGAAGGTTGCCTCACAACCGTCGGTTGCCAGATCAGCAAATCGCAACCCAGAATTTGGGCGGCTCATTCTCTTGTCAACAGACGGTGTGGCAGCATTGTCGAAGGTGACGTACGTTAGCCTGTTCGCTGACGACAGCATCCACCCCCTCTACGAGACCGCGATAGAACGGTTCCGCCGCGACCTAGACCAGTATTACCCCATGTATATTGGCAGCCAAGAGGTCGAATCGGACGCGGGCGAGTTCGAGCACCGATCACCAATCGACACATCAATCCTGGTAGGCCACTTCCAGAAAGGCACGAGGAAACACGGTCGATTTGCGATAGACGCGGCGAAGATGTCATTCAACGTATGGAGCAAGATGCCGTGGCAGGAGCGCGTCAGAATCATGCTCCGCGCTGCCGACCTGATAAACGAGCGAAAGTTCGAGATCGCCGCCGCGATCACGTACGAGGTCGGCAAGATCAGACTCGAGGCGCTGGCTGAGGCTTGGGAGGCCATCGACGCCATACGTTACTATGCGAAGATCATGGAAGAGAATGACGGCTACACGCGAAGGATGGGCCCAGGTGCCCCCGGTGAAGACTGCCGAGTAGTCTGCAAGCCGCATGGCGTCTGGGTCGTGATCTCGCCTTTCAATTTCCCATTTATGCTCGCCAACGGGATGGCGCTAGGAGCCCTGATCACGGGCAACACAGTCGTCCTCAAACCGACCAGTGAGGCGCCTCTCACGGGGCTGATGCTCTATCGAATCTACCGCGACGCGGGCGTACCTGATGGCGCAGTGAACTACGTCACTGGCCCTGGCGCCAACTTCGAGGAAGAGTTCACTGACAATCCGGATGTCGCTGGAATCGCGTTCACAGGCTCGCGGGATGTTGGTATGAGGCTCTACCGCCGATTTCTGACCAGCCAGGGTTACCCGAAGCCCGTGGTCATCGAGATGGGCAGCAAGAACCCGACGATTGTAACATCAAACGCGGATCTCGATAAGGCGGTTGAAGGCGTCGTCAGAGCCGCCTTCGGTTATAGCGGACAGAAATGCAGCGCCGCGTCAAGAGTCTACGTTCAACGCGACGTGAGACCACGGTTCCTCGAACTGCTCAAGGCGAGAGCTGGCCACCTCATTGTGGGTGATCCCAGGCGTAAGGATGTCTTCGTCGGACCTGTCATCAATGACGCGGCTGTTGCGAGATTCGTGAGGGCAATTGAAGAGACCAAGAACGATGAAGGCAGCATCCTCACCGGGGGCCGTGTTCTCAAAGAAGGCGAGTTTGAGAGGGGTTACTACGTCGAGCCCACGATCATCACAGGCCTCCCGAGCAATCACCGACTGTTTAGAGACGAGCTGTTCCTCCCCTTCCTTGCAGTCGATGACTTCGCGACGCTTGACGAGGCTTTGGCGAAGGCGAACGACACCGATTACGGATTGACCGCTGGAATATTCAGCGATGACCCGCAAGAGATTCAGAAGTTCATGGACGAAATGCAGTTCGGCGTAGTCTATGCGAATAGACGCGGTGGCGCCACAACAGGCGCATGGCCTGGAGCGCAGACCTTTGTTGGGTGGCGGGCTAGCGGTGCCACCGGCCGCGCTGTAGGCGGTCCCAACTACCTCTTGAATTTCCTTAGGGAACAAGCGCAGACAAGGGTTACGGAGTAGATCAGACGGTAGGCGGCCTATAGACTCCTTTTTTTCTTAACGGATCTGTTTCAGCCCTTTCGGGTATCTCAATGCCAAGTCGGCGTATACGTCCTTGTACTTGGTCCACAGTTCTCTGTCTGATTCTGAAACGTCCCGGACTACCTTCGCTGGAACGCCGACAGCGACCTTCCCGTCCGGGATCATAGACCCACTAGTGACCACTGCGCCTTCACCCACGATACTCCAGACACCGACCGAAGCGTAGTCACTCACGATGGCACCAACACCGATCACAGCGTAGTCTTTGACGGTGCAATTGTGAAGCACGGCGCCGTGTCCTATCTGAACATGGCTTCCGACTTCGCATTTGTCTTTCATGCGCGCATGAAGAACGCAGTTCTCCTGAACGCTCGTCTTGTCGCCGACTATGATGGTTCCATAGTCCCCGCGGAGTTTGGCCCCCGCCCCGATGTAGCACTGAGCTCCGATCTTGACATCACCCACGACTTTTGCATCCTCATCAACATATGCTGTCGGGGAAATCGACGGCACGCGTCCTTCGAATTCACACGCTGTCAAATGATTCCCGCCCGGTCCGCCTGTCTAGAACTCTCTTTGGACCAGAAAACGAGCGATCGACTGAAGCCCGCCCTTGGCGCCGGATCTTGGCAGCTTCTTCAACGCTTGAAGACCTCTCTCGATGTAGCGATCAGCAATCTTCTTCGCGTAGTCCAATGATCCGTATTTCCTGTACGTGTCGATGGCTTGCGAGATCTCTTCTTGGGAGATCGAGGCCTTTCCGAGCACATGCATGAATCGAACTCTATCCTCCGTCGAGGCGGACTTCACGAGATGCGCTGCCATGATGGTCCTCTTCCCTTCTCTGATATCCCCGCCGATCTCCTTCCCGTACTTGCGGACATCGCCCGCGACGTTCAGAAGATCGTCAATGATTTGGAATCCTACACCTATCGACTCACCGAATCTGGTTGCGGCGCTGAGCTGATTCTTCTTGGCTCCTCCGACGATTGCGCCCGATTCACAAGCCAACGCAACCAGGGCGCCTGTCTTGTTTTCAAGGACCTCTATGACATCCTGTTCCGTGAAGTCTTCTCTACTGTTCAGTTCGAACTCGAACGCTTGACCCTTCGTGATCTGAAAGGCTCTCTGGGCGAACCGCTGGACAAGCCGGCCCTTGCGCTCGGCCATAAGCGGCCCGTCCATGGCGGCCTCGAAGACCTTGATCAGCATAGCATCGCCGGAATTGATCGCCGTAGGAACGCCGAACATCAAGTGGATGCAGCGTTTCCCTCTTCGGAGTTCGCTCTGATCCTCAATGTCGTCGTGGATAAGCGTCATGTTATGGAGGATCTCCACGGCGGCTGCAGCTCCAAGCGCGTTGCGCGCTCGGCCTCCGACCGCCTCACAGAAGAGAAATGTCAGCGCCGGCCGGAATCTCTTCCCTCCACGATCCAGAAGTTCCCAGATCGGCTGGTGTAGCGTAGCCGGTTGGCCAGACCTCGGAATGTATTTCTCGATCTGACGGTTCACCAATGCGCCGTACTTTTCAAGGATCGAATTGAGGTCGCTCATGAGACCAATGCTCCCAGCCTAGATACGACTCCAGATAGCATATGTCTTTGCCGGAGGCTGCTCGGCAGAACTATCCGCTAGTCGCTGTACCGTCTTCTCGGTATGGTGTGGAAACTACCCTTCTGATCCGATCAGAGATCTTCCTGCCTATACCCTCAACGTCCTGCAGTTCTTTCTCAGAGGCCAGGAAAACCTTCTCCACAGTTCCGAATGCTTTGAGCAGCCTTCGCGCAAGAACTGTATCGACTAGAGGCAGGCCCGCGACGATAAACTCTTGTTCGCGCGAAAGCGATTCTGGTTTTCGTTCCATTCTTATTCGCGGTCGCCGTTCTCCCTTTGATTGTTCTCGCCTCGCGATTGAAAGCAACAGTAGGGCGGTCTCTGACGGGGTTCTAGTCCAGACGATCGGCACAGCGAAGTCTACTATCACGCTTGCAACTGCTCCCATGATCGCCTCCGGAGCTACATTGCGAGAAGTCTGGAAGCTTTCCCCCTCAACTATCAAGATTGGCATTTCGTATGCGGATTTGAGGTTGGATATCTGCTCGAAAAGCCTCCCATCAATAATCGATGCGACAAAATCGCCGACAGTCTTCCTCTCTATCGCCGTTCGGTCAGAGATGATGAAATCTCCTATGGTTAGAGCCTCCTGAGTGATGAGAACGTCATACTTTGAAAGCTCTCTTGTTGTCGGGGATCCAAGCTCACGTGAATCCACAATTATCATGGGCTTACTTGAGATCTCAGCCATTCTCTCTTCCCTCAGGAACTCCTCCAGGTTGGGTTGGTCACGTTCACTGTCGGCTGCCTCTGAGGCGACCTGCTTCAGCGCTACGGCCATCATTCGCTCTCTTCGTCGCGAAATGTAGTAGTAGGCTTCGTCTCTGGTTCCTATGGCCATTAGCACGGTTGCTTTTCCAGGCCCCTTTCTTCCCGTCCTTCCCCTTCGCTGGATGTAGCGGATCGCGCTTGGGACCGTGTCGTAGAATATCACCTCGTCGCACTCGACGATGTCAAGACCTTCCTCGCCGATCTGGGTCGCGACCAAGACATTGTACTGGCCAGCCTTGAAGTCCTCCAGCAGCATCGTTTGCTGTTTCTGGGAAAGACCCTTGTCGGTACTCTTGGTCTGCTGTCCCACGAGACGTACAGCGGATATTCCCGGTTCCTTGCCCAGCTCCTCAACAAGTCTCGCGGCGGTAGCTCTGTAGTTGGTGAAGATCATAACCCGGCGCGATCCCATACCCAACGTTTGCTTGACCCTTGCCATGAGGACCGGCATCTTTGGATGCTCGTTCCTCTTCCCGGCTTCATCAGCTGCTATCCTCGAGATGTTCTGGATCCGAGAATCCTGCAGGAACGCTCGAAGCCAAGGCATCGCACGTTTTGTTACTCGCTCTTGTAGACCTTCGATGTAGGCTTTGAGTGGTGAGAAACCTTGTGTCTCAAGGAGCTCCATAGCCTTGAGCGCATGAATCGATGAATAGAGGCCGAATGAAATCCTTCTGAGAAGATCCTTCGCCGCAGGTTCATTCACTATGTCGCGCCGTATCTTTTCCCTGGCCTGGAGAATGTCCCGAAGGCGAATCCTGTCAGCGTCGGCACTCGGCAGATAGCCGTAGTCTCTCGCTCCTTTCAGCGCCTCTTTCACGTAGTCGTCGAGGATTCGTTTCACCCCTCGAAAGATTGGCGGAAGTTCCACTGGGACCCATTCGACTTTGATTCCTCCGACGAAGGGTTTCACGTCGTCATCCGAGATCGTGCGGGATTCGATTTGCTTGATGTTGAGGCTCTTGCAGACTTGCTGTATTGCTTCCTTGCTCGACCCCGGAGATGCGGTCAGCCCAAGTACAAGACCGCGTGGGACCTTGCTGTATCTTTCGCCGATGTATGTATAAGCGTAGTCGCCTACAGCTCTGTGCGCCTCATCAAAGACAAGCAAAGATATCTCAGCAAGCTGGATCTTCCCCGATATCAGGTCGTTCACGAAGACCTGAGGAGTTGAAACGATCAGCCTCTTCGCCCAAGCCTCATTCCTCTCATTCGGAGAAGTCTGGCCAGTGACACACGCAAAGTCTTCAGCGTCAAGCCGCAGCAATCGTTTGAAAGTCCTGAAGTGCTGCTCGACCAGAGGCCGGGTGGGCGCCAGCACGACAACGCGCCTCTCGGGGTACTGCTCCAGTCTCTTGGCGGCTACTAGGGCTGCGATTAGAGACTTCCCCAGCCCGGTAGGTATGGAAACCAAAGTGTTAGCGCGCAGCGCGTTCTCAGCTACCCTCTGTTGATAGGTTCGCCTCTCGATCGATTCCACCTTCACCAACGGATGATCGAAGAGGCTAGGTGCAGCCAAGTGTGCCCACTCAGACCGTGATGTACAGCGAATTAAGAATTGCCAAGTCAGCGGCTATGAGACACTGCCTGAAATACTGCAGATCCCCCCTCATGAAGCGACAGTACCCACCCAGATCATAGCCCATGAAAATGCAGACGGAATCTGCAGCGCCTCACTACTGAGAATGACAGATCCTACTTCAAAGGTGTTCTTTGGGAAGCCGCGTAGCCTGAAGTCTTGGAGACGGACATGCAGACTAGGCAGATCTCAGCTTCCTAACCTGCTCCAAAGCTACAAGCCATACTCTGACAGCTTCCCCAAGGTCTCGAAGCTGCGCGCGGTCACGTTCGTTCTTGATCGCGATGTTCAGTTCGGTTATCTTCTCAAGGATTGCCTGCTCGAGGTTGTCGAGCACCTGCTGGCTAGCGATCCTCACTTCTTCTTCTGCAGATTTCACGATAGCAACTGGCCGATTGCACTTGGCGCAGAATGTGTCTTTTCCGAGCCTGAAGAGTGGAGTGGAGCATACCGGACATGTTTCTTTGAGCATTACTGCGCCGGATCTCAGCAGATCCGCCATGCGCTTCACTTCGGCGCCCATCAGTTCTCGCCTGAATACGGGAAAGATTTTAGGAGGGACCTATAAAATGCGTGAACCAGCGATCTGGAAATGCGGGGCGGCCTCGATTGTCGAAGGCGAAACGCAAGGAAGAGTACGAGGAACGAACGAGGCAGGCCATGGCTGTACTGAATGAAGTTTCTCAAGATACAACAACCCCACGCAACATTAGAAGGGCCGCCAAGACAGCAATGGACTCACTCCAGACTGCGGGTCCTAGCTTGGGTGTACGCGCGGCGAACGCGATATCAATCCTCGACGAAATCAGCCAAGACCCCAACATGCCGCCTTATACAAGAGTGAAGCTCTGGAACGCAGTCAGTCTCCTCGAGGCAATCAAAGACTAGGTCAAAGCGTACCTCTGTGAGTAGACCTCCTCGAATCGACAGTTCAGCACCGCTAGTGTCCACAATCAAGTCCATTCCCGGGATCAATAGGCTTGAAAGCCTTCCTCGAGGTACGGACATCTAAGAAGGTACTATCCGGTGACATATACTCTTCGAGACCTCGTCGATCTCATCGCCAAACGTCACTTCTGCGTGTTAGCAACGCAGGGTCAGCGTGGCCCTCACGCTTCCGGGGTCGGCTACTTCGCTCAAGGCTTGGACATGTACATCCCCACTAGCATCAAGACTTCCAAAGCCCGGAATGTTCGCCGCAACTCACGTGTTGCAGTGCAAATCCCTATCCCTTGGCCGCTGATCCCCGCTCCGCCCCGTAGCATACAGTTCCGTGGTACCGCCGAAATCTTGCCCATCGAAAATCCCGAGGCCAACGCTGCCCTAGCCCGAGCATCACCAGTCATGCGCCGGGTTTTTCGTCGTCTGATCGAGAGAGCGGACATTCAGTTCCCGGGAGAGAACATCTGGCTGCATGTGCGGCCGTTAGGGCGCATTGAGACCTTCATGGTCGGCGTGCCTATCACCACGATCTTCCGCGACGAGAGGAAAGCCACCATGCATTTCGATGTGGAGCAACCCGAGGCGTGAATGACGTGAGCTGGTGCCGGAATCGTCCATCGAAGGTGCTTACTCCTAAGCGCAGATTCTAGCTCATGTCGCTTTACTTGACCAGTTGAGATCCGCCCTTGCCAGTTTGGTGCGGATCATAACAACATCAGCATGGCTCATCGTCGGACTTGCCCTCGTAAGGAAATCGATTCAAGTTGTTCCGGGTCAGCAAGCGGCTAAGTAGCCTGCTCTAGCTTCTTTTGATAGACTCCGTGTTCAAGTCTCTTGACGGCCAGTTGACAGTACGTCTGGTTGATCTCTACTCCTATTCCTGACCTGTCTGTCTGTAGACATGCGATTAGTGTGGTTCCGCTGCCGAGGAAAGGATCTAAGACCACATCTCCTTGGAAACTGAATAGCTTGATACATCTCTTGGGAAGCTCGATTGGAAAGGGGGCCGGATGTCCAATTCTGGCCTTGCTCTCGCCGCTGAAGTTCCATACTCCATTCGTCCACTCAATGAACTCGTCGCGTGTTATGTCTGACCTTCCTCTTTCCGCCTTTTCCCATCTGGCCTTGCACATTACCAATATCGCCTCAACAGGAGCGATCACATACGGCGCGGAAGCACTCATCCAAGATCCCCATGCAGTGCGCCGCGAAATGTTCTGTTCGTTCCATATGATCGTCGAGTGGTATTTCCACCCAATCTGTTTGGCTAAAGTTGTGATATCGGCACAGACACTCTGTTGACCGCCCTTGTTCTTGTCCAGCGGAATATTCAGACATAGACGCCCGTCAGCCTTCGTAAGATCGTGGACCTTCGATAGCCACCTCTTTGTGAATTCAAGATACTCGTCGTATGGCAGGTTGTCATCGTAGTTCTGGTATTTGATATCGACATCGTACGGAGGAGATGTCACAACAAGGTCAACGCTGTCATCTTGGATAGCTTCGATCTGCAGAATGTCGGCGTTGTAGATTCGTAGCGATCCGATCTGGAAGAAAGGTTTCACGTCATTGCTCATTGCTGTTTTCCCCCGAGTCCGATACCTTGTCCGTCGCTTCGTTCTATCTTCATTCCACTACCAATCAAGATAGTATGGATTAGCCTACATAAGGCGCTGCAGTCTTTCTTGTTCCATGCGTTCGTTTGATGGCAATTTTGACCGTGGCAATGTCAAGGTATATGAGGTTGGCAGCGGACTTTGGGTGAACCGTAACTGAGCGCGGAACTTGATGCATACGCACTTTCATGGACCACGAACTGCCAAGCCCTTGGCGATAGCACTAGCAATTACTGCGTCTTTCTTTGTTGTCGAGCTTGTCGGGGGAATCCTAACAAACAGCCTGGCGCTTCAAACGGACGCGCTTCACATGCTGACCGACGTGTCGGCCCTCAGTTACGCGTTAGTCGCGGCCTGGCTTGCCCAGCGGCCAGTGACCCTGAGGCGAACCTACGGGTATTACCGCGTTGAGATCCTGTCGGCTTTCTTGAACGGCATCTTTCTGTGGGCTGTCGTAATTTTCATTATCTATGAGGCACTTCAGCGGATCCAGCAGCCGGCGAGCGTACAGAGCCTTAACATGCTGATCATCGCTTTTCTTGGCCTCATGGCTAACGGACTCGTCGCGCTGACTCTTTCAAGCTCGAGAAACGACAGCATGAATATCAAAGGTGCGTTCCTGCATGTGGTGGCTGATATACTCGGCTCTGTCGGTGCAATTTCTGCTGGGCTGATCATGCTCTTCACTGGATGGTATCAAGCCGACCCCATTGTCAGCATCATGATAGGCGGTCTAGTCTTCTACAGTTCTGGGAGGCTGGTCCGAGACTCCGTGAACGTCCTCTTGGAGGGTGTTCCCCCGCACATAGACGTGGTTGCTGTGGAGCGAAGGATAATCGAAACAGAGGGCGTCAAAAATGTCCACGACCTTCATGTATGGTCTATCTCAGACACGAAGATGTGCTGCATGAGTGGTCACATAATCGCGGCCGAAGGAGCGGACAAGAAGGAACTTCTGACGAGACTGATGGAAACGCTGAAAGAAGAATTCGGAATCGATCACACCACAATCCAGCTGGAAGGCGAGGACTACCCGAAATCTGCCCGCGAACACTAAAGAGCTATCGGTAACTCGGAATGAGTCTGGCAAAAGCAAAAGCAGAACGGTAGATTTGATATACGTCGATCTAGACGCTGACTGCGTGAGTTGCTGGTCGGTCTAGATGCTGAAACGTGAGGCATCGATTCTCCCAATCATCGTGATCGTTATGGTGCTCGGACCTTTCGCCAGCACAGCGGCGGCCGTTTCTGCGCCCGAGGTTGTGGTCACAGCTGTTTACTGGGGAACGAACCCGCTTGGAGGCGTTTCCGTGCATCCAGGAGACACGAATATCCCGTTGTCGATTGTCCTGTCGAATGCTGGTGATGCGGCTGCTCGTGAAGTCAATGCCAAGCTGCTGTTAGCTGCCCCCTTCAGCTACGTCTATTACGTCGGCGGAGAGCGGAAAAGCGCCGACACGGTAGACCAAAGCGCAGGGGATATCCAGCCGGGCTTCTCCTTCACCCTGCGATATGTTCTGACAGTCGCCGCAGATGCAGCGGCAGGCGTTCACAGGCTTACACTGATTCTTAACTACAAGACCGCCAGGGAACTCCTGCCAGTCGAGAAGATTCTGAGCGTGGACGTTCCTGTTTGGACCGGCGATGTTCGCATCCAGTACGTATTGACGGCGCCTCCGAAAGTCTACCCTGGCGATAACCAAGTCAACGTGAAGGTCTGGCTGGTGAATGCTGGAACCGGATCCACCGCCGACCTTCAGACATTCTTACTTCTGGAGGATCCATTCAAGCCGACTTCTGGTGGCTCGAACCTCTTCTTCATCGGAACCATGCAACCGGGACAGGTAAGCGAAGCTGATTTCTACATCGACGTAGGCGACAAGGCTCAATTCGGGACCTACAATCTCCGACTCGTCTCAGAATCTCCGGCGTCCGCCGGCCAGATAGAGATCGGCCAAGTCCCTCTCTATGTCAGTGAGAAAGCCCAGTTTGAAGTTGTACAGGTTGAGCCTACCAGTGTTCGCGCAGGCGACTCCGGCGTGAGCATAAGGATAACGATCAGAAACGCCGGAAGTGTGACCGCAGATTCTGTAAGGGTTCAGCTAAGAGTAGGCAACTACTTCTCAGGAACCCTAACAGACTTTCTCGGAACCATGCAACCCGGCGAGACCAAGACGGCGTTCCTAACAGTTGACGTGGACTCGAAAAGCGTTCCTCAAGCATACAAGTTTGACCTACGAATTGATTGGACCCAATCAAACAATAGCCTAGACGAGACATTACCTGTCGAAGTTCAGGTCGGGACGGCTGAGCTTCCGATTCCACTTATTGCCGTAGGACTCGTGCTGATCGCTCTAGTGATCGTCGTCGTGGTTCGCAGAAGAAGAAAAGCGCGAGCCTAGCCCCAACCGCGAGCCATAGCTGTCGGCACGGCCTACTCCGGGCGTGACGCCCATTTCGTTTCCGCAACGCCCGAACGCCTGTTCACTACTCTCGCCAACACATAGAGTAGACTTGACAACCTGTTCAGATAGGCGAGGACCTGAGGGTTCACCTGTTCACTGTGCGCCAACGCTACGGTCCTACGCTCCGCCCGTCTAGCAACGGTCCTAGCCACCTGCAGCAGTGTGGCGGCTTTGGACCCGCTCGGCAAAATGAAAGTGGACAGAGCGGGCAGTTCGGCGTCGAGTCTGTCTATTTCTCCTTCGAGGTTCTTGATCATCGCCTCCGTCACCTCGACCTTGCGCTGCTTCCCTTTCTCTTGTCGGGTGGCAAGGTCTGCTCCGACCACGAAAAGGTCTCTCTGAATTGTCTCGAGAATCGCGTCAACCTCTTTCTCTTCCATGAATGATCTGACATGTCCGATCCATGATGCTAACTCGTCAACCTCTCCGCATGCCTCGATTCTCAGTGAATCTTTTGGGACTCTCTCACCGGAGAACAATCCGGTTTCGCCCTTGTTACCCGTGCGGGTGTACATTCTCGGCATAGGAATCCTCCCTCACAGAGAAACGTGTAGCCGACAATTCAGAGTTTCCATGCCAAAACTCGCGCAAACTTAGGACAACCCGTGCAAACGTGGGTTCGAAGTCGGCATCGATAGAGCGCCTATCCTCTTGGATGGCTTATCTCCTGATGGAGGTCACCCGAATTCTTTCCTCACCTAGGACCACAAAATTGTTTTCCAGTTTGACTCCAGAGTCAAGCAGAGCTTTCACTTTCTGAGCGACCTGCTCCGGTGAGGCTGGCCTGAACCGTAACAGAACTACGCCCTTCGTCTCCATCCTCGCACTGAAGACTAGGCCGCCAAAGTCCTTGTCGAATGTCACAAGCAGCCTGCCTTGCTCGTTCGCTATCCGTAGCACGTCCCGGTCCTTGACTCCCGTTCCAACCGAGAGGATAGATACGATGTCTATCTCTTGCTTCCTGAGAAGATCTAGAGTGAGTTCAGGAATGTTCTCGTCCGCAAGGAACCTCATTTCGCTTCGCTACGCCAAAGGGAAGACCCTTTCTTCTTTCAAGATCTCGCTGGCGTAGTTGAGCGCTGCGAGTATGTCTTCTTTCTTCAGCTGCGGGTAGTTGCGTAAGATCGTTTCGTACGTCCAGCCGTCGGCCAGTAGCCCAACTATGAATTCGACTGCGATTCTAGTCCCCTTGATTACGGGTTTGCCCGCCAGAATATCTGGATCAACGGTTATTCGATCCTTCCATGCCAACGGCTATCGGCCCCTATCGAAGCAAATGAAGAAGAGGCCCTTCTAAAAACCTTGACATCGCGAGCTCTGCGATAGCTATGGGCTACGCTGAAGCCGCGTTTACAATCATTCTTTTACGGCTATTCAGAGTTTCCATTCAAGAATGGGTTCGTGACAGCAGCGGCGATCAGGAAGTTGCTGCAGATGAGCAAGCAGTTGACCTAGGGCATCCTTCAACAGATTCCTTGCCTGCAAGTCCCAGGCGCGGCGTCAACTCTTGTTGTCGTAGAAGGCTCTCGTGGAGCTGAGCCAGCTAACCTGCTCGTGCGCCGTTGGATACAGCCTTTTCCGGTACAGCTAGCACCGGTGTGATCCCGTCAGCGTACCCGATGTCGAGTAGCATGCCTTCGGAAACTTCGCGCATTATCTTCTTGGGCTCGAGATTGACGACAAATAGTGCCTGTTTTCCTTCAATCTCTTTTGGGTTTTCACGTTGTTGCTTCATTCCAACCAGTATGCGTCTCTCATGATCCCCAAAGTGAACCGTGAGCTTCACTAGCTTCTCTGATCCTTTCACGTCTTCTACGAGCTCGATTGTGCCGACGCGGATGTCAATCTTGTCCAATAGATCTGAGCTTATGGTCGGTTTGACTGGGGCGACTTTCATAGCTGTCATGCTCGGTTAGGCTCCTTCCCTCCAATGGATTCAGAGGGATGGTCTCTTCTATCATTCTTGCTATGCAACCACGTCTGCGCCTGCCGACTGAAATGATTAAGAGGACAGGAGCTTTCTGATAGGCGCAATTAGTCACCTCGCGCTGATAGCAGCCCACTGATCTCCTGTGGGTGGATTTGAGTATGCGTCACCTTGACTCCAGCTCTCTTGCAGAGGGTCCCCCGTTGAAAAGACTGGGTCAAAACTTCTTGATCGACAAGGCCGCGCGGAATCTGATGCTGAACGCTGCCGACTTGTCCAAGTCTGATGTCGTGCTTGAGGTCGGACCTGGGGCTGGGTTTCTCACCGAGGCCCTCATGAGCCACGCCGGCAAGGTCATCGCTGTTGAGAAAGACCCGCGGCTTGTCAGCTTCCTCAAGCGAAAGCATCGAGGAAACAGGCGGTTACGGGTCATCGAGGGTGACGTGCTGAAAACGAGACTACCTCGGTTTGACAAAGTGGTTTCGTGCCCTCCGTACTATATCTCGTCGCGTCTCATCCTAATGCTCATGGCCAAGAGGTTCCGACGCGCAGTGCTTACTTTGCAGAAAGAGTTCGCTGAACGACTCGCAGCAAAGCCAGGCTCACCAGACTATGGCAGGATCAGTGTCACGGTGCAACACAAGTCGTCAGTCGAACTGGTTGGGCAAATCTCTAGGCATTCATTCCGGCCCGTACCAAGAGTGGACTCGTCAGTGGTGGTAATTCGAAGGAAAAAAGCCGAAGTGCCCGTCAAGAACGAGAGGCTTTTCGGTGATTTGGTTCGATTCTGCTTCACCCAGCGGAGAAAGAAGGCAACGAAAGTCCTTCGAAACTATCTCGAGAGGCTATCCAAAGCCGGTGGAATGAAGAGTGCCCTTCTTCCTTCTTTGCCGGATGTCAGAGTCTTCCAGTTGACAGTTGGGGATTTCGAGCGCCTCTCGAATAAGATCGCTAAGATGAGGGACGAACGCGTTGGGTGACTCTCGTTCCGCAACGGTCAACTCGGGTAGCGTAAACGGGCTGGCGTCGCGCATTAGCGTGGTTCTCGTTGAGCCTGAGAGGGAGGGAAACATCGGTTCCGTTGCGCGGGCTATGAAAAACTTCGGCTTCACGGACCTATGTATGGTCTCACCCAAAACGCCCATCGGAGATGAGGCTTACCGATTCGCTACTCATGGCAAGGAGGTCCTCCGGGAGGCCAAGATCTCCAAGACCCTTTCGGACGCGTTGGCGGGAGCGGACCACGTTGTGGGCACAACGGCGATCGCAGGCACGAGCACGAGAAACCTCCTTAGAATCGCCATCGACCCAACGCAACTTGCCTCACGATTGGCTGAGACCACAGGCTCCGTGGCGCTCCTCTTCGGACGGGAGAGCTCCGGACTTACGAACGCTGAGCTTCAACGATGTGACATGATCGTCACGATTCCGGCGAGCAAGGACTACAATGTGCTCAACGTCGCGACGGCAGCTTCGATCGTGTTCTACGAGCTCTTCAAAATCAGATCCAAGCGCTCCTGTACACTCGAACCGTCGCGACAGGCGGTGGAACTTCTGGCGTCAATCTTCACCGAATTGGCCGATGCGGCCGATATTCCATCGCACAGGAGACGGCTGGCTGACCGGGCATTCAGGAACGTGCTAGCGAAGTCCCTGATTTCCAGACGGGAGGTCTCCTTGATCATGGGGGTCCTGAGAAGGATCAGAGATAAGACGGAACCTCGATCGACAAAGTCCAAGGAAGCCACGTGAAATCCTTCAGGCCGCCTTCGGCGTCCGGTTCACTAGCACGACCCCGATCAGGATCAAGACCCCGCCTACGGCGACATTTAGGTCCACCCTCTCGCCGAGCAGCACCCATCCTAAGATAACAGCGACTATCGGAGTGATGAACGTAAAGAGAGAGATCCTCGTGACCTCCATTCGAGTGAACAGCCAGTAGAGGGCGGCAAACGCGAAAGCCGACCCGACGACGGAGAGATAGAGGACCGCGAAGATGGATGTTGGGTCGAGGTTAATTGGGTAGCTGCGCTCCAGGGCGACACCAGCTGAGATTAGAAGAACAGCGCCCACGCCCATCTGGACGACAACGTTGACTGTGGAATTGATCGATTCAGAGTACCTCTTACCGACCACATTTGCGCACGCCGCACTGCCAGCGGCCGCGACCACAGCGACACCGCCCCAGAAGGAACTACTCGTCAGCATCAGCTCTCGGGAGAAGATGATCGCGACGCCAACGAAACTCACAAGCATGCCGAGTAGCTTCCATGATGTCAACCGCTCGCCGGGAACTAGGAAGTGAGCGAAGGCCGCGACAAAGAACGGTAACGTGGCGAAGAGCAGCGCGGTCAAACCAGCGGTCATGTACTGCTCCCCCCAGAATGTTAGCGCGTAGGGCACCGCCATCTGAGTAACCCCTAAGAACAACATGACTTCCCAGCTGCCCTTATCCTTGGGAAATTGTATCCTCCTCGCAAGCAACCAAGCCGCGAGTACGGCCCACGCGATGATGAATCGCATCCCGGCGAAGAGAAAGGGAGGCAGAGACCCCAACCCTACCTTGATGCCAAGCCATGTTGAGCCCCACACAAAACAGAGCGAGCCGAAGACAACGCTGGGCAAGATCTCGGTAGACCTAGAACCTGCCATAGTCAACACGTATCCTCGTGCTGTTCGCCGCATGGCCGTACCGTCGGGCCGACCTGCTAGATGGAGCTCTCACCGCGTTTGTCTCAGGCTAGCTTAAGTCTTGTTTCGAACCTCGATCACCTAAACCGGGCGGCTTACGTTCGTCGCCTCATCTCGCGACCGGCAATCTAACCATAGATTCGATGAGGGCTCTGCGTTCCAGCTGCCTGCTGCGGAACTGCTTCTCGTAGAAGTTGCCTGAGAGCTCTGAAATCGTAGCGGCCAAACCGATCTCACTAGCCTTGTGGGTGAGAAAATGGCCATCAGGTCTTGACTCACCTTGGATCTTTGATGAGGAGTTCTGGCGCATTATTGATACGATTGGTCCCGGGGTTCTGGCCGGCACAGGAGTTTCGTTGTTCTACTTAGCCATAGCCAGATGACCCGTCATAGACTTCAGTTGACAACCCAGAAGCTATGTCGCTTATCGATCACCCGGATTTCGAGCATGCTGTCTTGGCATTGGCCGATAAGGCTTTGCGGGAGCCAGCATGACTCGTCTTCGCTCCATTCGGCTTCCATCTCACGCTGCCAGCGCCACGGGTCGGCTGCAAGTTGTTTCTTGATCTTCTCCAAGATGTTCTTCTTGAGAGGCCCGTCAGGCTCCAAGGCTTGGTTCCAAGTCACGTGGTAGCGGTGGAAATCTTCGAAGTCCCTGTCGTTCATGATCTTGTAGAAGATGTGATCGCGTGACCACGGCGTCGAGTTAGCTATGAAGAACCCGTTTGTCGTGCCGAGGGTGAACAGGATCGCATCATACATTTCCTCGTCGTCTTTGACGAAGTTGAACTCGGTCGCTAGCATCCCGTTCAGGGTGGGACCTCTGATCGTGTCCGGGTTACAAGGGTACGCCTCGATCACGGAGCCGTTGACGAGAGCGACCTTCGTCCTGAGGGTTTTCCGGCCGACCAAGATATCCGGGTAGGGAATGTCCTTTGGCAGCTTGTTCTGAATGAAGTTGTTGATCTTGCGGATCACGAATTTGCTCTGTCGGAAACTTGGACCCACAACCGCTAACTGGCATTCTTCATTCTCGACAGCGAACCAGAATAGCTTGCTGGACGCCGTATGATCTTTGCCCGATTGGCGACACCAACACTGCGCCTGGAATTGCCCCGTATCTAGCAGGAACTCGGCCTGGTACTTCGTGGGTTCAAATCCCAAGGCTTCCGTACAGAAGGCTATGATTCCTTTGTCCGCGATCTTCTTCAGACGAGCGAAAGCATCCGTTGAGCCGCCCGCTACCTCAGCGGTTCGCCGATTTTCCTTTATCCCCTGCTTTAACTTTCTTCGCAAGCTCATCGCGGAGAGCCTCAAGTTCAATGAATAGGCCGTCGACGGCAGCTTGGTCTTGCTCGTGCTGGATGGCCAGCTCCGTCCGAATCAGGTAGCCGACGACACGCATGGCGAGGAGGCGAAGCTCAGGATCCTCCTGAGCCTTCGCGAATTTGATGGCTTCCTGGATCCCTGCCCAGCTGAGCTCCTCGAGCTCGTCGCGTCTCTCCTTGGCCGGAAGCCCCGCAACGCCC
>Ga0315312_1000564_pt1 | contig 40645 bp, 37 predicted proteins | sample TDP7_MG_FD_203629 | JGI IMG/M metagenome (GOLD analysis project Ga0315312, IMG submission 203629) | Freshwater sediment microbial communities from Lake Towuti, South Sulawesi, Indonesia - TDP7 | ecosystem: Environmental > Aquatic > Freshwater > Lake > Sediment | place: Indonesia: South Sulawesi... | reverse complement strand
CTTTCAAGCGATGCTTTTCAGAAGCTTCCTGCTTGGTTCTCCATATCTTTATGGAAGGCGGAGTTATAACTATCCTCTCTTCGCCGAGTCTAGCTATATCGCCCCCCTCATTCTTTATGAAGTTGCACAATTCATTTATCGCATGCTTCGTTTCTTCAACGTTCTTCTTTGCGAGAGGAGTTATCCTCACTATGAGAACATTTCCAAGCCTTATCTCAGACTTGATCTGGTCTATATCCGATAAAGCGTGTAGGGGCAGAGCCTTCACGTACAAAGATTGCTCGGCTTTCGAAGTCTTCACACTACTTCCTTCCAGCAATCACACTCGATCATAATGTCAGGGCTAAATATACACTTAGACAGTGAATAGCCATACAATACTTTAAGCGTTTGCTTGCTGATCGAAGTTTCATTTGATATCCACGAAAGCAGCGAGAGCCCTTTTATGACATAAATCATGAAAAATTCAGCCAAATTTCAGGTCAGCTGTCGCCTCGGCATGTACGCAGATTTGTCAATTCGCATCCTTCGGAAGCATATTTAAGCCCAGTTTCCAGCGGGATTTGCTGTTAAGAAGCCTCTATTTTTGCTTGACGACCTGCCAGATTTGATCTCCGACAAAATGAACGTTCGAAATAGCTTTGCCTTGCTTCATCTCCTTCATTTGATTGGAGTCCACCAGCGTCAATCCTATTGCAAGGGATTTTCTAAATCTCTCGTCAACTACAAGAATCGTTGCTCCTTCTTGGAAAGTTCCCTCGACTGATCTTATCCCTGGCGCCATTATGTCCGCTCCGTTACATATGTGGGGTATGGCTCCCATATCAACAACAGCCTTGGGCAGCGCGTTAAGCGCTTCATTAAACGTCAAGGCAGGGAAGAGCTTTCCTCCTTTTCTCAGTATGACCGGTCGATTGTCAATGAATATCAAGGCTTCATCTCCAGTTTCCGCTATTTCGGCTTTCAGCTTTGGGCTTAAGGTTCTTTCATCTATGCTGTAGGAGGCTTTGAACTCTGATAGAATCTTCTTTATTTCTTTCTCTCTCAATTGGCGTTTTGAGATTGCGAAAGTCCGTTCCCCCATCACGACAACCTTTAAATCAACCCCTCTTACCCTTAAAGTTGAATATTTGATTTGGTGGGTCAACCGTGTCTGAGGTCGCGACGAAGATATTCGAAGAGAGTTTGAACAAGATTGTTCTGGTTCAATTGAAGGGCGGTAGAACAGTTAGAGGGAAGTTGTGCAGTTTCGATCAGCACATGAACCTTGTTCTTGAGGAGGCTGAGGATGCTACGGATTCGAGCAATCCGAGGAAGCTTGGAACAATCATAGTGAGAGGGGACAACGTTGTTCTCATCAGTCCTCCTCCAAGGCGATGATAGATGGGGAAAGGTACACCATCGTTCGGTAAGAGAGGGAGCTCGAAGACTCATATCGTATGTCGCCGATGCGGTCGAAGAGCCTACAATATTCACAAGAAGAGATGTGCAGCATGCGGCTACGGTGCGACTGCGCATCTTAGGGAGTATTCTTGGCACTGGAAGAACTCTAGGCGCTGACCCTTACTCCTTTTCCGTTCCGTCCCTTCAGGTCTTCAACGTCTTCTCTGAAAAGAGGTCATAGTGGGGATTCGACTTTTTCCAACGTAACTCTATCTGCCTGAGTATATTATCAATTTAAGTTCTAATCAGAAGCAATCTATGGTCTATAGAGCGTTCCGGTGAGAAACAGCTTGGAGAAAGCGGTTGTCGCTATCGTGACTGTCGCTGCAATCCTCGTGACTATCGTTCTCTTGGCGGTTGGGGTTCAAGGTATCTACAGTTTGACTCGAGCGATCATCGGGCTCGGTTACCTTGGAGCTTTTCTATCCGGAGTTCTAGGGACGAGCTCCTTGATGATCTCGATATTTCCTCCTCAAGTAGTAGTATTCCTGATGAGCGCTCCAGTGCTTGGCTTCAACCCGCTGTTGGTCGGCATCTTGGCAGGGCTGGGAGCTGGGATAGGGCAGTACTTCCACTATTACATTGGTGCAGGTGGAAGATTCCTGCTCTCAGAGAAGCGAAGAACATCCATGGAGAGATGGAAGGCTAGACTAGACAAATATGGAGTTATTCTCATCTTTCTGTTCGCGGTTACGCCGCTGACGCCTGACGACTTGCTCTGGATACCTTTAGGGATGATGAAGTACCCCAAATTGAAGGCTCTCATCAGCGCGATCGTAGGAAAGACGGTGATGCTTGTCTTGTGCGCGTACGGAGGGTACTACAGCATAGACTTGATCCAGAAGTACCTTGTCGGATTGGGAGGAAGCATCCCTTAGAATTCATCAAGCCAATGAGAAAGGAGCGCCGAAAACCATTTACCATCGGCGAACTTCAACTAACTGCGATTGGGCCGGTCGTCTAGCTTGGTTAGGACATCTGCCTGACACGCAGAAGGTCGAGAGTTCAAATCTCTCCCGGCCCACCTAAATTATTAAGTGAATCCTTAAATATTAGAGCGCCCTTCCATACTTGAGGGAAAATGAAGGCCAAGTACGCTTATCTGCTCAAGGATGAGGATGTCAAAAGGTGGTTCGAGAATCTAGCCATCAGGTCCATACTCACAGCCACTGTTTATCTAAGGACTCTAGGATCCTATTGTGAATTGAATAGAACTGATCCGAAGGCCATACTTAAAGCCGCAAACACTAAGGCCTTCAGAGACAACTTCTCAGATTTCGTTAGGAAGCTGGAGAGGAGCGGCAAAGCAGGTTCCTATATAGTCAGATTCAAGAAGGTTCTTCACTCTTGGTTCGCCTACAACGGCTTGAATATCAGACTTAAGGTCAATATCGCTGGCGAGTACGATACCCCGACCATAGCTGATGAAAGGATACCGAGCAAAGAGGAACTTGACAGAATCATCAGGATGGCGACGCCTAGAGGCAGAATCTCCATAGTCTTGATGGCCCTTTCAGGACTGAGACCAGAAAGCCTAGGCAACTATGCAGGCACAGACGGTCTGAAACTGGGGGACCTCGTGGAGGCTAAAATAGAAGGTGGCAAATTGGAGTTCACAAAAATGCCGACTATGCTTGTGGTCAGGAAGGGCTTGAGCAAAAGTAGGCATCAATACTTCACATTCATTCCTGAGCAGGGAGTCACCTACGTCAAAGAATATTTGGAGGAAAGGACTAAGCGTGGCGAAGAGATTGGTAGAGATTCTCCTCTTCTGGGTTTTGATGCCCGTGGCGTGAAGAAGAACCGGTATTTGAGAACAACCCTAGTGACCAGAGATATTAAGGAAGCGATCTTGAAAGCTGGCTTCAACTGGAGGCCTTACGTGCTCAGAGCCTATTTCGATACGAATATGATCATAGCTGAATCCAAAGGCAAAATATCCCACCCATATCTGCAGTTCATGATGGGTCATAAAGGCGACGTAGAGGCCAGATACTCAACGAACAAAGGCGTTCTACCACCTGACATGATAGGGGATATGCGTAAAGCCTACATGGAATGCGAATCGTTTCTGAGCACTGTAACCCAACCTCTAGAGCAGGCCAGCATAGTGAAGGAGTCCAAGATCGAAGCCTTGAAGAGCATCGCTAAAAGCCTGCTAGGCATAGATCTGCTGGAAGTCAAGGTTGCGAAGGAGAGGGAGCTCAAAAGGGCCCTGAGTAAGGATGAGGAGATCGCGTTATTCGAGAACGAGATCAAGGAGATTCGGAGCGGCGAGAAGGACCCGCAGATCATAGTTGTCGAAGAAGAGTTGGAGAAGCATCTGGCTGAAGGATGGCAGTTCGTCAGCATACTGCCAAGCCAAAAGATACTCGTCAAGAAGACTGGGAAATAGCGTTCATCTGGGCAGTTATCTTGTAGATCGCTGACTCGAAGAAGTAGGTCCAAGGCTTGATCAAAATGGTTCTTGAAGTAGGTTGTCAGATGACACTACAAGTCTTTGCCATAGAGTCAATATAGCTAGAATACGCCTCGGCGACATTGAGATCGATAGGGAAGCCATAGGCTTGGATGGCGAGAGGATGTCTTTGTAGAGTCAATTTCAAAAGTCCATTTCAATGAATACCCCGAACATCCGTATCGCTGACAAGAAGTACCTTGACCGAAAGGTCCAATAGAACTGGCGCGGCCTTGTCAATTAATCTTCTATGAGTCGGCCGGATGGCAATCGCATATTCGTCAGCTATCAGTTGTCCCTTCCTGAGAGCGATTTGGCCTAGCAGCGTGAGAACGTCCACATTGACTGTGGCCGGACTGCTTCGGTGCCCAGGCCGGTCTCCTTTGACCTCGACAAGAAGTTTCTTTCCATCCTTTGTCGCGATTATATCCGGTCCTACTCTGCCGGCGCGAGGTAGCACTACATAACCTTCGTTGGCTAGATAGCGACGTACTTGTACTTCGACTTCGGGTTCTCTCATGTTTTCTGATCACTTAGTAATAATAAATATCCAGGAATCTTCCGTAGGGAACCATGGAGTTAGTTTCATACCTTTTCAGCGACTCTTCTTTGAAGGCGTCAACAATTTCTGGTTGCTGTTCTAAATCTTTCTTAAAACACTCAATTGCCCTCTTCCAATCTTCGAACTTCCATCGAGAACCTCTTGGAACACTGTAAGACAAAGGTATGTTCGAACGAACATTTGAATCGAAGGCCAACGTTTGTCCCCAAAGAAGCATTAGATGTTTGGATAGCGAGGCGATTAAATAATACCCAAAAACGTTCTTCTTCCCGCCCTTCTCTTTCACACGGCCGAGTTCGTGCCAAATCAATTCCAACGGCTCCTTAGGAATGTTGTCAAATTGCATTAAACTGTAACTTCTAATCACGTCATAGGCATCGCATATCTTTTTGAGTGAATCTTCCAGAATCGCTCGACAGGCAGTCGGATCAAAAGGACGGTATGCTTGCCAATCGACAAGAATAGGCCACAGCTTACCATATGTTTCTATCCTATGCGCGGTGTCCAAAATATGTTCCATCCCGCTTTCGGTTGCGAGTTTCCATCTCCAAAATTCATCGAATTGGCGAATATAGGATGGATTAAATGATTGTAGTTTTATTCTAAACTTCTCTAAATCGAGTATCTCTAGTCATCCCTTCATTTCGATTTCAGACGTTCTCGTACTATTTCTATGGTGAGTTTCCAATATTATTTTCTACACGATTGAGATCGTTCATAAAGATATTAGAGCAGGACCTTTCATATCCTCTTGCCTTTTTCCGCTAAGTCAAGTGTTACCAGTTACCTTGAATTATTCAAGACAGAAGTAGGTACAGAATTCATGAACTTATAAAGACCATCAAGAAATTAGACTGGCCAGTTTCTCGACCAACTTCTCCTTTCTACTATAGGCCTCCTTGTTCAAGAGAATTATCAACTGGTTTGCAACTAGCTTGTAGGGCTCGGCACACTGGCTTACAGCATAATCCAAGAATTCATGGCGTAGGGTCTTCATGGCGGCTTCAAAGCTTGAAGAATAGATGTACATTACATCGTCCTTAATCTCTCCATCCAAGTTGGAATCCTGTTTCGGAGTCCAAACAACTTTAAACTCATGACCTAAACCTAGAAGGCTTTGAAGCCTTTTCAATTCTTCACCAAGCCTTGCCTCGCCTTCGCGCCTCATCTCTATGGTGGCCTCCAGTCGATCTGAAAGCATTTTTGACTGTTTTGTGAGGATGGCTGATCTGGCTGAGGTGGCTCAACCTTATGAGAAGGGGTTAAGAATTCATGCCATGCTGGGATCAAAACCACTTGAAATCTTCCAGCCCTACCAGCTCTAACTTGAGCTGTTTCAATCTCATGGTCAGCGAGAACTCTGCTGACTTTTGCAGATAGTGATCTCCTCTCGCTGGGCTCCGCGTCGCTAGGCAACCCCATCTTCTCTAAAATCTGGGTGAACTTGAAGATTAGGAACCCTTTCATATAGAGGTCAGCCAGCTTGGCCACCTTAGGCAGATCTTCGTCTGGATCGGCTTCCATCTCCTCTTTCAGTTCGAGCAGCGCTTCTCTCACTTGCTCCTCGAACTGCGCTTCCAAATCCAAGCTTTTGACGATCTTGGCATGAGCCTGCGCTGCTTGCATAATGATTTTCTTGGTCTTCTTGTCTGCAACAAGGCCCAGCGGAACGACGATCTCCTTGATTCTACCTGGAACATCAATATCTTCTCCGAAAACCTTTTTGACAATTTGGGGATCCTCAATTCCTGAGGCTATCTTGGCCTTTAAGTCATGGTAGTGCCTGAATCTCCACATGATCAACTGGTTGCGCAATTCTTGAGCTTGCTGATTGAATTTATTCCAGCGGTAGAGCGGTTTCGGCTTCACGTTAGCTCTTGCTCGGCTTGTCAACATCTTGGATTCTAAAGCAGGATCTCTGAAGCGGGTTCTAGTGGCAAGAATCTTAGGGCCGAAGACGTAGGAGGCTACAGTCTTGCTCGAGTCTTCTTCGTCACATTTGACGTGCCACCCAAATTGCGCATCGATTCCAATGTTGAGAATCTTGATCATGGTTGCGTAGAGGTCTGTGCGACTGAAATCGGCTTCATCAATGATGGCGGTTCCACGCCATTTGTTGAACATGTTTCTTATGGCTGCATCAGTGCCGCATCCAGCTATATAGAAGCCCCTGTAACAGATTGCGCCGACGCTCTGTGCAGCCGCTGTCTTGCCGCGTCCAAGATACCCTAGCTTTCTTCTAATCCCGATAATTGGAATCAAACCTAAACATTTCTTTCCGAAGGCGATGTAGCTGTCGAAGACATAGGCTACGTCCAATTGACGCTCTTTATGATTTGTTTCTTCATGCCAGTAATCGATGAAGTTCTTGACTCTAGTCCAAAGCTTTTCGTCGCTTCCATATTCAACAGCTTCGCTTGGAAAGAGAACTCTACCATTCTCAACATCATCATCCATTATCGGCTCAAATCTTATCTCACAGTCTATGACGAAGTCTTCCTTCGTTATTTTGTCAGTCTTCGGGTTGTAAACGAGGTAGTAGACCTTGCTTCCATCGTAGCCTTGCTCAGCGAGCCTTCCGTCACTGAGCTCTACGAAAGGCGTTTTGACAACTTCAACCTCCTTGTCGTGGCTGACTTCAAGTTTTCCAATTTGGGCCACTTGCTTCCTCACGCACCCCTCGCAACCTTTCTCACTCCAGTCAAGCATTCTTCTTATGCTCAGGCAGCGAGGAGGCTTCAATCCTCTTTTAACTCGTCTTTTCGTGTAGCGAGTTTGATATAGAGTCTTGAATTCGTTGAAGTTCGGCTGATCCTCAAAGAAGTTCAGGACCTCGCCTTGTTCAAAATTGCTGTGAACCATAACATCTGCGAGGAGCAGCCTCGCCTCATGTGGAAGATCAGCCACAGTTTTCTTTGAGAAGTACTTCTTGAAACAGGGCCATTGGAGAAAGCTGTATCTTTGGCTCAGCCCCTTGAGGAATTTAACTGTCTCTTCAACTATCTTGTCATCTCGACTTATTGGTACGTCCAACGAAAGCTCGTATTTGCCCATGCTTCCGTCTTCACGTCTAGCTTCACCTTCATGTACTGCGAATTGTCCTGGTCCTTTTATCTCGCAGTGCAAGCTTTCCTTAAATGTCATATCTGTAGTTGGGTGATTGACGAGAAAGTAAGGTCTGTAACCTCCATTCGGGGTCTTCACTGTAAGTGTACAACCCCTTTGACCAGACCATTTCTGCCAGAACCTGTAAACCCAAGGCCAATCGAAGTCGAAGGCTACCAGCCCATTGAAGCCACAAATGAAGCCCCAACACGAAGCTTTGTCTGTAGCCTGATGGATTCCGCGAACTTCTTCGTCTGACTGCGAGGTTTTCTGCCATTTCTCCCAGAGAGTTCTTGGCGCTTTATCAAGCCCGGCGAAGAGAATGTTCAATCCATGCTGTCGTCGGTGAAAGTTATTCAGAGCAGACTCGAGGAGATTTAGCTTACTCATGTGTCATCACATTTAGGAACGGATGTTTCTCAAAGACTCTCATCAGGTAAAACCAGGACTCCTCCTCTCCAGCATTACTGAAAATTATGTCGCGTAGAGGTCCAAGACACATATCTTGACCGTTTTCACAGGAACTAGGTTGGTCAAATCCCGCGCCTCTATTTTTCCTTAAAAATATATGCAAAGGCTTATATATACATTGCGTGTATATACGCCTATTGTGTATTCAGTGGGCGACAACTCTTGAAGACAAGAACAAAGGATCTCGAAATTTTGAAGAGGCTTGCGTTGAAGGGGCCTCTGAATTGCTATGAGGTAAGCAGAGACAAACAGAAGGTCGAAATAGAGTATCCAACGGTTTGGAGACGATTGAAAAAGGATGAAAACTCTTTACTCAAAACGGGAATGGTTTCCGAGCTCATAGATACAGAGCCAAGACAGTATGCTTTGACAACTCTAGGTCTGCTCAAAGTCATTTCACAATATTCTGAGAACCTGAAAGGCTGCATGGACCAGATAATTGAGAGATGGGGTTCCCTGCTGCCACCTCCGTTTCAGAAATGGAGTTACCTGAAGACTAGGGGCCTCGAAAATCAGATGACCGAAATCCTGAAAGGACTGGGATGGGTATTCCCTCGACTTGCTAAAGAGAAATATTTGTCCTGTGTTGTTAGGGCTGTTTTCTTTCGTATCCTGTTTGGAGGAGGGGTATCGAAGGACACCTTGGCATGGTACAAAGCCCTACGTGATGACCATGAGCTCAAAGAATGGGCGATTAACAACCTCAGACATGACATAGATACTATTCGTGACTGGGAAAAGGTCTACGAACAGGTGCTTCAAATAATCGAGGCCTCAAAGGAGCCAAACCTAGTAGATCTTGAGGCTGTCTTGAAGATCCCCGTGGTCCCATCAATAGTCATTATGCCTCTTCTAGCAGCCCAGATAGCTTCCTTATGAAGAGGGTGTACCTTGCATTGTTCAAGAATCACTGGTGATAGGTCTCACTCTCAAGGCTTGTAAACAGCTGAAGATGAATTGTTCTATCTTGTCTTCACATGTTTCCCACCTTTTGCTACATGGAGACATAGTGGGATTTTCCCGTAACCAGACACCCTCAGTGAAGCTTTAAGTTACCTAATGATATATATCATAATATCACAAATTTGTGAGGTTGTGATATGAATGAAGACGGATGTCTTGCTCAGAAAGCTGCGCATGGAGAGTAGGGAATTTGTTACATCAGAGGACTTAAGAGCATATTGCAAGTCTTTGAAACTGGATTATGACATTGTGATCAGGCATCTTGTTCCACGAGGGTACTTGGTAAGAGTTTTCAGAGGAATATTCTACGTCAAGTCCCTTGAAGAGTTGGAACTCGCGAGACCCAAATACACTCATCTCGAACTCGTAGCGAAAGGACTTGAACTCAAGAATGTCAAGCGCTGGTATTTCGGTCTTCATACTGCGCTTAAGCTCAACAACATGACTCATGAGACCTTCTCGGTCGAAGATGTTGTCAATGACAAGCTGTTCCGCGCGAATCCCGTAAACATAGCGGGCTACAAGTTCAGGTTCACCAAGATGTCTCCTTCGTTGCTGGGTTTCGGCGTCAGGGAACAAGATGGGTTGAAGTATTCCGACCCAGAGAAGACAATTCTCGATTTCATCTACATATGGAGGTATCACGGTACACCGGGCGAGAAGATAACCGCTGATGTCGGCTCATATGCGAAGAATGCATCAAAGGAGAAGCTGAGGCGCTACGCGAAGAGGTATCCGAAGACCGTGGCAGAGATTGCAGAGAGAGTGGTCAAGTGAGAGCCGATTTTGCAAACGAAGTTGCTAGAGTTCTAGACATCAAGAGAAGAGACTTGATCGAGAAGGACCTCATTCTTCATCAAATACTGACCGACTTATCACAAGACAAGTTCTTCGCTGAAAACTTCCTCTTCAAGGGCGGCACATGCCTCATCAAGTGCTATTTCGGCTATCTGAGATTTTCCGAGGATATCGATTTCACGTGGAAAGATCAAAGTGTGTTCAACGGCATGTCTGGAAAGAGAATCAGATCTCAGTTGTCCAAAGTTATCGACAAAACTGGAGGTGTCTTCGAGTCAATCGCAAAGAAGAGAGGACTTGATTTCAAATGCGACAAGGGCAACACCGACTATGTTGAGATTGGCGGCAGCGACAAGACCTGCACGCTCAAGACATGGTACGATTCTGAGATATTGAAGCGACGGGGCTTCCTGAAAGTTCAAATCAATTTCGTGGAGAGCATGTGTTTTCCGTTCAAGAAAGGCCAGCTTATCGGGTTGCTCACTGGAAGGCACGAGGAGCTTGACGCCCTATTTTCCGAGTATGCAGAATACAGCCAGAAGATACCTTTCGCCATCTACGACATACGCGAGATATTGAGCGAAAAGGTCAGAGCGCTGCTGACAAGAGAAGGAACGAAGGCAAGAGATTTCCTGGATGTCTACCTGATCTGTACAAGGTTCGGCGTTAAGCTTGATGATGTGGAAAAGTGCATAGTGAATAAAACAAATTTTGCGCTGAAGCTCTACAACAAGTACAGAATCAATCTGAAGCAGAAAGTCAGCTTGATGCAATCAGGAAAGCTGTTTGAATGGGGAGAGGAGCGGGAGTTGCTTTTGGCAGAGATAGACGAGAAAGATTTCTATGTCTTCCTCAAAAAGTTCGAACCATTTCTCAAGCGAGTGATTGACAGTCTCGGCTACAAGCCCTAGATTATCCACATCTCCATTTTCTGCTATTGCATCTCGGACACTGCAGGAAACCTTGAGGACGATAGGCATCAGCACCATCACCATGACCATCATCAGCATCACCATCCCCATCATCGTCATCATCAGCGCCAGCATTATTGTCGGTATCATGATCGGTATCGGGATCGGCATCGGCAGCATGACAAGAACGGGTATTGTCTATCCTAAGACATTCATCAGAAAAGAAGCCAGAAATTGCGTTCTCTGTTACACATGTTTCACTGGAAATGAACATCCGATAACAACGTATAGTCAGAAAGCCAATTTTGTAATAGACTCAGGTGATTGGTAGGCCAGCGCCAAAGGATCCAATTAGATATCAAGAATGGAAAAGGAAACTCGGCGTCGCTAGCAGATTGAATGCGCAGAGGTATCCTGACTTTGGTTTCAGAGGGAAACATCATACTGAAGGGCAGAAAATGAAAGTCAGTGAAAAACTAAAAGGAAAACCGAGTCGGAAGAAGGGTGTGCCCCTCAGTGAAGAGACACACAGAAAAATGAGTCTGGCACAAAAGGGAAAGCCGTGACCAGAGTACGTCAAAAGGAAGATCAGTCTGTCTCACAAGGGAAGATCGCATCCTTGGGCGAAAGGGAGAGTCCCATGGAATAAAGGAGTGAGAAGTCAGTATCATCCGTCAGAAGAAGCACGAAGAAAGTTGAGCTTGGCAAAGCGTGGCTGCAATCATCACTTCTATGGTAAGCATCTCTCTGAAGAACACAGAAGGAGAATCAGTCTGGGACTGAAAGGTAAGAGTGCAAATTTCTGGAAAGGCAAACATCTGCCTGAAGAAGCTCGAAAAAAAAGATTAGTTTGGCAATAGCCGGGACGAAGAATCCCATGTACGGAAAGAAACAAGATAGCCCGTTTCAAGGTATGCTCAGCCGATATCCGGGCGATTGGTTGAAGATAATGCCCAGTTACCTGATCTTCCCAAAGGAGAAATCCAATAATTCAAGGATGTTTAGTCAACATCCAAGTAATCCGGCCACTTGAAGTGATCACATCCATGTTTTTTGGCCTTGACCTTTTTGTCTTTGAATTTTTTCTCTTGGGTGGGTTTAGGTTCTTTTCTGGCTTTTTTCGATGATGATTCTTCCGTTGTCTGTGTAGATTTCTATTTGGTCTCCGATTTTCCAGTCGAGGTGTTCGAGGATTTCTGGTGGGATTACTATTGCTGATGATCCTCCGCTCTGTCTGATCTTTCTGCGGAATCGAATTGCTGGCAATGTGGGTCACCACTACTTTTGTAGATGCAAAGTAATATTTAAATATTAGTCACTACTTTATCACTACTTGGACCCGTGAGAGAATGGAGTCTATACAGACAGGGGATCTTGAGGAGATCTCTGAAGGGCTCGACAAGGTTGTGGTTCTGGGAAGTGACACATGGAGTCTCATGCTGTGCAGTGCCCTCAGCCCCTTCAGCCCCAAGATCAAGATTAATGGTGTCCCGACCAGGGCTAACCTGCACACTTTGTTGGTAGGCGATGTGGCAACGGCCAAGTCAAGGATCTGCAACATCATCCAGATGATAGCTCCCAAGTCCGACAGGATTACAAAGGTCACCGAGGCCACCTTAGAAGGAGTGGCTGGGAAGGGATACATCGAGAAGGGTCTGATAGATGCCTCAAACAATGGAGTACTCATTATCTCTGAGTTCACGACAATGTTCCAGAGATTCAAAATTCTCAGGGAGGTCATGGATGCCGATAAGATAACTATCATGAAGGCGGGGGAGACCAAGGAAATCGATGTAAACATCACCTTCTTCGCTGGCTGCAACCCAGTCAAAGATTTCTTCCAAGAAGGAGGAAGGCTCAGGAGTCAGATCCCTTTCAAAGAAGGCGTCCTGAGCAGGTTCGACTGCCTAATTCCTCTGTTGAGTACTTGCAGGAAGAATGAGATCCTACTTGACCATATCAACATCTTTGGTGAGTGCGAGGCTGAGGTAGATCTTCTGAGGACAAGGAATCTATTAGACGGCATATCCAGAAACATGTTAAGGGTCAAGGAGGTTGTACTAGAGAGGGAGCAGAGGCAGAGAATTAGGGAGGCCTTCCTTAGACACAACAAGGACCTTGGCAATAGGCCCCTCTTGCTGCTCAGAGACCTGGAGACCATAAGCCGACTTGTCAATGTGATAGCCACAGCCAAAAGGTACGATGGGGGTTCAGCTACTAGAGCTGCCTCGGATGAGGATGTGGATAGGGGGATAGAGCTCTGGGAGACTCTAATAGATCTGAGGAAGAGTCTCTACACTAGGATTGACAGGGAGATACTTTCGGTCAAGGAGAAGATTCTTCAAGAGATCATCAAACTAGGCAAGGCAAGGACAGTCGAGCTGGAAAAGGTAATTGTGAACAGCCAGAGCCTATGCTCGAAAGCCACATTCTACAGGAAGCTCAATGAGCTCAAAATCGAGGATAGGATTAGACAGGATAGGCTGAGGGATGGATTTGTCTATCCGAGCTAGTCTCATAGTCTCATTGTATCAGCAGGAGGATGAATAATTCAACTGAGGAGGGTTGTGAGGATGCCTGTTTGTTCCGGATGCGGAATGGAATTCGCTGAGGAGGATCTGCTCAGATGCGGGGAGTGCGGAAGAGCCTACTGCGACAAATGTGCTGAGGAAGATGGAACAATAAAGGATCTCGGCGTATGCTCAGACTGCGAAGAGGTCTATGAAGGAGAGGAAGACTATTGGGGCTGGAAGTGAGTTCCGCCATCGCATCTTCTAAGAAGGGGATGGGGGCCAAAAAACAAAGGCCAATGAAAACTATGGTTCATAGAATATTCTTGAGCTGATTCAGATCGTCGACAGTGAAATCAGGTTTAACATACTTTTTCCATGACTTTCTGCGAATTAGCACGGTAATAATGCCTAACGCTTTCGCTCCTTTTATGTCAGTGAACGGTTTATCCCCGACATAGACCGCATCAGGCGGTTTAAGCCGCAACTTTCTCAGTGCGAGCATATAGCTCGACGGGTCGGGCTTGACTTTCTTCGTTTCCTCTCCAGCGATGACAACTACATCGAATAGCCGCAGAATGCTGGATTTAGAAATTCTCTTGGCTTTAATTCCTAGAGTACCGTCTGTGTCGGTCACCAATCCGAGCTTGTATCCTTCCTCTTTGAGATACTTCAATGTCGGTAGCGCGTCACCGTATTTGACCATTCCCCTGGAATACTTGGACCAATATCCAAGTGTCAATTTTCTAGCAAATTCGCTAGGAATTGGCCCTTTGAGATTCATCTTCTTGAGAATCTTGCTCCACCAGACATCTCTATTGTACAAGAGTTTGAGGTCCATCTCTAAGGACAGTTTCTCAATCGCTTCGAGTAAACTTTGTTGGCTGATATGTACGTTCCTCGAATGTAAGAAGTTCAATAACATTTTGACAACATGCATATTTGCCAGCAATTGAGATTTGGCTGTGTCCACTAGCGTTCCGTCGAGATCGAATAATACTGCTTTGACTCTACCCAATCTAGTATCGGTCATCGCGAGGTTCACCGGAGACGCACCTAAATAAACAATATCGCTTAACATATTAATAGAAAACCGATGGATCTTGAGTTTCTTTCATCTATCGATGATGTCGTCAAGACCTTCGCGGAGCTTCGGTTCGATACGAAACGACGCTCTGGCTATTATGAATGCCGCAGGAGAGAAAGAAACGGTCGTTTTGATGCCTTATTGAAAGAGACGAATCCGCGGACAGTGTATTGCGATCTCCATTGGGACGCGACCATTCATCTTCTGTTTATAGGCGTCGACTACAGCACACTGCCCCGCGCTCTTTATGAGAATGAATTGAAACCAAAACTACGTGAGAGATCCATCGAACATCAAATAGTTGGCGGGCTTTCATGGTTCGAGAGAAGAAATCGAGCGATAGTTCATGGACTTAGAATACGAGGGGTTTCTTAATGAGTACAGATGCGGGTTTCTTGTTTAGAAAGTTGCAAGACTACGTGACCTATGAAGAATACAACGAAAAACAACAGGTGATGATAAGAGCTGGACAGTGGCTGAAAGAGATTCAACATCCAGCTGGCTACTGGGGCACGCGAGCGCCCATAGAAACATCGCTCGCCTCTTTGGCATTGCTGTCAGGGGGCGTTACGATAAATGAATCTTGGCCAATCCCGGAGACAGGCGCAACAGGAGGATTGGCAAAGGCAAGAGATTGGCTGAAAAAGAACCAAGATACATGGTCCCACAATATTTGGGATACGGCAGTCGTCTTAAGAACGCTCGTTTCACTAGGTGAAGCCGTCGAATCTCCGACGGTCAGCAGCTCTTTGGCTTGGCTTAGAAATCAGGAGAAAGATCAATGGTCACATACCAAGGGCACAGGGCTTCACCATGCAGCTCAGGCATTGATAACCTTCGCAGAGCTTCGCGAAGATAAGAGAACTGTACAAGACCTAGCACATTGGTTGATGAGTCATCAAGATCCTGAGGGAAGCTGGAATCATTCGAGGTATACAACTGCCCAAGTCGTTCAAGGACTTGCAAAGGCTGGCTACGACTCCAAGACTCCAGCGGTGGCAAAAGCACTCAACTGGCTAGAAGAGGAGATTAACAGAACTGTTCTCGATAAGGGTGTCTTTGAAGACTTTGGGCACAGCCTCATGGCATGCATGGAAGCCACTGGAAACCCAGAATCAGAGATAGCTCAGAGAATTGCGCAGGAAATACTGAGGTCCCCGGAGAGGCTGAAAGATGATGGAAGTTGGTATGAGGACGTGAGGTCCACCGCAATCGCAGTGTTGGCACTGAAGGCTTTGGGTCGTAGGAAGATATTCCGAATTCCTGCTCGCGATCTCGAACATCTTATTACGACAGTAGAGAACGCGAACAACAGAATACTCGACTTGGAGGCTAGGCTCAGAATTGCCGAGGAGAATCTCAGAACCAAAGTTGGATTGATACCTAATGAAATAACGGAACTTCGGTTACTTGACTACTTGCGAAAAAACGAAGGCCAGATCTTCCCTTCAGAGGCGGCGCTTCATTTCGGAATAAGCGAGGAATTCTTAATGGCGGTCTTGAATTCTCTTGAAAGAAAGATGAAGATAAGGCGCGTGGCTTGAGAATGTTAAAATACGAGGTTGGTGAGGAGAAACTGATATTCAACGTTTCTGAACCAGCGATCGTACGACATGAAATATTTCCGTACGAGAAGAGAGAGCAGAGATTAATCGACCATCTACAGAAATTGGAGAGCCCAGTTTATGGGTTCCTGCACTACGTCGACAAGACTACCATAGACTATCTGAGGCATTTGAAAGATCATGTTGAGATTCACCTCGTGGTTGGGCGCATCAAAGGTGAAAACAGGATAGAAGAAGAAAACATAGAGGCTTTCAAGAAAATCTGCAGTAACTTCAAAGCAACAAGAACGGGCGCGTTTGAGGTTTTCCTGCTACAGAGCGAGATCTGGAAACAATGCCCTAAGGCCTGGATGCACGACAGATTTCTTTTGAGTGGAAATTTTCATCTGGCAATGGGAGGTGATCTAACAAGGGGTTTTCTTCTTTCACCTGGATCATTTACTCTTATTGCAACTCCCGTGGAGCAATGGGAAGAGTATGATGACTTTGTAGACTATTTTCGTTCACTGCTTACGAAGACTGATCAAGAGTTAAGAGCCCGTGGCATTATTTTCCAAAGGAGAGAAAGAATCGTCTAGCTAGACGGTACAATTCTAGAATTCTTTCTCCCTACTCTTTCTATAAGTAAATTATAAATTTCTGGATGCCATCAATTTCTGCATGACAAGAGCATTTGAGCTAGCAAAATTGTTTAACGGGATCAAAAAATGCGAGCGTTGCTCAGATCTAGTCAAATCACGTCATCAGGCCACAACAGGTTACGGTAACGCAACAATTCCTGTAACATTTGTCGGTCTAGCGCCGACAGAAAGAGGGCATAATGTTTCTGGAATTCCTTTCACCAGCATTGATGGCAGCCTCATCCCTTCTGGCAAAGTCTTTCTTTCGGGGCTTAAGTCATTGGGTTGTCGTATACAAGATGTTTACTTCACAGAACTCGTAAAATGTCATCCACCAAAGAATCGAAAACCCACACAAGAAGAGATAACGAATTGTGAGAGCTATTTGCTTGGAGAGATTGCTATCCTCAAACCCAAGGTAATTGTGCCATTGGGCAAAGATGTCGCAAACTATTTTTCGAAAAGGGTTTGGAAGAGCTCGAAGATTTTCGCGATGCTTCATCCTTCTTATGTTCACAGATTCCAAAAATACAATGAATATTCAGAGCAGTTCACTCGTTTATTCGAATTAATTGGGAGAGAATTGAAATGAAACAAGAGAACATGCTTAGACTTTCAGAGACAGAGATTCTGAAGCTTCCATTCTTAACTAAAGCAACGTACATTGATTTCAGAAAAACTAACTCCAAGTCTCACAGCCATATGTATGCAAAGCACAGAATTGAAAAGATTTGCTACAAAATTAATCTGGTCGGTGAAGTCCATATTTCAAAAGGAGGAAGTTTCATCACTGGTGTTTTCTGCACAAGTAATCAAGAATCATTAAGAAATCTTGAGAGTTAGCTGACTATTATTAGTAAAATGAAATGAGATAGATAACTTATTTCAAAAGCCAATTGTTTTCTTCCCTCATTATATACGTGGCACTCTTTTTATGTCTGCTATGTAATCGTCAATTTTTGCACTGCCGCCTGCATGATAGCTTTGCTTAGGTCTTATTCTAATAGGCACAATGCCTTCTGTCTGATCATCAATTACTATAGCGTAACCTGGAGCTTTAGGTAGCTTTTGCATGTATGACGATATTGATTTGGAACCATAGATTTCTGAGATTCTTGACTGGATTGCTTCGGCGTCCTTACCAGCAGTGATTCTGTGAACTATCAGGATGTCCGTCTGTGAAAGAACCTTTAGGTCAAGGGCGCCTGGTTGTTGTGTGGCCATCACTAACGATAAACCGGGTCTTCTTCCTTGTTTGACCCACTCAATAATAGGTTCCGATGCTGCGGTAACAGAATCATTGGGAACAAATAGTTGAGCCTCATCGACGAACAACCAAACCAAAGGAACGCCTTCCAGACTCGTCTTTCCCTTTCTAATTCTTTGTATTTCTTCTACGTCTCTGGCAAAAGACCGCTTGGAATATATTTTCTTTATCAAGATTGCGGTAAGTGTTATTCGGACGTTCCAAGGCAATATACCCGCTCCACTGAAGTCTAGAACTACTACTTTTCCCGGCTTCACGATCTCTTCAATCGTTTTCCCCATATTACTAAAAATACCCCAAGACTTTGCATTCTGCAATTTTCTTAACAAAGCTTCTTTTATATTGTCTTTCTCGCTTTCCTTTTCTGTCAGCATTATCAAATCGGAGATTGCGTAGAACTTCCCAAACTTCTCATTCGCTTCATCCAGAACCTTGCTCAACAAGGAAATTTGCGCCTGAATTTCTTTGAGATTGAACAGGAACATCCAATCACTTAGAGTTAGTTCAGATGGATAGATCTTGAATCCCTCGTGAAAATACTCCGAATATTTTGAATAGCTTTCTCTCAACCCCTCGGGATAAAATACTCTTATATCAAATTTTCTAGGCTCGATGCCCCAGTGAGAAAGTTCGCGTGCCTCCTTAAGATTAGGGACTTGAAGAGACCAAAAAATGCCCATAGTGTCTACAACAATCAAAGAGATTATGTTTCTTGCTTCTTCTGGTAAACAACCTAGTCCTTCCATGATTGCTGAGAGGGTATGTGATTTACCTGTTCCTCGCTTGCCTGCAATTAATATCATGTGCGGCGAGTTCACATCTAAGTATACGTCGTCTTTCAACTCATGATTTTCGGATAGTTTTCTACCTAAAAATATGGAAAATTCGCTACTGTCTTCTTCATTTATTCTACCTAAAATTATTTTTTTCATAGCCTAACGTCTATACCCATCTTCTTCTGCAGTTCGATCACTTCGATGAACAGTTCAACGACCTGCTCTTTTTGTTTTGTGTAGTCTGTTATGCCTTTGCTTTTCAAGATCTTAACAAAGCTTCTGTCATTATCCATGATGATCTTATACAGCTTTTTCTCTTCTTCCTCTAAATCTATAATCTCATCCAGCTGTCTTTCTATGTCTTCAATTTTGGCATCCAAATCTTTTTCAAGTTCCTTCAAATCCTCAGCTTCTAAGTCGTACTCCTCAATTCTTGTTCCTAACTGACCCAATACTACCTTAAGTTTAGCGATTTCAAGGCGCCACTTCTTGACATCCTCATAGGCCGATAGAACTTCTTCCTTTTCATGAATCGCTTTCTTCAGTTCCAATTTGAATTGCCCTAATTTAGCTTCAAGTTCATTCTCTCGGTTTTCGATATGTTTAATTTCCGATGCAATTTGACTAGATTTGACAGTAAGTCTAGGGACGAAAAGAACTACGTCAACTGTTTCTTTACAATCTATTTGTTCGTTCACTAATTGTTCTATTGTTTTCTCCATCTTCTTTTCAAATTTCTGCGGAAAGTCGCTCTCTTTAAACCAAGCCCCACCATGTTCTTTAGTAATTTTTTCTATGGTAGTGATTATCGCCGATGACCTTTCTTCTCTTTCGTTAAATTCTTTGAATGCTCCGAGAAGCCCACTTGAATTTTCAAGTTTCTTGTTAAATCTTTTCGCTCTACCAATATAAGTAAGGTGATTTGAAACAGCTGATAGTCTTTCATGGATATGCCAGAGTAAAATCAATAGATCATATTTCTTTTCGACTGCCATGTAATCTAGCCAGTTTCTTAATTCGACATAGAATTGCTGAACCTTTTCATGGGCGCTCTCAGACAAGTTCACCCTTTCTGTCAAAATATTGGTTATGATACTCCTACATTCCTGAATCTTCTCTTCGATTTCTTCATCGTCCAACTTCTTTCTCGCATAGGAAGCAAGTGAAGTCGCTACTTCGTCTATATTTTTAAGTTTCTTGGCTCTTTCCAGTTCTTTATCTAATTTCCTTAAATATGACAAGTCTATCTCTTTGTTCTTAAAAAGTGCCCATGAAAGTTCCTCGGCCAGAATATGCTTGACTTCACTTGCCAGCTTTGCCTTCTTCGCATCTAATACATCCTTGTTGAGGAAGATCTTCTTGTTCTTGATTTCAAATGTTATCTCTAAGTTTGCCATACAAAGGACGCATACGAGAATGCAAGCGTCAAGTCTCTCAGGATCCTCCCAAGACACTCTCGCATCTTCTTCTTTCGGCTTACGATTAAACATGATTTCACAGAGTTTTGGTAGTGTCACATTTTCCTTGTCGAGCTTTTCAATCAAGTTCTTGATTATTCGTTGTGTTTTTTCTGGTAGACTATCGACAGGACCAAAGTTATCGAAACTCTTTTTTACAATGTTGTCCTTAAGGTAGCCGATCTCTTTCAATTCCTTGCGTATCTCGTCCAGTGAACTTGGCGGTTTAGACCAAGATTTTGTAAATCTCCCAGCCTTGAAAGTGTAGTTCTTAAAAATCTCATCGTAATCACTCAACATTTGCTTGTTCTTGCGAATCAAGCTTTCATCATATTCTGACAATGATTTTCCAAAGTTTGTGATGAAGAATTTAAGTAGTGAAACAATTATTTGGGTCTTTGGAAGGTATAAGCCAAGTATTGACCGAATAAATTCTTTGACTGCTGTCTCTGTGTCGGTGTATGTTTTCAAAAAATCCTTGTCAAGAACCAACCCTCCTATATCAAGAAAAGTCGGCGTCGGTAATGGTTCATCTACTTTTCCGTGAACTCGATGCCATAGCGGAACCTTATAGAGAGTCAACTGCTCAAGTTCATGTATCGTACCAATATTGTATTGTTTCTTGAAAACATCAAATCTATCGTTAAGAGGCTGAGTACCCTTTTCCCGCCATTTCCCATACTTCTCGATCTGAAGAATCTCCTCAGCCTTGACTTTCATCCATTTTGGCATTATGAAGAATTCTTTGGAATTCGGCCACTTTGGATCAGACTCGTCTATTTTTAACGCAAAGGTAGGGCCGTTAAATTCATCTATGCTTTTCCTTATTTTTTCGACGGTAGGTTTTGCGGCATCTTTGCTAAATAAGATGACACGTCCTCCAAAGGTGCAATTGTCAATAGTTATGGTTTTTTCTTTCTCATCGACCGAGGCTTTCGATTTGCCGAAATGTTTTTGGAGTAGGTCAAACAGTGTCGTGTCTCTCACTTGTTGAACACATTTGTAAAACTGATCAGGACCAGTTGGCGGACCTAATGAAGGAATTTGCGCTAAGATAAGTTTTCCCAGTTCATCCAAGTCTACCTTCAGAACATTGTTACTTATGTCCAGATTGAAAGCATTTCCCAGATCACTTGGTAATTTTTGCAGCTCAGTTATGAGTGCATCTGTTTTGAAATGATGCTTTTTTGACTCTTCGGAGAGATCAAAGGTGTTTTCCCTTCGCTTTTCAGTCTTCATCCTTTCCGTGAGAGATAGCAAAAAGGATGCGATGCCCTTACTTTCGATACGCTCTTTTAAGAGTTCATCGATATTGTACTTAAAGACGGCTCTGTTAATACCTCCTAATTCCGCTGCTTCAACTGAAGTATTTATTCGGTCTTGAATCTCCCTAGAATACTCATTGAAGAAGTTAAAATTAATAGGAGGGCTATCGTTTTCAAGGAATTTACCATAATGTTTCAACCAAACTTCAATAGTGTATCTAACGAGAGCGATGTAACTTCTAAAATCTTGAATTAGGCCTTGCTCACCGATTTGCATCAATCCGGTTCTTGCGAGGATTTCAAGAAGTTCTGAGTCAACAGGAAATGTGTTGTACTTTTCGAGAAGCCCGAGCCATTTTTTCCCCTCCTCGCTCTTGCTCCGTGAAGATATTATCACAAAATTCTTGTTTAACATACCTTGCATGAATTGAATTGCTTCCTTTACTTCAAAGAGTAGCTTATATTCGTCTTCGTCAAAAGTTCGAAGTCTATCTGCAGCGTCTTTAGATAGGATTTCTAAGAGTGGGTGCCTAGATTCACGTTCCCTAATCTCAAGCGGGGCTGAAAGTATCAATTTCCAGTATGCTATCTCAATGGATTGTCTTATCAGTTTTGAAAAGAAAGGTTTGTATGCAGATATGCGTTCCTTATCCTCTTGTGCGACACGCTCCAGTTCATCAATAATGAATATGCAGACAGTTTCTTTCTCGTCAAATGACTTACGCAACAATTCAGTAATAAAATCCATTATGTCATTGATGCCCAATCTTCCCACTATTTCTTTTTCTAAATCTTCTTTTGTGATTTTCCTATTGCTAGCTCTTTCTCTGAGTTCGGTCGAGAATCCGTCTAACTTTGATTGATTTGTGAAGAAGTGATGATTAGCAACCTCAACTACATCTTGCATTAGAACCTTTTCTGAGATCTCTTTAACGATCAAAATGATGAGGTCGTTTAAAGTTACAGCGTACATGGATACTGGTACGATATGAATCTTGTATTTTTTCCCAAACTTGAGTTTTTCAACGATTTCTATCATGTGCTCAATGAAGAAAGTCTTTCCAAAACCAAAAGGAGCTATGAAGTATAGTAGAGTAAACGTTCCGCTTTCAATATCCTGTTTAAGCATCTTCAGTAGCTGGTCTCTCTTCTTCGTAGGTACGTAAGCGTCTTCAAAGAAAGTTTTCTCTATACCTTCGTATTTTCTCGATAAACCTTTGAGGGAATTTTTCAACGTACCCGCAGAGTAAGCTATAAGCTCTTCTGCGTCCTCTAAAAGAAGCTTTTCCTTACTCATATTAATCGTCTTTAATTAGTAGCTTGAATTTTTGATACGGGTACTTTGTGAAGAAATCTCGCTTGGTCATCAAAATATAGATAACGCTGTCAAAACCTATCCTTTCACACAGCTCGTTCACACGTTTTGGATTTTGCGAGGGGTCTAACAGGATACATATTTTAGACACATTATCAAGCAGTTTTTCCTTCGAGTCACATACTATTTTGTATCCTTGCCTCGAGAATCGTCTAATTTTGTCCAAGTTATCTTTTTCTTCGTCCCAAAACTCAATCTTCGCCATTCTCTTCACATTCTTAAAATTTTCATGTTACCGCTTTGGTGAATTATGAACACATTCCTATCATGCAATTTCTTCAGAGTTTCCACCGCTTCGTCCCTGCTTAAGTCACAGTTGGTAAAAATATGGACAGCATCTTCGTATGTGAAGAATTTTGCTCCTTTGATTTTTTGCTCATAAGCGTCTTTCAGCATCTTTTCCAAAATGTCTAATCTCAAATCATCAACAAACGATAGGAATTCAGCGTTTATCTCATAGTATATGCTAGCGTCCTTCAAAACCCCTAAGGACAGCAGATAAGGTAGCATGTACTTGTTCCCGCCAGAGTCTAAACCATAGTTCCTTATTGTATCCCTTAAATTTGACTTCTGAATGATTCTCCCAAACAGCTTGTATTTCTTCAGAAGTTCCTTAACAAGGAGGATGAAATCTGTGAACTTCTTTTCACCTTTAAGATAGCTTAGCTTCAATAGCTCTTTCTTAAACGCCTTTTCATCTCCATATTTTCTAAGATGCTTAGCATCGCCTGATAACTCGTACAAGCCATCTTGTCTTTCAAGTATTTGGAGTCTGTCGATGGCAAACGTGATAATGTCTGCGGCCTTGCTTCTATCTCCAGAATATATGTATACGTCTAACCCTTTCTTTTCTTTCAACTCCATTGTCTTATCAATAAGCTCCTGCAACGACAACCTTTCTTTTTCCTTGAAGAAATCAAAGATAATTGTCTTCAGAGCGGTATAGCCATCATTTCCCACCCAACAGAAATACTTGATGGGCCTTTTCATTTCCGAACCTCAATCAGGACAAATGGTATGAGAATCTCATTCAAAGAACAGCTCCCGTGCCTTAAAATGCTATCTTTTGTAAAATGCATGATATATTTTGGGATTACGAAGGCCTTCGGATATTTTAATCCCTTGAGTTCAGATTTGCCCATTTTGGCATGCACTTCTTCACCCACCAGCACCTTTAGAGCCTTGATATCTTTTTTTATGAAAGAATTAATTGCTGCAATTTGAGAATCATCGAACACTTGTAAATAAGAATAAGAAAACCTGTTTGTCTCCTTATCAAAAGATGGGATTTTACCTGTAAGACTGTTAAAATCTTCCATTGTAAACTTGAAGGGAAGCAAATTTGTGACGATGCTGGTTTCCGCCTTAGAAATTGAGCCATGATCGGATGTTATTGCCACTAGAATTCTCTCTCCAAGTTTTTTCTCATGAATTGCCTCAATCAAATGCTTGAGTTGTGTTTCAACTTCATCCAAGTAAAATTTAAAGTTCCATCCAGAAAAGTGCATAACACGATCTATGTCTGGGTATTGAACTACGGAGATCCTGTCTTTCAGTTCTTTATCTTCAAGTTGGTGAACAAAATTGGCGATTATCTTTGCCTCTTCTTCGGAGAGCTTAAGCTCCTCCTTTTCTTCCGCGACTCTTTTGGCAAGCTTAGTTTGTGGTGGACTAGCATTAGTTCCCAGAAAGTTCCCAAATAACAGAGTCATGGGAGAATCCACGTCCAGAGTAAAGTAGTAAAAGTTTCCTGATCTGCTATGTTTGCTGTTGAAAAGATTTTGTGAGATTTTGGTTTTGACTATTTCTGTGGTATTAAGATAATTTGGATTTATTGACTCACCAGACCACTTAGGTTGCATTAGGTTAATGTAAGTATCCTGAAATCTTAGTATGTCTGAGTAAACGCCATTTTCTAAAGGAAGCAATCCTGAAAAGAGCGCGGAATGTCCCACTGGAGTCCGAGATAGAATCGGTCCCAAGCGGAACTCATCCAGTTTTAAATCCGCAATGGTTTTTACTTTCTCTATTAGGTTGGATTTTATGAGTTCCCAATGCACGTAGGACAGCCCATCGATTACTAGTAAAATAGTATGTTCGAAACCATTTTTGTGTCCGTAATCTATTATTTGATCAATTATGTGTGTTATGTTTTTGTCACGTTTCTCAGGATATGTTTCGATTAAGTAATCTGTGGCATAATCGTAGAAAAAAGAGATGATGGCCCATTTCCTTATATTCTTAGGCTTAGCGCTTTCCTTGAACTCTAGTAGGTTTCTTTGATATAGCTCAAGGAATTTTACAAATAATTCACCCTTTTTTAGATCTATCAGATCATTTACAAAAGCTGTGCCCTCAAGGACCTGGCTCAAATTGGAGATTATTTTCCTAAGAAATTCATCTAAGAAACTAATCTGTGAAGAATCAAATATGTTTGCGATCGCCATGCGCCTTTCAAAATTTCTTAGGATACTCTCGTCCAAACTGAAGAATTGAGCTTCTATTCTAGAAAAGAAACCTAAGAATCTCTCTTTTATTTGTTGAGAAACCATGACTTGCCCGTAAATTCTTTCGAGTGAATTGAAGTAGATTAGATTACCGATAATTGAAATCAATTTTGTATCATTATTTTTCCGGGCACTTTTCTCATGGAACAGTTTTTCATCAAGTTGCAAGTTCGTGTCCTTTATCTGCTTAATTTGCGTCTCTACAACCGTGTTCATAACATCATCATTCAGTTTGAAATCCGAAAATTTGATGAAAATCGGGTCGAGCAGGGCCAACTTTTGTGTCGAATAAAAGTCCTCAGTTAGTAAATCCCTCTCAATTCTTTCTTGAGGTGTGAATTCATGCTCTAAACCGTGGAAGGCGTAAGAAATCATGTCAATTTTTTCCTGTATCAAACTAGAGAGCCCGGTTGCGATATCGCTTTTTGCGTAGGAGTATCCGGATGGTGGATATTCAATTGATCTGGTTATTCTTTCTAACTCCTTGAAATATTCTAGATCATAGAATTTGGCAAGATTCTTTAATCTCTCGAGGCTCATGCTTCCAGCAAGTTTGTCCACAATAATCTTAGAAACTAGCAAGTTTACTAATGTCATTCGCGAAAAAGGAGGCAATGTCTGGAGATCATAAGTTGTTTGAATTGTCTCGTAGAAAATAAAATACTGGAGCAAATAACTGTCAAAGCTCAGAATACGCATGATTGTTTCGTTTTTCAAGTCTATAACATACTCGCGGAGAATCTCTGTCGTTGGCACAAGGAGTAGGTGATTGTCTAGAATCTCATATTGAACATTCTTCACTAAACGCGGAATCAGTTCATAATCACTTTCAACAATCGAAAGAAGAAAGAACGTTAGAAAGAGTTCCCCAACAGTGAATTTTTCTTCAGGGGTCGATGTTCCATTTTGACCAAAATGTATCATTAGTTCTTCCAAATCTTCTCGATCAAATTCCATCCTTGCAACATGACAAAGTTGTGAAAAATATATTTTCTTGTCAAACTCTCTCAATAAATCTTCAGAGCTGAACCCGACATATGTCTTATTCTCATTTATTGCGTGTTCTAAAACGGCGAAGAAATCCCCGATCGTCCTTATCCAAGTAATGTCAGATGAAAAGCCGAAATCCATACATTTCGCTAGACCATGAATAATTTCTTTATCAAATTCGCTAGGCAGATTGTTTGACAGCAAAACTACCGGTTTGTCCGTCTTCAAATGAGCTTTATATTCCTTCAATACAGTATTCCATAAAACTGGAGTTTCAAGTTCTTTTGTTATGTTGCTGTTGATTTTGCTTTTAATAAAGTCGTACATGTTACAACGCTACCTGCGAGATTGCCTCAAGTTATCTTGACACAAAAATTTTCGCCAATATCTATGCAACGGTTTCAGATAGATTTTCTTAGGCGTGTTTATTAGAGGCGTTCGGTAAATCCCTCTCAAAAAGTCGCGAAACTTTGCCCCGCGTCTTAGTACAAACGAATGCCCCTTGGTTCTTGCGGGCGGCAAATTGCTGAGTGCCGGCCCGTTCATCTCAAGGTGAGAAACTATCTTACCATTGTATACAAGCAACTCCAGCCATCCAGCTGCCTTATAAGTTACACCAGCATTCTTGCATTCTGACTCATCTACAAAGGTTTCAATCAGTAATAACCTGTCACCGTATCTTCTCATCCACTCTTTGGATGCAACCTTGCAAAAACGCGATAAAATCCTGGAACCAAGATTTTTCACATCCGCGTATGGAAATATTAGGAAACGCCAATTATTTGCTACATATCTATTTACTTTTTTCTCGCGTTGTTCTCCCGTCCAACCTATAAAGTCATCTCTTGGCTTAAGAGCGTAGACAGGGGTCCCCAGGCTTAAAGCGGCAATATTTTTTCCACTTAATTTATCTACTACTAGAAAACGAATTGATCTTCCAACGCTTCCGTTAAAGCCTCTGGGATGCCACCATCTCATGTATTGAGCCCATAGTTTATTGTTTCGAGCATCACCTTTTTCAATTGGAACAACTTCAGGCTCTGCCTCTGCAATAGTAAAAGTAATAGGCGGAGGATCTCTATTTTTGAGTCTTCTAGCTTTTCTTTTGTAACGACTAGTACAGCTCTTAAGATCCTCTACCATAGTTTTCACCTCTTACCATCAGCTAGGCGAGATTGGTGCGGTGAGGCGGATTTGAACCGCCAATAACCCCAATGGATTCTGGGGTGTTTTGCCTGTCTTAAACTATCACCGCACAGATTTTTCATCGACTTCAATTTATATTTCTTAATAAAAACCTCCTCCCCTAATCTTTCAGTAACCACAGAAAATTGCTCTTCCGACTTTTCCAGAAATTTTTGTTTTGTTTTCTGCTTCTGAGACCTTGAGATACGTGGAAACGGTCGTTCGCGACGACTTTGTCTTTTCGGCCACTTCACCCGTCGACAGATCACTAGGGTGCGCCTTCTGTGACTCTCCGAATACTCTTTGTTTCTTATCCTCAATCAAAATGCATCATCCATGCAAATCGAAGACTAGTACTTGATTCCCCGCCAGATGTTATAAAATTAACAGTAATGATAAGCGTTACCGATGAGTATTGAAGAGTACTGATGTTCTCAGTTTTCAGATATTTTCCCGTAAAGTTTGGCTCTTCGCTTGATGATTTTCCTTCAATAACACCACAACAACTCCCAGCATTTGTCATAAAACAACCTTTATGTTCGAGAGCTATGCTGTTCAGAGTAAGCAACAAGTGACTATACGTTAAAACCAAAAGCGCTCACAAGTCACACGAAAGAGATATTTACGTAAACCAATTATTTTCTGGTGAAGAGGTGAAAAAATGGTTCTCTATTTTGCCTATGGTTCCAATATGAATCAAGAAGATTTGAATGACTACTGTAGAAAGAAAGGGAGACCTTTAATTCATTTAGCGTCCAGGTCCCCAAAGGTGTGCCTTCTTAGAGATTTTAGATTAGATTTTAATTACTATTCGCCAAGTAGACGAGGAGGCACTGCCAATATAGAACCTACCCGAGGCGAACAAGTTGAAGGGGTCTTGTTCAATCTTAACAATGTTGATAAAGACACTATCGATGATAAAGAAGGAGCTCCTTCTTATTATCGTGAAATACTTGTGTCAGTAGTGTTAAGAAATGACACCAAAATTGAGAATGTAACAACATATACGGTATGTGAAGATAAGAAGAGAGAATTCACTCCTCCCACAAGAAAATACAAGCAGATTATCATAGATGGTGCAAAGGCTTTTGGTTTATCGGAAGAGTGGATTAAAAAATTAGAAAAGATCCCTAGCAAAAATTGAATAGAACTTTAAAGATCAGGCTCAGTAAAGTAAAAAACCGCGCAACAAGTTCTTCGTCAGGAAAGCTCAGGGTTCCCAGTAATCTCATACATAACATTTTGGCTTTGGGTCTTTAAAGACAGGCCAACGTTTCCGCTCTTACTTGCTTCATGGAAACTGTGAACCTCAACTCTGTGAGCGAATTTGGTCTGTCTGGACTATCTTGCCAGTTTGCAGATTTTTGAAAATGAGCTTTCGCTTCTTTCGGACGCTCAGTAGCGACACAGCGCCAGCTGCCTCAGCTAGACTGAGAAGCTCCTTCCTTCTTCTCCTCCCTAGCCAAGACTTCTCCGTCTTACATTCGACGAAAATTACCTCTCCACGCCTAAGGCAGACAAGATCAATAGGCTTCGACTGAGCGGCCCTGATTACGACGAACCCCTTCTTTCTAAAGAAGTCTCGAACCCGATATTCAAAACGTCGTCCTTTCACATATCCGCTCATGCAACGCTACCAACATGCGTCAAGGCTTAGTTACCAAGTATGTATGTTCAAGAGTTTAAAAGAACTGAAATCTGAGCCAGCTTAGCGTGATCGATAACTGGAACTGGCATTCTGAATTCTTGTCTTGGCAATGTCTCCGTTTGAACATTGTCGGAAGTGAGCTAAAAATAAGGGATGATGATGTATTTACGCCTAGGCCAAGTATATCCAAGTGCCCCTACCATGCTTACAATCCACCGTGAAGTGATCTTTAGGTGAGCTTAAGTGAACTCTAAGTGATATCAAGTATCATGAAGTGATACTCCAGGGTTAAATAAGTGAGCTTTCAAGTGATACAAAGTGTCTTCAAGTGACCCTAAGAGTCACTTAAGTGGAATACGGTCAAAAGTGGGCATAGACAATGCCGTCAACGTTCTCAATATGGAGGAGAGTCTAATTGGATAGAAGATTCGATTGGAGACAAGCCAAATGGGAATATCTTGGATGGTCAAACGTGAATTGGGGAAACATTCCCGGAAAACAATTTGTTATAATGACTGTAAGAGGCATGGTTCTGAGTGTTCTAGAACGGCATGGCATTCTTTCCGAGACTCAACTATCCCAGTATATGCTTACAGAGATGAGTTATCAAATGTCCATCAATGCCGTACATAACCATCTAAAGGCTCTTGAAAGATATGGCTTGATTAGATCGATACCCAACATACAAGAGGCAAAGAATATTGAGCCACATGTAGAGTATGTGAAACCTGTAACAAAGACCCCCCAACCTTCTCACTTTATGGATACTGCTTTTTTGACTAGAGGAAAAGTTACCCAACACAACAGAGCCAAACTAGGGATAGTCATCGTAGCAGTTGTTGAAGCCAAACGGGACAGTGAGGGCAAAATGACGAGAGGGCAGAAGTTTGCATACGTCTTTCTTGGGAAAACGGAGACTATAGATGATTTAATTAAAGCTCTCGATCTAGCCAGAAAGCATCAACAAGTTACATGTTTGCAAACCGATGAGAGACCACTCTATAGATCTAATAAATTTCAATCATACTTGTTAAATCATCACATTTACATTATACAGAAACAGGATTTTGGCTCAATGGGTTTTATTGATGGAATGTTCGGCCAATGGAAAAATAGGTATGTACACTCTCACATCAAGGAAATCAAAGAAATGACTGTCTACGAAAGATTGGAATATGTTGTTAACACTCTGAAAGAATGTTTTCCAGAAATCATAATAGAAATCCCACCTTTGGCAACCATCTTTGGTTTAAGAAAGTAGCGCTCTCCACTATCCAATTGTATAGTCGATACTCAAGCGCATAAATCTATTAATTTTCCTCACAGAAAAGGAATTTCTGAAGAGGGTTGAGGAGAGATTTTTTCAACAGATGGTGACGATTGAATAATTCAACTCAGGAGGCTATGTTGCCCATTTTATCAGGAAGTGAGCCGAATAGAAGGGATAATGATGTATCTACTCTTGAATCAAGCGTGTCAAACTGATCCTTAGAGGTCAACCAAGTGTAGTTAAGTGTACCCGGGTTAACTTAAGACAGGTCTTGAGCATCCGTTAAGTGTACCTCAAGTGGCCTTCAAGTGTACCAAGCGTGTCCTACTGATTGCTACAGATTGAATAATTCAACTGGGTTAAAGGTGCGGTCTAAGATGCTTCCTGCGCCGAAACCGACATAGAGAAAAAATCAATGAACGAAGGGCGTCTGAAAGGATCAATAGTAAACCCAGACTATGACTTCCTCGATCCGAGGCTAGACAGTCACTGTGAATTCCTGCATCAGACTTTCCACGAGTGGATGTTCACCCGTACAGGGATGCTTGCAAAACTTCGCTGGCACCAGCTCGAAGTTGTAGTACTGGAGAAGTTCTACCCATACGCAAATGGTATCCTCGAATACAAAGATTTCTTGAGAGAGATCATTGCATCATCTAATGCTCTGTTCTTTCACATTGCAGAGAATGCAGCAAAGGTCTTCGAGGATGGAAGCTCAAACTCCGAGGGCCAACTGCGAGGGCTCGTCGAACTCCAATCTGCAACTCATCTTCCCTCTGTTCTAGGCAATTTCAACCCTAACTCTATGTTCAGACCTGCCTATTCTTTTTGCCCAGATAACGACTGGAATATCGTATGGGCCGACTGTATCCGGCATCTTAACTAAGACAGTGAACAACTTAGAAATATTCACATGAAATATTCGCACCCTAAATATTGCAGCGTTATACTCTGGATATCTAGTGCCTGAAGGTTGCTTAACTATGCGGTAATCAGGTCCGGGATGATTGACCCATTACGACTGCCCTTATTCGAAAAGATCAAAGTGATAGAATCAATAGACCACTCGCAGTGTAGGACATCAGAACTTTCGATCTTCCTTGAATCAAAAATGATCGTTGGGGGGATGTCATTAGTTAATGGACTAGCCATCAACCTAAGGAAGAGAAGAGGATGCCGCGGGAACCGACGAAATGCCATGCTCAGATAGTGTTTACTCGACACTCTGCTTATGGGTCGTTGTTTAAGAAGAACAATGTCAGCGTCTCTTGCAGAAGTACGATAATGTGCATAAGCAATGAGAAAAGAGAGTAAACTGATCGCAACCGCGATCCAACTCAGGTAGTCCGATACCGGCAATCTTTCAGCCCCATGCGAAGCTGCAGAAGCGGCACTTCCAAGCCCACGAATGAAACCAAGTCACTTTGCCTAATCGCGTAGCATAGTTATCATAAAATTCTTTACTTATTTTCTTTTTTACATTTGGCAGACCGCCTTCGAGTGCGGAAGCATCTGGGGTCTTCAAGCTACGACAAGGCAAACCACGCTTTAGGAAAGCATCTCTCAAGGCGATTAGGCCGGCACCTTCAGAAACTAATAGCTAAGAGCGAGTATGACATGGATGGAGCCAAGCTAGACATGGTCTGGAGGCAAGAGCTCAAGACAAACTGAAGGAAAGTGATGAGAACTGAAACCTAATTTTGTCTTAGAGCAAGTAGGACTAGTTTTAAGGCCAAGATTTCACAAGAACTAGAGGAATCAAACCAAGAAGGAACCCTATCATAGTCCACGCTAGTTTAGTAAGTTCCCTCTTTCTAGTTTTGATGTGTAACCTTACAGTGCTTATGTCCCATTTCGTACAAGGCCCCACACGCACCATTATCTTCACTTTATTGTCTTGCCTAGACAGTTCCGTGATGTCGAGTAAGCTGCCTTGCCGTTGCGGATCCAATGGCTGATGTGTTCCGTCTCTCCAAATATGTTCATGGTATGGTGTGGGTAGGTCAAGCACGTACTGTGCTACTAACCTTCCATTGACAAAGACTTGGGCCAAGTCGCCGGATTTGTTGGAGTGTAAGCGTCCGTTCGAACTCGGATTATCACCTATTTCCAATTCTATCGATTTCAGTTGTCTCATAGACTTTGGTTTCAACTGAAACTCCCAAACAGCTTCTCCCCAGCCATCAGGGTTAATGTGCGGGCCCCAGCACCATTCCTTGACACCGTTGGGGTACGTAACATAGTTCTGGGGGTTTCCAAATTTATCGCAGTAGGCTCTTGACGGAACATTGTAGTTCGCCCTTACAATTGGACCTCCCGGTACAGGGCACTTATCACAGAATGGAATCGGAGGGTTTTTCTTGTCGGCGCCAACGATTATTCTGCACGAGCTATCCATAAACCACATACACGGCAACATGCCTCGCTCGGCCAAGGTTGCTACATTTCCACGAGTCTCCTTGACATCGGTCCCTTTATGCTCTATTGTCTCGGTTTCTATCTTCTCCTCTACGAAGATTCCATTGAGTTTTACCATGAAACACTCATCACAGGATTTGGACGGACAGACCTATATCTATTCCGATTATTATTCCTAGTCCTTGCAAGCACAGGCTTGAGGAAGAACGAAGCGCTGTCGTTAAGGCTCGGTGACATAGACCTTGACCGGAGAACCGTTATTCCAAGAAAAGGCTACGACGGAGCAAAGAATACTTGGGTGACGTTCCTGAATGAAGAAGCAGCTCAGCTTGGAAGGCTACAAGGAAGTTCTGTTTGGGGTGAATCTAAAGACGCTCTTCTACGAGGAAAGGGTAAAAGAGCTGCTCCAACGAGGATGTGCAGATGCGTCTAAGCCACTATGACTGGATACACTCCGTGCATTCCTCTTGACAACGTCATGTACTTATCAGCACTTAGAACGCTCTGTTCAGAGATTTCACGATATTCTCTGCGGAGATGTATATGGACTTAATTCACTGTTACATGCGGTTCTCCCTTGGGAGAGAGCTACTGCAAGACACTTCCACGCTCGTCGATCAAGAAATGTTCGTTGTAGGAGTTTGAAGATGAGTTTGCTGGAGAGAGTTTGAAGTGGGATCGGCCACAAGCTGAGGGATACGCTTGTGATCACAGAGTCTGATGGCTTCTACGAGGTTGATTGGGCTAGATATGCGTCCGCTGCGGAGGTATCGTAGACAAATGAGACCTACGATGAATCGTCAATGGAATGGATGTTCGACTCTCGATCTATCAAATCCACAATCTCTTGTCTAGAAGAGAACCGGCCATCGCCTGAAACGCCTCACAAGGTGTCCAGCATTGAGGACACTTCTGTTGTTGTATTTGTTTGTACAATTCGGTGCAATGAGGAGATTCCCAAATTGGTTTCAGACAGTATTCAGCATCTCTAATGTTCCCAACAACCTGGTCGAATATAGTGCACGGATAGACATTACCCTCAGGGTCGATGAAACAAGATGCATTAAGGGCTTTGCACGGCAATGGGCTATGAAATCTAGAGACGTATTCTTTGCCTAACTCCGCGTACTTATCCTCGGCCAGAGAGGCGACGCAGCTTGCGATATTTCCTGCGCCTGACTTCAACTCCACATATTCTGCTAATTCCTTCTTAACGACTTCCGCATCAAACATCTCCATTCCCTCATTCGCATAAAAATGGGGTGAGATGTGAGCAATGTTTATGTGAAAGTCCTCCGGCTTCACCCAGGGCACCTCGTTCTTGACGCTCCGGTATGTTCTCAAAAGCATGCCTTGGTTATGACTGGAAATGGTCATTCCAAGAAACGCTCTGATGTGTAAATCTTTGAGAATCTTAAAGGTTTCCAGAGCCCTCTCCCACGTTCCCGGAATGCCGCGGATTTGGTCGTGGAGTTCTGGAGGACCGTCTAGGCCAACTGTTGCATTAATTAGAGAGCGTTTGCTCACGGATATGCTGCGAAGAACACTCTTGATCTCGTCAGTGAGTAGCCCATTCGTCGGGAATTGGAGAACTACCAGATATCGGGAATTTGTTAGTACGAAATCGAAAATATCCCTGATATCGGCTCGTAAGAAGATTTCCCCGCCAGTCAGACTAATGAATGAAAAACAGTTGTTGCGAATAATGAAAGTCTTGATCTCGGCTAACGATAGTTCCTCTCGGGGTCTCTTCTGCCATATGTTGCACGTCTTGCATCTGCAGTTGCATTGATACGTAACAGCGAATGTCACTTTGTAAGGCGATCCTAGCCGTTTGAAGTTTGAGGCCAGAATCTGACTCCCAAAGCGACCGTGGGCTATGATGTTACGCAATATAATCCATCCCTAAATTGAGGACGCAAACCGGACTGGGTTCGCACATTGAGCGTTGTACCACCAGATGCGAGATCAATCAGCACTCTTGTCACCGCAGTTCCTGTTGTAGTGACATCGCAGGCCCAGCCTCAAAGTTGGCCCAGCAGAAGCGCTAACCACCCATAGATATCCGATCCAGAAAATACTCAATTTTGAGGACAGCCCTCCTTTCGACTACGGAAAGTATGCGGTTTTGATAGCTGTAAATAAACAGATATTTTGATGTGCTATTGACGATCCTAATCCCAGCTTGTGAAGGCAAAAGATTGGCGAAGCGACGCTTAAATCTAATAGCAAATATCGGTTCAAACGTCGAGTCTCTTATCATAATGCGGGCCTTCAGAATGGCCATATTTGCTACGAAGCAGTAATACTGCACTATGCCCAATACCATAGAACGGCCAATATCGACAGACAACACCAACAGCGGCAAAGACTCAGGCAGGAGTTGATCACCCAAGGCAAAGACTATCGCGGGCCAAAGAAGGAGCGCGATGTCGCCAGGTGTAACAAGCTTAGCACTCCGCAAATATGCCTTTAAACCCACTTTCGTACCGACGTTTTCCTCAAGGTGAAGCGCAACAAACAGCAGACAGTGCAGACCGAGGATTGTTAGGAATAGCGTGCCACCCCACGCGAAAACGTTAAGCCGACTGATAAATAGCACAACCAGATAGCCGAGCACCGCCAAAGCAACCAGATTAGAGGTAAAATCAAAGCTGGATTCAAAGTAATCTTTGATTGTATAGTAGCGGTGAGAGTTGATTCCAAAGACCAAGTTGAAAAGTACTTGGTAGACATAGTTGCTTGTGAACAGAACAGCGTAGATTACTAGAAGGGCCGAAGTGACGTACTGCAGAAGGTCAATAACGCTCATGTGTCGGCCTCATACATTCCCATTCATCGCTTCAGCGCTTCCTCATCTTGGTGTTTTAGGTCCAAACAGTCGTGAGTAAACAAGTAGGCGAGGAACACAGCGCCAACAATATCTAGTGTGACAAAAATCACGTCGTACATGCTTATTGTAAGTATCCGCGCAGATGGAAAGAAATACCAAGACAGGTTAAGACATGCCAACATGATTCTAAACTCCGTGTAGCCAACAGAAGCTTGAGACATCCTCCTTCTGTTAGTAATGTGTCCCATTTGTTCCATATAAGAGCCAGCCCATAAGACAATCAAGGCAAAAGGCACTGTGACAGCGTAGGAGAGAATGCCTGCAACGCTATAGCTCAAGACGATAAGGGGCAGAAAAAACATATCTATTGAGTGATCCAACAACGTACCGTATCTCAGTCTCTCCTTATGCCTGTACCTGGCTATAGTGCCGTCCATCGAATCTCCCAACCATTGTGTGACAAGGAAAACGATAGAGAGGAGGGCACACACATGTACGTGCCGGATTTCGATCATAGAGATGATGAATAGTGTATACGAACAAACCGATAACAAAGTGAAATGATCGGAGTTAATCTGATGAGGAGTATACTTGCAAAGGAATCGCAGCACTCTGAGTTCATACTTGTAGGTTGGTCCCCATGCGACTCTATGCTGAGTTTCCGCCGAAGGTTCTGGATTTTGCATCCTTATTCACCTAGACAAGGACTCATAATATGAGATTAGTGCAAAATGAACAGGGAGCTTCTCGCGCTCCCCTAGGCGCACTTGGATTGTAAGAATGAAACCGTAGAGGAAACTGAAAAACAATTCGCCTTTGCAGTGGAAACTGCAAATTAGGAAAGGGTTCTTGCTGCTATAAATAATGAGACAGCAATTAGAGGGCTTGGCCGGCCAAGATAAGAGGTCCCACAGTCTACATTTGTTACCCTGAGAAAATAGCAAACGTTGAAGCCTTCACGAAAAACTCAACCTAGTTGTCATACCTCACCAAGAGCATGGCAGAGTGGTTTCTGCATTCAAACATTTCGGCCCCGTTTCCGCATTGAGATTTCGATAGGAGGCTCATTTTGGATGAAAGTGACTTTCTTGGGAGGTGGACTTGGGCCTGACGGAAAAGGAACCATCGGAGGAGATATGATCAGGGATAACCTAGCTCGTTTCGTTTCAATAGAACAGGTAAATTCCGACAGAGAAGGTTCGGTTGCGGTGATTCCTACGTCTGAAAAGAGTTTGCTTGCACGAAAGACACGAAGCGCAGACCCGAAGGAATCAATCCTAACCACAGATGGAGATGTGGCGATAGCCTCGATGTCAGAACCTTATGATGAAGAGAGTGACGAACTTGCAGGCAGAATTAAGAGTATGTCTCAGAGATCCTGTCTATCCCCTGTATTATATTCATGCAAGCGGGTACGCTCCTTTGCATCAAATCGAGCTCGTAGAGGTTGCAAGACCAAGAACGGTGGCAGTAATTCACAGCACCGCGGATTCTGAGAGACTCACTGAAGACTTTCAATCCGGATAACGTCATCATTCCTAGAAACAGCGAAGGAGTTACTTCGTAATATATGCGCACAATAACCGAAAATCACCGGTAGGCTCTAAAAGCAGTTTTTCTTTTTGGCAACTCCCTTAATCTTGTGGGTCAGATCTTTATCTTCGCGGTGGTCTACTGCGAGAACTGCAGAACCTATGTCCCGAACTAGATACCGAGCCCCTCAACAGTCGTTCATTACAACTCGGCTCTAAAGTAAATCCACACACTATGCGTTTTGTCAAAGGATTCACTTAATTATTTAATTGCATATCTCCCGGCCCACCAAATTCTTTGATTGAACTTGTATTCGCGTTGGGTTTTTGCGACAGAGCTATGGCAAGATGGATAAAGGATGGGGTGGTGTGATGCACCGCCTTTAGGATGCACGACTCTCTCGTTGTCAGCTCAGATGGAAAGGAACTTGGATAGGAGGGATGTCTTGAACTTCCTCTTCACTCTCTCTATGGGTTCGCCTAGTATCTCTATCCGTTCTAGGCGGCTCGTTCCAAGCCCTGCCTCCTCTGCTAAGCTTAGGTGTTTCACGTTCTCTGGAGGTATGCTCATCACAGCCGCACCGACTGCATCCACAGCAACAGGGTCTGTTCCAGCTATGATTAGATTCATTTCTACGGGGTTCCCACTTGTCTCATGCCCCTCACCAGCTATTATTCCATCTATAACAGCTACACTTGGTTTTACGATTGAAACCAAATCAACAATCTTCTGAGTCAAACGATTGTGCATATATCCTTTGGGCGTCACTACCCCTATCATGTTCTTTAGACTCAAAGTTACGCCAGCCATCCTGTGGGGCTTTAGCTTCGGAACACTGATAATTGTGCTCTCCAAGGCGGTTTTCGCAATTTTCACTTTCTTCAAGGTCAAGGGATTTGGAGGATTAACCTCGACGAATTCGTCTTTGTTGAGGTCAATCATTCTTATCTTCCATCTTTCTGCAACATCGTCGACGCCGGCGATTCTGAAAGCCTCGGAGGTATCTGCGAATCCGCTGCCCTCGCCTATGATGATCTCTTTCATGCCATGTTGCCTCAGAAAAGTGACTACTCCTTCAATGACTCTGCTGTCAGTTGTGATTCCTGTTGACGGATGCCTCGCGTTTATGTAGTTCGGTTTTATGAGAATGGGCTTCTCCATAGGAAGAACACCGTGCGCACTTAACATCTCTAAAGCTTTAACAGTCATATCGATAGGATTTGTTCCCTTCACAATTGCGACTCTGCTCATGGACGCACCCAACAAGTTGACGCTACACTGACTTAAATCAATATGCTCGCATCATTGGAGGTATGCGCATCTGGCGGAAGCCGTTGAGAAGGAATAAGTAATTTCACTCTCAGTTAAATTTGAATAGTCATCCTCGGATCTTGAAGTCGCAGCCTAACTGTTCAGCGATTCCTTTACATTTAGAAATATCTATGCCTTCAACATCCACAACTGTTAATCTGATCTGAGAGAAGCATCTCTTGCAATCTTTGGTGAAATCAAGGACAGCCTGATATGCTCCAGCTAGCGAAGGATTACAAAGTTCCTCATACTTCTCCTTGCTCTCAGCATTAAGACTTATTGATACCGAGTCGATACCGGCATCCTTCAATTCTCTTGCCACTTCTCTATCCTTATTTCGTAACTGAGCCAGTCCATCTGTATCCAAACGAATTTTCAGATGGGGATATCTCTGCTTTATTCTTCTTGTCAGATCAAGAACCATGTCTAATCTGATAGTCGGCTCTCCAAACCCACACCAGACCACTTCTCTATCAGACTCTTTCACCTCGCCTCGAAACCTGCTCCAGACTTCATCAGCAGTCGGTTCTCTATCAAGCCACAGCTTGTAACCGGATAAGCCTGAAGAGTAGTTTCTTACACAGAAGGAGCAGCTGTTTGTACAACGATTGGTTACGTTCAAATAAACTGTATGCGGTCTAGGAGCATACCTGTAAACGATGGAGCCGCCAGGACTCTTTGATTCATTATTCAAATAAGGTAACCTATTCACCATCAATCAGTCGTATGATAATATCAACTTTCTTGAACCAGATAAGGTCATTAGGCGGTGCCTCATCATTTCTTCATGGGAGGAAATGTTGAAGGTTTATCTCATGAAGGACCGGCTGAGAGGAGATTTCACGGAGATATTCATCCCTACTTCAAAGGCCAACATTGACATCGTCTTTAGAAAGGACAAGTCAATTGCAATAATGAAAGTTGATGAAATTCCGAAGAAGGCGAGAGAAGTCGAAGCGAATGTCAATCTTGAAGCCCTCGAAGCGATCTATGAAATGTACACTTCCATTAAAGAAATTGAGACGAAGTCTGTAACGGCTCTGCAGAAAGTGGTAATCCAACCTCTCTCCAACGAAGGAGAGATCAAGAGCTTAGTCAAAATTTAACCTGCGAGACACTGTACACATAGTTCCATCTGAAATAATAGGCGTCGAACACGTCCATACTGGAAATCTAGCATCTCTTCCATGATGCGCGTAATATGCGGCTCTAGTAGGCACATCTCATAAGGAACTGAAATGTCGCCTCAAAAGCGAAAATTGAATTGAATTTCTTAGTAGACTTCGATGCCGACTTGGTAAGGCACAGCTGTCGAGTAAGTCAATAGCAAAGCCCATGTCTCCGTCGCTGTTGGCGGTGTGATCGTTGCTGTAGCCTTCTTGATGTATTGGTATGTTAGCGTTTGGGCCACGTCGATGATAGTGTTCTCATAGATCTTCAGATCCGTTTCAGTGTAGGTCTTCGTTGGGCTTCTCAATTGGACAATTACGCCACCGAGACCGAAGAGCGTACAAGTGACAATTACTCGTTCAGCTCCCGTTCTAACTCCAAAACTGTAGTTAGTCCAAATTCGAATTCTTATCCCTTTACGTTTAGGATCGGTTGTTACGCGGCCAAGAAAAGATATTCCAGGAAGTGGAGGGCAGCCATCCCCTTTCGCAAATTGGAAGCTTATGCATCAAGGTAATAAGGATCTCGAGTAGATACATTTTCGGAGTGTTCGAAGATGGAGGATAAGATTAGAGTAGGTGTCTTTTCACCGAACGATCCTCGCCCATGGGTTAGATGCGAGAACTTGGAACTCATGCTCGACCATGAGAGATCGCTTATGGAGGCTTTGCGTAAGGAGGGTGTCGAGGTTATTCGAGGTGGAGGTGGTTTTCCGAAGGAGAACCAAATCGCTTGGAATAGCGATCTTGTGAGGGAACACGTCAAAAAGATTGCCGAAGGTAAGCCTGACGCCTTCATAGTCAATCAAGGATCATGGACCTTCCCTTTCGACTCTATCGATGCTGTGAAGTTCTTTCAGAAGGAGACTGGGGACATAGCGAGAGTCGTCATGTTCTCCTACAAAGATCCTACTGTCCCCGGATTGGTCGCGGGAATGGCTGCTGGTGGAGGGCTTAAGCGAATAGGCATACCGTTCCAACCTTGCTACGGGAAGATCGATGAAGACCCGAAGGTTCTACATTGGCTCATGGAGATTTTGAGGTTCTATAAGCGTAGAGCTGATGTAGCTGGAAAAGTTCTCGAGGCTATTGAAGCGTTGAAGAGCCAGAAGTTTCTAGCCCTCGGTGGGATGAGCCTTCGAATGCCC
>Ga0315312_1000563_pt1 | contig 40683 bp, 41 predicted proteins | sample TDP7_MG_FD_203629 | JGI IMG/M metagenome (GOLD analysis project Ga0315312, IMG submission 203629) | Freshwater sediment microbial communities from Lake Towuti, South Sulawesi, Indonesia - TDP7 | ecosystem: Environmental > Aquatic > Freshwater > Lake > Sediment | place: Indonesia: South Sulawesi... | reverse complement strand
ATTCTCAGATTTTCAGTGCTGCTTGGAACTGGGGAAACTACACAGGACAGACCGTGAATGTGATTGTCATTGTCGCAGACGGGTCTGGCGCCACTTTTCGAGCAAGAACTCCTTAGTTTAGTTATGTGCTCAAACTTTGACATTAGCATATTAAACTTAAATGTTAAACTCAAGAGTCGTTGAATGCGAAGATTTTTTAGAGGTTCTTGACAACTGAACAATGGGTTGTGAAAATGTATCGGGTAACAGAGCGTGTGCGCACTATCGAATACGCTATTCGCGACGTGTTGGTATCCGCCAAAAAACTGGAAAAGAAGGGTAAAAGAATTTTTTACCTCAACATAGGCGACCCTGTAAAATTCGATTTTGATACACCAAATCACATCAAGCAAGCGCTAAAAAATGCGGTTGAAGAGGGCGCCAACTGGTATTCTCCTTCGGAAGGCTTGCCAGAGCTTAGAGAGGCTATCTGTGAGAAGGAGAAGAGGGTCAACGCGGTTGAAATCTTCCCTGAGAACGTGATTATCACGCAGGGAATCTCGGAGGGCATTCAGATGTTGATGGCTGCCATTGTCGAAAGTGGCGACGAGGTTTTGGTTCCTGGTCCAGCTTACCCGCCGTACATTTCATACGTGAGGTTCTTTGGAGGCAAACCTGTTTCCTACAGAACTGTTGAAGACAACGGTTGGCAACCAGACATCAACGACCTTAGGTCTAAAATAACCCGCAAAACTCGTGGAATTGTTGTTATTAATCCTAACAATCCCTCAGGCGCTCTCTACGGCGAAAAAGTTGTGAAAGAAGTGGTGGATTTAGCGGGCGAACACAAACTACTCCTAATCTCTGATGAGATTTACGACAGAATTGTGTACAAGAAAGAGTTTGTAAGCACCTCTGCCATAGCCAAAGACGTTCCAGTTATTGGAATGAACGGCTTCTCCAAAACATGTCTCATGACCGGTTGGCGACTCGGCTACATTTACTTTCATGACCCGAATGGTAAACTGAAGGAACTAAGAGAATGCGTGGAAAAAGAAACGCGGATACGACTCTGCGCCAACACTCCAGTTCAGAAGGCGGGGGTTGCTGCTCTCAAAGGTCCGCAAGTTCACATTGCTGAGATGGTGAAAAAACTTCGTGAAAGGCGAGACTACTCGTGGAAACGCCTAAATGAAATAGAGGGAATCTGCTGCGCCAAGCCTGAAGGAGCCTTCTACGTCTTCCCAAAAGTTGAAAGAGTTGGCTCACAGTGGAAAACCGACGAAGAGTTTGCGCGTCAACTTCTGGAGAAAACAGGCGTTCTTGTCGTGCACGGGTCTGGATTTGACCCAACTTATGGCTCTGGGCATTTCCGAGCTGTGATACTGCCGCCAATTGAAACCTTAGAGGAGGCATTTGACCTTTTGGAGAAGTTCATGTCCAGACAAAAAAGATGATGATGGCGTTTTTTAGCGAATCAGTGTTCCTTCCTTCGGGTTCCTCACCATTTTGTCGAATTCTTGCATCAAACGTTTTGTTATGGGTCCAAGTTTTCCGTTGCCTATGGTTCGTCTGTTCACCTCTCTAACTGGGGCGATTTCTGCGGCTGTCCCTGTTAGGAAAACCTCGTCTGCCGTGAATAATTCGTTAGGTGTTATGTTTCTCTCCACCAGAGGGTATCTGAGCTTTTCGACAAGCTTCATTACTGCATTCCTTGTTATTCCACGTAGGGCGCCTGTTGATGTCGGGGGGGTAATGACCTTGCCTTCTTTCACTATGAACACGTTTTCTGCCACTCCCTCGCAGACAAAACCTGTCTTGTCTAGGCAGATGGCTTCGTCCACACCAGAGACATTGGACTCAATTTTTGCTAGTACGCTGTTGAGGTAATTGAGCGATTTCACTTCGTGGGTTGTGGCGTCCACAGGGTCTCTTTTCACCCACGTGATCATGGTTGTTATACCCTTTTCCTTCTTTTCTTTGGAGTGCAGTGAAATCGTCGGTTCAGTTATAACAATAATTGTGGCTTTCGAGCATTTTCTCGGGTCGAGCCCCAAGTCGCCGACTCCTCTGGTGACCACGAGACGAATGTAAGCGTCTTTTAGCTTGTTCTTTTTGAGCGTGTCCAAAACTGCACGGGTCATCTTTTCTTTGCTTAAGGGTATATTCAGCATAATTGTGTGCGCTGACGTGTACAGGCGGTCTATGTGTTCCTTTAATTTGAAGACAACGCCATCGTAGGCGCGTATACCTTCGAACACGCCGTCTCCATAGAGTAAGCCGTGATCGTAAACCGAGACTTTTGCTTCAGATTTGGGATAAAACTTGCCATCAATATAGATGGAGAGTTCCTGCTTTGCCATGTTTCATCACTTCTGTAGAGAATACTGTATGCAACATTCGGCACGCTTTTATGCTTTTTGTTGAATTAATCTGCAAATATTCGTCAAAAATAAAACATCAGAACAGCAACTATTGGAGTTGAGAAAACTCTCTAGTTACAAACACGAAACCTAGGCAAGCCGTGATTATTAGTATTATTCCCCCGATGTTGATGAGGAACAGGCTGGCGCTCCAGAAGATCACGGTGCTAATTACCCATGTTGGTAGATTGCTTAGGGGGCCTGTCCAAGGCGACTTCCAGACGAGGTCCCAAAGGTTCATGCAGAGAACAAGTGAACCCACGAACACTCCAATTCCATAAACCAGCCCCACTAGAAGAATAGACGCGTGTGCCAAGGGTTTCCCTTCTCTTTTCGCTCCAACGACCGCGTGAATGAGAGCTGCCACAGGACCTAATATGACTGCTATGCCCTCTAGAGCCAGAAGCGACATAAAAGGACCAGTGAAGGGTATCCCCCAGTTGAACACAAGCTCAAATATATGAACGTTAAACAAGGCATAGACGAGTAAAGCACCACCCACGACTCCAGAAATTGAACCCGCAAGTTTGAAACGCGAGTGGGGCACCATATAGGTGGCAGCACCAAAAATCGCAAGCACGGGCGCCACTAGGAGCAGGAAGCTAGCCAGGCTTCCACTTGGAAGCAGAAGCGTTGAACCTATGCCCAAACATAAGAGGTAGAGCGACGCCAGAAGCACACCCAGAAAGGCTGCGTTCTTCGTTGAGTCTCCTTCGAAAAACCTGACCCCTCCGAGTACTATGGCGATACCTAAACCTAACGAAATGGCCGACGCTATTATGAATAGCATTCTACCGGAGATAGCGGCGATGTTGGCTTGTGAGGAAATGGAGAGAGTTGACCAGAAGTAGCCTAACAGAATCATTACTGGTAGGTTGACCATGATGTATCCCACACCCAGCATTGTGAGGGCAGAGAGAACCAACTTTCGAAGGGTCAACTCTATGCCAACGATTCGAGTTTCCACTCGTTGGGGAACACTGAACCTTGCAGTCTCCACCGTTATTTCCTCTGCCTTTTGCATGGAAAAAGTTTCTACTTCGCTATTCTATTTAACATGTGTGAACACAGAGTATGTATCGTGTGTAAATGTCAGAATTCAGAATCTAAATCAAACGTGTCATTGTTTGAAAGGCTAGAACTGTGGTCTTTTCGATATGAATCTGGGGAGAGTCAACGGTTGGAAGGGTTTGCCCTCTGTCTTTTTTCTTATCTCGTTTATCAGCTGTTGAAGTCGCATCTGTCTAATCTTTCTGAGCTTTCTGTCGCGCACGGGAAGAATGTCTGACTCTATCTCTCTCTGCCCAATCACGAGCACGTAGTTAATCCATTCAGTCTCAGCCTCTCTCACCTTCTTCTGCATTGTTAGGGGGCGGTCGTCCACGTCTACACGTATGCGATTTTTCTCAAGTATATCGGCTATTTTTTCCGCTTGCGTCACGAATTTGTCAGCAACTGTTATAATCCGAACCTGTGTGGGTGCCAGCCAAAGTGGTAGTATTGGCACTTTTCCCTCTTGTTGTTCTCTGTAGGCTTTTTCTAATAGCGCATAGACGCATCTTTCGATGGAGCCACTGGGACTACAGTGCAGTATAAGCGGGCGTTTTTTCTCTCCCTTCTCATCCTTGTAACCTATATCATATCTTTCTGCGTTTTCAATGTCGATTTGGTCTGTGGAAAGCGCTGAAGCCTTGTCCAAGTTGTCAACGAAGTTGAATTCATACTTTAGAATCCAGTAGGAATAGCGTTTGGGCAACAATTCAATCAAGGCGAGTTTTTTGAACCGCTTCACCAATGACACGATAAAGTTCTTGTTTTTCTCGAAGAAGTCCTTTGTAAACCGCACGCCCAACTCATAGTCTTTCTCGCTGAATTCTAAGCCCTCTTTCATGTTTTTGGAACACAAGTCGAATCTGACCATAAATTCCTTCTTTGCTTGGTTTAGGTCACCGCACATGGCGTGACAATCGGGCATGGTGAACGCTCTCAGTCTTCGCAGTCCAACTAGTTCGCCGCTCTTCTCCCTTCTGAAGCTGTAGCGTGTCAACTCGTAGATTCGGAAGGGCAACTGCCGATAAGAAATCTGAGTGTCGTGCGTCATAAGAAACTGTCCAAAACATGCGGCGAACCTTAAGAAGAGGTCTCTGTCTTCGGACCTCACAACATATTGTCTGGCTGGAAACCTTTCAATGTAGGCAGCAAGGCTGGGATGGTCAAGGTCATACATAACGGGTGTCTCTACTTCCATGCCTCCATACTCGGCCACCGTCTGCGTCACGTATCGTTCTAGCAACGCTTTGACCAAACGACCCTTAGGGGGCCAACGGAAATTGCCAGGGTCGCTGCCAAACTCGTAGTCGGTTAGTCCCAGTTTTTTCATTAATGTTACGTGTGGCGGAACTTGTTGAACCGCGCGCACCTTTGCCATTTCATATTTTGCAAACTTCTCCAACATCTTGTGTCCTTTGAAATCAAACTTCTCAACTGGGGTCATCTTTCCATTGGGGTCCATGATGAACCATGTTGACTTCAATGTTTCCTCAGCCTTGACCGCCTCAGAAACCCTTTCCTCCTCCTTTTTCTCGGCTGTCGGGGCTATCACTCGCAATTGTTCGGCTAAGGGGTGACCCTTAATGGACAGGGAGAACTGTTTGTTCCAGCCGAACGGGCTTCGATAGGTTTCGATGCCCACGTCTTTGGCATACTTTTCCATTGTCTTCAGAATTTTCAGAGCGGCTGTGGGCTTCGCCAATTTGCTGCTCAGGTGAGCATATGGATAAATCAGAATTTTTTCTGTTTTCAACTTTTGTAACGCGTCTTTAACCTCGTCTATTGCTTGTTTGGCGACGGCTTCGTTGTCGTCTTCTTCGACGCAGGTGAACAAAACAACTAGGTTGTCTAGTCTTTTCGGTTTTTTATCGGTTTCTTCTGCTATTGCGACTTCTTTCTTTATGGGTTTGTACTCGATGAAGTCTGAGTGCAACTGAAGTATTCTCAAATATGTTTACCTCACTTGGTCGTGAACCCAGTGATAAAGTGAAGTTTCTTCAGATTAGTCTTGCGTTTGAAATTCTCTCTTTTAATCCTAGAATCCAAGCAGCACAATTGTTAGTAACAACCTCGGGCGCTCCACAAGTTATAAATATGTTAAAAATAAATATGGCATAACACGAAGGGATACTTCTGCATAATATACACAGTATCCCTTAGCAGCCGAGGTGGGGCTGCCTAAATATACCAATAGCTGAGGGATTGAAAGGAAAATGGAACATGGTAGTAGTATTTTGACATTGCCTAAGCACAGAATAATTTCGAGTACCATACTCGTTGCAACATTGCTCGTGGCTTTTGCTTTAGTGCGACCAGTTGTGGCTGAAGAGCAAAGCCAATCGCCAAGCATAACTTTTCAGAATATTACGGTGAACTCGGCCTATCAGATGATAACAAATGGTTCCTTCCCGAATCTCGTCATCTTAGATGTGAGAAATCAATCAGAATACGACACGGGCCATTTATACAACGCCGTTCTGATACCCATCAATGAGCTTGAAAAAAGAATTTCCGAACTTCAAGACCATGTAGGTCATGAGATAATAGTTTATTGCGGATCCGGATACAGAAGCCAAGTAGCATGCGAAATCCTTGTCGGCCATGACTTCGCTAAAGTCTACAACATGCTGGGTGGGATCCGAGCATGGATGGAAGCGGGCTACCCAATCTGGACTACTCTTCATCATGTCACAGTCAACATAGTGGAGGGAGTAACTCTTTTACAGATAGAGCCTCTGCTTCCACCTCACACGGGCTGCCCATCTTGCGAAGCGAATCAAGGATGCCAAGTGTCTACTAATGAACGCCAGAATCTCCAGTCCACAGTGTTAGAACAAGAAGAAGATCACACAGTGATTCTGCTGACATACGAAGTTAAAGGCATAACATATGAAGTTACCATTGCAAACACTTTGCTGTGGAGTTACAACGCACTCGCGGATGGAATTAACAGAACAGAAGCTTCATTTTGACAGAAGTCACCGGGGAAGACGGGTCCGCGCAGTTCTACAGTCTCAATTATTTGGTTCAGCATGCGGAGTACAACCTGACTCTATACACAGCACTCACATCACTCAACGCAGAAACATACAACAGTTCCTTCACGTTCATGAACTATGCACCAACTGGTGGCATGCGGACGAATATGTATGGGCGTTTTGGATTGGATAGGAGGCCAGCTATCACCCCAACCGCCTACAACACCATTTCCAGCTGGTAACCAGATTTATGTTACCTCGGGCTGGCTGTCAGGAACAGGGGCTACTTATACGTTTTCAGTGTCTTCTCTTTCAGGAACCTACACAGTAGTAATGGTGGGTAACGAACAAGCGGATTTTGACTTGTACGCTAGATGGAACGCAGCACCAACAACAAGCACCTACGATGCGGTTGGTTTTTCCATTTATTCTTCAGAATACTTTACGGTGACCGGGTCTGGAACGCTTTACGTAATGGTTCACTCTTGGTATGGCAGCGGTAACTGGAGATGCAATGTGGTTACCGGTAGCCCATCGTCAATTAGTGGAAGACATATCGGTAGCTTATCTGGCACAGGGAGCACTGCCACCTACTCTCTTGTTGGACATGGTCCTGCGTGGGTTTACATAGCTGGTCCCGACTCGAGCGATTTCGACCTCTACATTAGATGGAACACGGCACCAACAACAGGCACCTACGATTGTAGAGGCTTCTCAGGCTGGTCTCAAGAAATCTGCAGCGCCAGAGGCTCTGGCACACTATACTACATGGCACACTCATGGTACGGCTCCGGAGAATACACAATGCTCGCATTGATATTCTAGCCTTGTCAAAACTTTCACAAGAGCCAATCTCTTCACCCTCCCATTTTTTTCAAAAGAATGTGAGATAAAAAAGATTGAGAAAAAAATCTGTGCCTCGAATTGCGTCTTCAAATAAGCAGATAGATTTAAGAAACTTCAACTCATTATCGATATTGTTACTGCTAAAGGGAGTAACTCGATGAGCTTTCCCCTGGAATTATTTCTTTTCGGCGTTGCCTTTTTCGGTTTCTTGGCGTTAGTTAACGCTGTGCAAGCCTATCGAAAGAAGAAAAAGACATATTACTTGGCCACTGTTGTCGGTTTGCTAGTGGTTCTTATATTTGTTTTCGCTTATCTTAACCTACTCATCCTCGCACTCATTCTTGTGGTTGCCACAGGTATCTTCAGCACCGCCATATTACCAAAGTTGCTAAAAATACAAAAGCGAGAATTGGTTAAGCAACTAAAGGAGACGGATCTTTCAGCTCCGTTGAAAGGAAGAGATTTTCTCACCAACAAAGGGTGGCTGAAACTAACATCTAAATATGGCTTTTTGAAAACCATGCTTCTGTTCTACCTCTTATCTTTAGTGATAATTGGGGGAATACTCTTCGCGCTCAGCGCTTTTTACAGCCTCCTAACCATAGAATACGTTGTGGGCTACACGGCGACTGTTCCAATTCTCGCCACTTTAATATTCTACCAGCAACTCAAGAAAGCCCTAAAGAAAGAATGAGAACGCCCCTTAGCGAGCAACATTTGAGGGATTCCCGATTTGCTCAATCTCTGCCAGGTATTCCATGTCTCCACTTTTCAAGTGTTCGGTCTTTCTTGGTTTCCTTCTTGAATTCTTTGTAGTGCTCCCTGCAGAGGTAGGCTCTTCTTGTTTCCTCAACCTTTAAGCCAGCGCTTTTCACTTTGTCGGTTGGAAGAGACCGGATAGCGTCGTTTTTACAGCCCGTCACGGTGCATTTTACACCCTTTGTCACACGTCCCAAAAATGGCACCATCCCATTTGATTTTATTTCAATTTTCCAAGCTTCTCATATATTTCCTTAGCCCTCTCATAAGTCTCTTCCTTCTCTCCGAACCTTTCTGGTCCAACACCTTCTACAACAAAGGAGGCGGAAGCAGACCCCACGCAAGCACACCACAACGGGTCTTCTCCACCAACGTGTTCGGTTAAGAAGGCTCCGCTGAAGGCGTCTCCCGCACCCGTTGGGTCTAAAACAATCCTTGATGCACAGGCTGGAATGTTGTAGAGCGTGTCGTCAAAAAATATTGCGGAACCACACATGCCCCTCGTGACGACAACTATCTTCATTCCACACTCAGCGATTTTCTTCATCGCGAATTGCAAGTTGGTTGCTCCAGTCACTGCCTTTATTTCATTCAGGGACGACTTGTAAACGTCAACTTGCTCCAGCACCGATTGCCCTTTCCAGCGTTTCAGGCTCACGCTTCCTTTTCTGTCGAAACCTCGAACAAATCCCTGCGGGTCTAAAGACAGAATGCTGGTTGCCTTTCGCAGTTTGGTGACCAACTCTTCTGAGAGTTCGTTGGCTATGGGCGCAACGTGAACTGCTCTGGCTTGCAATGAATTGGGCAAATCATTGGCTGAAATTGGTGGCGCACGAGCCTTCAACTGCAGTTTTCGGTTCCAATTTTTTTGATAGTTGATTACAAACTGTGTGGTGGAAGCGCCTTTGACCCATTTCAGCCCTGACAAGTCTATTTTGTTGTTTTTGAGCCACTTAATATAGTTGTTCGAGAAGTCTTCGCCCACCTTCGAAATCACCGAAGCCTTGGCGCCGAGTTTGGCAGCAGCCAGAGAAACATAGGTTGGAGGTCCACCCAACATTGGCTTCGGAGAAACTATCTTAGGCGAATGAATGTAATCGATTGCAAAGTGTCCAACCGTGACTAAATCAAACACGTGTTTTCCTCGGCGCTTATCAATGACAGAAAGGGAAGACGTAGAAGAATAATTATTATTCGGTCGCGTGTGTGTTGAAGCCCTAAGACGAAAGTTAATTCAACGATATCTAAAATCTGCGATCTATAAGGTTTAGGCCTTTTTAAGTTTCTTTAACTCTTCCACAACATGCTTGAGTTCAACGATTTGAATCTTGCGAGCACTTCTTCGATCGTGAAGACACTTTTCAACATATGGCAAACAGTACTTTTCAACCTCTGTACCCATTGCGCTGATGACTTCAAAGTTCATATGCCCTTGAGGAAATTCACGACTAAAGTCGTCTTCCCAAACTACAATGAGCCTTATGTCTTCTGGGTTTTTTCTCCCACCATCAAAGTCATCTATCAAATCGCTAATCTGTGTTTTAAACTCCAAAATACTTAGATCATTGTCGCTTTTAGGTACTGGCATGGAAATTCCAGCGTAATGTATTATCATTTTTCCATCATACGTTTCGCGTAATGTAAGCGCCCAAGTTTCATATTCCTTGAAGTACCCTCTTCCAACAAGTTCGTAGAAGAGCGCAATAACCTCAATCTCCTCTATTGGAATTTTTTTAATTGTTAACTCTGGCAAGCCAAGCATTGGCCGCGACACGACTTCGGCTGAGGGCACTACTATCGGATAAGGTGGTGACTCTACTTTCCCCGTGATGTTTTCTGCGGTATACTTTAAGACAGATCTAAACGCGTCTCTAAAGAAATCGTTGACCTTCCCGATCAAACGTGGATTTTTCACCGTTTGTTTGCCGTATGTTAACCTAATTCTAAGGTTTACAATGAAGTGAATGTTATTCACATAGCCCAGATCTCCAACGTCTCGAGGCGTATATATGTCATGAGTTGAGGGTATACCGGAAGCTGCGATGAGATGCATCCTAGGGATTCCGATTAAATACTTTGGTAAAACTTCTCTAGATCCAACGACAAGGTAAGCGCCCATAACGTATTGATTGAAGAAATTCTCATACGCAGTGGGATCAGGAGGGTTACGCATGTGCGTGTTTCTTAAAAGTTTCCAAAATGAATTCCAATCGGTGAATTTTTGCACATAGATGAAATTTTTATTGTAATTGCCGATGTGTCCTCCTTCATCTGGAAAAGGAGTTTTGAGAATTGTCGGGCGGGATAATCCTCTCTTTGCATGTCCTATGGCTTCCTCGACATCCCAAAAAGAATTTTTGAAAACTACTTGCACAGCTGGATTCGTCTGGAAGATTTGCCTAAGACCTTCATCCAACCGTTTTAATGAAGAATCTTCCTTACATGAAATACTAAGGCTTATTTCTGTTGGTACCGTCTGCTCTATTCCAAGCAAGTTATTTACGTTGGCGCTGTAACCTCTAGTTCGAAAGTAGTGCTCCAAGGCAAGTTTAAACTTATCAACTGAAGAACTTGCAATGTCATCATGAATCATTTTTGGAATTATGTATTCATAATAGACACCCTGCACAAAATGCATTACTTTTTCATCTGGGAATATGTAGGTAAGTTTGGTGTAGGTCTCAGCATTTTTGGTTGGTGTAGGCTCATCAAAATCAACATGTACATCGTCTAATTCTCCACTCAAATATTTGTGGCTGTCCCGGATTCTGCAGCGCCATTCCCGTAGTGCTCCGGTACCTTCATCTAAAAATGTGCTTTCTAAGTCAAGTTTATCTATTGAAAATATGACGACTTTCAGCCCTACACCAATTTCTCCACCCATCGTCCAATCAGTCGATGTTTTATCACTGCCTCCAAACCCAAGTAGGCTCAGATTGAAAGGAAAACCGATTCCATTGTCCCATATTTCCACCTGCCTTCTATCCAAATCCATACTTATTTTGATCTTTCCTTGTGCTTTCCTCGAGCGCTGGATAGCATCTAGGGAGTTCTGCAATGTTTCATGGATAACTATCCAATCATAAGGGTAAGTTTCAACCGTTTCTTTAATGATCTTCCGTTGAGAGAGACGACTCAAGTCTTGTACAAGATATTTCATTGGCATGAATTTTACATTACCGCTTTACGTTTAAATCATTTACTACGAGGCTTAACCTACATAGGCTGCCAAGGAAATACGACTTTTTGGTCCATGATAAATTGGTTAACTGTATCGCATGAAGGAAAGATATATAAGAATAATTATTAACTCGCTCTATCATCTAACAAACTGAGGATGTAGCAATTGCCAGTTAAGAGAAAAAGCCGTGGAAGAGCCAAAGGAGGCAAAGGAAGAAGCGACCTCGTTCAGTGCAGCGCCTGCGGCGCCTTGGTTCCATCTGACAAGGCAAAGAAGATTTCGCGACCAGTCACGCTGGTTGAGCCCACCCTTGCTCGAGAGCTCCGACAGAGGGGCGCATACATACCTGGGCACGTGGAAACCAAGTACTACTGCGTTTCGTGTGCGGTTCACCGTGGCGTCGTCAAGGTGCGGGCTCGAGACGAGCGGAGAATGGCTTGGAGACGCCCCAGATACTAAACAATAGGTGTAGCTGCCTCTTTCTTTTTAGACGCCTTTCTGAAGTGGATTACTCTCTGTAGCACGGTTAGGTTTGTTAGAACGGCGAGCAACAGCATGCTCCATCCGAGGGCATCAGCCCAGCTAGGCACAGTGCTGAGTAAAGTGGCAACCACCAATATGATGATGCGTTCTGCACGTTCAGCTATGCCCACGGATTCCATTTTGATTCCCGCTGCTTCTGCTCTGGCACGAGTGTAACTGACAAGCAACGATCCCACGAGTGCGGCGAATCCCGAAAACATCCACGCATGCTTGGTTATCAGCCAGCCCGCTATGATGCCTAAGAAAACGAAGGCGTCGGCGTAGCGGTCAAGAAGAGAATCGAGGAAGCCGCCGAAAACTGTGACTTCTCCATAAAGCCTAGCTAGAACTCCATCTAGTGCATCAAGGAAACCCGAAATCAGCAAGAACAGCGCCGCCACTGTTAACATTGTCACTTCAAACTGTGAATTCCAGTAAAAGTAGGCTGAAAAAAGAGCCGACAGCACTCCTAATAGGCTTATTTGATTAGGCGTCAAACCCATGTTGTGCACTAGTTTGGCTTCACCGACCATCAACAGTTGAATTCGTTCTTTTAGCTTGGTTAGCAACTCTTTGTTCCTCTCTGCTAGAGGTAGAGTATGAGAGCAATTTATTTAAAAACAACTTAGAATGTATGAGAGGCGAAGACCATGATTGAAGTAACACCAATAAAAATTGATGAGAAAACAGCTTTAGGCCTGAGAGTTGAGTTACCCGAGTCTCCCGCGCCACTTGTAATGATAATTGGACAGAAAGGTCTCATTTGCTGCGGCTTCTTAAACATGGACGCCGCCGAGAAACTGAACGTGACAGCAGCTATGGTCAGCGGAGTAAAAAACTTCAACGACGTGCTCAACGCAGAGGTCAGAGCCACAACATCGAAGGCTCAGGCGCATAGCATAAAAGTTGGAATGAAGGGAAAAGACGCCTTAGAACGACTCTTGTAGTGTTTGGCGTGGTGGGCCGGGCAGGACTTGGACCTGCGACCTTCGCCGTGTAAGGGCGACGTCCTACCAAACTAGACGACCGGCCCTGTTTGTTGTTCTTCCTAGATAAGTTGACTTGGTCTTGATAAAAGAGTAATGGCTTTTTTCTCTAGAACTTTGGCGTCTGTGAGATTATCTTCCGTGTCTTGCGTTTCGGCGGTCTCTCTCTTCTCTTCTTCTCCATTCAGCCTTTCGCTGAGTCTCTATGTAGCTTTTCATGCTGGGGCCGCCTCTAAAGTGTTCGGGGTTAAACTCCGCTCTGTATTGGTTCATCTCTCGATAGAAGTTTTCATAGTCAATCTGGTTTTTAGAGAGCGCCTCTATTATTTCGTTCAGCTTCTTCCTAACCTCTTGCGACGTGTTCTTGTCCCACGAGTCAGAATAAATGAGATAAGCCGCATGGAATCTAAAATCTGAAGGTCTGTCAATCAGCAGTTTGGACACGTCTGTGGTTGCTGCTTCTTTGTCTGCGTTGTTTGGTTCTTGGGTCATAAGGCTCTAGGCTCAACTGATGAATACTGCAATAGTGAAGCAACATTATAAAGTTTTTTTATCGTTAATCAACACGAAACACACAAATAACCATGCAACAAAACAAATCTAGGCTAAGCCATCATGTTGCGGGGTTGCCCTAGCCTGGTAGGGGGCAGAACAGCACCAAGCTGAAGTCTAAGCCTGCTAAGCCTGTGGTCCTAACCGGCCGCGCGGGTTCAAATCCCGCACCCCGCGCCAAACTGCTGCATTCACCTTTCATTGCTATTTACGTTAACCTGCAAATCCAGAGAGTTCGTGGCGAAATAGCAAACTTAAAGAATTCGTCACTCAATCTTGTAACGATACAAATTGTTCCAAGTATCAGATCGTTTGCGTCGCATCGCCAAGAAGGTGATGGACCACGCGCTTCCGATTGAGCAAAACCAAGTTGCTGTTTTTTTCGCTGGTATAGAAAACTTAGACCTCGCTTATGCCTTTGCTTCAGAGTGCGAATCTCGAGGGATAGAAACTCTGGTTCAGAGCCAAGGCGACTGCATCTCTCAAACTAGGCTTTTGGAAGCGCCGCTGCAGACCTTCGCAAGGGTTCCTAAGGTTCCTAAAGCCTTGGTCAACGTGGCTGACTGGTTTATCTGGATGAGCGGAAGCATGTTTGACAGGTCAATCTATCAAAAACCTGAACTGAGAGAACGGTTAATAAAAATCCAAGAAATCACTAAGTGGTCTCTTGATAACCTTTTACAACTGTGCCTAAAAAAGAAAACTCATCTGGTAGTTTTCTTAGACCCTAACCTTCAGCAAGTGCAAGCATTGGGAAAGTCTTACGAGAAAACCCGCGAGATGTTTCTCGCCTCCCTCGACATCGATTATAATGCTTTAACCAACCTTGGCAAGAAAATCATCAATCTCATGGAAAGGGGCGGGGAAATCCACCTGACGAGTCCTGAAGGCACCGACTTGAGGCTGTGTGCTGATGGACGTTTTTGGATCAACGATGACGGCAAACCTATTCCTGTATCTGTTCCAATCGCTCATTACGTCCATAACTTGCCCGTTGGAGAGGTTTATGTTGCACCGATTGAAGACAGTGCATATGGAGTATTGTGTCCGAAGACTCTTCCGGGAAGCACAGTCACAGGCGTCCACATTGAGTTTAGGGGTAAGGAAAAAGCTTTCATCTCGGCTGAAAAGGAATTTGAGTTTTTGAAACCACGTCTGGAGAAAGCGAGAGGAAACCCCTACTGCATCGCAGAATTCGCCTTTGGCACAAACCCTTGCGGAGACGTGTTGCTGGCTACTGAAAAAGCTTATGGCACATGTCACATTGCAATAGGTCAGAACACTTGGCTCGGCGGCAAGAACGAGTGCTCAATCCACTGGGATTTCCTAGTTGACAAACCTACTGTTACAATCGAAGGAAAACTCGTTCTTAAAGACGGGAACTTCATGATTTGATTTCTCTTGAAAGCGAAACGATAAAGTTTAATTGCGCGCTACCATTATGGCTAACAGCCGTGGAGGTGAATCAGTCATCATCATTCCCGTGCGTTGTTTCAGCTGCGGCAACCTAATCGGCGACAAGTGGGAAGACTTCGCCAGGCGGGTTAAAGAGGGCGAGGACTCGGGTAAAGTTTTAGACAGCTTGGGCGTGAAGCGTTACTGTTGCCGCCGCATGCTTCTTTCACACGTTGAAATCATCGACGAGATTCTCAAGTTTTACGAAGAGGCGAGCAAAAGAAAACTTGCCCGAACAGCCGAGTAAGTGAGGACGAAAACACGTGTCCACACTCATCAAAAAAGTAGTTGCTCGAAAAGTCTTCAACATCCGAGGAGAAGAAACAATCGAAGTCGACGTAACCACCAAAAATGGGTTTGGAAGAGCATCAGCCCCAGCTGGAGCAAGCCGAGGCAGAGGCGAAGTGGTTCCTTACCCTGAGGGTGGAGTGGACACAGCGATAAAAAAGGTTGAGGGTGTCATAGCGCCTAAACTAGTCGACGTGGACGCTCAGAGGCAGGGAGAAATCGACCTCCTACTCCACGAGATAGACGGAACCGAAGACTTCCACAACATCGGAGGAAACACTTCTTACGCTGTCTCATTAGCCATAGCCGAGGCTACAGCGTGCTCTTTCGGAGTTCCACTTTTCCAACACTTAGCCGGACACTTAGCCAATGAGCTCCCCCATCCGTTGGGAAACGTTTTAGGAGGAGGAAAACACGCTCGAGCAAAGGCACCAGACATACAAGAGTTTTTGGTTATACCCACAAGAGTGAAATCTTTTTCAGACGCTGCGAGAGCCAACATTCTTATTCATCAAAGAGTCGGTGCCGCCCTCGTCAAAAAAGACCCTACTTTTACTGGCGGCAGAGGAGACGAAGGAGCGTGGGCGCCTAACTTAGGAAACGAAGACGCCTTGGAAACCGTTGTCAAGGCGTGCGAAGAGGTTTCTGAAGAAACAGAGGTTCAATGTAGAGTGGGCTTAGACATGGCTTCCTCAGCTCTTTGGAATCCTAAAGAGAAATGTTACGTGTACAGTCGGGACGGTGTCAACCGAGACTCAGGGGAACAGTTAGACTTTGTGCTGGTTCTCATCAAAAAATTTAATTTAGGTTATGTAGAAGACCCGTTCCACGAGGAAGACTTTGCAAGTTTCACGGAACTGACAAGAAAAGCCAAGAACTGCTTGGTCTGTGGAGACGACCTCTTCGTTACAAACAAGAAGCGGTTGGCAAAGGGAATAGAGATGGGTGCTGCAAACGCCACCATAATCAAGGGAAATCAGGTTGGAACGCTCACCGACGCTTGGGAGGCAACCCTCTTGGCTCAGAAGGCAGAATACGTAACAGTCATGTCACACAGGTCTGGGGAAACCACAGAAGCGCACATAGCGCATTTAGCCGTAGCCTTCCGATGCCCAATAATCAAAGCAGGCGTAGTCGAAGGCGCGCGTGTGGCAATTATCAATGAACTCGTACGAATAGAAGAAACAGTAGGAGAAAGGGCTAAAATGGCGAATCTTGCATTATAAGGAGAAGAAATCCACATGTCAGAAGAAGAAAAAAAGGAAGAGAACGCGAAGCCAACAGAAACAACCGTTGTACCCCCATCGAGTGAAGTTGGCACTCCGTCAGCAGCAGCGGCAACAGAGGCTGAGGTTCGCATAGAAGAAGAGCTGCTTTTACCGCAGGACACCTTGCTTTCGGCGGGAATACACATTGGAACAAGGATGAAAACCAAAGACATGGACCCCTTCATCTATAGGGTTCGACCTGACGGACTCTTCGTCCTAGACGTGAAGAAAACCGATGAACGCATAAGAATCGCAGCTAAGTTTCTAGCTAGATTCGAATCGTCTAAAATCGTTGCGGTTGGCGCGAGACTTTACGGTCGAGAACCCGTTAGAAGGTTCTGCGAGGTTACGAAGGCTACACCCATAATTGGGCGTTTCATCCCAGGCATGCTCTCTAACCCGCTTTATTCGGGTCGCATAGAGCCAAACGTTGTTATTGTTTCTGACCCGAAGGCTGATGTCCAAGCTGTTAAAGAGGCTGGTGCCATAGGCGTTCCAGTCATAGCATTATGTAGCACTGACAACGAATTTGCAGGCGTGGATTTTGTCATTCCAACAAACAACAAGGGCAGACGAGCCTTGGCGGTCGTCTACTGGCTCCTAGCCCGACAGATACTGCGTGAACGAGGAGAGCTTCCACCCGACGGAAGTCCAACGCTTTCCATTGACGATTTCGAGGTAAAACTGACAAAGGAAGAATAAACCGCGAAAAAGAGGACCCAGACTTGAAGATTAGGCATCCATATGTAGCGGGACAGTTTTACGCGGGTTCTCAGCAGTCGTTGAGAGCACAGATAGAAGACTGCTTCAAGCATGAATTGGGACCCCATGCGTTGCCGAAAGTTGCAGACAAAAGTCTAAAGAATGTAGTCGGACTGGTCTGTCCACACGCTGGTTACATGTTTTCTGGTCCAGTAGCTACTCACGGATATCATCGCCTAGCTGGAGACGGTAAACCCGACGTTGTTGTGTTATTGGGTCCCAATCACACAGGAAGTGGGAGTGCACTTGCGGTAATGAAGGAGGGAGTTTGGCAAACGCCTCTCGGAGACGTGGAAATCGACAACACAACTGCTGACTTGATTTTGCATGCTTCTGACATTATTGATGTGGACGACTCTGCCCATGCTTTTGAACACTCTATTGAGGTGCAGCTACCGTTTCTCCAATTTCTCTACGGCTCAGCTTTCAGGTTTGTTCCCGTCTGCTTTCTCATGCAGGATTTACAGTCTAGTCGAGAAGTGGGTTCAGCGGTGGCTAAAGCGTTAGAGGGCAAAAACGCGGTCGTGATTGCATCAACTGACATGACTCATTATGAGCCGCAGAGGATGGCTGAAAAGAAAGACAAGGCAGCCATAGAAGCCATTATTAAATTAGACGAAGAAAGACTCTACTCCACAATTGAGGCTCACCGCATGTCAATGTGTGGCTACGGACCCACAATCGCTGCAATAACAGCAGCGAAGGCTTTGGGCGCCAAAAAAGCTGAATTGTTGTGCTACAAGACAAGCGGAGACATTGTCGGCGACTACTCAGCGGTTGTTGGCTACGCTTCTCTCGTGTTTACAAAATAGTTGTGGTGCCTTTTTTGAAGAAGGAGGCTGTGACCGCTTCCGCACCCGCCAAGGTCATCTTGTTCGGTGAACATTTCGTTGTTTACGGTGAGCCCGCTGTTGTCTTAGCAATTGACAAACGAGCCTACGTCTCTGCACAGTTAAGAAAAGATAAACGAATACACATAATCTCCATCGATCTGGGCGTGGCAGGCACCTTTATGGGAGAAAGATTTCAAGCCGAGAAAGGCGGCTCCAAAGCACGTCTAAAGCTTGAACCCGTAAAAAACGCTGTGCAGCAAGTTTTAGAAAAAACCGAGAGAAAAGCAGGCGTAAACGTGAAGATTGATTCTGATATCCCAGTTTCTGCAGGATTGGGGTCGTCTGCCGCCGTGGCAACATCAACCATAGTGGCAGTCAGCAATCTTTTAGACATCGAACTTGCTCGCGACCAAATCTTTCGCATGGCTTACGAGGCTGAGCGCCTTGTTCACGGCACTCCATCAGGCATCGACCCAGCTATCTCAACCTACGGTGGCGCGCTTCAATTTCAAAAAGGCAAAGACTTCATTCCCTTAAGCGTGCAAACAAACATGCCAATGGTGATCGGAAACACTAAAGTGGAGCGTTCAACCGGCGAACTGGTTGCCACAGTACGCCATATAAGAGAACATTATCCGTCCATCATCGAACCAATAGTCAAGACTGGAGGAAAAATCGCTCTCGACGCCGTTGAAGCCTTAAAAAAAGATGACCTTCAAACCGTGGGCGAGTTAATGAACATCAATCACGCCTTGCTGTGTGCTGTTGGTGTGTCCCACGAAGCTCTGGAACGCTTGGTTTACGCAGCGAGAAAAGGAGGCGCCCTAGGAGCAAAACTCACGGGCGGAGGAGGCGGCGGATGCATGATAGCCTTAGCTGAAGCTGGCAAAATGAAGCGAGTTGTCAAGGCAATCGAGCGAGTCGGCGGATTCGCCTTCGTTGCGCGAAAGACCGATCAAGGTGCGAGAGTTGAGCGCTAAGCTAATTGTTCTGAAACTCGGCGGATCTGTGATAACTCGTAAAGAGAAACCTTTAACCGCTAATCTGAGGGCGATAAGACGACTCGCCAAAGAGATTTCGTCTGCTGAAGCCGCTCCATTAGTTCTTGTTCATGGCGGCGGTTCGTTTGGGCATCCATTGGCTAAGCGTTACGCCATAAAAGAGGGTTACAAAAACAAGGTTTCGCAAGCCCTTGGGTTTGCCGAGACGCATCAGGCAATGGTTAGCTTGAACAAGTTGGTGGTAGATGCTTTAATACGCCAAAATGTTCCAGCTGTTGCAGTGTCACCTTCTTCCTGCGTTGTCACGAAATCGGGTCGAATCAACATTATGATGGAAGAACCGTTGAAAAAACTGCTTCAGATGGGATTTGTGCCTGTTTTGCACGGAGACGCTGTTCTCGATTCCAACTTGGGTTTCACTATACTGTCTGGCGACCAACTTATAACTTATTTAGCCATGCGCCTAAACGCAAACCGCATCATTATAGCCATAGATGTTGACGGTTTGTACACAGCCGACCCGAAAACTGACTCAACGGCTAGGCTGGTTAGCCACATCACTCTCAAAGAGTTGAAGGGTATGCTGCAACAAATCGAAGAAGCCAAGGTTACAGATGTAACAGGCGGCATGCATGGCAAAATCGTTGAATTGATGCCTCCCATTGAAAAGTGCATAACCGTGCTCATTGTTAACGCCGCAAAGCCCAAGAACGTCTGCAAGGCTCTAAAGGGTGAGAAAGTCATCGGCACACTCATCGAGAAGGGATAAAAACAAGTGTCTAAAAAAATAAGGGGAAGAAAGTCCGACCACTTGGAAATCTGCTTGGAAGAGAACGTTCAAGCACGCGACGTGACTACTGGATTTGAGGAAATCTATCTGGTGCACAGGGCGTTGCCAGAAGTTGACCACAGCAAAATAGACTTGTCAACAACCGTTTTCAATCACAAATTTTCTGCACCCATCATAGTTGAAGCCATAACGGGAGGCGTCGAAAAAGCCATAAAAATCAACGCTGCCCTTGCGAAGGCTATTGAAAAACTCGGCTTGGGCATGGGTGTCGGAAGTCAACGCGCCGCGATCGAAGATTCGAGGCTCGAGCGAACATTTGCAGTTGCTAGAGAGAAGGCGCCTAATGCCTTTCTCATAGCCAATCTCGGTGGAGCCCAACTCGTCAGAGGGTATGGCGTCAAAGAAGCCAAAAAAGCTGTGAAGATGCTCAACGCCGACGCATTGGCGATTCACCTCAACCCTTTGCAAGAGGCGGTTCAGCCTGAAGGCGAAACCAGCTATGCTGGGCTTCTCAAAAAGATAGAGGAAATTGTCCACGCCCTAGATGTGCCTGTTATTGTTAAGGAGACAGGAGCTGGAATTGCAGCTGAAGACGCCAAGAAACTCGAAACTATAGGAGTAGCTGGCATCGATGTTGCTGGCGTTGGCGGAACAAGCTGGGCTGCAGTGGAATATCACAGAGCAAAGCGGCAAGGAGACGCGTTTCATCAGCGCCTAGGCGAAGTCTTCTGGGACTGGGGTATCCCCACATCCGCCAGCCTCATTGAGACAACACAATTGCTTCGCACACCTATCATCGCTTCAGGCGGAATACGCTCTGGAATAGATGTGGCTAAAGCCTTGGCTTTAGGAGCCAGCCTCGTGGGGATGGCGCATCCAGTCTTGGACTCTGCGTTTCACGGTGCAGAAGATGTTGAGAAAAAACTGCAGTTAATCATCGAAGAACTGAGAAACACCATGTTCTTAGTGGGGGCAAACTCCGTTCACAAACTGTCCCGGGCACCTGCAATAGTGACGGGAAAAATGGCTGATTGGCTGGTTATGCGAGGATTTGAGCCTCAAAAGTATGCGAGGCGTAATCTATGACTACAAATAAGGCAAAAAAGATGAAAACAGATGTGGAGAAACTGCTTGAAGAAAAGGCTTCGATGATTAACAAAACCATTGAAAAATACATTCCAAGGGAATATGACAAAAACTCGCTCGTTTTCTCGTTGAGTCCACCGAGATACGACTATAATCTAGCTGCCTTAAACAAGGCTTTGGCTGAACCAGTATGGGATTTTTTGGACCGTGGTGGCAAACGTTGGCGTCCTTCACTGTTTCTTTTGGTTGTTGAAGCCTTGGGCAAGGATCCGAAAGAATTGCTGGACTTTGCCATAATACCTGAGGTGATTCACAACGGAACCATAATGATAGACGATGTCGAGGACAACTCTGAGTTCAGAAGGGGCAAACCGTGCACGCACAAGCTGTTTGGTTTAGACATTGCCATCAACGCTGGAAACGCCATGTACTATCTGCCTCTGCTGCCTCTCATTAAAAATCGTGACAAGTTTTCAGCTGAAAAATTGAGCAAGATTTACGAGATTTATGTTCAAGAGATGATCAACATAAGTTTTGGTCAAGCCACGGATATAGCTTGGCACAAAGGCTTGGGAGACGCAGACAGGGTCACTGAGACGCAATACATGCAGATGTGTGCCTATAAGACTGGAACACTAGCCCGAATGGCGGCAAAGATAGCGGCTGTCCTGTGTGACGCCAGCGAAGACACGATTCAACGCTTAGGAAGGTTCGCCGAAGCCACAGGCGTAGCCTTCCAGATTCAAGACGACATTCTCGACCTGAGCAGCAGCGAGTTTGCGGAAAGGAAGGGCGGAAGGGGACAAGACATAACAGAGGGTAAACGAAGCCTCATAGTTATCCACACGCTTGAAAATGCTACGCAGAGGGATAAGAAGAGGCTGATTGAAATCCTAAACATGCACACAACCAATCAGAGGTTGAGAAACGAAGCCATACGCATAATGAAAAAGTACGATTCTATCAATTACGCAAAAGAATTCGCGCGAAAAATGGTGGCTGACAGCTGGAAAGAAGTGGACAGATTGCTACAACCTTCAGACGCCAAGGAGAAACTGAGAGCCTTTGCCACATATTTGGTTGAAAGAAAAATTTAATGAGTGCACAGACCTTGACCACCAACGAGGAGAAAGAAGTCATAAGAAAAATAGCCCTTATAAACGCGCTTCATTATGGTGGAAAGGCGCAGTTTCAACCTGTTCTCGGAAAACTGCTCACTGAAAGACCTCACTTGAAGACCAGGATTAAGGAAGTTGCGCCCACCATAAACGAGATTGTCAGAGAGGTCAACAGGCTGTCTTTAGAAAAGCAAAGGAGCATGGTTAAGGAGAAGTGGCCCGAAGCCTTAGTCAAGGAGAGGGTTGAAGCCGAAAAGGCTCTGCCACCTCTGCCTAATGTGGAAATGTATGAGCGAGTTGTGACACGTTTTGCGCCTAACCCAGACTGCATGCTTCACTTGGGCAACGCTCGCGCCATCATCCTCTGTAACGAGTACGCCAAAATGTATAAAGGCGCTTTTCGTCTCCGTTTTGAAGACACTGACCCAAGATTGAAGAGGTCGGCGTTGCCGTTTTATGACGCTATACGTGAAGATTTGAAGTGGTTAGGCTGCAAATGGGACATGGAAGCCATTCAAAGCGACCGATTGCCCATATACTACGAGCATGCTGAAAAACTTATGAAGAACGGAGGCGCCTACGTCTGCACTTGTACTTCTGAAAAGTTCCGCAAACTTGTGTTGGCTAAGAAGCCTTGTCCTTGCCGAACCCTGTCGCCTAAAGAGCAGTTGATTCGTTGGAGGCACATGTTGGACGGAACCTACAAGGAAGGAAAGGCGGTTGTGCGAGTAAAAACCGACTTAAATCATCCCAATCCAGCTGTAAGGGACTGGCCTGCCTTGAGAATCATTAATCCGAAGAAGTATCCTCATCCTCTTGTAGGCGGCAAGTATAGAGTCTGGCCTCTCTACAATTTTTCTGCTGGCGTAGACGACTACTTGATGGGTATAACGCATATTATAAGAGGGAAGGAGCATCTCACAAACCAAACTAGACAGGAGTACATGTACCGTCATTTTGGTTGGGAGTACCCAGAAGCCATTCATTACGGGAGAATGAAAATCACTGGCGGATTGCTCAGCAAATCAAAAATCGTTGAAGGCGTACGAAAAGGCGTGTTCACGGGCTGGGACGACCCGCGACTTGCCACTTTTATTGCATTGAGAAAACGTGGAGTACTGCCTGAAACCATAAAGAACCTCATAATCGAAGTGGGTCCCAAAACCGTTGACGTCACCTTGAGCTGGGACAACTTGTACGCTGTCAACAGAAAAATCATCGACCCCGTGGCTAACCGCTACTTCTTTGTTCGTGACCCAAGAAAAATCTTGGTGAAACACGTTTCGAGAGCCGTAACCGTCAAGACGCGATTGCACCCAGAGCATCCTGAAAGAGGCTTCCGCGTCTTCAAAATCAAGCCTAAAGATGGTGAAGCCGCTTTTTGGATTTCCAGCCAAGACGCCAATTTGTTGAAAGAAGACAACATCGTACGTTTCATGGGGCTCTTTAATATCAGAGTTGAAAACGTGCAAAAAGGCGTGATTGAAGCGAATTTCCACAGCAAGCCGCACGAAGAAGCGAAGAAGCTGGGAGCGCCTTTGATTCACTGGATTCCCGCTGAAACAGGTATTCCATGCGAGGTAGTTATGCCAGACGCCGCAACCGCCCGAGGCATAGCCGAAGACACGTGTAGACAGCTGAAACCAAACGACATCATTCAGTTTGAGCGCTTCGGCTTTGTGAGAGTTGACAATGTAGACTGGAAACTAACAGCATATTTCGCCCATAGATAAGAACGAATCTTCCACTGGTGCCTCCTTCTTTTCAGCACACTTTCTTGAAGCCAAACCAAATGAAGCAGTTTTGACCATTGTGTAGTTGTTATCTGATTCGGAGTTTTGTTCGTAGTGAGCTAAATCAGAGATTCATAATTTGCTTATACTGGGCATGAAAGAGATTACCAAAGTTAGTGTACCCGCTTGCTTTCGGGATTTGTCATGGCAGAGAAGGACTTCGATGAGCTTCTGCTTGAGGCAATTGACGATGGATTGTCTTCGATAGGCGAATCTTCGAAGCGAGCGATCTATTACCATCTGGAGAAAGGCTTCAATATTAAAAGACAGGAAATCCCCTGTAAAATCGAAGATTTCGCGTATGCAATTGAGAAGATTTTCGGGTTAGGAGCGAATTTCCTTGAAATTCTCATTATGAAACGACTTTACGAAAAAACTAAGGGAAGTTTCAAATGGTGTAAATCTAAAGATTTCACACTCACTGAATATGTGGCTGCAGCAAGGCGAAGTTTTCTGGAGAAGAAGCGAGCAGAAGAGACAGATCCACATGAAAAATTGTTGATAGAGAGGATGGCAGATGAACGGTGATTTGATCTCAGTACTAATGTGGAGTTTCTTAACCGCTTTCGGGATACTTGTTGCAGTGGGCTTGAGTTTCATGTATCATAAAGATAAAGATAAACGCAAACTAATGTTCGCCTTAGCCTTTTTTTTCGCCTCTCACACTTACCTGCCAAGGTTAAACACCGCATGGGAAAGCATATGGATCTTAGAAAGACTTGCCTCTTGGAGTATTCTCCCAGTTGTAGCGGCTGTTCTTATTGCTGTTCTCTCTATTCTCTTAAGGCAGGAAAATTTTGACAAACCATTCAAGGCTTTTCTTTTCACCTTGGCCACATCCATATTTATGATAATTGTTCCGCTTCCTGTGACGCCCGAGCTTTTTATTGTGTCAGTAGCAATAGGTTCGATAGCTATGTCAGTTTATCTGTACCTAACGAGAAGGGAAACGTCAATTCTTATGTTTTTGCTTTCGATTGTGTGCTTCACGATAGGTGGCTTAGGATCGACTGGAGGTTTAGTTGAGTTAGCTGTTTTTTCGTACTTCTTTGCCTATGTGTTCTTATTCCTTTTATTCTTAACTGCAAGGGAAAGTGTAAAGGAAGGCGTCTCCTCCATTTTTGCTCTTGAAAGAGAATTAAAGAGTGAGAAAGAAAAATTCCACAGATTACTCAACTTATTGGCCGATCCTGTAGCTATTGTTGATCGCAGAGGCAAGATTTTAGAAGTTAACGATAGAGTAACAGAACTCACTGGTTATGAAAAAGAGGAGTTGCTTGGACAAAACTTCTTGAGAACACACATTGTGACTGCTAAAAGCAAAGCCATTATGATAAAGAATCTGGCTAAACGAATGGTGGGAATGCATATTGCGCCTTACGAGATTGAAGTGGTGGCAAAAGACGGTCGAAAGGGGTTTGCCGAAGTAAATGCGGCAAAAATAGAATATGACGGCAAACCAGCAGTTCTTAATTTGTTCCGTGACATAACGGAAAGGAAAAAGCTGCAACAAGCATTAGAAGAGTCTGAACAGAAATATAGAGCATTCTTCGAAAACTCCCCAGACGGAGTGATAATACTTGACTTAAAGGGCAACATCATAGAATGCAACGAAACTGTGTTTGAATACGGATTTAGAAGAGAAGACATAATCGGAAAAAACCTCAGGCATATTCTTCCCAAAAAATACTGGGCCATCACTGCAAAAGATCTTCTAAGTCTAGCAAGAGGACAGCCAACCCGAGGCGAAATTGAACTTAACACGAGCAAAGGTATGGTATTCGTGGAATTCAACAGCAGCCCAATAAAGCGAGAAGGCAAAATCATGGGCGTCCAGAGCCTCTTAAGGGATGTTACCGAGCGCAAAAAAATGGACGAACAAGTCAAAGAGTCTGAAGAAAGGCTTAAGCGTTTGATAGAATATGCTCCAGACGCCATCTACATGAACGATCTCAAAGGCAACTTCATAGACGGAAACAAACAAGCCGAAAACCTAACTGGCTACAAGAAAGACGAACTCATCGGAAAAAACTTTCTAAAATTAGGGCTTCTTCCAAAGGGATACACGCTTAAAGCCGCCAAAGCATTAATGAAGAACCTGCTAGGGCAAAGAACTGGACCCGACGAATTTGAGCTGAAAAGAAAAGATGGAACGCTAGTTACTGTAGAAATATCAACCTTTCCTGTAAAGAGAGGAGGAAAAGTTGAGGTAATAGGAATTGCAAGAGACATCACTGAACGAAAACAAATGCAGAAGAAACTAGAGGAATATTCTCAACAATTAGAAGCACTTGTTGAAAAGAGAACAACGCAGTTGAAAGAGGCTCAGGAACAACTTCTCAAGTCAGAAAGACTTGCCGCAATCGGACAATTGGCTGCAATGGTTGGTCACGACCTGCGCAATCCGTTAATGGGCATTGACGGCGCCACATACTACTTGAAAAGCAAGTTAGGTTCAAAAATGGACGAAAAAATAAGGGAAATGTTTGTGCTCATTGAAAAGGACATAGAATACTCGAACAATATCATCACCGATCTTCTAGAATACTCAATAGAGATACGCTTAGAGAAGGCGGAAACTAGCCTAAACTCAATCATGAAGGAAGCATTGTCCCTTGTTAAAGTTCCAGAAAAAATTCAAGTATCAGACCTTACCCAAAGTGAACCAAAAATAGAGGTTGACGTGGAGAGAATGAAAAGAGTATTCGTTAACATCATCAAAAACGCCATTGACGCCATGCCTGAAGGCGGCAGACTCACAATTACAACCAAGGAATCGGATGATAGTTTGGAAATCGCCTTTACAGACACTGGGGTTGGCATGTCAAAGGAAACATTGGATAAGCTTTGGACTCCATTATTCACGACAAAGGCGAAAGGAATGGGGTTGGGCTTGTCTATCTGCAAACGCTTCGTAGAGGCGCATGAAGGCAACATCACGGTGGAAAGCAAAGTCGGCAAAGGAACAACATTTAGGGTAACTATTCCAATTAAATCCAAATTAGAAGGAGGTGAAACAACTTGGCTGAACCAGCCAGAATACTTGTTGTCGACGACGACGAAAGCATAAGAAAAACCTTAGCAACCATACTGGAAGACCACGGATACATTGTTGACACAGCCCAAAACGGAAAAGAAGCAACCGAGAAATCAAACGCCAACTTCTACAACCTCGCGTTGATAGACATCCGACTACCAGACATGGAGGGAACAAAACTGTTGAGTGCAATTAAAGAAACCACTCCTAAAATGGTCAAAATAATGATCACTGGCTATCCCGCGTTGAATAATGCTATCGAAGCTTTAAACAAAGGCGCTGACGGCTATGTGCTCAAACCAGTGAACATTGACAACCTCTTAAACACAATTAAAGAGCACTTGAAGAAGCAACAGGAAGCCAAAAAATACAGTCAGGAAAAAGTTGCAGAGTTCATAGAGACACGAGCCAAAGAATTAGAGACAATGTCCCTCAAAAAAGCGCCTTAGTGCGCTTCCTTTTATTTTTCGTTGAACTCTTTAATCATAACTGTGAATCTTTGGCTGCTGTCTTCTTTTTTAGAATCGCTCCCGAAACCTTGATAAATAGGTGTTGTTGATAGAAGTTGCACTTGAACAATATTAAGGGTGAGGCAAAATTGTCTAGACCGTTCTACGTTAGATTCAGCGTCCCGAAAGAGGTTGTGGACGCCGCCTATGAAGCCCTGCAACTCGCCACTCAAACTGGGTCGGTGAGGAAAGGCACAAACGAAACCACTAAAGCTATTGAGAGGGCTCAAGCCAAGCTTGTTGTCATCGCTGAAGATGTGGACCCGCCTGAGGTTGTGGCGCACTTACCGCTCATATGTGACGAGCGTAAGATTCCATACGTCTTTGTACCGAACAAGCAAAGGATAGGCTCTGTTACGGGCATTGATGTTCCAGCTGCAGCCGCGTGTATTGTGGAAGTGGGCGACGCAGCTTCGCTTGTTAAGGAAATAGGCAAACGTGTTGAAGAGGTAAAGAAGAAGGCTGGAAGTAGCAACGAATGAGCAAAGAAGGCGCTGAAAAAGTCGAGAAAAGAAGCGAGAGAGAAGAGGTTGAAGAGGAGCTAATACCAGCCGAAGTCATCCAAGTGATTGGCAGAACAGGCGTCACAGGCGAAATCAATCAGGTTCGTGTGAGGGTGCTCGAGGGCAGAGACAAGGGGCGCATCATAACGAGAAACGTGAAGGGACCAGTGCGCGTCAACGACCTCCTCATGCTGCGAGAAACGGAACGCGAAGCCAAGAAAATCAGGTAAACAATAACACGGAGAACTCGGCGATAATGCCTAAGCCTCGACGATGCTCCTTCTGTGGAAGCGATTTTCCACCTGGTACTGGTATGATGTATGTGCGCAACGATGGCTCCGTCTTCTGGTTCTGCTCAAGTAAGTGTCGGAAGAGCAGCGTGAATATGGGGCGGGATGCACGTAAACTTCGATGGACTAAGTATTATGGGAAGGAAGAGAAAGGGCGAGCCTAATCTTATGGTCATCTACGGAACCCTCTGCTACATTATTAATGACAAGAAACTGCTCATGCTCAAAAAAGCTCTGGGATTGTTTGGCGGTGGAAAATGGAACGGTTTAGGGGGCAAAATCGAAGCCAGCGAAAGCCCAGAACAAGCGTGTATTCGTGAGGTTTATGAAGAATCGGGTTTGCATGTGAGCAATCTCAAGTATCATGGTGCTGTTAAGTTCTGGTTTGGAAACACAAACGAGCTTACCTTTCCCACATTTGTGTATGTTTTTTCATCCAAGTCATTTGAGGGGCAACTTAAAGAAAGCCCTGAAGGCATTCTGTGCTGGATTGATTTTGACAAAATACCTTTTGAAGAAATGTGGGAAGACGACCGATATTGGCTACCCATGCTAATGGAAGGAAAAAATTTCAGCGGAGAATTCTATTTCAATCAGGAAGGAACCAAGCTGTTAAGGCACAGGCTTGAGGCTTTCTAAGCGGCGGGGAAAGGCAAGTGAACCTCATAATTTTTGGTCCGCCTGGCGCTGGAAAGGGCACGTACACGTCTAGACTGTCAACTCTACTCAAAATCGCGGGGATTGCAACTGGTGATATTTTTCGTGAAGAGATGAAACGAAACACAGTTTTGGGACGAAGAGTTGCTGACTTTGTGAACAAGGGTGTGCTTGTTCCAGATGAGATCACCATAGAAATCTTGAAGAAGAGAGTGAGCGAACCCAACAGCCAGAAGGGCTTCATTTTAGACGGATATCCTAGAACGATTGAACAGGCGAAAGCCTTAGAAAAGATAGCAAAAATTGACGCAGTCATTTGCATCATCGTGCCCGAATGGATAATAATCGAGCGACTTTCAAACAGGAGAATCTGCAGAAACTGCGGCGAAGTCTACAACCTGAGGTATCTCAAACCCAAAGTCGAAGGCGTCTGCGACAAATGTGGTGGCCAACTTTACCAACGAGAAGACGACAAACCAGAGGTTGTCAAGGAGCGATTGAAGGTTTACGAGAGGCAAACTCAACCATTAATAGAGTATTACAAGCGGAAAATACCTATCATAGAAGTTGAGAACAAGCAAATTGATACGCCTCCAGAGACAATAATTGAAAAAATAATGGATGAGTTGAGAAAAGCCAACATAATAAAATCAATTGAACCCCAATAAAATTCTATTTCCAATTTGTGCGCATTTGTTTTACAATAGTGGTAAAACGGCTTAAATAATTCTAGCCCATTTACTTCAAGTATACCATGCATTTTGTTGGTGCGTAATATTGGGGAAATGCCCAAACTGTGGTCATACAGCAATTTTCCTTACCAGAATACCATGTAGAATTTGTGGCAAATATGCATGTGACAAATGCGCTATTTACTTGTTCAAACTCAAAAGTCCTGATCAGCGCCCCCTAGATACATGTTATGTGTGCTCAGAGCGGTGCAAGGAAACTTTCGTACTCAGATTCATGGAACAGCTAACCCCCAGAGACATACCTATTGACGAACCCCTTGCGGTAGACAAAATACCTTTCTTAGTAAAGCAGACCCTAATACGTCCAAGAAATAAAGAGTGGCTTGATGAGGAATGGATTGATTTTATTAATAGAAAATTAAAGGGGAAAGATTTCTATGTGGATTTTGCTCCGTGGGGGGAAGATTCACCATACGGGAATCCACTGGTGGAAAGACTCTCGAACTCTGTTAGACTTATTGTAGTCAAACACCTCATAACCGCAAGAAGATTTGAAGACGCAGCCAAGTTATATGAAAAAATGGGAATGTATGAGGAAGCTGGGAAACTCAGGGCAAAAGGCGGCGAGATTAGAATCAAGAAAACTGAGGTTTCAGTTGACTTGAATAGTTTATTGAGGCAATTAAAGGAAGGCGGAATTATCGTAGTTTATCGTTGTCCGCATTGTGGGGGGAAGCTCCAAGTTGGTAAAGATACAAGCGTTGAATCCTTGAAACATTGTGAGCATTGTGGTTCAGAAATTGAAGCCGTGGATTTAGCTGACTTTCTCAGAACAGCACTTTCATAAAAGCATGTAGCACGAGCATTAATTTCATTGAATACGAACACCATTTCTCCTTAAATTATTAATGCAAGTTGAAAAGAAACATGATACCATCTTTGATGGAGAGAGGTGGATGCTTTAGGAATGGATGAAGAGATGCAGAGGTTGCGGAGGCAGCTCGTCAAAATGTTCGTTGACAAAGTTGAAACTGCTGCCAGCGAGCATGAAATAGAAATTAGGAAGAGCTGGATTAAAAACATACGCCATTTTTCCAACGTAATCCATGCAGCTAGCGATGACTACTCTTACACGTCTGACCTTGTTATGCGATTGGCACGGGGCAAAAGCATAAGCCCTAAAGAGACCACTTTACTTGCGATATTCTTGTATCTCCTAGCTGCTGAAGGCATTGTCTGTAATTTTCTAAACTTCGTTTCATATATACTTGTTTCAGCTGGTCATGACCTATACAGCCTAACCAAGCGACAATACGTTAAAGAAAATTTTGACGAGATAAGAAAGGTTGAAATGTCGACAAAAATTCAATTTCTAAACAGCCATGGATTTCATGCATTGACAAAAGAATACGATTCAACTTTTAGAAACGACATAGCCCATCATAACTACAGGGTTGACGAAGATGGTGCCCTATATGTACGGGAACGTCCTGTTGAGTTAGATTCCAAGCTTGATTCGCTAAGCAGAATAACCAGATTCGCAAAAGAATCAGTTCGTGAAATCAATGAAACACTTGATAAACTGAGTGCTAAATCTACAGAAGACCAAAAAGATAAATCAGTAATGAAATTTTCACCGAAAAAACGTACTGACTTCAAGTAATTCTAGGACTACTATTAGTCATTTTCATTGAATACGAAAACCTTGCATAAACAAAGAATTTCCAGTGTTGAACAATACTATTCTAGAGTCAGCTCAAACAAAGTAACAAACTACATGTTGCCAACGTCAAAAATCATATCTGGATCCAACTAAACAATGTCTAGACAACCCTCTACCTGTCTCAACTTCTCTCAACTTCTAACTGGCAAAAAAACCAAGAATCATATTTGGATCCTAATAGGATCCTAATAGAGGGCGGTCTAGGCTCATGCGCACACACATATACAAATTTTGTTTTCATCTACCCACGAGACGAAACAATTTATAGGCTACACAACCATCATTCAACAGAACACAAAAATAACCATAAACCATCAAAAGAGAGAATAACAAACATGCCTGTTCGCCAACCCATCGTCTGCGTACTCGGACACATAGACAGCGGAAAAACCAGCCTACTAGACAAAATTAGAAAGAGCAGTGTTCAAGCAAGAGAAGTAGGCGGCATAACCCAACACATAGGCGCCAGCTACTTCCCAGTCACAACACTCAGACAGCTATCCCGCCCACTACTCAAACAATTAAAAGGCAGAATAACAATCCCAGGCTTACTCGTCATAGACACACCAGGACACGAAGCCTTCGCCAACCTACGCAAAAGAGGCGGCGCAGTAGCCGACATAGCCATCCTAGTCATCGACACCCTACGAGGCTTCGAAGCACAAACCTACGAATGCGTAGAAATCTTAAAAGCAAGAAAAACACCCTTCCTCGTAGCAGCCAACAAAATTGACCGCATCCCAGGATGGGTCAGCAAACCAGACCAATCATTCTCAACATCCTATCAAGCACAAGACATCTATGTACGTCAAGACTTAGACGAACACCTCTACACCATCATCGGAACATTCTCTTCACAAGGCTTCCGAGCAGACCGATACGACAAAATAACAGACTTCGCACGAACAATAGCCATAGTGCCCACAAGCGCCAAAACAGGCGAAGGCATCCCAGAACTCCTAACCACACTCATAGGCTTAACACAGGAATACATGCGCAAACAACTCATGGTAACCAAAGGACCCGCACGAGGAACCGTGCTCGAGGTCAAGGAAGAACCCGGACTAGGAGTGACAATCAACGCCATCATCTACGACGGCATCCTCCAAAAAGGCGACACAATAGTCGTAGGCGGCAGAGACAAACCCATAACCACCAAAGTGCGAGCCGTTTTGTTGCCCAAACCATTAGACGAGATTCGAGACCCTAGAGACAAGTTTTCTTCAGTTGAGTCAGTGTCAGCCGCAAGCGGAGTCAAAGTTGCGGCTCCCAACCTAGAAGGCGTCATAGCAGGCGCACCCCTGTATGCTGTTCCCTCAGAAGAACAAATCGACCAATACGAAAAATTAGTCTCTGAAGAAGTGGAAAAACTTAGAATAGCCACCGATGTTGAGGGCGTGGTTCTCAAAACCGACGCCCTGGGCTCTCTAGAAGCCATAGCCCAGATTCTCAAACGAGAAAGCGTGCCAATACGCTTAGCTGATGTAGGCGATGTTTCCAAACGAGAGGTAACCGAAGCATCAGTTGTCAAGGAGCATGAACCCCTCTACGGCGCCATACTAGCGTTTAACGTTAAGGTTCTGCCAGACGCACAAGAAGAAGCACGAAACAGGGGCGTTCAGATTTTTCAACACAACATCATCTATCATCTAATCGACAACTACACACAGTGGATGAAGAGCGAACAAGAGGCACGCATGCTGAAAGAGTTTGAAAGATTCATCAAACCAGGCAAATTGAAGATGCTTCCAGGCTACGTTTTCAGAACCGCCAAACCAGCCATCTTCGGAGTGGAAGTCTTAGCTGGAACAATAAAACCCAAATATCCATTGGTAGGCAACGAAGGGCAAGACCTAGGCGAAATCATGCAACTTCAAGACAAAGGAAAAGCTATACCTGAAGCCACAGTTGGGATGCAAGTGGCAGTTTCTTTAGAGAAGCCCATTGTTGGACGACACATCAACGAAGGCGACACACTGTACGTTAAGGTGCCTGAGGCACACGCCAAAGCCATGCTCTCCAAGTTTCAAACACGCTTATCAACCGAAGAACTCGACGCCCTAAACGAACTTGTGCGCCTAATGAGGCAAAAAGTCCCATTCTGGGCTGCATAAAGGCTGTATTCTCCGCTATGGGGAAGTGAGTAACCCTTCATATAGTTTATTAAGTTTTACGATACTCTATTCTTATACGAAAGCCTAGATGCTAAATGCCTTCAGATGAATCTATGCGTTTCGTTAGGAGGTGAAATAGCGTGGAGCAGTCGCCTCATGAATCCAATGTGGCGGTTGAGAAGAAACCTTCAGTGTTTCGTGAAGTCTATCCCATCGTGGAGCCTAGTGTTTATGCAGCTGTTGTTCGAGACCCAGTCACGCAAAAGATGCGTTATGAGGTGATTGAGCCCACGTTGTTGAAGGAGGAGCAGCAGCATCTTGACGAGATAAAGACGCTCTTGATGGAAGAGTTGAGTGTCAGCGTCAAGGACCTAGAAACTCGTGAAAAAGCTGTGGAGTATCTGAAGAGCAAGGTTGCCGAAGTCATCAAAGATTACAAACTGAAGATTCCCAAAGAGACTGTTGAAAAACTGATGTATTTTATTGTGCGAGACTTCATTGGATATGGAAAAATCGACGCTCTTATGAGAGACCACATGATTGAGGACATTTCTGCTGATGGCATCGACATTCCACTTTATGTTTGGCACAGAGAGTACGAGTCCTTGCCCACCAATATTGTGTTCAAGAGTGCTGATGAACTGAACAATTTTATAATTAGGCTGGCTTTTCTGGCTGGAAAACAGATTTCCATTGCCTCGCCCATGCTCGACGCCTCGCTTCCTGACGGAAGCCGTATTCAAATGACGTATGGAAGCGAAATCACGAGGCGAGGGTCAACCTTCACTGTGCGTCGATTCAGGGTTGACCCGCTTACTATTTCTGACCTACTTGCCTTCAAGACACTGTCTTCAGATATGGCTGCATACTTTTGGTACGCCATTGAGAATAGAGCGTCTGTTCTTGTTGCAGGCGGTGTTGCGACTGGAAAGACCACCATGCTCAACTGTCTGTCCATGTTTATCAAGCCAGAAATGAAAATTGTGAGCGTTGAAGACACCGCTGAACTCAACTTGCCCCACGAGAACTGGATTCCATCGGTTGTGCGAGGTGGCGCGGAGGAGAAAAAAGCTGGCGCCATCACTCTGTTCGACTTGTTGAAAGCAGCGGTGAGACAGAGACCTGACTATATCATTGTGGGTGAGGTTCGCGGTCAAGAGGCTTATACTCTTTTTCAAGCTATGGCTACTGGACACTTAGGTATGTGCACTGTTCATGCAGAGTCAGCAGATTCCGCAATCCATCGCTTGGAATCCGAACCCATGAATATCCCCAGATCCTTGATTACTATGATTGACGCTGTGCTTGTTCAGGGAAGGACTGAAGTTAATGGAAAACCGGCTAGACGGGCTCTTTCCGTTACCGAGATTGTGGGTTTAGATCCGAGGAGCAAGGACATCTTGACCAATCAGGCGTACAAGTGGGATGCCAGAAGCGACTCCTTCAACTACTCAGGCCGAAGTTATGTTTTGCAACGCGCCATGGAGAAGACGGGACTTAGGGAGCCGGAGGTACAAGCTGAGCTTCAGCGAAGGAAAATGGTGCTCGAGTGGATGGTGAAAAACAAGATCCGAAGGTACACGGATGTCGCGGGTCTCATCCGTGAATACTATGCAGATCCAACAAGAGTTTATCGCAAGGCTAGAGTGGGCGTGTAATGAGCAAGAGCAAGGTGAGAGAAAGTTTTTCAAGAGTCCTTCAGCGTCTTAAGAATGCTTTTCGTCCACTTTTGTCTCTATCGCCGAAGCGTTTGAGTAAAATTTTTGAAAAGCCTGAGAAGGGTTCAGCAAAGCCACACGTTTTTGCGTATCGGGTTTTAGGTCAAAAAACCATTGGATTGCTACCCCTGTTTAAGGATGTCGACGTGAATCTTCAGAGGTCTAGAATGAGAGTTAGCTTCAGAGGGTATGTGAGCTTGGCTGTTTTAGGAACCATGTTCGCTTCACTTTCAGCTCTAGTCTTTGTTACGTTACTTGCTCTTGTGCTTTTCCATTTGACCATTTTTTCCTCTCTACTCTTTGGGGTAGGTGCGACCTTGCTCGCTGGGGCATCATCTCTTATTGGCTTTTATGCGTATCCTCTCTTGCGAGCTGACAGCCTGAAGCGAAACTTGGAAGAGGAGCTTCCCTTCACAACGGGTTATCTTGCCATTTTGGCGGGTGCGGGAGTTTCTCCAGCTCAAATGTTTCGTTCTCTTGCACAGATAGACTCTTCATTGGCGGTTTTTCAAGAGGCTAGGCTCATAGTGCGAGATGTGGAGCTTTTTGGAGTCGATGTTGTCTCAGCCTTAAGTTCAGCTTCAAAACGAACGCCTTCTGCCAAGTTTAGGGAACTTCTCGAAGGCTTTATCGCAACTATTCACGCTGGAGGAGACTTAGCTAGGTATCTTTCGGAACGTTCTCGACAATATATGCGATTAAAGAGAATTGCCCTGCGCCGCTTAGCCGACACACTTGGAGTCTTAGCCGAGTTTTACGTTGTTATGCTTGTCGCTGGCCCTCTAATCCTCGTAATAATGTTGGCTGTGATGGCGATGCTGGGAGGCGGAGGCGTGATAGGAATGCTTGACCCACGTTTGCTACTCTACCTTCTAACCTACTTAGGCATACCGTTAGGGTCGATAGTGTTTCTCATACTGCTTGACATGATTACTCCGAAGAGATGACAATCGATGCCTAAAGTTGAAAGATGGGAAAAGAAAGTCGCTTGGAGCGTTTCTCTAACTTTAGCCTTGATTGTTGTGGCTACAGCTTTCATGAGGCTTCGAGGCTTGCCCCTCTTCGACGAATACATTTTGCTCGCCATAGTAATCGCAGTTTTTCCAGCGGCCGTGTTGGACTACGTGGACTATCGCTGGAGACGCTCTATAGACGAACACTTGCCTGACTTGTTCCGAACAATTGTTCAAGCTGAAAGCACTGGGGTGACTCTGCCGCAGGCTGTTGAGGAAGCGTCAAAAAGGCGCTATGGGCCTCTAACTGCTGAGCTAAAACGCATGGTTGCGCAAATGTCTTGGGGTTCTTCTTTCGAGAAGACGCTCCAATCATTCGGTGAACGTGTAAGCACCTCTCTGGTTAGGCGCAGCATCCCAATAGTTGTTGAGGCTAGTCATTCTGGTGGGCAAGTTGAAAAAGTGTTTGAGCCTTTGGGCAGATTTGTGCAGTCTTCGTTGACTGCTGAGAAAGAGCGTCAGGTGCAGGTAAGACCGTATATTGCCATTGTTTACGTGTCTTTTTTCGTCTTCCTCTTCACTGTCATAATGTTGTTCAAAACCTTCTTTTTGCAGATGGCTGATATGCCAGGGTTGCAAGCCGCCCTTCTGTCATCCACAGAAGCAAGAACCCTATTCTTCCACATGAGTGTCATACAAGCCCTCTTTAGCGGTCTAGTCGCTGGAAAGATGGGTGAAGGGACCGTGAGCGCCGGCTTAAAGCATAGCGTTATCCTTCTGGTGGCGGGGTATTTGGCGCTCAAGTTCATGATGTAGGAGAGTTGAAAATGAAGAGATTGTTGAGGAGTAAGAAAGCTATAACTCCAGTGTTGAGTAACGTTTTGATGATGCTCATCGCTGTGGCTGGCATGTCCATTGCTATAACAGCCACATATGTTATCACGACTAATTTTCACGATATTATGGGTGAACGCTTCATTGTTGAGGACGTGTGGTTCCGAACAGGCGAGATTTCAATTTATCTCCGCAACACGGGCAAGGTTTCTATCAGATTTAGTTCTGTTTACGTGAACAACACTGCACAGTCGTTCACGGCGGTGGAACTTGATGTTGCAAGATATGGTTGGTTGAACTTCACTTACACTTGGACTGCAAGTAGTGTCTATTACATTAATGTTGCCACGAACAGAGGAACACAAGTTGCGAACTATTATAAGGCACCATCTTAGGCGTTTCAGACGAGACCGTCGAGGCGTCAGCAACATCATAGTGATTGCGCTGAGTCTCATCATAATAACCCTCATAGTTTCAAACATTGTCTTATGGAGCTACCAAATGAACCAGTTGGATTGGGAGAAAATGAAGGAGGATTTGAAAATGAGCAGTGTAGAACGCATCACTCGCTCATCTTGGTTTGTAGTCCAGAGCGAATACACAGTGAACACAGGTAGTCGTGTAAGTGGGACGTATGTTGACACACAAGCTGTAGATAGTAACTACGAAAGCTTCAGAGAATCGCCTCCCCCCCGAACGGTTGACATTAATGGAACTTTTTTCATAGATGTGTCTAATTACCCACTGGCTTATACTCAGAGTTTGGAGATACAGTTAAGGTACAGAGTTGACGACACAGGGGAAAAATGGTATCTAAAAGCCTACAATTGGACTGCAAAAACATACGGTGACAGTGGTTTCAATTTCACCACAGGCCACACACCAGCAACAGGCTGGAATAATTATGCAATAAGCATCTACAACAATTGGCGCAGTTACGTGCAGAGCGATGGGAAAATGCTCATTAAAGTCCATGATCAAGGACCAGACAACACTCGTACAACTATTGACATTGACTTTCTAGGCGTGAGTGCAGTAGTCAATGGAGCACGTTTCACGTTTGAGAACAATAGCTCTTTTACTTCGCATTTGGTATCTCTATGGGTCAACAATTCGACAAATCATAGACGCTATAGCATAGACGTGTTTGTCAATTCGGGAGAAACATTTTCTTATCAACGTGTGGATGTTTCCTTACCAAGTGGGGAGTATACTGTGAAAGCTGTCACTGAGAAGGGAAACGTTGCAGTCTACTCTGGTAGCTGAGGCAACTTGGCTGCAACGCAATTCTCTAAGGCTTTTATTGCTTCTTTTTGGTCTTTTGCTTCAATCAACTGAATATTGTAGAGCTCTGCAAGTTTTCTGCCGCTCTCACTCATCTTTGGAATAGCAATCAAACACGCCTTGTCTGGAACTACGTCGTAAACCTTGGCGAACATAGCGATTATTGACTGCTCTGAAACAGGGTCATCAGCTGATGTGGCGAGGTCGATTACAATAACGTTTCGAGTGATGTCTCCCCGTGATGCTGCAACATCAAACATGTGACTGGCGCCAGACTTGCCCTTCAAGAAGCTTGGGCTCTCAACTGTGAATCCGTGGCTCTGCAAGAACTCCCTTATAGGCGCAACCAAAATGTAGCCCATCCCAACTTCCTTCATTATTTCCTCGTTCAAAATATACGAATACACGTCTCTGTAGACCGCGTCTTCAAATGTGAAGCTTCGGCTGCAGACTCGGCAGAAGTGTGACGGAACCGCAATGTCAAAACTCTTGTTACAGTCATTGCATGAACACCACGTCCCAGCCCTTCTGTAGTTGACATCTGGCTTGTTCAGTTCACTTTTGCATCTGGGACAAACCAGCTTATCTTCCTTCTTGAAATGATCCTCAGTGTCAATGTACCCACATGGAATATGCTCGATAAGTGCGCTCTTCTTGATGTTGAACGATTTGCAGTAGGGGCAACAGTAACGTATAGAGACGTTGGTTGAATTGCAATGCGGGCAATAGATCATTTTATCAAAGGTTTGCCTCTTTAAAATCCCGAGTTCGTGGAGATGTTTCAAAAATTCGTCGGTGGCTGAAGGGTCGCCTATGATCGCTTCTATCGCAGGGTATCTGTACCCATATGCTGGGTCATAAACGGGGTCGAGTTTGGTAAGCTCCTCGCTCAGGAACTTGCTCAAAACCAGCTGTGAGCGGTGGTCCTTGAACGCTTCTGCGCGTTCAGTTTTGAGAGCTTTTGCCATTTTCTTTTTCACTTAATCTTTTTTGACCCCTTTTTTGAAGTGGACTCTGTTAGCTTGTGACTAAGCAGGAGAACTCGTCTTTTTCAGCGTTATAGGAGAAGTCTTTGCATGCTAATTGTCTGTTAAAGTATCTGCTGAAGACTCCTGCCCAGAAGGAACCTATTAGATGCTTTTGTGAACCTTTAACAGTCTTAACCGGTGGGCTCTTGACAACAATGTTAATTGTTGGAGGATTGTGACGAACGATGTTTATTGTGACTGTGCCCCATCCAGTTTTTGGCTGTATTCCGATTAGTTCTTTCAATAGTTCCCTTCTGCTTTTGTCTGGTGAATTTTGCAGCATTTGATCAAAGAGTTGAAATCCTTGTTCAAACCACATGTAGTGGATTATGGCTTCTCCTCCGCTTCCGAATATCTTGTCTATTTTTTCGCACGCTGGAATAGGGTTCACAACTTGAGTCTTCACTCCGTGAAAGGTCATTTCACGTTTTTCACGGTCGGGCTTTGTTTCTTTTTCAACGTCAGCTTTTTCGTACTCAACCACATTTGTTTCGGCTTGCATTTAGAATTCCCTCTTGTGAATGTAAAATCCCAATAGAAATGCCACGTAACCCCACAGCCAGAAGAGTTCAAGTAAGTGCCCTTCATAATAGAAGCCTTGCAGCTCTGCATAGGTGAACAGCAAGTCGGCGACAATCTGGAAAGCAACGCCTAAAGTTAGGAAAAACCAGGCTTTTCCGATAGCACCTTCAATGAAAATCATGAAAATGGAAAAGGTCAAAACGAACAATCCAATATCCAAAATTGGGTAGGCGGCTGAAAACACCATCGTGTATATATCCGCCTCTAATGTGAGAATCGGTGTGAGCAACAAGTATCCTACTGCTACCGATAGAGAAACACTCACAACCGCTAAGAATGCAAGCTTTTTCATGGAGAAAACCGACGAAAACAGTTTGAGAATTAGAAACAAAGCGCAGCCTAGGAAGACATAGCCACCTATGTAGAAAATGTCAGCTAAAGAAGGGAAAGGATCAGTCTGCAAGAGAACAACATATACTGCCCATGTTGATTCGCCTAGAAACCACATGAAGAGCCAGGCGGAAAAGCCTGTCCAAGCCGCTGAGAACATGGGTTTTGGGTTGTGTGCCGCGTATCTTTTCAGAGTCCAAAAAGACGCTATCACACATACAAAGGCGGTTGCTGGAAAGAGAATGTTTGAGAAGACCAGCATAAATTCTGGGTTGAACTGGCCCACTTCGTATGTAGATGCCAACACTATGGAGTACACTAGACCTAGAACGTATAGCCTTTGCATAATGGTTTGCTAACGATTCCATTTAATATTAGATTTATGAATCAACAATAACGAATTAGCCCTTCGACAAGACTTCCTCATCTTTTAGGGTGACAAATAGTCTGGTGAGGTACTTTTCGGTGCTTGTTTCAAACTCAAGTGTTACTTCAGCACGTTTAATCATCTTCAAAACTTGCCTTCTAGAGAGGCGCTTGGCAAAAGCTTGGGTGCATTGAACGGTTACTTGGTTGTCTGTGCTGGTTCCAGTCTAGGTATTTCCAGTTTATTGAAATGTTTGTCGAAAGATACGATGGCTTTGGCTTTGAGTTTTGAGGCTGCATGGTATTGTATGGCGTCGTCTAGGTCTAGTTTGACTTTGTAACTTGTGTCTATGGCTTTTATTTCGTCAGTCAACTCGGTTGTGTGCACTCTCA
>Ga0315312_1000562_pt1 | contig 40769 bp, 44 predicted proteins | sample TDP7_MG_FD_203629 | JGI IMG/M metagenome (GOLD analysis project Ga0315312, IMG submission 203629) | Freshwater sediment microbial communities from Lake Towuti, South Sulawesi, Indonesia - TDP7 | ecosystem: Environmental > Aquatic > Freshwater > Lake > Sediment | place: Indonesia: South Sulawesi... | reverse complement strand
GACCAAGGGATACACCTCATCCAATATCCCCCCGAATGGTGCGACTATTCCCTTCTCCTCAAGATTTCACCTATACTTCGCCAACAGGATACCCTACAAGCCACGCTCAGGGCTCTTTCCGATAGTGACGGGAATGTTCTCTCGCGTGTGTCTATCAATAAAGGCAGATTTATATATCCTCTGAGTGGATTTGCGCGTTACTCCGTTCAGTTATGGTGTAAGAACCGGAGCCAACAGAGGTCGTTGTCTTGTATCATGGAACTTTCACCCGAAAATGTATTTTCAAAATGACGACATTGAAGACGACCAAGAATATTGATCTATGGACGACCTCTGAAAGGCCGGACTGGAGGCTTAAGGTTTGGTAAAGTACGGAAAGTTCACAGAAAGCATCGCCAAGAGACTCGAAGAAATAGTCGGGCCCGGATACTACTCGGACAGAACCGAGGAGCTAATCGCTTACTCAAGGGACTCGTCACTCTTCACGTGCCGGCCCGACGCTGTAGTCCGCCCGATGACCGTCGAGCAGGTCTCTGCAATACTGAAGCTCGTCAACGAGCATCGTATCCCCGTCACCCCGAGAGGTGGGGGGACGAGTGCTTCGGGATCGCCCCTCGCTGTCGCCGGCGGAATCATATTAGACATGTCCTCGATGGACCGTATCCTCTCAATCGACATCGACAACCAATGCGTTGCAGTCGAGGCCGGAGTGGTCTGCGACAACCTGAACGATGAACTGGCGAAGTTCGGCTTCTTCTTCCCCCCGGACCCTGCCAGCAGCCCCGCCTGCACCATTGGTGGGATGGTGAACACTAATGCCGCCGGTAATAGGACGATAAAGTATGGGTCGACGAGGGACTGGGTTCTGTGGCTTGAGATCGTTTTACCCAACGGGGAAGTAATAAACACGAGTTCCAAGATACTCAAATCGGCCTCAGGCTTCGATCTGACTCGCCTAATTGTCGGCTCGGAAGGGTCGTTGGCTGTGGTGACCAAGATTGGGCTGAGGGTGACACCTCTTCCTGAGAGCTATGCGACGGCGGTACTGATATTCGATAATATCCGCAACCTCGGCGCGGCGGCAACGGCGATCCGAAGGGCTGGCATAGTTCCTGAGATGATAGAGTTCATGAACCAGAAGACGGCCAGGGCTTCTTTAGACTATGCGAAGATAAAGGGCATCCCAGAGGGCAACTTCCTCCTGATCGACTGCGGAGGAGCCAAGGAATCCGTCGAGCCCATGCTCGACCGATCCCTTGCATTGGTGAAGGAGTATAAGCCAGTCTACGTGGATAGGGCCCCGGATAGGGCTTATCGTGACAAGCTCATCAACGCCCGCAAAGCAGCCCTACCAGCCCTCGCACGTCTGAGACCCACAACCAGTATGGAGGACCTTACCGTCCCGCCGACGAGACTTCCAGACGCGGCGGAGGCGGTTGAAAAGATCCCTGAGCGGTTAGGCGTAGAAGGAATAGACCTAGGCAATTTCGGCCACGTGGCCGACGGCAATATGCATCCGACCTTCGTCTATGATGAGAGGGTTGAGGAGCAGAAGGCGGCCTTCTTCAAGGGGATGGACATCCTCTACAGGGAGATCGTCTTCCCCATGGGCGGCAGCTGCACTGGGGAGCATGGAATCGGCCTCATAAGGGCTGACTACATCGAACTGGAGTATGGGAAGACCGCCGTAGCTCTCATGAGGAGTATAAAGCAGCTCTTTGACCCCAACCTTGTACTCAACCCGGGCAAAGGCAAGGGTGGGCCCTACCCGCTAAGGAGGGAGTAGCGTTCACCCAGAAATTACCCAAGCTATCTGACTATGCAGAAGATGTACAGAAGTGCATGCGGTGCGGCTTCTGCAGAAACCTGTGTCCAACCTTCAATTCCATCAGCTGGGAGGCGGGCTCCCCAAGGGGGAGGATGCTGATGGCCAAGGCCTTCCTCAACGGAGAGGTGGAGTTCACCGACTACATTAAGCAGAGGATGTATGAATGTGCCCTCTGTGGCTATTGCCTCTGGCGCTGCCCCGCAGGAGTCAAGACGATCGATGTTGTTAAAGCAGCTAGGGCCTATATGTTAGAGCACGAGCAGGCCCCTGCGAACGTCGGGGCGCTCCTAGCTAATCTGTCCAAGGAGCACAATCTTTACGGCCTCTATCATGGGATGCGTTCCGACTGGCTTGGATATCCGTGGATAGGGCTCAAAGATAAGGTTGAGGTCGGCAAAAAAGGTGCGGAAGTCCTCTACTTCGTGGGCTGCATCTGCTCTTACTCGGGAAAGAAGAATGTGACCGGCAAAGCGACAGCTCAAATCTTAAGCAAGATGGGTCTTGACTGGACCATCCTCGGCCAAGACGAATGGTGCTGCGGTGACCCAGCACTACTATCTGGAGACTACGCACATGCCCTTGAGGCGGCTCGCCACAATGTGGAGAAGGCATGTGAGCTGGGAGTGAAGAAGGTGGTTACTTCCTGCGCAGGGTGCTACAGGATGTGGAAACAGGAGTACCCGGCCCTCCTAGGCGAAGACCTGCGCTTAGAGGTCAGTCACATCTCCCAGTACATCGTCGGAGCCCTGAAGGATGGAAGTCTCAAGCTTGGGAGAGAGTTGAAGTCGGTCCTCACCTACCACGATCCTTGCGAGCTAGGCCGCTTGGGCGAAATCCTTGAAGAACCGCGAGAAATCCTAAGGGCCATTCCTGGCGTCGAGCTCAGGGAGATGGCGAAGAATAGGTACTTGTCTCGATGCTGTGGCGGTGGAGGAGACCTGAAGGTTGCTTATCCTGACCTCTCGATGGAGGTCGGTACGAGACGTTTGAACGAGGCGAAGGATACGGGTGCAAGGATGATTGTGTCGTGCTGCCCGGCCTGCGAACTGCAGCTATCGGATGTGGCCCAGAAGAATGGGGTGCCACTTCAAGTCCTGAACATAGCTGAAATCGTTGCCCGAGCCATGACTCCCTGAGGCGCCGAGGCTCTATACCCTCTTCGTACTCTCCTGAACCTGTTTTTGCCGTCGCTCAATTTCCTTCGCAGCCCAGTCTTCCAGCCCTGTGCCACCGACCAGTTTCGACAACTCCTCAGTCACATTAATACTAGGGGTAACTTGGATGAACCATCCTCCCTCATAGGGCTCCCTGTTCACCATCGTCGGATCGACCTCCAGCTCCCGATTAACCTCTTTGATCGTCCCGGAGACGGGAGACTTGAGCCTCTCCACCCACTTCATCGACTCCACCGTGCCGAAGACCATGCCGGGTGTGAGCTCAGTTCCTTCGTCTGCCAGCATGACGAAGAGGATGTTCCCTATGAGCTTCGCGGCCAGTTCGTCGAAGCCTATGGTTAGTGTGTCGCCATCCTTTTTGACCCAGATATGGTCATCCGTGTAGTGGAGGTCATCGGGAAAATTGTAGCCTTGAACCTCGACCATCGCCAATCGAACCTCTTGGAAGGTCAAAGACAAAACCTATTTATTGGTTTTCTGCACTTCGCCAGAACAACCCTTTGCATGGGGCTGCGTCCTCTACAGGGGGATTGCCATGGAGAAGGCGAGGAAAGATTACGTCAGCGCTTCTGAGATCAATGAGAACTTCTGCAGGCAGGTCTTGGCTAGGCCTGGAGGGGATAGGTTTCGGGCTTGCTTCCAGTGCGGCACGTGCACCGCCAGCTGCCCGGTCCGAGCCATTGAGGCGAGCTACAACCCGCGAGTGCTGGTGAAGATGATTGAGCTTGGACTGCGCGACCGAGTCCTAGGCTCGGACATCCTCTGGCTCTGCTCATTTTGCTACCAGTGCCAGGAGAGGTGCCCGCAGGATGTAAAGTTCCCTGAGTTGATGACGGTCCTCCGGAACATGGCTGTGGAGGCTGGATATGTCCACCCCTCCTTCGCCAAACTCGCATCCGTCGTGGCGGAGCAAGGGAGGATCTATGAGGTGGACGACTTCATTAACATGAGACGGAAACAGCTCGGCCTACCGACCGTCTCAACTGATAGAGGGGATTGGGGAAAGCTGAGTCAGCATTTGAGGCTTGGGAAATGAGTCGATACGCCTTCTTCCTAGGATGCACCACGCCCGTCAGGGCCATGAACTATGAGTTGTCCACCCGCAGCATCTCGGCCAAACTCGGCATCGAACTCGTCGATTTACCCTTCTCTTGTTGTGGTTACCCCATCGAGTCTATCAACCGTGAGAGCGCTATGCTGATGTCCATGCGGAACTTCGCCATAGCCGAAGCGCAAGAGCTTGACATCCTAACTGTGTGCAGTGCTTGCTCGGGTGCGCTGACGAGGTTCAGCCGCATATTTGAGGAGGATGAAGCCTCAAGAACCAAGGTGGCTGGCCAGCTGAAGAGCGTCGGCCTAGAGTACAAGGGCTCGGTGAAGGTCAGACACTTTGCGAGGATGCTCTACGAGGACGTCGGCGTCGATAGGTTGAGGGTGGTCGTTACTAAGAACCTTAAAGGCCTAAGGGTCCTGACCCACTATGGATGCCACTATGTTCGACCCTCGGACAGCTACCGAGGCTTCGACGACCCTGAGATACCGCATACCATAGATGAGCTTGTGGAGTTGACGGGTGCTGAGAGCTTAGATGTTCCTCAGAAGAGCGTGTGCTGTGGCGCTCCTCTCCTCCCCGTCGACAAGGGTGTGGCTCTCTCCATGGCTGAGGTGAAGCTTCAGATGGCTCAGGATGCGGGGGCAGACGCCCTAGTCGTCGTTTGTCCCTTCTGTGGGATAAGCTATGACCGTGGTCAGCTTGAGATAGAGGCCGAGTTCCAGAGGAAGTATGGTCTTCCAGTCCTCTATTATCCGCAGCTCCTCGGTTTGGCCATGGGCCTATCACCTAGGGAGCTGGGCTTGATGCTGAATAGCGTGAAGGTTCAGGGGATTCTCAACAAGGTCTCGGGGGGAAGGACTTGAAGGTAGGAGTCTTTGTCTGTGAGTGCGGTGGGAACATCTCGACAACAGTCGATGTGGATGAGCTCTGTTCCCAAGCTAGGAAGATGCCTGACGTGATTCTGGCTGAGCACCTCCCCTTCCTCTGCGCCAAGCCAGGAGTTGAAGCAGTGAAGAACTCCATCAAGAATGATGCGCTCGACAGGGTCGTCGTCGCTTCTTGCTCCCCCCACATGCATGAAGCAATGTTCAGGCAGGCGGTGGAGGAGGCAGGTTTGAACCCCTACCTCATGGAGTACGTCAACATTCGTGAGCACTGCTCTTGGGTTCACAGCGAGAAGGCGGATGCTACGGGAAAGGCCGTCGACTTGGTTCGTGGGGGCGTCTATAGGGCTCGGGCCTTGGAACCCATTGAGGTTGGTAGCCAGAGAGTCGATCAGAGCGTTCTAGTTATTGGAGGCGGCGTAGCGGGAATAACGAGCGCCTTGCAGTTGGCCGATGCGGGCTACTCCGTGGTCATGGTTGAGCGTAGTCCGAGCATCGGCGGCCACATGGCTCAGTTGAGCAAGACCTTTCCAACCCTTGACTGCGCACCATGCATCTTAGGGCCTCGAATGGGGGACGTCGCAAAGCACCCGAAGATTACGCTGATAACCGACGCTACGGTCGAGAAGGTCTCTGGTCAGGTTGGAAGCTTCCACGTAGCGATTCACGGGAACCCTCGTTTCGTTGACGCTGAGAAGTGTGTGGGATGTGGCAAGTGTGCTGAGAAGTGTCCCGTGACCGTGCCCAACGAGTTCGACCTAGGATTGTACAGCCGGAAGGCGATCTACAAGCCCTTCCCAGAAGCCGTGCCAGCGACCTATGTCATCGACTCCAAGTCCTGCAAGCAATGTGGCTTGTGCACTAGAATCTGCCCAGCCGGAGCGGTAGACCTCAAGGAAGAGGCAAGGACTCTGGAGCATGATGTGGGCGCCGTCATCGTGGCTACGGGCTTCGACCTCATAGACCCGAGTCCCTGGAAGAACTTCCAAGGAAACAGTAACGTTATTACTGCTCTCCAGATGGAGCGCCTCGCGATCAGGGAGCTTGCCGCTGGCAATATTCTGAAGAAGGCCGATGGGCAGAGGGTGAGGGACATCGCCTACGTCCTCTGCTTTGGTTCGCGTGACCCTCACAAGGGGGTCCCCTACTGCAGTGGAGTATGCTGTCCCTACTCTGTGAAACAGGCGATCCTGCTCAGGAAGACCCTGCCCTACCTGCGGGTCTACATCTACTACAATGATCTGCGGATGAACGGTCGGGGGTTCGAGGAGTTCTACTCTGAGGCCCGGGAGCTTGGGGTGCGCTTCATCCACGGTAAGCCTGATGGGGTGTCGGTTACGCCTGAGGGGAAGTTGAGGTTGGTGGCTGAGGATAAGGATTCTGGTCTCCTCTTCGAGAATGAGGTGGATATGGTTGTGTTGGCGACGGCTATGGTTCCGAGTAGTGGTACGGCGGAGCTGGCGAAGGTTCTTGGCGTGAGCCTTGGGGACGACTATTTTGTTGCGGAGAAGCATCCGAAGATGGCGCCTGTGGCGACTCAGAGGCCGGGGATATTTGCGGCGGGGGCGGTTCTTGGGCCGAAGGATGTTCGGAATAGTGTGGCTGATGGTCAGGCGGCTGCGGGGGAGGCGGTCCGGTTGTTGAGTCGTGGGGAGATTCCTCTCGGCCCCGTGAAGCCTATTATTGATGAGGAACGGTGCGATGGATGTGGAGATTGCGTGGAGGCTTGTCCGACTCGGGCTATTGCTTTGGCTTCTGGGAAGGCCGTGGTGAATAAGGCTTCGTGTAACGGTTGTGGGATATGTGTTCCAGCGTGTGGGAAGGGTGCTTTGGACTTGGACTTCTATCGTCGTCGGCAGCTCGAGGAGCAGATTAGGGGCGTCCTCGAGGGGGAGGCTGAGGACGTTCGTGTCTTGGGCTTCTTCGGGGATGAGGTGGCGTATAGTGCTTTGGACTCGGCTGGGACGGCTAGGATCAACTATCCTAGTAACCTTCGGGTGGTTCGGGTTCCTTCGACGGCCTTGGTGGATTCGGGGCTTGTGTTGCATGCTTTGGCTTGTGGGGCTGATGGGGTCGTCCTCTTCGAGACGGATGGTAGTCGAGAGTTGAAGGTAGCTGAGCAACGCTTGGAAGAGACTAGGAAGGTTCTGGCGGAGCGTGGGATCGAGGGGGAGCGGGTCACGGTGCAGCCTGTGCTGTTGCCCTTGTTCAGGGTCATGGGTGAGTTGATCGGGGGGCACGTGAAGCGGGTTCGGGGGTTGGGGAGGCTACAGAGACATTAGGTCCCGTTTCCAGGACCTAAGCGCAAGACAACAAGACTGATTTGTCCAATAGGTACTTACAGACGGTCTCATCGAGTTAGAAGTGATCGACTCGCATCTGTCAAAGGGGTCTTCATTTTCGAGCTAGTAACCATGAATTTCAACTGAGAGATCTCCTCAAATAAGAGGTCGTAGATCGAAGCCAGAAATGAATCCGCCGTGCTCTCATCAGCTCCTAATCCCTTCATAATTGCTTTGTCGATTTCGACGCGCGATTGAGGTTTTCGGCCAAGTTGGTCGAGGATGCTGGGGCACTCTTTTTTCCCGACCTTCTCGAAAGTTTCGAGTAGATGAGTCTTCTGTTGTCTGGTGAAAGCGTCTAGGTTTAGGAAATATCCTTCCCCGAGGCTGTACTCGTTGATTTCCATCCAAGGGCCTTCGGATTCAGTCCTGTTTAGATAGACATGGAGCAGGTTGAAGGTTGAATTGAACCATAATGCTTGTATCTTAGCCTCGTCTTCGTTAAGCCCTCTGATGCTCCAAAGATTCTGTCCTGTTGTAGGTGTCTGCGAGTAAAATGCAAGGAGTTTTGTTCCAGGAACCGCTATATTGAATCTTCTGGATATAAGGAGGTTAGCCAATCGACTTTTGAGGTAACTACGCCACGTGGCCATATTTCGAATTATTCTTTGCGGTTTGAATGGAGATACAAATGTTTGTAAGTCCTTGAAATTCGATGCCGCCACGAAGTCGAGTTGTTCAGATATGTCAATAGTTGCCATACCTGATGCACGTCTGACAGCTGGCCAGAATGAGTTTCGAGGAACGTTGAGAGTGGTTCCAAGAGTCCTATGCTCAAGTACAAGTCTTGTGCCAGATTGGGTTTTGACTATCCAGTTATCATACTTCTTCTTAGCATGTGAAGGGTCACTCATAGCAAACATGGCAAAGAAGGGAAGCCCAAATGCCCGCTTAGTTTCAACTCCCCTAATGACTTCAAGCTTGAATTTCGAAAAATAGTCATCCGCGAGAATTAGTTTGTCTTTAAACTCCTCATAGAATTTCGCCCACAGTTTCGCAGTCTTAGGGTTAAATGCTGAGATGAATACAAACCAATTGTTGACGTTTTGGATGAGATTCTTACGTGTTAGAATGACTCTTGACATGGTATCTGTGGAGAATTCCGTCTCCGCGGACTTTATCTTCTCTGCCAGATCCCTTGCCTCAAGAAGGTTGTCCGGCAATTTGTGAAGCATGGTAACCGATGTCAACATTCCGTCATCTTGTATCGGTTTTGTCTCATTACGATCGCGAAGCTTCCGGGCCACCAAAAGAATGTCTCTGTAAGAGGCTGACTCAGAGAAGGCAGACCTTCCAGTAGACGAAACGAGATGCATGATATGATAACTGCCGACAAGCAATTGCCTTATCATACTGCCACTCTTGGCTCGGAGGAATCTGCCAGGAAGCACCAGTGCCAGTCGACCGCCCCTATCCACGAAGCGGTCTGCTAGCAGGGTGAAATACCCCCAGAGCCCCATTTGGCCGTGGAGATACGTTGAATACTCGCTGAAGCGTTCCAACAATGCCTTCTTGTAGTTTGGTGGTAGTCTTTCTTGTCGAGTGAAGGGCGGGTTCATAATAACCACCCGGGTCCGATTCAGAGCGATTTCCTCACCACCCATTTTATCCAGTGTCAAAACGCCCTTCTCTAGGTAGGCTTGTGGGTCTGTAGGGATAGTCACTTGGTTTGATTCGAAGAATCCCTCAAGTTTGGGTGCTCTGTATGCAGCCTTGAGTTCTCGCGACAATGAGGGAATGACATTACCTGGTCTGATAGTAGGGTGCGTGGAATCCCAAACAGCAACTCTTACTTTCTCCGTAGGATAGATGGGCCCTTGAAGTGAAAGATGTACTACCGCTAAATGTGCGGCAAATGGCATTATGTCGATTCCTGTCAAGTCTTCCTCTACGAACCGTTCATGGTGTTGAGGACTGAACTTTGTGCCATCGGCCTCTAATAGTGCGCGTTTTCTATGATACGCTGCGACAAGCAATGTTCCGCTACCACATGCCAAATCTATAACGGAATCGTCTGCCTTCTCTACGCTTAGGTTAGCTAGGAATTCCGCTGCCTCGTTATTAGTGTAAAAAGCTGCAACAGACTTCCTAATATCAAAAGGAATAAGGTCGTGAAAGATTTTTCCCAGAAGATCATAGCGTATCTTTTCGGGATGAAGTTCCTTGATCGCTGATACTGCGTCCTTCAGGTTCCCTAGGTAGTCCTGTGGGAACTTCTGCACCACGTCGAAACCGAAAACGGGACGGTAGTCTACCTTGAGAACTCTGCCAAAATAGCGCATCAGATCGCCTGGTCTTTTCAGCTTCGTCTCATCGAGTGGCTCATAACTTTCAGGTTGCTCGTTAGAAAGAATAGCGTAGAAGATAATCTGATTGATGAGGAGATAAGTTACAGCTTTTCTTAGTTGTTCTATTGGGTATTCTTGTTGCTCGTACTGAAGAATGTTCTCAAATATCGACCTGCCTCCAAAGATCTCCTCAAGTTCTTCCATCTTGAGTCGTGACATTCCGATGGAAACGTACTCTACCGTCCTGCGGAGAATCTGTATGACATGCTGGGTGTCAAGTGTCCGGCGTTCAGGAGGGGTTAGGATCTCCCTTGCTATCCAATCCGCAAGACTTGCAAGCTTCCCTTCAAATGGTGAGATTATCCTCAAGTCCCTGTAAAGTGCGACTGCTTCGCATTTGGTTTTTTGGGCCATATCCTCTAGCACTTGACGCGGCATTGGAGTCCGCAAGTACTCTGGAAGAAGGACAACGAATGCTCCTTCACAGGGAAGATTACGTATGTATTTTCCAGCCTGTTTCAAACCATCGAATATCTTAGTTGTCTTCCCGACCTCCAATTCCAAGAAATACTGGCCTGTGTCCTTGAAAATGGCGTCAGGCTGCAGTCTCCCGTCTGGGACAGCATATGATAGCTCAACATCTTCGACATTCACGCCACGATTGCGCAACTCATCAAGCAACAAATCCTTCAGGCTAAGTTCTGTCCTAACGCCAACACTTCCGTCCAGTTTCTGTTCCCACCGGATACCACATGGCTATTAGAACCTTATAGACGGAGGCTTATTAGTTATCAGGGCAAATGCGTACCTATATCGGCTAGCCCAGCCTAAGTGAGGAGTTAGAAACAATGGGCTCATGTGATAAATCAGAAACCACAACATACGGGAAACAGGCGAGGCTGTCTTGGAGGTTGCTTGATCTCGGGGAGGTTGATGGTTTTGTTATGACTAATCTCTATGAGGCCGTGGGGATGGCCGTGAGCCGCGGGGAGTACCCAACACCCTCATCCTGAATAATCCTAGGGAACCCTTCGTCAACATCGGCTACCACCAAGTCATGGAGAAGGAGATCGACCTCAAGTACGCCAAGGCCATCCTCAAGGCGAGGGAAAAGGCATCCTAGGGAGCCGATAGGATTCCTGAGAAATGTCTGAAGAACCCGCGGCACCATCAACATGGCTTGGAAAAAGACTATGCAAGTTCGAAGCCCACCCCTCTACAGAACGCTTAAATTGAGAACAAACGGTACTACTCTGAGCACAGGGTTATTCCATGGGAGACACGACGGGAATCGAACAGTTTCTACCCCTCCTCCTACTCTGCTGCATGCTCCCCCTCTTAATGCGGCCACAAGAGTCGCAGAGGCAGGCAGTAACGACGGAGATGGACATCTGGTTCACCAGCTACAACGATGAGGAAGCCTACGATACCGTCCTCAAGGCCACGGACGAAATCAGGGAGAGGGCTGAGGCAGAAGCCAAGGCCAAGAAATCTAGGTTCTCCTTCCTCAGGAGAGGCAGGAAGGAGAGATACACCGTGGATCAGACCATCCCTCCCCACCTGCACAAGATCACGGATAGAGACTACGGGCTCATGCAATTCGAGCTCTCAGACGCAGAGGGAGGGGGCACACAAGTCAAGGCCACCTTCAGCGAAAGAAACAAGGCCTTCGTCCAAAGCATCAAGACCAAGATGCCCAGCCGAAAGCTCGTAGCCGTTGCCGGCCTCACGGCCTGCTCTTCTTGCGGCAAACCGAGGCAACCTGAATGGCAGGTCTGCCCCTACTGTGGAAACAAGTACAGCTGAAACGCCATGTGGGATTGGCGCCTCCTCCTCAGTCATAATCATTGGCTAACGCTCAGGTTGGGGCCACATGAGGTACGTCTATGCGCCAGGTGCTCGGGGACCGTTCTGGGATACTTATCGTCCCGGCTCCTACAGCCTTTGATAGGTCAGGCTGGCTTCAGTATCCTCGACCCCTTCTGGCAGGTAGCCCTCGCCTTCGCCCTAGCCCTACCCTCCGGCATCGACTGGCTAACCCAGACTTGGGGTCTTCGACTGAGCACAAACCGAACCAGGCTCCTCGCGGGGCTCCTCATAGGCATCGGCGCTGGCCTCCTAGGCCTTTCATCGCTGCCAAGTCCTACGAAGCTCCTCGTCTTAGCCTGCTCGTCTCTGGGAGTAGTCTTCATCGGCTACCTAGGCCGCAGGCTCAGAGGCTGGCCAGCCCCTCTGCCCCTCAGACCTCCAACCCGCAATTCCTGAGGCCCATTTTGACCTTCTCATAGAGCTCCTGATACTCTCGACTGGGTTTATGCTTCACAAGGTCATAGCATTCGCTGATCGTCTTTCCGGGGGCCGGAGGCTTGCCCCGTATCTTGTCGGCCAGCTGCTTGAGGACCTTCCCACCCTCCGCCCGCTTGATGCCAGCCGCAATGGTAGCATCAGAGACCTCGATCATGAACTCTGGTTCCAAGGGCGTCTGACCGGCGCTCATGCGGGGACGACTCACACGGTGGGCGTAGAGGTTTGCACCGTTGATTGCTGCTTCGATGCTTCGGATCGCTGATTCGTAGAGGTGCATCTCGGTGCAGAGCTCGGCGACAGGGATGTTCCACTCCATGCAGATGATGTTGCTGTTCCGGTTCAGAGCTTGGTAACAAGCAGACCTAGCCCAGTTCATGGGCTCCAGAACCAAGGCTTCCCCCGAGACATGCCTAATGTGCTCGACCCCGCAGTAGTGAAGGTTATCCCTATAACACATCCAACCAATCATCGGTCGAACTATTCCCTCTATGAGAGAGCCTTCAGCCCCCCCAGCGAAGCCCCCAGCTAGGCCGAAGCTCCCGTTGACCGCGAAGTACCCGTAGTTGCCATAGACCAAGGCCGTCGTCAAGTAGTCGTACTCAACCTTGATCGTGGGAAGAACCGTAAGGAGAAGACCGTCCGTCGGCCTGAGGCCCATCTCAGGGTCTATGGGAGCCATCTGGGTCGAGGCCTTCGTGGTTATGGGATAGAGGGCGATGGCCATCCCCGGCCTACCCGCCTTCCTGACACCTTCCCTCAGGAAGCCCACCTCGCGTATGGCTGCGTAGGCCTCAATGGGTTGGCCCCAGATCTCGTAGCCATCTATGTGGGTCAGGTTAAAGCCCTCTAAGAAGTCTCCCCTCTGTATCTGGGCGAAGTTCTGGACGACTAGGAGCCCTTCCTCCTGGGTGAAAGGTGAATGGTGGCCGGGACAGATGTTGAGGAGTTCTGATCCCTCGACCTTCTTCTGCTTGAATACCCGGCAGTCCTTTCCTTTTCCCATGACCACCTCCTTGGGGGCCTCTCGGAGAGCCTGCTTAACCTCTCCCTCCGTGAACTTTATGACTCGATTCGTGGAGATACAGTAGGTTCCCATTTCACTGACAAACTGGAGCCCCGCTCGGAAGGCTCTGTCAGCCAGGTCGTCATCCGTGTTAAGGAACTCCCCCGACTCTGGAACCCTTATCTCATACTCCTTCGTAAGTTTCTGCATCTCCTTGAAGACGGCTAGGTCCCATTCCTTCTCGTCCATCTTCGGCCCTGAGCGGGCTCTATCAGCCACCTCAAGCAGTGTTATCATGGCTGACCCCTCCATCTTGGTGGAGAAAAGCCAGAGTTCTGCTTGGGGCTCGATAGCTACCATAACTTTTCTGCAATCCACGCGACCTGGTGGGGGAAGACATACTACTCATCTGAGACCCTCGATGTTTCTCGTCATTAATGGCGCCACTATCTCGATGAAGGTTATGAAAAGCATTTCGATTACCTTCCTCAACACTCGTCTTCAGCGGGTTCAGCGGAAAGGGAAGAGAATTGAGCCTCTAATCACCTTGGAGCTTGCTTCTATCTCATACTTCTAGGGAGGTTGAAGTACTTGAGAAGAGCCTCCTTTGATCAAGCGGTGAACCAATCTCTGCAAATTCTTGCTCCTTGAACCGCATCCATAGCAACAGCGTCAGCCCCGATTTCCTTCCCAAACTGCTCCGTCACGGGTGCTCCTCCAAGAAGGACCTTCACCTTATCCCTAAGTCCCGCCTTCTCAAGCGCCTTAACCGTATTCTCGACCTCATTCAAAGATAACGTCAAGAGTGCAGACATTGCAACAACGTTTGGTCTGTGCTCTTGCACTGCCTGAACAAAGGTCTCGGGAGCAACATCCACTCCTAGGTCCAGAACCTCAAACCCTGCTATCTCAATGAGGGTCTTCGCCAAGTCCTTCCCAACGTCGTGCAGATCGCCCCTAACAGTTCCGATTACAACCCTTCCTAGAAAACGGCCCTTCTCCCCCTTCATGTGCGGCTCAAGGACCCCGACTCCGCCCTTCATGACCTCGCCCGCCATCATCAATTCTGCCAGGAAGTACTCTCCAGCCTCGTACTTCTGCCCCACAATGTCCATGCCCCTAGCCATGCTCTCCAGGGTCTTCGTCGGCGGGATTCCTGCAGCTATGGCATCTCGGCATGCTCCTTCAACACCCTCTGGGTCGAGCCTAACGATGGCGCCAGTCAGTTTTCGCAGAATCTCATCGCTCATTATGGTCACCTCACTCCATGCCGAGGTGCTTCCTCAGCAACCGAAGGTACTGTAGGTAGTTCTGGTAGGAGACGTCAGAGGGAACTAGGTGGTCGATGCTAGGGATGTAGCCCCCTTCCTTCAATAGTGTAGGCAACTTCATTTCGAGTTCCCTCTCGATGGCATCTCCTCCCTCGATGAGGGCCTTCTTGTCGATGTTCCCTATGAGAAGTAGCCTATGTCCATACTCCTTGCGAAGCTTCACAGCATCCATCCCAGCTTGAACCTCAAGAGGATAGAGGCAGTTGACCCCTCCCTCTAGGAACAGGGGCACTAGGAGGTTCGCATCACCATCTGTGTCAACCATTATTATGTCCACTCCACTTCTCCTCAGGAAGTCAGAGACCCGCTTGTAGTAGGGGAGCATGAACTCTCTGAAGTGCCGGGGTGAGATATGGGGGCCGTTCTTGTAGGACATGTCCTCCCAGTAGCCTGCATAGTCGAGAACCTTAGCTTCGACGATGGGCCTCATGGTCTCGATGACGAAGTCGGCCCAGAAGTCGAACATCTCGTGGATAAGCCTTGGGTCTCTGAAGAAGGTGAGGAGGAAGCCCTTCAGCCCCATCCATGTGCGGCCTTGGCCGAAGAAGCCTGGGAAGACTACGCCAAGTGGGACGCTGGCGTTTCTGTAGTACTCAATCAATTCTTCTGACCAAGCCTTTGGGTATCTCCTAGGATCTCTGGGGTCGAATCTCTTTTTGATCTTCTCGAAGTCTTCACGGGTCTTGACAGGATATTCTAGGAATCCTGGGATTGTAGAGCCCGTCTTCATGGCCTTCCTTTTCACTCCTGACTCGTCAACCTCAACATAGAAACGTTCGGTCTCCTCCAATGTCTGCCTTGGAAAACGAGGTATGGGCGCGAAGTCTATAGAGATGCGCTCCTTCTTTTCCAACCCAAGATAATCCGCCAGGGCGCTCACTCCGCTGATGGACTTGGAACCTGAGACACCGGAGCCAAGGTACTCAGGTGGTCCGCTCCAACTAATGGTGGCCCAGGTTGGTAGGCCTTCTCGATACCAGCGGTTCACAGCCTCTTCCCAGAAGCCCAGGAACTCGCAGAAAGGAGGATGGTCAACCTTCTGAAAGCTCATGGTTCGTCTGAAGCGTTCCCTCGAATTCAATTCGATCTCTCCTACTATTCGGAAGAGTCAGTGAAAAGAATTCTCGAAATTCCTAATTTAACTTTCCAAAGCCTAGACTCTTAGGAATGCAGACTAAACCGGCGGGCCCTCATGGCTCCACCTACAATCGGTATGGAGATCGTACAGGCTTCAAGCGCTGTTCCTCGTAGAGCTTACGAGGAGCACGAACGAGTCGTGAAGAGGGAGACGAATTCTTCCGTGCCAAGATTAATAAGACCGTGGGAAGGTTTACTAGATTTATTCATAGACCCAGAGTGTCTGGAGATCGATCTCGATGAGTCAGAAAGAAGCGATTATTGAGAAGTTAAGGCAGGCTGTGCTCAACTACGACCAAGACGCCGCGAAGATGGCCGCATACGAGGCTGTCGAATCAAAGATTAACATTGTCGAGGCCATAGAGAAGGGCCTTGCCACTGGAATCAGGGAAGTCGGCGAGAAATTCCAGAGGGGAGATATCTTCCTACCCCATGTCGTCATGGCTGCCGACGCCATGAGCGAGGGAGCAAAGATTCTTCAAGGAAGCCTATCAGCTGCGGAACTGGCCAAAGTCAAGAAGGGCACTATCGTCATCGCCACAGTGGAGGGTGATCTCCACGATCTAGGAAAGAACGTTGTGGCCATGATGCTCCGGGCCAACGGCTTCGATATCTACGACTTGGGCAAGGACGTACGTTCAGACATCATCATCAATAAGGCCCGTGAGGTCAACGCTGACATCATCGCCCTCTCCTCACTGATGTCGACGACGCGACCCTATCAAAGGGAGCTTATCGAGGAGCTGAGAAGACTCGGGCTTAGAGATAAGTTCATGGTCATGGTGGGCGGTGGGCCTGTTCACAAGGCTTGGGCGGAGGAGATAGGTGCAGATGGCTATGGGTACAACGCTGCTGAGGCTGTCAAGGAGGCGACGGTGCTCATGGAGAAGAAAAGAGCACAGGACTAAGATGCCTCTGCCTTACTGAGTCCTGCTGTTTTCGCCGTTCTCCTGTCATGGAATGCGTGGGAGAAAGGGGCTAGTTTTAAGGATTTTCAGGGAAGTTGAGGGATGCTGTGAAATCTCTGTTGAAGGTTTCCCTCGCGCCCAACTCCAAGTAGCGAGTGTTCTCGGCTATAGCCTCGGCTTTCCTCCGCATCTCGGAGGAGATTAGGCCGAGCTTGGCTCCAGCAACCGCAGAGTTCCCAACTAGCTTGAACCTATCCTCGGGGATGGGCAGGAGCATCCCGATGGCTATTGCATTCTTTAGGTTAAGATAGTTTCCGAAGGCCCCTGCTACGTAAAGGGTCTGTATGTCGTCAGATGAGACCTTCTTCTCCTCCATGAGGGCCTTGCAGCCTGTGAAGATGGCCGCCTTGGCCAACTGAAGCTCCCTCACATCCTTCTGAGTGAGAACGATTTCACCTCCTGTGGCCGAGTCTGAGGCAGGGACTATCGTGAACTCCAACATCTCCTTACGTCGGTGAAACTGCTCCCTGAGTTCGGGGTTGAACCTTCCATCAGGGTTTATGAGTCGAGCGCGTCGCATCTCTGCTAGGGCGTCGATCATCCCTGAGCCGCAGATCCCTATGGGGCTGGCGCCGTTAACGGTGCTGTAGGTTGCTTTGAAGCTTTTCGGATGTATCTGAATCTTCTCTATTGCTCCGCTCACGGCCTTCACGCCATGAGTTATGTGGTATCCCTCGAAGGCTGGTCCTGAGGCACAGGAGCAGCAGAGTAGGTCATCCTTGTTTCCTAGGCAGAGCTCCGTGTTCGTGCCTATGTCTACGAGCATGCTCAGCTCATCTGTCTCGGAGATTCCTGTGGTGAGGATGTCGGCTACGGCGTCGCCTCCCACGAACCCCGCTATCACTGGGAAGGCGTAGACATTGCCTTCGGGATTGACCTTAAGGCCTAGCTCTTGCGCATCGATGTTCACCCCCCTCCTAACAGCCGGGACGAAGGGGGAGAAGGCGAGGCTCCTTGTGGGCAGTCCTAGGAAGAGGTGGTGCATGGCCGTGTTGCCGACCACCGTGACCTCATAGATGTCGTTGCTCTCTATCCGGGCCTTCCTTTCAAACTCGGAGATGAGGGAGTTTATTCCTTGAACGACGAGGCGGGCCAGCTCCTCCGCATTCTTTAGTCCTTCCAAGGCGTAGGTCATTCGGGAGTAGACATCCTCACCATGAACTATCTGAGGATTCTCCAGGGACTCGACGCTAACGGTCGACCCGCTCTGGAGGTCAACTAGCAACAGAACAACTTTCGACGTGCCGATGTCCACCGCAAGACCGTAGCACGAATCACCAACGCCACCTTTCTGGACATCGATGACCTCACAATTCCAAGTAGTGACCGTGACTCTCCAGTCAGACTCCCTCAAGACCTTGGGAAGCCCCTCAAGGACTGAGAAACGTATGGACTCGACATCCACCCCCTCCCCGGTCTTCAAGGCCTCAAGGAGTCTGTCGGCATCGGCCAAAGGATTGTCCAAGCTCGGCGGCTCCAACTCTACGACGTGCCTTACTACCAGAGGCTCTAGAACGACCTCTCTCTCGAAACCTCCTACCAGTATGCGCCTCTGGCCCATGGAGAAACGTGGAACATAGACGGCGACATCTCCTAGGACTGTAGTCTGGCAGGCGAGTCTGTAGCCTTGCGTCAGCTCCTCCATTGTTAGGTGTTCCTTCTCCGTCTCAGCGACCTCAGTGACGCTCCCTTGATCCTTGACGATTACCCTACATTTTCCGCAGGTTCCCACGCCACCACAGTCAGTGTTTATGGGAACCTTTGCCTGTTGAGCCACTTCCATCAATGTAGCGCCGATCTTGGCTGAGACTCTGCGACCGTCAGGTTCAAAGACCAAGGTAGCAGACAAAATGATTCACTTGTCGAAGCCCTTTTGTGCCTAGTATTCACGGTTAATGACATAAAACCATTGCTTTGGGGACGGTTTTCGACCAAAGTCCGGCGATAGTTTCTTATAGACTCGTTAACCAGCAACCAGGGGTAAACTACGATGGTAAGCGAGATCCAGATCCTCGGCGAGAACATCGACCGTCTCGCCACGGTAGACGTAGCCAGACCCAACCTTTTCAGACATAGGTTATATGAGGCCGCTAGAGCTAAGCTGGGACAACCACTTACCTACTCCTTCGCCGAAGGACTCCGAAAAAACGTCCACACAAGGGATAACGTGATGATAGCCTGCGGCTCCGTCTCCCTTCCTTGGATGGCTCGTGGCGAGACAGACGGCCCACCGGGCGCAGCTGTTATCGCAAGAGCCTTAGATGTCGGCTTGGACGCGAAGCCCATTGTGGTCTGTGAGGAGGTCCTCTTGGGGATGGTGGAGGCTACCTTCACTGGGGCAGGGTTGACGAATCATGCTTACGATGATTTTCGGGCGTCACCCCACTCGGTCGTGATTCAAGGCTTCCCCTTGGACGAGGAACGGGCCAGGAAAGAGGCGGACATGATTCTTCGAGAGTACAACCCCGCTGCTGTGATCGCTGTCGAGAAGATGGGGCCTAACAGGAAGGGCGTTTACCACACAGTCAGGGGCTACGATGTTGGCGCCACACGAGCCAAGATTCATCATCTTGTTAACGCTGCAAAGGAGAAGGGAACCTTCACGGGTGGAATCGGAGATGGAGGTAACGAGATTGGCTTCGGCATCATCTTTGACGAGGCCCGCAGCATTCTGCCTATGGGCTCAAGGTGTAACTGCCCTTGTGGTGACGGAATTGTCACGGTGACCCCGACCGATGTCTTTGTCGTGGCCTCAGCCTCCAACTACGGCGCCTATGGTGTTGCTGCATGTCTGGCCGCTTCTCTGGGGAGGGTTGACGTCTTCCATGACCGGGAGGTGGAGAGGAGGATGCTCTTGAACTGCGTCAACGCCGGTGCCGTGGATGGTAGTACCACTTGGCGCACACCGACGATCGATGGAGTCAGCCATGAGGCGGACTTGGCCATCGTGGACCTGATGAGGGCGATGATCTCTTGCCCCCGAGAGGTTGGGGTTAGGGAGAAGTTCGGGTTAGTGTAGGGTGAGAAACCACTAGGGGAGTAATGTCTTTTTACTCCTCGCCCCCTAACTTTATGAGGAGTGCGAAGCTTTGGGCTACGTCTACAGACCAAAGGACCTGCTTCGAGGGAGGAAGAGGATGTTGGAGCAGGGATTGAGGGACATAACACCGGGTGCCAGAGAGGAAGTTCTCAGGATCGTCCAGAGCTGGGAGGGAGACTCCTCGATGAACAGGTTGATCGAGTTGGTAGGCGAGGAGAAGGCTAAGAAACTCAAGGAACTCCTAAGCACCTAGTAAAGTGAGAGGATCCGTGACCTCAGACTATTCCGTATTCACGATCCTAGGTCTCCTCCTAATCTCCCTCGGAGTGTTAGCGCTCCTCATTCCCTTTCTTCTGGAATCTGAGGCGCTTCGATGGTTGGAGGGACTGCATCCGATCATAATCTACATCTATCGCAGGAACGGCTTTACCTTTGTCACGTCTCCTATACTGATCATAATTAGCGTTCTCTTCCTTCTGTACCGCTGGCTTCAAGGGGCCACATAAAGGTTAATGAGGGGGCGGGCGATGCCTTCCCTCGGTCGCCGAAGCTTCTGTGGCGCCCATTACTCCAGTTTCTTATCCATCTCAGGCGTATACCCAACACCGGGCCCTGTGAGAGGTCGGTAGAACCCGTTCTCCGGCTTATGGTGGCCTAGGAAGTGCTGCTGGAGGACGCCCCATTTTACGAGGTACTCGACCATGGGGCATACAGGCTCAGGCTGCGAGAAGATGACGGACAAGGCGGGCTCCGACCACCCCGCGTGAGGGATGACCGGAATACCCTCAGCAGAGGCTAGGGCGCAGATCTTCAAGCTCTCCGAAATGCCGCCGCACCACTGGACATCCGTCTGCAGGACGCTGACCGCCTTTCTCTTGAGGAGTTCCCTCACGCCCCAGCGGGTGTACTCGTGCTCGCCACCGGCGATGGGCACTGGTGAGCGCCTGTTAAGTTCGGCATAGCCGTCGATGTCGTCGGGTAGGAGAGGCTCCTCGAGCCATCGGGGCTCGTAGCGTTCTAGGAGCCTCGCCATCCTCAACGTATATGGGACGGTCCAGCCCATCCAACAGTCGAGCATCAGGTCCATTCCGTAGCCCACAGCATCCCTTATCGTCTTGACCAGCAGGAGGTTCCGCTCAACCCCTGCGGGGCCGCTGCCTGGCCCGTCGCGGAAGAACCACTTCATCGCGGTATAGCCTTCTTCGGCGTATTCCCTACAGGCCTTCTCCACGGCCTCAGGCTTCAAGGAACGCCCTAACGTGCTGGCATAGGCCGGGACCTGTTCTCTAGTCGGACCGCCGAGGAGCCTAGTTACGGGCTGACCGACGGCCTTGCCCTTCAAATCCCAGAGGGCGATGTCGGCGGCGCTTATCGCAAACATGACATCGCCTTTGCGGCCGTGGACTTGGCTTCGGTACATGATGTCCCAGAGCTTCTCGGTGGCGAAGGGGTCTTCCTCAAGCAAATAGGGTCTGAGGTTGTTGAGGACGATGTTCAGGATATTGTCGGCTATGGGTCCGTAGATCCCTGAGACGCCCTCATCCGAGACTATCTCGAGGAAGTTCTGGTAGAAGGGCTCGGGAAGCGTGTACCTCGGTCCTGTCTCCCGCCACTTGGGGTAGATGTCGACGGGTTGGACGAGGCGCTCTTCCCAGAACTCCTTCGGGTCGTAAGGCGCGGCGCCGCCTAACCTGAAGAAACGGACATCCACGATCTTCATACGAATCTTTCCCCCTTCTCGGTCATGGGGTCGGTCTCCATATAAATAACCGATTAAAGAACGCTAGAACCTGGAGGGTACATTACCGAGCCTATCCGACTCTAAGACCGCCCAGATGGAGGATCTGTGGGATGTCGGATCCTTCAGACGCATCCCCTTGTTCGTCATCAGGGCAATATTCTTCTGTAGATCCGCACATCGAAAACGTGATTGGTCGTTAGTGTGACATCAGTGTCCTGATCCTTTCCATCATCCTCTCCTTTTAGGGATGCATTGCAAGGCCGAAATCGAGTTCCAAGGCAAGTTCCGTTTGGGAATTTCCTACTCCCTGGGTATGAGGAACCGGGATTCTTTACCTGCACTGATGTAGTTTCCTCCGAGTTCCCTGACGATGGCGGCTATGGATGCGAACTTGTCCCGTCCTAAGTAACCTGTAGGTCTGATGACGATGCCTTCCGCCTCCTCGCTTACGCTAATCTCTTTAACGTACTCCGCCAGCCTCGACCTAACTGATTCAACAGTTGTCCTCGGAGGGCCTGGAGCCTCAGGGGTCACGGAAGAGGGCTTGACCGTGACAGTGATGTCGAAGCCGTCCACTGTTATGACAACCCCGTCTTGCCTAGGAGTCACCTTCACTTTCAGACCCAAGACTTCACCTCCATAAACATCCTGACCCCTCGCCCTTTATTCCCTTTTTCTACGATTCTCTTCCCTAAACCGCCGACCCGAGAATGTCAAGTCCATTCACCTTTACATGTCTTTCAAAATCCTCCAAGCTCGCTCTTGGGTCGTCACCAGCAGTTTCAAATATGAGTCTGCTTAATTGTTTGCCCACGATTGTTTCATAACGCGTTTTAAGCAGAATTGAATAGGAATAGGTTATGATAGAGATTAGATCTAAAGATATCAGTGAAATAATCTCTCACTCTGAGATGGAGAGGCCTATTGAGGCATGTGGAATTTTGGCAGGTAGAATCACTGAAGCGAGTGGAGCTGTTGTGAAAGAGGTTTTGAAGGTTTATAGATGTAGGAATGAGCTCAACTCCCAGACTGAGTACAGGATAGGTGCTGAGGAGCAGCTCCGTGTCTTTGACGAGATAGATAGGTCTGGCTTGGACCTGCTGGGTTTCTACCATTCCCATCCTTATGGGAGCCCACAGCCCTCTTCGATCGATCGGGAGAGGGGAAACTACTTTGGATACTCTTATCTAATCGTTTCCTTGTCCCCAATGGCAGTTACCTCGTGGATCCTAGAGGAAGACGGCTTCAAAGAGGAGGAGGTCCGCATTGTCTCAGATCAGGAAAGTTAGGAACCTGAAACCAACGCGTACATGATGCGGGCCGCTTACTAGATGTCTACTCGGCCTGCTCTGCCTGAATATTAACCCTTATGCTTGGGATGTGCTTGAGAGTGTTCTCGACTGTGCAGTGTTCGACCGCTCTAAGTAGGCCACTCTTCTCGGATTCTGTGAGGAGGCGCGGCGTGACTATCGTCAAATGCATGGCGCTCACCCTGTGTGGGTTCTCGGAATATTGCCAGCCACTTTGAACCTCCAGCCCTGTCAGGTCTGGGATCCGTCGCTTAAGGAAGGTTACGGCGTAGTAGGCGACGCATGAGGCGAGGGACGCGTTCAGTAGTTCCACAGGCGTCATACCCCCATCGGTGCCTTTCTCCGACTTTGGTTGGTCGACGACGATCCTGTGGCCTCGGCATGTAACCTCGAACTTCACACCTTCCAAGTGCTTGACTGTGAGGCTCATCTGACTCTGACCGTCCGGATGAATCTTCTTGATAGGATGAGACCCCACGTTTTACTTCATAACCGTTCTTACGTGTCCAGTCACAGGCAGCAATAAACTACTATCCGTCCATGATGAAGCGGGAAAAAAGGCCTCGCTAGACATCGTCGGTATCCAAGAATTATGGCGCTAAAGGCCCATGAGGCCCTTCGCCTTAATGACAGCGTCCCAGGCATCTCTCCCGTAGGCGTCAGCGCCCATGGCCTTCGCGATCTCATTGTTGAGGCATCGGCCTCCAACCAACACCTTGGTGGTGCTCCTTAGGCCTCCAGCCTTTAAGGCTTCGATCGTCTCTTGGACCTTCGGCATCGTGACGCTCAGAAGGGTAGAGAGGCAGAGAAGGTCGGGCCTCTCGTTCTTCACAACCTCCACGAACTTGGCAGGCGGGATATCTACGCCTAGGTCGTGGACTTGGAATCCCGCGGACTGGAGCATGGAGACGACGATGTTCTTCCCTATGTCGTGGAGGTCCCCTTTGACCGTGCCGATCACTACTGTTCCTACAGGCTCCGGGGCGTCCTGTTCCAACTGAGGGCGGATCAGTTCCAAGGCCTCATTCATGGTGACGCCTGCCATTATGAGTTCCGAGAGGAAGTACTCTCCCTTCTCGTAGCGTTCGCCCACGAGCCTCATACCCTCGCCGAGTCCTTCTCGGACGAGTTCCCGTACGCTCACACCACTTTCGATCGCCTCTTTGACGAGGTTCTTGAGACCTTCGGAGTCGAGGTCGGCCAACCTCTCGGCGATTCTACCAAGAAGCTCAGACTTCATCTCAACCCCTCCCGATGGGGTATTTCCCATACCGACGCCCCTCATCGATCATTATGAGGATATTCTCGGTCTTCACGTTACTGTGAATACTGTTGCTGTCCGCGAGGATGAAGCCCCCTCCCTCCGCGGCCGCGTCGATACAACGGCGCACATCCCTCCTCACATCCTCCTCCGTCCCGTTGGGTAGGATGTGGGTGCAGTCCACATTCCCCCTCAGGAACAATTTGTCGCCGTAGCGTCGTTTCACGTCGGCGATGTCCATGACGTTCGGCTCAATCGGATGCAGCCCATCGACTCCCAAAGCAACTAGGTCGTCGAGTACCGGGTAGAGGTTCCCATCCGAGTGCTTCATGTAGGGTAGACCCCTCCTATGGCACTCATCGATTAACCGCTTAAGGTAGGGGAAGAAGAACTCTCGGAAGATCTTTGGGCTGAAGAAGGTCGTCCTGCAGTCGGCTATGTCGTCGCTCTCCGCGACCACATCGACTCCCCAGTCGAGGATGCGTTTGGCTATCTCAAGATTGATGTCCGCTACCTTTCTGATTAGTTTCTTGGCGAAGTCTGGTTGGCGATAGATGTCGTAGACGAGCTTGTCTATCCCACCCCTCATGAGGTAGGGGAACATCATGGAGCCGTGAATCCACGCCACAACTGGGTACTCATCCCTCGCCTCTTCCACTGTGAGGTCAACTATGCTGTAGTCGATCTCATCGGGGTCGGGAGGTTCCCATTTATCCAAGTCTTCAGGCGACTTTATGGCGCCGTCGATCCACCAGGTGGTCTTGACCTCCTTCTTCACCCGATAGATTCGAGCGAAGAGGTCCACATAGGTGTCTTCGCTAATGAATTTGGGGCTGTAACCCCTAGGGAAGACATTGTAGTCAGAGACGCTCAAGGCGTCGAAGCCCAGCTTCTTCTTCGCCTCTATCTCCAGCTCCTGGTTCCTGAGCATCACCTCGTTGAGGCCCATGGCCTCCTCCTTCCTCGTCGTAGCCACTACTCCTCCGCCTCCCCCACCGGCGCCTGCACCATAGGTGGTTGTTCCGAGGATTCTCTCCACGTGGATGGGGTCGAGGAAGGAGGTGTCTATCGGAACCATGTCGGGTTCCCTGTGATTGATGGCTGTTAAGTACCTCTCCTTTGGGGTCGTCATGGCTTGGGCCTCTTCCACATCCCTACTGGGAGAAACGATATTTCTAGCTTTATCCGTCTCAATGCTTTCCTATCTCAGGAGAAGGAGACAGAATCTTGAATAGCTCTGATTCGGATCAGTCTTGACGCTCATCTCGAAACCAGCCCTCCGTGCCGTTCCGAAGACGTCGATCCCGCAGGCCTCCATGGAAGGTCTCGCCTCCTCCGGATGAATACAAGGGCCTTCTTGGGAGTTGCATTTGTCGCATAGGCGGCATCTCCCGGCAGTCAAGGCGAGGGCCCTGTGGTATCCTGAGAGAAAGGCATGCCGTTCCATGCTTAGGATGTGGTGATGGTGGCCTTTGTCTGAGGCGTATTTTACGAGGAGGGCGTATTCGTAGTCCTTGAGGAGTGAGCGGGTCTGGTCGGGCGTTGGACTATGTGGGGGGCACATGAGATTCTTTCCGTAGTGGGGGCAGCCGTACATGCATTTCCATCGGACCCAGTCCGCCACGACGACATCGCTCGCCCTGATTACTCTGGCCTCTTCAGCCCCTCCTCGAATCGCGTACTGACGGAGGGCCTCAAACTCCTCGGATCCTTCGCTTCCCATGGAGCTAGGCGTAAGCGAGTCGCCTATAAGAACCCTTCACTCCCAACACGTATCGACCTCAGAAGAAGAAAAGGGTTAATTATGTGATATCCCCTCCTAGGGGAGGGGATAACCTTGAGCGTCCACAAGAAGAGTGAGGAGGTTCTGAAACGTCTAGCTAGGGTTGAGGGGCATGTCCGGGGGATTGCCAAGATGGTTGAGGAGGACCGTGACTGCCCTGCCATACTTCTCCAGATAGCCGCTGTCCAATCTGCGCTCAACAAGGTTAGCCAGATCGTCCTCGAAGACCATATTGAGACATGCGTTGCCAGGGCGATAAGGGAGGGACATGGAGAGGAGGCTGTTCAGGAACTTAGGGAAGCCGTCGCTCGCCTCCTCTAGGTGACCTCGATTTGACCTGCCATGAGGAGGAAGCCGTGAACAAACGGGATGTCGTTATCTTCGGTCTATGTTTAGCCCTTACAGTAGCTGGTGGTCTACTCCTAATAGTCGGGTATCAGCCAAGATATTGGAGTGACGCCCTAGTCCTTTCGGCAGCAACTATCGGCGGCTCTCTCATAACGGTCAAGTCCGCTAGAGTGCTCTTGAAGGGCGATTTCGGCGTCGATGTCTTGGCCAGCATAGCTATCTGGATATCCGTTCTTGTGGGGGAGTACCTCGCTGCGGCCATCGTGGTGATAATGCTCAACGGCGGGGAACTGGTCGAAGACTACGCTTCCGAGAGGTCCTCCGAGGCGATAGAGAAGCTGATCAGGTCGGCGCCAGTCACTGCGCGCGTCCGTAGAGACGGGGAGGATGTTGAAGTTGATCTAGAGGAGGTTGTGCTTGGAGACATCGTCTTGGTTAAGCCGGGTGAAAAGATTCCCATAGACGGCGTCATCGTCAGGGGCTATGGATTAGTGAATGAGGCCTCTATTACTGGGGAGTCTCTTCCTTCGGAGAAGTCTGTAGGGAGTCAAGTGTATGGTAGCACCCTCCTAGAGAACGGGTCGCTCGATATTAAAGTCACGAGGACTCATAAAGAGACGGTCTTCGCCAATATCGTTAGGCAGGTGAAGGAAGCCCGGTCCAGAAGAACTCGCGTGGAGAGGGTGGCGGACAGATACGCTCGTTGGTTCGCACCAATAATACTCTCGGCAGCCATAGTGACGCAGCTGGTCACTAGGAATCCGTTGTCCACAGCGGCTGTCCTCGTCATAGCGTGTCCCTGCGCCCTGACCCTCGCGACGCCGATAGCAGTTGTAGCGGGTTTGGGGAACGCGGCCCATAATGGAGTACTGATGCGGGGAGGCACCAGCCTTGAGGAGATCGGGAGAAGCGACGCCGTAATCATAGACAAGACAGGGACGATAACGCTGGGTAAGCCCAAAGTCGTTAGCATTAGACCACTTAAAGGTCGAAGTGCAGAGGACGTGCTTCTGCTGGCGGGGACGGTGGAGCAAAGGTCTGAACACTCTCTGGCCAAGGCACTCCTCGACAAGACGCGGGAACTAGAAATAACCTTAGACGACCCTGACGAATTCCATGCGAAACCCGGATATGGTGTGATTGCGGAACGTCAAGGACGCAGAATTCTCGTAGGCAACTTGAGACTCATGAAAGAGTACAATATCGAGCTGGATAGGGAGTTGACTGGTTATGTTGACGCTGAGTCTTTGTCAGGGAGGACTGTTGTCGTAGTGGCGGAAGGCTCTGAAGCTGTGGGGGCTATAGCCATAGCTGACACGTTGAGGGATGGGGTCAAGGAGAGCATCTCTCAAATGAGGCGGGTCGGAGCGAAGAAGGTGGTGATGCTGACGGGTGATAAGCTCCCAGCCGCAACGGAGGTGGCCAAGGGTGCAGGGATAGACGAGGTATATGCTGACCTCCTTCCCGGGGACAAGGTGAAACACATCGAGGAGTATAGGAGACAAGGCTATCGCACCATCGCCATAGGAGACGGCATAAACGACGCCCCAGCCTTAGCCGCGGCGGACGTAGGCATCGCCATGGGTGTCGCCGGTACGGATGTGGCGATGGAGACCGCGGGAATCGTATTGATGACAGATGCTTTGAGCAAGGTAGCGAAGACCATGGCGCTCGGTAAGAAGGCATTATCCGTCATCAAGCAGAACGTCGTCTTCGCCCTAGCCGTCAACATCTTGGGCTTATTCCTATCGTCTCAAGGCCTTGTGAACCCGATAATGGCCTCCATTATCCACGAGGGGAATGCCTTAATCGTCGTCTTCAATTCCCTTCGGCTGATCCGGCTGAGGTGGTAAAAAGGGCTAGTATCTGTCTTTGTTAGGGCTGAGCCTAAGAATCCAAATAAGAGTCCTGTAACTGTAACATCCTTTAATTCGAGGACGGAAGATTCCACAGCCATGACAAACACGACATGCCTTGATGCCGTTCTTAGGGCTCTAAGAGACTGCAAAGGAGTCCTAGAGGCGTGGATCCTCACCGAGGAGGAGAAGAAGCGCGTCTTGGATGTGGAGGAGAAGGCCGAGGAGAAGATAGTCTATGGCATGTGCAAGACGCTGAATCGAGGAGTGCGTGAGGCCTTGGCCAGAGAGTACACGGTGGCCTTGGTCATCGACTCCTCCGTATTCGAGTATCCCCACCACCCCCACATGAGGATGGTCTGCGGCGGCGAGGTTGTGGGAGAGCAGGTCAAAGACCAAGATCGAATAGAGGAGCTGAAGAAGGACCGCTCCAACTTCTTCCTCTGGGAGAACTTCGTCCTATACGTGCCCAAGCTCCCGAAGGACATCGAGGACAGGAAGAGACTGAAGATGGTCTATATGGAGCGGCCAGCTGTCCAGCTGGAGGGCCATCCCTGTGTCGAGAGGAGTGTCTTCGGGACCCCCTCTGTAGAGGGCGACCTACTGGTCAAGGAGTTGTTCTCAGTTCATTCGGAGAAGCCGACAGTAGGCACATGCGTAGTCGGGTTCGACCTGAAAAAGTAGTGGGAGCAGTCCTATTGGTAGACGACTATCCTTAGGACATCATCTCTCTTGTCGCCTAGCATCTTTACTCCGTCGTTGAGCTTCTCGAAGGGCAGACGGTGGGTAATCGACTTGGAGAGGTCTATCCGCCTAGCCTTCACTAACTCTAAGATACGCCTGAGGTCGTCCCTAGTGTGGTCTCCGGACTTCTTGAAGGCGCCCTCCCGGAGGGTACGCATCCCTTCTATGACGACGGGATCGAACATGGCTGCGACGCTCACGACCCTACCCGAGGCGTAAGGGACTTTGCCGCAGACGCTCGCAATGGCGGACCGCATGGCATCTTTGGTCCCGGCGCATTCCACGCTGATTTCGACGCCCCATCCGTCGGTCAGATCCATTATGGCCTTCACAGGGTCCTCCCTCGCAGCATTGATGGTTGCGTCAGCCCCAAGCTCCTTTGCCAAGCGAAGCTTGAAGTCCGATATATCCACGCCAACGATGAGTCTGGCGCCGAAGACGCGAGCCCAAGCTACCCCATGCATCCCCACCCCACCCAAGCCGAAGATTGCCACGCTGTCTCCAGGCTGGAACTCCCCGACCCTGAGGGCGTGGAAGGGAGTTGAGACTGCGCATCCTATGATGGCTCCCTGCTCGAAGGATATCTCGTCGGAAAGTTTGAAGGCCTGTCTCTCAGGGACGACGACGTATTCCGAGAAGCCTCCGTCCACGTGGTGGCCGAACGAGATGCGGTTGCGGCAACGACTGTCATTCCCTTGGCTGCAGTGGACGCATACACCACAGGACATAGGGTAGTGTACTACGACCCTGTCGCCTGTGGAAGTCCACTTTGTCTGCTCCCCGACCTTCTCCACAACCCCAGCAGCCTCGTGGCTCAGGACGATAGGCACTTTGCCGGGCTGCATCAACCCATGAATGTAATGCATGTCCGTACCGCAGAGCCCGCTCGCCTTGACCCTGATTAACACGTCTGTTGGACCGACCTTCGGGACAGGAATCTCGTCTAACTGCAAAAGTACGCCTGGTCTATGGAAACGGTACGCCTTCACGCTCCGCCCTCCTCTTCAGCCGGTAAGAGTCTTTACACAATATAAGACTTTGACTTCCTCTACCTACAGCGAGCATTAGTCAAAGCTATCATAGAAGGCCTGAGGCATCTAGGAGCGACCAGACTCCGAAGGCAATGAAGGCGATTCCCGAGGCGAGCCTCAGGACCCTTAGGGGTACAAGTTGGTGGAGTTTTACACCCACGACAACGGCTATTATGCTCAGAACACCCACGGCGGTGAGAGCTCCTAAGAGGATGAGGAGGGGAGCGTTGAACTCGGCAGCAAGGAGGGCTGCCGTAATCTGCGTCTTATCACCCATCTCAGAAAAGAGAACAATATTGAAGGAGGCGAGGAGCGGCCTCGACCTGTCGGTGACCTTCACACCATCCTGATCCTTGCCTCTCAGGGCAAGTACGCCGAAGATGAGGAAGAGGAGCCCTGAAGCCACCTTGAGGAAGATCGGCGGAACTACCTTCACAAGAGAATCCCCCGCGAGGACCGCAAGCCCGTCAGCAACTAGGAAGGCAAGTATGGCGCCGAGGAAGACCTGGAAGGGCTTCCCATACCTTGTGGAAAGGGTTAAGGTTGCGAGCTGAGTTCTGTCCCCCACCTCCGCCAACCCAACCAAAGCGAAGGCAGCAACGAAAGCCTCCGACACGCATTGAACACCTGACCCGGAAGCAATTCGCTTTGGCCTATTGATAAAGATATGTCCGTGAAAAGAGAGCCACGCCTTCAGAGGGCTGTATCTAGGCTGTGGCAGGCATGTGCGGCCCGAGGCGTGGCGATGGTCGCCAGTTGCAAGGAGAGAGACAGGCCTTCCCATAACCCTTGACAGTCACTACAAGTTCATTGTCTTCATGAGGCAGAGAACCCACCCCGACGTGGACGCTATGAATCGTTTCTTCGGCAAACTGATCAATGGGGAACTCCACCGCCGAGGGATAGAGACGAGACGGAGAGACTGCCCATATTCCTGAAGGAGCTCCAGATACAGTTAAGTGGGAGCCGTCAAGACCTCTGCTCTCTTCTGTAGCGGCTCATGAGTCGTTGAATGACTGGCTCCAGATGCTTGCCCAGATCAACGTTCACGAGAACCACCGTCGCAATGACGGTCACTGCTATCGAAAGGACTGTGAGAGTGAGGTTGTCCGTGACATCGACGAGTCTGTCTCTTGCGTAGAGCCCTAGGTACGCACCGAGGATAGTTATGGTAGCCTTTCCGATGAAGAAGACGGCGAAGAACCTCAGAGGACTATATTTCATCAAACCAAGGGGAATGACCACTGGGTCATCTGGAACTGAAGTCGCAGCCGCCAGGAATAATAGAATTGGGCCAATTCTTCCCGCCTTCCTAGCGTAACCGTTTAGCTTCTGGCGTTGACCCTCCTTCAGTATCCTACTGGTGAAGAAAGCTACGTAGAAGTGGATGAGCTTCGCCGTGGAAGCGCCTAGGGCAACTAATATCCCAATAGCCACGAAGTTTGCAGAGGATACGTTCATCGCGGCGACGCCAGCGAGAAGAAGGTTGGAAGGGCCGGCAAAAGGAATCATGTTGACGGCCAAGGAAAGGAGAAATACTCCCATGTAACCTAGGGTAAGTAGGTCGAACACTGGCATTCGCTTCTTGGAAGAGGGATTTCAGCCTTCAGCGATATAATCTTGGACCCCGTTGATATATTAAGCGCCATTTTTGGCCCTTGTCATGCGGAGTAATTGAGTTTGATGGAGTTTTCATACGGATACGAGCCCTTTGCCCCAAGTCCACAAACCAATTATCAATTCTGAAAGAAAGTGGACCCGGTTGGGCGGGTTATCGTCCGCAGGATTCTCTAGGGAAAGGCCGATGTCAATCGCCGCCTCGAGACGGAGGGGGATGTACCGAAAGTGATAGAGGGGGCTAAGGTCCAAGAGTTCTCCCACCACCTTCCTCTACTTCATCGAAGACTCATAGATAGTCGACGGGGAGCCTCGGTCGTTCTAGCGACGCTAGTCCTATCCTCGACATTGCTCATCATAGTTCTAAGTGCCTCCAGCCTGGCCAACCAACTCCTCAAGGGCGAGGTGGAGAACGCCGAGTTCAACCAAGCGAAGGATGTCCTGTCAAGTCTCGACAAGATGATAGAAAAAGTCACTTCAGCCACAGGCTCCTCCGGATACATTCGATCAGGCTTCCTCACGACTCACCCCCGCTTTGAAGAGACTGCTGAAACCCTCAAGGTACTAGCAAATGGAACTCTCCTCAAGGAACTCGACACCTCCGTCGTTAAGATTCGAGGGGGCAGAGATGTCACAGGAGCCTTTCGGGACATTGCGGGCAACTCGACCCCGTTGGTTGTCGGAGTCACCGCTCCCATGGGATGGCTCTTCACTAACCGAACCGACGCAGAGGATGTAGTCCTGGACTACTCACGGGCTCGCTGTGTCTACAAGGGCTTCGCCCAACTCTACAATGGAACCGAGTATGAGACCTTCAATGTCCTCGAAGTCACCGTAATCTCCTTGTCAAGTGGATCGATATCCTTCACGAAGACTGGGTCCTTTGTCGTCCAGAACAAGGCTTTGGAGACTAAGCAGTATCGATTCACAGGAAATTTCCAAGTTGAAGCTGAACGAGGCGGCTTGAGGAAGACGGTAAGCCTAGCAGAGCTAGGTGGAAATACTGGCTACAGGACGCTGCTGAACTTCTTCGTCATCTATGTGGAGGTCTCCGTTGTCCAAGGGTGAGGGCAAATGGTCTCGGTGACGCTTTCCCATGTGATCGGAACGGTCGCGCTCCTAGCCCTCTTCATCACGTCAGGCATGAGCTATTCCATATACTTCGCTGACATGCAGGAGCAAGCATCCATAGCCCAGCTACAAGGAATCGCCGATTATGTCTCCGTCGTCATCCTGGATATCTATTCCATAGGATCCAGTAGTGGGGGCGATCAACTCTTGGTGAAGACCTTGAGCATTCCCTCACAGGTCGCACAGTCGAGCTACAATCTCTCCCTCGTCCGGGTCTGCACTCCCTCAAGCGAAGTAGCCTTCGTAGTGCTCGTCAAACTTACTTGGAAGCCCTCGATCTACGCTGAGTCTCAGCTACCTTGGAATGGGCTAGATGGGAAACTGTCTCTATTCAATGGGACCCTCCTTGAAGGCTTCGAAAGCACAGACCTTCAACCCAAAGCCTTCGTCTTGAGCGGGGTTTCGACGCCCGCGGTCTGGTATTGCAAGAGTGGGACAAACGCAATGCTGGGTCTTGGAGTCAAGACCCAGTAGGTGGTTGCGGCGTCGTGCACGTGAATTATGAGTACATCCTCGCCGGTTTCATCATAGTCCTAGTGTTGACCACGACTCAGGTCTACTCAGCTATGCTGCTGAATCGAAAGATTGCTGACTGGGAACAGGCTGCTGGGTATCAGACGGCTGAAGGGCTCCTCGACATGTTGCTCCTCTCCCCTGGAGAGCCGTCCAACTGGTATGACTTTTCAGACCATCCCCAGCTCTTGGGACTGGCATCGGTGAACGCCTTCGAGGAATATGCCTTGGATCCTCGAAAGGTGGAGAGGCTCACCCCCAACTCGACGCACTACATACCGCCCAGTACTCTCAGAAGTCTCCTAGGAATCAGTTCGACCATAGGTCTGTCCTTGCGGATAGTTCCTGCGTTGAACCTTACCATAACCTACGTAGAACTTGGCAACTATTTGCTGACAGTAAGGGATTTGAAAGGACTCCTAGTCCCCAATGTCAACGTGACGGCCTACTATGTGTCAACGCGCTTCAACCCATGTAATGATACAGACATTCAATTGCTTGAGCGAGTCACAAGTATCTACGGTAACGCTTCGTTATCCTTCGACCCTCCGAAGGAGAACGCTGCTCTAGTTGTCTGTGTTGGCCAGTCAGATGTGCGAGCCATAGCCACCTATCCTGAGGATGCGCTCCTTACAGTTCAGGGCAACCACGTCATATCCAGCCCTAGGCCCGCTGTCTTGACTGTTTACTCTACTACTGGGTCCTTCTTCGGGTATAAGCGAGAGGTGACATCGAGGTACGTCAAGGTGGATGGCTACACGTACTACGCCGAGTTGATGCTATGGGGCTGAGGAGCAAAAGACTGGATAAGAAAGGGCAGATGCGGGTTGTGGAGGCCCTTCTCTCCTGCTTAGTCATAGTCCTGGGTTTTACCGTCTCAGCCTACTTCTCCAATTCCTACATAGGAGTAAGGCAGGGCGAGATGGAGGTCGCCAGCATAAATGTTGCAGGCATCCTCGGTTCTCAGAGTCTCTTGGAAAAGGTACTTGAGAATCGGACGAGTAGCTGGGAACAGGATCTCAAATCCTGCCTTGAGTCGCTCCTGCCTGCGAACACCTTCTATGTGCTGAAAATCCACAGCACGATGCAGGGTAAGGACATCGCCCAAATCTCCAACGTCTATGGGGAGAATATAACGGTTGGCATGAACACTGCTTCGGCGCGGCGGGTGATAACCGTGACTCTTCCCATGGTGAGGAATGAGTCGAAGAAGCTTGACATAATGTTGATCTTGGATCGCTCAGGAAGCATGGATCAGACGATCCTTGATGACCCCTACCGTAAGATAGACCACCTAAAGAACGCCTCGAAGTACTTCGTGGACGGTCTGGACATGTCCACGGCCAGAGTTGGCATGGCATCCTTCTCAACAGACGTGAGCCTAGATGTACATCTCACGAGTAATGTCACAGCTGTCAAAGAAGCCATCGACAAACTTACTCCCACCGACGCCACCAATATGGGTGGTGCCATAAACCTGACTGTGGGAGAATTCAACCAAAATGGGATAAACGAGAGTAGCTGGTTGGCGATTCTCATCAGCGATGGCAGGGCAAATATAGACCGGAATGGTCAATATAGTTTTCCGGGTGGCAAACAATACGCCACGGAAGAGGCCGACCGCCTTTCAGGTCTTGGCGTTGGCATCTATACGATAGGGTTGGGTAATAACACAGCTGACTTCGACGAGGAGTTGTTGAAGGATATTCAGACCGAAGGCTACTACTATGCCCCCTCTGCCCAAGAATTGGATAGGATCTACGAACTCATCATATCTGACGTGCTGTATCGAGCCAAGTTCGATATAGTCGTCTTGGATCTGACGGTGATAAGACCTGGTACATCCGACTAGAAGGCGCAGGGGCAAGCGAGGCCAGTTCATCGTCATGGCCTCCCTAGGGATGACCATCCTAATGGTCTCCTTCACAACCCTCCTAGTGGGATACTCCGTCTCACCAGTGCGGTTTACGAAGAGCAACTTCCGCGAGGTCCAGATGCAGGCCGTCTCCAACTTCCGTCGCGCCTTAGCCATGAGTCTTGCAGAGGTGTCGCAGCAGTTGGAGTTCAAGTCTAGGGTGAGGCAGTACTCGAAGTACTTGGACTTAGACTCCTACCCTGCGGCCAGGAGCCTAGGGGAGGATGTTCTATCAAGGTGGCAGAATCTTACGATGCTCTCCTATCCCGGGACTGGGCTGAACCTGACGACTTCGGTACCGACCTTCCGTTGCTCGTGGAACTCGACGAGTGGGATCTCGTGGGGCGGAGCCAACATGACGCTGGACATCCTCAGCTACGGTTTCTTCGGGTTCAGAGACTCCTCCGTCGCCTCCCTCAACCTCACGATCCTCGACCTCAACCAGACTGAACCTACGACCAGTTTCTTCTTCTCACTGAAGGCGGAGAATGATCGTCCTGTACCTGACTTGAGCGATTCCTCAATCCATGTTCTATACCTCAAGACTAATGGGAGTTGGAATAGCTCCGACCCAGCTTCGACCAAGCTCTACTATCTTGGGCAAGGCGCGTATCTTGTTAGATTCGTCGGGGGCCAGATGGATTACGATCCTCCCCACGTACGTCTCATAGTCCAAGACTCCCGGGGAATAGTAGTTGGAGCAAGAAGTATTCTGTACGCAGGTGGCGACGACGAACTTGGGCCAATTGCGAGCAACGTAGCGGCAACCCCTAATCCCTCAAACGGCGCGCAATCAGTTACCGTCACAGCCGCCATAAGTGACCTCTACAGAGGATGGTCGAACATCCAAAGTGCTGAATGCGTCGTGAAGAATGTAGGCGGGGTAACAGTCTTCAACGCTAGTATGACAGCGATGGACGGCTCCTTCAACGAGATAAGTGAGGATGTCACAACTAGTCTTAACGTCTCAGGTTGGGCGTTAGGGAACTACACAGTCTTCGTGAGAGGACAGGACAGCAGGGGCAACTGGGGTGACTTCGACTCCACAGTCCTCAGGATCACGCCGACGCCGAAGATTCACGTTGAGGATATTGACATGTCCTTGGATACCGAGGTGAAAAAGGGTTGGGGGAGGTCTCGGGCGATAGCTGTAGTTACGATCCTCGATGAAAATGGTTCGCCGGTCGAGAATGCGAAAGTCACGGCCCTGTGGAATATCACGTATGAACCTCCAGGCCTCCCAAGAGTCGTTGCGGAAGTGACTACGGGATGGTCTCTAACAAACGATATGGGTAAAGCGACGCTTATCTCAGGTTGGAGGGATCACTCGAAGTGGTGGCCTGTGACCTTCACAATAACCATCAACGATGTGGAACTAACGGGATATGTCTATGACCCAGCATCCAACAAGGAGACTAGTGACAGCATAACGATCGCATGAGCTAAAAGAAGTTGCACAAGGCACCCCTCCAGCCGGCGCGCTGTCCTCCATGAACTTGTCTGATATTCCGGGACAGCGACAGTTATTGGATGGAGCTCTGCGTTCTTAACGCCTGATGACGATCAGGTTAGATGGAGCGCTGAGGCTTTCGAGGGCTTTGTTGAAGTGTTCTAGGGCGCTTTGCCCCTTGTTGCTCAAGCTGTAGCGTCGGGAGTTCCCAGCTCTCTTCTCGACGACGAACTCTCTGTTGACGAGGGTGGTTAGGGCGTCTTCCAGGGTGTTCCAGGAGAGGTTTGCCTTGTACATTATTCGGGTTGGCTTGTCGACGCCCTCGCCTATGGCCTTGAGGACGTCAAAATACACTTCGAGTCTAGACCTTTTCAGCATATGCCCAGTACCTAGTTCACAGAGTTACTCTGCAACTCTATATAAAATTTGCGGTAAAATAAGCACGGGCTAGCAATCTTATGCGCTTGACGGCTAGAAAGTCGCTCATAATTGATTTGTTTTAGCAAATTTCGGGCTTCCGGAGCTGTTTATGAAGGCCCTCTCTGGAAGGGGGGTAACGACCCTCATTCCACAACCCAATTATCAAAAAACCACGACTCTCTGTTCCGAGAAGAATATGGCACGCCACATCAGAACCTCAAGAAAGGGTATCAGCCCCGTCATCGCCACAGTCATCCTCGTCGCCGTCGCCATAACAGTCGCCGTATCCGTCGCCATGTGGATGGGAGGCATCTCAAGCCTCTACACAAGACTGGAGAAGATCGAAATCTCGACGGTTAACGTCGTCAAGGGAGGCACTGCCAACTACACAATAACCATGTCTGTCAAGAACACCGGTTCAGCCGATGCGACTATCGACGGCATCATAATCAACGGCAAATCGTCCACTGCATACACAAGTCCCACGATAACCATCACATACAGTCCTTCGGGAGGACTCGTGGCTGCAGGTTCATCGGCCACCGTGACAATATTCATCAATTCCCAGAGCGTTGCTCCCTTCACACCCGGAACTACTATTGATGTCAAGCTCCACACGGCTGCGGGCAAAGACTACCCACAGATGGTCACCCTGACCTAAGGGGCTTTTTATCCCCTTTTTATGTCACCGCGGAGGGGCCTTCGGAGGGAACAAGCATTAAGATATCTATTCCGAAGCTCACGCTACCCAAACTCCCGGGAAAACTCCTCGAAAGGAGCAGGAAGGCCCAGCCGAAGAAGATCATCTCAGAGATCGAACCCCTAGACGCAACTTGGAAGGTCATCGAACGATACTTCGTCGAGAACCCCTTCTCCAGCGCCATAATCGCCGCGCCACCCGAAGGCGGCTCCCCCAAGTACTTCTGCGAGGAGGAGCCCCTCGATAATCGAGAGGAAACAGCCTACCAGAGGCTGGCATCCCTTGTAAGCCACGAGTTGAAGCCGCCGGAGACCTTGGACTTCGATGCTATAGAGTACGTCCAAGAGGAAGCAAAACGAATCTGCGCAAAGTATGGCAGCGCCTTCAAAGATCTTGGCGAGTATAGTTTAGAGAAGGTCTTCTACTATATCATCCGCAACATCGCCGGTTACGGCGACCTGCACGTAGTGATGTCAGATCCCAATATCGAAGACATCTCCTGCAACGGGGTCGGCAAGCCCATCTACGTTTGGCATCGAAAACACGAAAGCCTATCCACGAACATCGTCTACAGGGATGAGGAGGGCTACGATAACCTCGTCCTGAAGCTTGCCCACGTATCAGGGAAACACATCTCCAGTGCCTTCCCAATCCTCGACGCCATGCTACCCGAAAAGCATCGCCTCGCCGCCACCTTCATGAGGGAGGTCTCCTCAGGGGGAAGCACATTCTGCATCAGAAAGTTTCGTCCAGAACCCTTCAGCATAATAGACCTCATCCGCCTAGGCACCGTCGACACTAAACTGGCAGCATATTTCTGGCTCCTCTTAGAGAACAAGAGGAGCATCATGGTCATCGGTGAGACCGGAGCCGGTAAGACCAGCATGTTGAACGCCCTTGCAGGCCTTATAAACGCGAACGATAAGGTCATAACCGTCGAGGAGGTCGCAGAACTCAACCTCGCCAACGAGAACTGGGTCCAGTTAGTCAGCCGCCAAGGCTTCAGATTCGCCTCCTCAGATACTAGCATAATCACCCTCTTCGACCTAGTCAAAGTAAGTCTCCGCTACAGGCCCGACTACATAGTCGTTGGTGAAATTCGGGGCGAGGAAGCATACGTACTCTTCCAAGCTATTGCCACCGGACACGGGGGCCTCTGTACCATGCACGGTGACAGTATTGACAACGCCGTGAAGAGGCTGACATCACCACCGATGAACGTCTCCAAGGACTATGTTCCCCTAATGAACGTCTGCATAGTGATAGGTCGCGTAGAGCTCCCCCAGCGGAGGGAGGGCCTCACCTTCGGGAGAAGGGTCCGAAGCGTCTGCGAGATGATGGAAGGTGACAGATTCATCGCAGCCTCCGAATGGGATCCAGCATCTGACTCCTACAATACGAGGATCGAAAGCAGCGAACTTATGAATGCCATCGCAAAGCGTCAGGGCCTAACCAAGGAAGATGTGATTCAAGAGATGAACCGCAGAGAGGAGATCATGAAGTTCCTCCTCAAGTCAGGTCTCAGCTCCCAAGCAGATATCACCCGAACCCTACTCAACTACAGCCAATTGCGCAGAAGACAAAAGTACCCGACCTTAATGCCTCTAGAGCAGCGCGTCCTGAAGTTCTACTAGGGCTTGGTGGAAATGGGGGGCCTTGATAACTTCTGCTATGCGAGGCTGGGAAGCTTCGGCAGAGCCCTCTTAAGGCTACATGGAGGAATCGTTGACGAACTTGACGCAGCGAATATGAGGGTGCACCCCATCGCCTACCTCTCCCAAGTCTTCTTCACCACACTCCTCACTTCAGCTATCTCCGGAGTACTGATCCTCCTCTACATCCTCAAAATTCCACCAATGGTCTTCCTAGCGGGAATTCTCCCGATGCCACTACTATTCCCAGTAATCGTGGCCGCAATACCATTAGGCGTCCTAGGTTTCGGTCTTGCCTATCCCGGTCTCAAGTCGTCGAGTCGAGTCTCAGGACTTAAATCCGAAATCCCCTACGCCTTCATGTACATCAGCGTCATGGTGAGCGGAGGACTGAACCCATACGCGGCCCTTCTCCGCATCAAGGATGTGAAGCTCCTCCCCAAGCTGAGGGAGGAGATCGGGCGCATCCAAGCCCTCGTCCTCTCCCAAGGAATAGATCCAGTCTCCGCCATGGAGAAGGCAGCCAGAGTAATCAATCTCAAGGAGTACAAAGAGCTTCTCCTCGGGTATGCTTCAGCGGTGCGTACGGGTGGAGACATCTTCCACTATCTCTACCAGCAGACAGATGGAATGTTCAAGAAGATGGCATCGGACATCAAGGCGGTCGGAGAGAACTTGGGGTTGGTAATGGAGACTTACATCATAGTTTCCGTCCTCGGCGCCTTGAGCTTCTATATGTTCTTTGTCATCTCCATGAGCATCGGCGAGGGTGTTGGACTTGCTCTTTCCCCATGGTCCTTCTTCCTCTTCGCCTTCATTCTTCTCCCCTTCCTCTCAGGGATCTTCCTCTTTCTTGCAGACATCACCCAGATGAACTACCCATCCCCCAACACCAAGACCTACCTCATCCTATTTGCAAGTATCCCCATAGGAGTGGCCCTTGTCATGCTGACGGTAATTCCCTTCTACCCGGGTACACCATTCATGCCTCAGTTTCTGACTCCGTTGATTACCTCGACCCGTCAGCTGCTGGGGCTTGCCCCTGGAACGGAGGCTGCTGTGGGCCTCGCAATATCCTTGTCCCTCACTGTTGTCCCGGCCATGGTAATGGATTACATGAACATACGATCGGAGTCAAGCATTCTATCGGGAATAACTAGCTTCCTCAGAGACATAGTTGAGACGCGCAAGACTGGCTTAAGCCCAGAGCGCTGCATCAAGTCTCTAGCAGATAGAAGTTATGGAGACTTTTCCAAGCATCTGAAGATGATAAACCTGCGCCTAAGCTGGGGAGAACCTCTGAGCAAAATCTATGAGGACTTCTCCCGCAAAGTCAAGAACTGGCTCTCATTGATAAACGTCTACCTCCTAGTCGACGCAATCGAGGTCGGAGGAGGCAAAGAAGAGAGCCTCGAGACCCTAGCGGAGTTCGCCGAGTCCACAAGGGCCCTCGAGAATGAGAGGAAAAAGCTTCTCCGACCACTCCTCTTCGTACCTTACATAGGAGCGGTTCTCCTCACGGCCACAGTGATTCTTCTTCTCCAATTCTTCACTAGCACTCCCGGAGCGATGGGTCCTTCCATTTCTTTGGCTGACCTGAACCGGATTCTTCTGACCCCGTTGATCCTTCACTCTTTCATGATCGGCCTAGTCGCCGGCAAGGTCTCCTCAGGCCGAGTCTCCTCAGGCTTCAAGCACGGAATCTTCCTCGCAATTGCTGCGCTCGTAGGGATACGCTTGGCAACCCTCCTTCCAGCTATGTTCACTCCTCCATGACAAAGAAATCTCTGACCATAGTTTCCTTAATGAGGAAAAAAGGAAGGGGCGGGAGCAGGTATGTTACTTGCGCATTCCCTTGAAGACAATTTCGAGCTCCGGGATTCCTAGACGTTTCAGCGTCTCAGTCGTCGGTATTCCCCTCGCATCCCAGCCCAGGCTCT